>ERZ1370068.97-contig-10084_pt1 | contig 53000 bp, 50 predicted proteins | sample MGYA00561227_ERZ1370068 | MGnify/ENA primary metagenome ERZ1370068 (study PRJEB38410, sample SAMEA6850437) | metagenome | study: Metagenomic assessment of the ecological functions of the soil: analysis of the soil microbiota associated with the... | reverse complement strand
TTCGCTTCGTTCAGTTACGTATTGCTAGGGCAACAGAGAAGATCGACACCGAGGGCTCGAGGCGCGCTGCGTCATCCGCCCGAACCGATCCTCGACCTCCGAGAAGGCCCGGCCGCGGCGTCGAGGAGGCGAAGGACTGCCTACGAGAAGAAAGGGCTACCTCGACGCCGCCGTCCGCTACGCAGACGACGCCCGTCGGCGAGAACGAGGTCGGAACGTCACCTTCGTCAATCGACGAGCGCGAGCCGGTCCGCATTCGCAGAACATCGAGTTCGAGGGCAACGCCCGGAGCTCAGACGACAGCCACCTGCAGCGGGTCGTACGAGATGGCCACCAAGGCGCGGATCCTCCATCGTCCGTCACCGGCGCCGGCAACCTCGACCGCGAGGTGCATCAGCATCGATCCAGAGCGCCTCAGCCGCCTGCTACTACGAGAACGGCTTCATCGACGCGTTCGCGTCCGACGAGCCCAAGATCGGAACGGCGCGACGAGGACGGTTCTGACGGTCACCAGCTTCAAGATCGACGAGGGCGAGCAGCTACCACTTCGGCGAGATCGAGCGACGGGCGGCGAGACTGCTGCCCGAGATCAGGCGCGCCAGCCGGGCCAGCTCGACGCGCAAGGCGGGCGAGACATCTTCAAGCCCGCAGCCAGCTGCGCGAGGACATCACCGCCCTGACTGGCCGGGTACGGCGGCGACATCGGAGCTACGCCTTCGTCAACGTCACGCCGGCCACCGACATCGACTCCCCGCCGCCAAGACGCGTCAGGCGTGCGCCTACACGGCTGACGCGCGGGCCCGGACGGTCGCATCGACCGCATCGAGATCGGCGACGCCATGCCAAGACCCGCGACAAAGTGATCCGCCGCGGTAGCCGGAGCTGCAAGAGGCAGGGCCGTTTCTCCGGCACCGCGCTCCGCCGCAGCCAGGAGCGGCTCCGACGTCGGGCTTCTTCGAAGACGTCAACATCACCACCCGCAAGGCCGAATCGCGAACGACGCCTCGACGTGATCGTCGACGTGCGCGAAGGCAGCACCGGCGCGTTCTCCGCCGGCGCCGGCATCAGCTCGGGTGAGTCGTTCCTGTTCAACGTCCGCCTGTCCGAGTCGAACCTCTTCGGTCGCGGCCAGGCGGTAGTGTTCAACGCCGACTTCGGCCGATCCGCGCAACATCGGCCTGAGCTTCACCGAGCCGTATCTTTCTCGATACGCCGTTGACGCGTCGGCATCCGACGCTCAACTGGGAGCTCGAGTTCGACCGAGTTCACGCGGGCGGAACCGGCGGCGGCATCCGCGCGCTGTATCCGTTCACGCCCTCGGCCCGGCGTGATCCATCTCGGACCGCTCGGCTAGTGTCGCTGCTCGATACCCGCCTCGGCCTCGAGTACCGCATCGAGAACGCCGAGATCTGCAACGTCAGCGCGCGGCGCCGCCGCCGTCATTCGCGCCGCAGCCGGTACCAGCCTCACCAGCTCAGATCATCCCGCGCGTCTTCCGCGACACGCGCAACAACCTCGCTCGACCCGACCGTCCGGCTCGTTCAGGACTTCTCGATCGAGATCGCGGGCCTCGGCGGCGACAGCGGCTACATCAACGCGCAGTCGCGCGGCCCGCTGGTACATTCCCGTCTCGCAGCATCCCGACAGCTCGGGCGCCGATCGTCTTCGCGACCGGCTGGAACTTCGGCTACGGCTTCGGCTACGGCGGCGACGAGACCGAGCTGCCGCTGTTCGAGCGCTACTTCCCCGGCGGCATCAACTCGCTGCGCGGCTTCGAGATGCGCTCGCTCGGCCCGCAGCGTCGACGTCTATCGCAGAGCAAGGGAAGGGCGACGACAGCAACTGCGCCGCGGTTCGGCCGAACTGTGCGCCGGCTGGTCCGCCGCGACGTCATCGGCGGCAGCCAGCAGCTCATCTTCAACAACGAGATCATCTTTCCGATCGTCCGAGCGCTCGGGTTGAAGCGGCGTCGTCTTCTGCGACGCCGGTAACGCGTTCCTGCGCCGCAGCGGCATCGAGTTCTCGACGAGATGCGCGTATCGGTCGGCGGCGGCATTCGCTGGCTGTCGCCGATCGGTCCGCTGCGCATCGAGTATCGGCGTTCCGCTGAACGCGCAGACCGGCGATCAGATCAGCGCATCCAGTTTTCCTTTGGCGGCGCCGCCGTGAGGAAGAGCAGCGAGGAAGATCTCTCATGAGATCGTACGTAGCACGCTGGCGCTGGCGCTCGTCGCTGCCTGTTGCACGATGCTGGCGCACCGGGCGCCCGGCCCGAGCTGAAGATCGGACTACGTCGACCTGCAGCGCGCGCTCAACGAATCGAGACGCGGGCAAGGCGGCCGAAGGAGCGCTTCAAGGTGCAGGTCGACCGCCTGCAGGTCGACCCTGAAGAAGAAGAAGGACGCGCTCGACGCGATCGAAGGAGCAGCTCGAGAAGAAGGCGTCGGTCATGAAGGCCCGACGAAGCGCGCAACCTGCAGAGAGCGACTACAGAAGAAGCTGCGCGACTTCGAACGCAGTCGTACAAGGACTCGCAGGCGCGAGCTGCAGCAGAAGGACAACGAGCTCACCGTCGAGTTGCTCAAAGAGCTGCGGGTGGTGATCGAGGAGTTCGGCAAGGAGCAGCGGCTACAGCATCATCCTCGAGCAATCGAGCAGCAGCGTGTTGTACGGCGCGGCCGACCTCCGATCTGACCGAGCAGGTCATCGCCCGTTACAACGCGAGGAAGAAATAGGGCGGCGCCAGCGCATGAGCGGCGTGCTGCAGGTTCACCCGACGGCGATCGTCGCGCGCGGGGCCGAGCTCGGCGACGGCGTCGACGATCGGCGCGTACACCATCCAGTCGACCGCAGCGTGCGGATCGGCGCCGGCACCGCGATCGGCCCGCACGTGGTGATCGAGGGCGCACGACGATCGGCGCCCGCAACCAGATCTTCCAGTTCGCCTCGATCGGCGCGCGTGCCGCAGGATCTCAAGTACCACGGCGAGGACGAGCGAGCTGCTGATCGGCGACGACAATCGCGTCCGCGAGTTCTGCCACCCTGCAGCCTGGGACCGAGGGCGGCGGGATGATCACGCGGGTCGGCAGCGGCAACCTGCTGGATGAACTACGCGCACATCGCGCACGACTGCATCCTGGGCGACGCGCAGCATCGTCGCCAACGGCGTGCAGCTCGGCGGCCACGTCACGATCGAGATCGAGCGTGGTCATCGGCGCGCTCCCGGCATCCACCAGTTCGTGCGCCTCGGCGAATCGGCGATCATCGGCGCCGGCTCGATGGTCTCGCAGGACGTCCCGCCGTTCTGCAACGCGACCGGCGACCGCGCCACGCTGCACGGCCTCAATCACCCTCGGCCTCAAGCGCGCGCGGGTTGACGGCCTGCGACCATCCAGGCGCTCGCGTCGGCGCTACCGTGCTGATGTTCCAATCCGGCCTGCGCGTCGCTCGAGGCCGTTCCCGCATCCGGGCCGAGATCCCACGGCGTGCCCGAGGTCGAGCGCGTTCGTCGCGCTTCATCGAAGCGTCGGAGCGCGGCGTGTGCCGCGAGGACGCGGCGGAGGAGCAGGCGGCGGTGGCGAGATGAGCTGATCCTCGCGATGGGCCCACGCTCGGTGCAGAGCGGGGACATGAGAGGTCGCGCTCGAGTGCGTGACCATGGCAAGGCAAGGCAGACAAAGTCAAAGGTGCCCGTGCACCCTTGCTTCGGCGCTTTGCTGCCCTTGCTCTGTCTTCCTCCGTTCACATTCCACTGCATTCCACGCCTCGACTGCCTATGGAACGAATAGGTCTCATCGCCAGGCAACGGCACCTTCCACTGCTCTTCGCGCGCACGGCGGAAGGAGGGCATCAGGCGTAGTGGCCGTCGCGCACGAGGGCGAGACCGACGCCGGACGCTGGCACGAGGGGTCGACGCCTGCACGTGGATCAAGGTCGGCCAGCTCGACACCATCATCAGGACCTTCCAGGCCGCCGGCGTGCGCGCGCGGTGATGGCGGGCGGCATCCGCAAAGGCGGCGCTGCTCGAGCACTTCGCGCCCGACGAGCGCGGGCAGCGCTTTCTCGCGCGGCTGACGCGGTGGGGCGACGACGTGCTGCTGCGCGGCGTCGCCGAGGAGCTCGAAGGGGAGGGGATCGCGGTCGTCGAGTCGACGCTCTTCCTCGGCTCGATCCTCACGCCCGAGGGGCCCCTGACCGCAGCGCGCGCCTGACGAGGCGCAGTGGGGCGACATTCGTTACGGGCTCGCCGCCGCCAAGAGGCGTCGGCGCCTGGGACATCGGCCAGACGGTCGTGGTGAAGTCGCGCATGGTGCTCGCCGTCGAGGCGCTCGAAGGCACCGACGATACGCTGCGGCGCGGCGGCGCGCCTCGGGCGCGGCGGCGCGGTCGCGGTGAAGGTCAGCAAGCCGAGCCAGGACCTGCGCTTCGACGTGCCCGCCGTCGGACCGGCGACGATCGCGCGTCGTGCCGCGACGCCGGCATCGCCGTGCTCGCGCTCGAAGCCGGCCGCACGCTGCTCCTCGAGCGCGAGGCGCTGCTGGCTGCCGCCGCCGGCCGCCGATCTCGATCGCTCGTCGGAGTGCGCGCCGATGCCTGACGCGATCCGCGCCGCCGTCGTCGGCGTCGGTTACCTCGGCGCGTTCCACGCCGAGAAGTACGCGACAGCCTGCCCGGCGTCGAGCTCGTCGGCGTCGTCGATGCCGACGCCGACCGCGCCGCCGCCATCGGCGCCAGGTCGGCGCGCCGGCGATCGGCCGGATCGAGGATCTCTTCGGCCGCATCGACTGCGCCAGCATCGCCGTGTCGACGCCGGCCCACTTCGCCGTCGCCGTCGGCGCTGCTCGAGCACGGCATCGACGTCCTGGTCGAAAAGCCGATCACCGAAACGCCTCGAGGAGGGCGCGCGCTCGTCGACCTGGCCGCCCGGCACGGCCGCATCCTGCAGGTCGGCCACCTCGAGCGCTTCAATCCCGCCATCCGCTTCGCTCGCCGGCATCCTCCACCGGCCGCGCTTCATCGAGTGCCACCGTCTGGCGCCGTTCACCGAGCGCGGCACCGAGGTCGACGTCGATTCTCGACCTGATGATCCACGACCTCGACGTCATCCTCAGCGTCGTCGCGACGCCGCTCGAGCGCGTCGAGGCGGTCGGCGTGCCGGTGTTCTGCCGGAGCACGTCGACATCGCCAACGCGCGGCTGCGTTTCGCCGGCGGCACGATCGCCAACGTCACCGCGCGAGCCGCGTCGCGATGAAGCGCGAGCGCAAGATCCGCTTCTTCAGGCCGACGCGTACGTCTCGGTCGACTACGGCGATCGCGACATCCGCCTTACCGGCGGCTGCCGCGCGGCCGACGGCGCGCTGCCGACCGATCGACGTCAGCGAGCAGCACTTCAGCGACGCCGATCCGTTGTTCGACGAGATCGAGGCGCTTCGTCGACTCGGTGCGCCGCGCGCACGCCGCTGGTCGACGGCGTCACCGCGGTCCGCGCCATGGAGGTCGCCGAGCGGATCCGCGCGACCATGGAGACGGCATGACGCCTGCGCGTCGCTGCTCGTCGCCGGCGAGGCGTCCGGCGACCTGCACGGCGCGGCGCTGCGTCGAGCAGCTCCGTCGGCGCGCGTCCGGATCTCGAGGTGGTCGGCATCGGCGGCCCGCGCCTGCGCGCCGCCGGCATGCGCGTGCTGGTCGACACCGAGCACGTCGCGACGATGGGCTTCACCGAGACCTTCGGCACGCTCCGGCGGCTCGTCGCGGCGCCTATCGCACGCCTGGTGCGGCGGCCTGGATGAGGCGCGCCCCGACCTGGTCGTGCTGGTGGACTACCCGGAGTTCAACCTGCGCCTGGCGAAACAGGCCAAGCGCCGCGGCATCCCGGTCTTCTACTTCGTCGCGCCCCAGGTCTGGGCCTGGCGCAGGGGCGGATTCGCACCATCGCCGAGCGCGTCGACAAGCTCGCCGCCGTCTTCCCCTTCGAGCCCGGCGTCTACAACAACCGCAACGGGCAGTCGCTGGCGGAGTTCGTCGGCCATCCGCTGCTCGACGTCGTCGCCGCCGACCCGCAGCCGCGAGGAGACCCGCGCCCGCTACGGCATCGCCGCCCGACCGGCCGCTGCTCGCGCTCCTTCCCGGCAGCCGCAAGAAGGAGGTCGACCTGCCTGTTTCGCACCGATGTGCGACGCCGCCGCCCGTCTCGCGCCCGACGGCTGGCAACCGATCGCCGCGCTGGCCGAATCGCTGGCGCCGGCCGATCTCGAGGCCGCGCTCGCCGGCGGCGCGATTCCGGTTCCGGTGGCCCACAACGACACCTACAATGCTCGTGGCCGCGGCCGATGCCGCGATCGTCGCCTCCGGGACGGCGACCGTCGAGACCGCCCTCTTGGGCTGCCCGATGGTGATCGTGTATCGTGTGTCGCCACTCACCTTACTGGATCGCTCGCCGCCTGGTCGACGTGCCCTGGATCGGCATGCCCAACATCATCCTCAAACGCCAAGTCTTCCCGGAGCTGCTCCAGGACGACGTCACCCCTGCCGCCATGCGCCGACGCTGTGCGCGACGTGCACCGCCGGCATGGCGAAGTCGTCACCGCCATCGCCGAGCTGCGTTCGTCGCCCTGGGCACCCCCGGCGCGGCTCGCGCGCCGCCGACCTGGCGCTGACGCTTGATCCTCAGATCCACAGATGAACACCGATCGCCCTGCCCCGCCAATGAACACGATCCCCGCCTCAAAGAAAGCGACTCAGTTGGAGCCACGCCCGATTTCAGGGCGGCGGGGAGGATCTGTGTTCATTGCGGCGCCCGGACTTCATCGGTCGAGCCGTTCGCGATGAGCAGCTCTGATGGATCGCGCCCTCATTCGCCGTCTGCTCGGCTACCTGCGGCCCGTACGTCTGGCTGTACTTCGCCGGCGCCATGGCGTGCATGATCCTCTTCGGTTCGACCGCCGGGGCCATGCCGTTCCTGGTGCGCTTCATCTTCGACGACATCTTCACCGAGAAGAACGGCGCCGTCCTGCAGGTGCTGCCCGTTCGCGATCATCGGGGTCTTCATCTTCCGCGGCCTGTGCGGATTCGGCAGCGCGCTATCTGAGCGAGTACGTCAGCAACCAGATCGTCAACGACCTGCGCAACGACCTGAACGGCTCACATCCAGGATCTCTCGCTCGGGTTCTTCCACCGCAATCCGACCGGCACGCTGCTTGTCGCGCGTCACCAGCGACGTCTACGTCGTCGGCAACCTCGCTCACCGGCACGGCGGCGTCGGTGTTGCGAGGACGGCGTGTCGCTGGTCGTGCTGATGGCGGTCGCGTTCTACCAGGACTGGCTGCTGGCGCTGATCGCGGATCGTCGTCTTCCCGGCGTCGGTGCTGCCCGATGGTGCGGCTCTCGAAGCGCATGCGCAGCTACGCCCGCAAGCTGCAGGGCACGCTCGGCATCCTGACCGCGCTGCTGCAGGGAGAGCGTGCAGGGCAACCGCGTCGTCAAGGCCTTCAACATGCAGGCTACGAGAAGCGGCGCTTCGCCGCCGAGAGCCGCGGCCTGCAGCGCACCGGCGATGCGCGTCGCCCGCATCCGCAACTTCACCACGCCGATGATGGAGATCCTCGCCGCCTTCGGGATCGCCGGCGTCGTCTGGTACGGCGGCTACAGCGTCGTCGTCGGCGGCCGCACGCAGGGCTCGTTCCTCGCCTTCCTGACGGCGCTCTTCCTGCTCTACGATCCGTTCAAGGGCCTGGGGCGCGCCAACGGCCGATCTGCAGCAGGGCCTGGCCGCGGCCGACCGCGTCTTCGAGCTGCTCGACACGCAAGCCCGACGTCGCCGACCGGCCGAACGCCGGCGCGCTCTGCTGCGCTGCGCGACGCGCATCTCCTATGAGGACGTGACGTTCCGTTACGACGCGCGATCCGGTGCTGCGCGACATCGACCTCACGCTGCACCGCGGCGAAGTGGTGGCGCTGGTGGGCGTGAGCGGCGGCGGCAAGAGCACGCTCACGGATCTCATGCTGCGCTTCTACGATGTGCAGTCGGGCGCCATCCGCATCGACGGCGTCGACATCCGCGACGTCACGCCGGCGAGTCTGCGGGCGCAGATGGCGCTCGTGACCCAGCACACGTTTCTGTTCAACGACACCGTGCGCAACCAACATCGCCTACGGCTCGCACGAGCAGCCGATGGAGGCGATCGTCGCCGCCGCCCGCGCCGCCAACGCCCACGAGTTCATCCTCGGAGCTGCCGCAGGGCTACGACACGATGATCGGCGAGCTCGGCCAGCGCCTCTCCGGCGGCCAGCGCCAGCGCATCGCCATCGCCCGCGCGCTGCTCAAGAACGCGCCGATCCTGGTGCTCGACGAAGCGACCTCGGCGCTCGACAACGAGTCCGAGCGCCTCGGTCCAGCAGGCGCTCGACACGCTGATGCAGGGGCGCACGACGCTGGTGATCGCCCATCGCCTGTCGACGGTGCGCAACGCCGACCGCATCGTCGTGGTGGTGCGCGGTGTGATCGTCGAGCAGGGCACGCACGACGAGCTGCATCGCCCTCAACGGCGACTACCGCCAGCCTGCACGACCTTCAGTTCGCGGCCCCGACGCGGCGGCCTGAGCGCGCATGGCTGACGCGGGTTCCGCTCACGCTGCGGCGTCAGGTGCTGGCAGCGCTGGCCGCGCTGGCGCCATTACCTGCTGCAGCCACTGCTGCGATTGCTGCAGGCATCGCTGCGCATCGAGTACGTCGGCGCCGAGGACCTGCAGCGCCCGCTGGGCGCGCGGCGAGCGCGTGTCGTGCTGAGCTTCTGGCACAATCGCCTGCTGATGCTGCCGATCGTCACCCACGGGCAACCGGTGCTGCATCATGGTGAGCCAGCATCGCGACGGCGATCTCGGCACCGCGCTGCTCAACGCCTGGGGCGTCGACGACGGTGCGCGGCTCGGCGACGCGCGGCGCGGTCGGCGGCTTCCTGCGCCTGGTGGACGCCTACCGGCGCGGGCAACAACCTCGCCGTCATTCCCGACGGCCCGCGCGGCCCGCGCTACGTCGCACAAGCCCGGCGTCGTCCATCTGGCGAAGGCGGTGGGCGCGCCGATCTATCCGATGGCGTATGCGGCCGAGCCGGGTCCGGCAACTGCGCAGTTGGGATCCGCCTCATCGTACCGATGCCGTTCGCGCACGTCGTGTTCCGTCGTCGGCGCGCCGCTGGCGGTGCCCGAGGGGCATCGGCCGACGAGCTCGCCGGCGCTGCGTGCCGAGCTCGAGCGCCGCCTCATCGAGGTCACCGCATCAGTCGAGGAGCCGGCGTCGGCATGGCAGCGCTCGCCCCCGATCCACGACCGCGCCGCGTCCCGCAGCGGCCCGCAGCACCACCGCCATGAACGACCGCACCGCCCATCCGACGCCGACCATTCCGGCGCTGCGGCCGCCGCTGCCGCCGTCGCCGCTCGCGTCGCGCCTGGCCTACTGGGGCTACGACGCCGTCGGCGGGCTGGCGGCGCTGCTCGCCCTGCCGGCGTGGCCGTGGCTGCGCAAGCGGGGCTTCGACGACGGCATCGAGGAACGCCTCAGGCGCCTGCCGGCCGCGGCCGGCGCGCTCGCCGCGCCGCCGATCTGGCTGCACTGCGCGTCGGTCGGCGAGGCGCTCTCGGCGACACCGCTGGTGGCGCGACTGCGCGAGCGCTGCCCGCAGCGCCGCTCGTCGTCTCGACCACCACGACGACCGGGCGCGCCGTGGCGCGCGACGAAGCTCCGCGCCGACGTCGCGACCTCTGTTGCCGCGGTGGATGCGCTGCGCGTCGTCGACCGCGTCTTCCGCCGCGTCCGTCCGCGCGCGCTGCTGGTGGTCGAGAGCGGGGAGATCTGGCCGGGGTTGTTTCGCGCCGCTGCGCGCGTCGCGCGCGCCGATCGCCATCGTCAGCGAGCCGCGTGTCGGCCCGCACCGTGGAGCGCGGTCGCTGGGCCGGCCCGCTGCTGCCGGCGACGTTGGCACAGGTGGCGGTGCTTCGGCATGCAGACGCGTCGACGACGCGGGCGCATCGTCGCGCTCAGCGCGCCAGTCGGGCGCGTGCACGTCACCCGGCTCGCTGAGCGGCGCGCGTGCCGCCCGCGGCCGAGCCGCCGCCGCTCGCCGGCCTCGATACGCGCCGGCTGGTGGTCGCCGCCAGCACGCAGCCGGGCGAGGAGGAGTTCAGTCCTCCAGGCCTTCGCGCCGCTGCGCCGGTCTATCGCGACGCGCTGCTGCTGCTGGCGCCGCGCCGGCCGGAAGCGGTTCCTCGACGAAGCCGCGGCGATGCTCGACGCCGCCCGGCTGCGCTGGGTGCGCCGCAGCACGGCTGGCGACGGCGTCGCGCCGGACGTCGACGTCGTGCTGCTCGATCACCCTGGGCGAGCTGACGCGCTTCTTCAGCAGCGCCTGGGCGGTGTTCGTCGGCGGCAGCGTCGGCGCCGCCTCGGCGGCCACAACGTGCCTCGGAGCCGGCCGCGTACGGCCGCGCCGTCGCCTTCAGGCCGAACACGGACAACGTCGCCGCCGCCGCCGCCGCGCTGCGCGCGGCTGGCGGCGCGGAGGTGGTGCGCACGCCCGGCGAGCTGGCGACGTACTGGGACGGGTTGCTGGCGCGGCGCGAGGCGGCCGAGGCCGCCGAGCGAGCGCGCCCGCGCCGTGGCCCTGGCGCGCGCCGAATCGCTGGGAGCGGACGTGGGAGCTGCTGGCGCCGCTGTTGGGGACCGCGTGAGCCTCGAGGCGCATCTGCGCGAAGCGGTGTGGCCGCGCCGCAGCCTCGCGCGGCGCGCGTCGAGTCGCTGGCGCTGCGACCGCCTCAGCGCCGCGTTCGGCGTCGGCGTGGCGCTGCGCGGCGCCGGCTTATCGGCCTCGGCCTGCTGCGCACGCGCAAGGCACGCCGGTGCCGAGGTGGTGAGCATCGGCAACCTCGCGGTCGGCGGCACCGGGAAGACGCCGGTGACCTTGTGGGTGGCCGAGGGGCTGCGCGCCCGCGGCGCAGCGCCGGCGATCGTATCGCGCGGCTACGGCGGCAGCAGCGCCAGGGCGCGACGGTGGTGTCGCGCGACAACAGCCTCGAGGTCGGGCCGCGAGGTCGGCGGCGATGAGCCGGTGATGCTCGCCAAGACTTCGCCGGCGTGCCGTGATCGTCTCGCCCGTCGTCTCGACGGCGCGAGGGCAGCCGCCGCGCTCGGCTGACGTCGGTGGTGCTCGAACGATGGCTTTCAGCATCGCGCCATCGCGCGCGACTTCGACCCTCCTCCTCGATGGCCGGCGCGGTGCGGCTGCTGCCTGGCAGGGCCGTCTCCGCGAGCCCCCCGCCGCCGCGTGGCGCGGCGCGCACGCCGTGCTGCTGATGGGGCGCGATGAGCACGACGCCGGTCGACGCGCCGGGCGACCTGCATCTGCGGTCTACCGCGCCCATCTCGAGGCGGCGGCGGTGGTGTGAGTCGGTGGCCGGGATCTGGCACACGCACATTCGATGGGCCGCGCCTCGCCGGCCGCCGCGTGATCGCCGTCACCGGCATCGCCCGTCCGGAGCCGTTCTACGCGCTGCTGGCAGCGCTGGGATGCCATCATCGAAGCGAGTCTTCGAGTATCCCGACCATCACCGCTACACCGCCGGAGCAGTGGCGAGCGCATCGGGCGGCGCGGGCACGACGTCGACCTCATCGTCACCACCGAGAAGGACCTCGTGAAGCTCGAGGCCTTCCCTTTGCAACCGGTAAGCTGGTTGCGCTGCGGATCGCGCCGCGGCGTGGAGCACGGCGCGGCGCTGCTCGACGACATCGCGGCGCGAGTGGGCCTGTCGGCACGGCCCGCGAAGGAGACCCTCGCTGGCGATCAATAAAGACCTGCTCGAGATCCTGGCCTGCCCGAAGTGCAAAGGGCCGGTGGAGCTCACCGCGGCCGGCGACGGCCTGACCTGCGGCACCTGCCGGCTGCTCTATCCGATCAAGGAAGACATCCCGGTGATGCTGATCGACGAGGCGCTGCCGCTGCAGAGCTGATCCAGCTTCCGACACCGCCTGGGACGCCACGGCTGTCGCCAAGACTCTCCTGGCGACAGCTTGGCGTCCTGGCGGCTCTTCCGCCACATGCCCCCGCGCACGCCCGACGGCTTCACACTTCATCCCCGCCGGTCGCCCGCGGCTCATGGTGCGTCAGGGCGCGCCGGTGTGGGCGACCTCCTGCGGCGCTGGGCGCGCGACGATCTACTACCGGCGCGCGTTGCCCGGCGCGACGTGGCGCGTCGGCGCGTTCCTGTTGCGGCCCGATCTCGGCGTCGTGCTGCGGCTGGCCCGGCGCGCGGCGGCCTGATGGGGCGCGTCAACTGCAGCCGCTACTTCCGGACTCGCCGCGCGCCCGTTCCCGCGAGCTGCGCACCGCGGTGGCGGTCGCGGCGGCGGGCATCCCGACGCCCGGAGCCGCTCTGGCGCGGCCGTGTGGTGGGACGCGCCCGGCGTCTACCGCGGCGCCTTCGTCACGCGCGAGATGTGGGTGCCGCGAACCTCTGGCGTTTCCTCCAGCAGGCGCCGGCCGCGCGAACGCGGCGCGGCCTGCGTCGCCGCCGCGCGCGCTCGTGCGCCGCCTGCGCGACGCCGGCGCGGTTGTACCCCGATCTCAATCTGCAGAACTTCCTGATCCGCCGCGCCGCCTCCGGCATCGAGGCGTGGCTCATCGACCTGGACGGCGTGCGCTTCGCCACCGTCACCCACGCCACCGCCGGGCCGCCTTCGACCGCATCTGCCGGTCGCGTCCGGAAAGCTCGATCCGAGTCGGCCGTGATCACGTTGGCCTGCGTTGAGGCCTTTCAGGTGGTGAGGGACAGGGCGACGAAGACAAAGAGATAAAAGGCAAGAAGACAAAAGAGCAAGGCCTGATGCGCTCATCCTTCGTCTTTCACCCTTCGCCCTTCATCGGCTCCTTCAGTTCCAACACCGCCGTCCGGCACGTCAGCATTCCCCACCCATTCACGGCTTCCAGGATCGCGGCGTTCTGCTCGTAGATGCCGGGCCACTTGCGGCAGGCGGCGGCGCTGGCGCAGCCGCCCCGAGCCACAGGACGGGGGCGAGCAGGAGCGGTCTGGATGACGGCCGAGGTCTTGGTGCGGTCGGGATGGAAGCGCGGCTCGACCGAGACCGGCGCGCAGGGCGCGCGACAGCGAGGAAGTAGGGGCTGATCGGATGGATGTGGCCGCTCAGGTGGCGGACGTTGCCGTCGGCGAGCGGCAGTGGGTCGAAGAGACGGGAAGCCCTGCGCCAGGCTGCGCAGGCGCGAGTTGGCGTTGAGCGTGTTGGGGTCGTCACGACGATGCGCGCGCCAGGCCTGGCGATGCGGGCGACCTCGCGCAGGAACGCGAACTGGTTCTCCACGTGCTCGACGACCTTCGGATGCTGACGACGGCGTCGAAGCTCGCGTCGTCCGTACGGCAGTCGGCCGTCGGTGCCGATCGGTGCGCAGCGCACCGGCGCGTAGCGGAACTCCTCCGGCACGACGTCGCACGCGGCGAGGTGCGCGCCCGGATCGAGGCCGCGGCGGCGCAGGCGCTCGCCGAGCGCCTGGGACAAATAGCCGTTGCCGGCGCCGACGTCGCACACGCGCGCCCGCTCCCAGTCGAGGCCGTCGAGCAGCGCCAGCACACGCTCGGTGGTGACGGAGTGGGGAGAGGGGAGCGATCTCGTTCATGGCAGGTTGGTCGTGCGGTCACCGGCGGTGTAACGCGCAGTTCGATTAGGAAGAAGAGAAGGCAAAAGGCAAAGGCAAAACCAAAGGCAAAAGTTCCCCCCTCCTCCCCTTGCCTGGATTTTCGCCCGCCTTGCTGTTTCTAACCTGAACCGCTCATTTCTCCCGCGCATTGATCCGGTCCACGAAGGGACCTCGGCCAACCAACGACCAGCACCGTGGACGTCACCATTCTCATTCCCCACTACCAGACGCTCGACGCCATCCGCCTCTGCCTGCGCTCGATCCGGCGGTTACACGCAGCCGCTCCCGCGCGTGCTCGTGCTCGACAACGGGTCGCGTGACGCGTCGCGCCAGTACCTCGCGCTCGTTGGCACTGGGTCGAGTGCGTGCGACACCGGCGTCGCCAACGACCTGGTATCTCGGCCCAGGCCGCGGCCCTGAACCTGGGCGTCGCGCGGGTCGCGACGCCGCTCTTCGCCGTCCTGCACTCCGACACCTACGTCCACCGCGCCGGCTGGTTGGCGATGCTGACTCGCGTGCTGGCGCGCGGCTGCCGCCGCGGTGGGCTCGCGCCACCAGACGATCCCGCGCCTACGACGCCGGCTGGACGGCGCGGCTCGCCGAGCGGCGCCGCGCCCGTCATCGACCGCCTGCGCGACGCACCACCGACGCCGGGCGTACCTGGCTGCGCTCCTGCCTGACGCTCTACCGCACCGCCGCCTTTCGCGCCGCCGGCTGCTGCTTCGCCAGCGAACGGCTCGCGAGGATGCGACCCATGCCGCCAACGGCGCCCTGGTCGCGCACGGCGAACGGCTGCTGCCGCTGCCCGACCGCGTCGTCGGCTACTACGTCTTCCACAAGGGCGACACGACGCGCATCGCCAACCGCCTTTCGCCACCGGCGACGCACGAGTTCAGCGCCCGCATCCTGCGCCACCGCCGCCACGTCGACCGCTTCCGTGCGCGGCCCGCGACGCAAGCCATCTCGCGGACGCATCGCTCGACCGGATGACAAAAGACTCTCACCGCAGAGGCGCGGAGGCGCGAGAGATCCGTCCGATGAAGCCATTTCCGGGCTCCGCGCCTCTGCGTCTCTGCGGTGAATTCCTCTTCCTCACCATCGCGCACGTCGACGCCGAGCGCGGGTTCTCGGGCGGCGAGGTCCAGGTATTCCTGCTGATGGAAGGCCTGACGCAGCGCGGGCATCGCAACGTCCTGCTGTGTCCGCCGCGCAGCGCGGCGGCGGCTCGAGGCGGCGCGGCGCGGGATCGCCGTCGCGACCGTGCCGATGCGCGGCGACGCCGACCTGCTCGCCGTGTGGCGGCTGGCGCGCGCGCGATGCGCGGTGCCGACGCCGTTCATCTGCACACCGGGCGCGCGGCCTGGCTCGGCGGGTTGGTGGCACGGCGGGCCGGAGTACCGGCGATCGCTCACCCGGCGCATGGATCGCGTGATCGGCCCGGGATGGCGCACGCGCCTGATCTACCGAAAAACGTGCAGCCGGCGGACGGCGGCGATCGCGCCCGGCATCGTGAGCAACTGGTCGCCGGCGGCGTGCCCGCGCGACCGCGTCGTCCTCATCCCAGCGCCAGCCGATCTGCGCCGCGTGCAGCGCGGCTGGCCGCCGGCGCCCTGCGCAGCGCGCAGGCGGCGCCGACGAGGTCGTGCTGCTGAGCATCGCCGCGCTGGTGCGGCGCAAAGGGCTCTGACGTGCTGCTCGACGCGCTGGCGGCGCTGGCGCACCAGCGGCCTGCGGCCGCGGCTGTGGGTCGCCGGTGAGAGCGGTCCCGAGCGCGCCTCCCTGGCGGCCCAGGCCGAGCGCCCTCGGGGTCGACGGGCAGGTGGACTGGTTGGGGCAGCGCGACGACGTCGGCGACCTGTTCGCCGCCGCCGACGTGTTCGTCCTGCCCTCGCGCGCGGAGGGGCTCGGCGCGTCGCGGCGCTGGAGGCGATGGCCGCCGGCCGGGCCGTGGTGGCGAGCGCCGTCGGCAGCCTCGCCGACGCGCGGTCGTGGACGGCCGCACGGGGTTGCTGGTGCCGCCGGGCGACGCGGTCGCGCTCGGCGCCGCGCTCAGAACGCGTGCTGCGCGAGCCGGCGCTGCGCGCCGGGCTCGGCGCCGCCGGCCCGACGGCGGGTCGCCGAGGGTTCCTGGCGGAGCAAGATGGTCGAGGCGTAGTGAGCGCCTCTACCGCGACGTGCTCGGGACGATGAGCGATCAGCCAGCCATCAGCGCCTGCGTCATCACCCTCAACGAAGCCGACCGCATCGAGGCGTGCCTGCGCTCGCTGGCGTGGTGCGACGAGGTCGTGGTGGTCGACTCGCACTCGACCGACGACACGCGCAGCGCGCCGCGGCGTTGGGGCGCGCGCGTCATCGAGCGCGACTGGCCGGGCTTCGCCGCGCAGAAGGAGTTCGCCGTGCGCGCCGCGCCCACGACTGGGTGCTGGTGGTCGACGCCGACGAGCGCGTCTCCGAGGCGTTGCGCGACGAGATCGCGAGGCCGGCGTGCGGGGCGCCTCGGCGGATGCGGCCGGCTTCTCGGTGCCGCGCTGCAGCCAGTACCTCGGCCGGTGGATCCGCCACGGCACCTGGTATCCCGATCGCTCGGTGCGGCTCTTCGATCGCCGCCACGGCCGCTTCGAACCGAAGGCGACCTACGATCTGCACGAGCGCGTCGTCCTCGACGGCCCGACAGCGTCACTGGCGGGTGAGCTGCCGCACGTCCCGTATCGATCGATCAGCGAGCATCTGCAGACGATCGACCGCTACACGACGATCATGGCCGAGGGCCTGAACGCACGCGGCGTGCGCGCCGGCGTGAGCGACCTCGTCCTGCATCCCGCCTGGCGCTTCTTCCAGTTCTACGTGCTCAAGGCCGGCTTCCTCGACGGCTGGCGCGGGCTGTTGCTGGCGTACTCTCGCGGCGCCACTACGTCCGGCTCCGCTACGCCAAGCTGCTGGCGCGCTCCGGCACGCCGCCGACGGGCGCGACGGCGCATGACGTCGCTCGCCGTCATCGTCTCGACCTACAACAATCCGCGCGCGCTCAACCTGGTGCTGGCCGGGTTGGAGCGCCAGACGCGGCCGCCGCAGGAGGTGCTGATCGCCGACGACGGCAGCGGCGCCGAGACGGCGGCGCTGATCGAGTCGTGGGCGCAGCCGGCTCCCGTATCCGCTGCGCCGCGTCTGGCATCCCGACGAGGGGTTCCGGAAGTGCCGCATCCTGAACCAGGCCATCCTCGCCGCCACCGCCGAGTATCTGGTCTTCTTCGACGGCGACTGCGTGCCGGCCGCGCACTGTCTCGCGGTGCACGTCGGCGCGCGCGGCGGAGCATCGCTACGTCAGCGGCGGCAAGGTGCTGTTGGGGCCGGAGGTCAGCGCCACGCCTCGACGAGGCGGCGGTGCGCGAACGGCGTCCTCGATCGCCCCGGCCGCTGGTGGCTGGGCGTGGAGAAGACACGCCGGCTCGTCGATGAGCTGGATTCCCGGCCTGCGCGACGCGCTCGACCGCAACGTCCCGCGCCCGCCCGGCTGGCGCGGCGAGAACGCCTCGACCTGGGCCCGCCACGCCCGCGCCGTTGGCGGCTTCCGACGAGCGGTTCACCTACGGCTACGAGGACGCCGACTTCGGCCAGCGCCTGCTCCTCGCCGGCGTCATCGGCGTGTCCGTCCGCTACACCGCGCCCGTCTACCACCTCGACCACCCGCGCCCTGGCGCAACGAGCCGGTGCATCGCGGCGAACAAAGCGCGCTCTACGACGAGAACCGCGCCAACCGCGTGGTGCGGACGCCGTACGGCATCTGAGTCCACCGATGGACACAGAGGGCCACAGATGAACACGGAACCGCCACCCTCCCCACCCCAATCAACACGAAGCCCTCCGCCCAGGCTGTCGCATAAGCCTCTGGTTGGTGTTCATTGGAGTTGGGGGAGGGAGGTTCCGGCTTTCTTTGTGGTCCTTCGTGATCATTGATTTCGAATCGCGCGCATCGATCGGTGTCCATCTGTGGTTTCCATCTGCTCGATGCCGAAGCACGGTCTCGGCGAAGCGCTGAAGTCGGTCCGCTACGCTGGCGGCATCACCAACTGGATGGAGGTTGGCAGCGCGGCGCTGCGCGGCGATGAGGTGACGCGATCACGCTGCGCAACGGACTCGATCATCGAGAGCGCGCCGGGCGCGCCGGCTGGTGCCGCTCTACAAGGAGATCATCTACAAGGACGACTATCGCCTGCGCAGCGATCCGCTGCCGCCGCGGCGCGCGTGGTCGTCGACATCGGCGCCAACCTCGGCATGTTCTGCGCTGCACGTCGCCGCCGACCACGGCGCGCGCGCGCGTCTACGCCTTCGAGCCGTTCCCCGAAAGCTACGCGCTGCTGAAGCGCAACGCCGAGCACAACCATCTCGACGCCATCGTGCCGATCCCGCTCGCCATCGCCGGCGAATCCGGCACGCGCGAGCTCCACATGCAGGGCCGACACGGCGTGCACTCGCTGTTCGGCAGCGTCGAGGCGAGGCCGTCCGCATCGAGTGCATCACCCTCGCCGACGCCTTCGCGCGCTGGGACATCCAGCGCTGCGACTTCCTCAAGCTCGACTGCGAAGGTGCCGAGTACAGAGATCCTGCTGCGCGCGCCGTCCGACGTCTACCGCCTGCATCCACCGCGTCGCCCTCGAGTACCACGACTGGATCACCGAGCATCACCACGACGAGCTGCGTGCAGCTGCCTGACCGCGGAAGGCTTCGCGGTCACGACGCGCGATCACGAGGCGTCGCGGACCGGGTATGTGTTCGCGAAGACGAAAGGCGTGAGCCGGTTAGCCAGTGAGTCCGGTGCGCCAGTGGCTCCGAGCTCAGGACGGGCACTGGCTGACCGGCTCACCGGCTCACGGCGGTATCAGCACGTAATTCCGGTGCTCCGCCATCCGAAACCCGAGCACGCCGGTTCTCCACGAATGACAGCGCGCGCTGGCCGAGGCGGTCGTGCTTGCGCTGCGGTCGTCGTCGGCATGCGACGCTGCCAGTCGCAGGCGGCGATGCGGTCGTGCATGACGGCGGGGTGGGTGCCGGTGAAGCGGACGCGGCCGTGCAGCTGGCCGAAGTCGTAGCCCGGCTCGATGTCGGGCACGTAGGCGCGCGCGCCGGCGGCGCCGAGATGGACCTCGGCCAGCGCGCGCGCCTTGCGCGGTCATGCGGCGCGGCGGGCGCACCCAGCCGTAGTGGAAGATGCGCGCGCCGGCGGGCACGACGCGCAGCTTGCGCCGTCGGCGCGGCGGAAGCCCTGGGCGCTCTTCCAGGAGCGGATGCCGCGCCCGCCGCGCACGACGCGCACCTCGCGCCGGTACCAGTTGTGCGCCGGTCTGGTACGTGATCGTAGTCGGCGTAGAAGTGCAGGTACTCGAAGAGCAGGCCGTCGACGCGCGGGATCGTCGCGGTAGGCGCGCAGGCGCTCGCGCAGCGGACCGAGGTCGTCCTCGTGCACGACCTCGTCGGCCTGCAGGTAGAAGCGCCAGTCGCCGCGTGCAGGCGTCGAGCGCGATGTTGGTCTGCACGGCGTTGCTGGCGCCGCGCACGAACTGCGACTTGATCCCAGACCGTTTCGATGATGCGGAGCTTGGGGTCGTCGATGCCGCGCAGGAGCTCCGTCGTGCCGTCGGTCGAATCGCCCGGCCGCGATGACGAACTCGTCGCAGATCGGCAGCGCCGAGCGGATCGACTCGACCACCGGGTAGTACAGGTCGATGGCGTTGCGCACGAAGCTGAACCCACTGACGCGCATCGAGGCTGAGTAGCAGACGCGGGCGGCGAGTGGCAACGGCCTCTCGACGCGCAGAGACGCGGAGACGCGCGACGTGTCGCCAAGCCCTGGTGCTGAGCCATCTCCGGAGGTCTCCGCGCCTCTCGCCGTCTCAGCGCGTGAGAGCGCCACGGTTACCACCGCCGCCTTCTGACCCGATCGCCTGGCGTCGCGAGGATCGCGCCCTTCGCCTGCCATGGCTTCCCTCGTCGACCTCCACGCCAGTGCTGGCGATCGCTGCCGCCTCTGGCGCTCGCGCTCAGCGCCGCCCGCAACCGGGTGGCGATCGAGACGGCGGTGATCGACACGGCGCTTCTCGGCGCGCTCGCGGCGCTGATGTGGGCGAAGTGGGCGGGCGCGCTACGGGCGGCGCGGCGCGGGCGCGGCGGCGCTGGCGCTGGTGCTGTTCGCGCCCATGCTCGGCGGCGTCGGCGGTGGCGGCGGTCTCGGCGCGGCGTTCCTGCTGCCGTCGGGCTGATCGCTGCTGACCCGCTGTCTCCTCGATCCGACGATCCAATCGGTCGCGGTCGCCGGCCTCTGCCTGGGCCTGGCGGTGGCGATCCTCGAGGTGGACGGGGCGCCGCGCGCGACGGTCCTCGCTCGCTGGGCGCCGGCGGGCTCGCGTTGATCGCCTGGCGGGCGATGACCGCCGAACGCTAGCGAGCCGCGGGCCCGCGTGGTGCAGGGCGCCGTCGTCAGCGTCGTTCTCGCTGCGCTCGCCGGCGCCGCGATGCTGGCGCTCGTGGATTCGCTGCCGCCGTTCGAGCCCGCCGAGTACACGCGCGTCTGGCCGGCCACGGCGACGGTCGCCGAGTCGGCGCTCGGCGCGGCGGCCTGCTGTTGCTGTTCAACGCGCTGCCGCTGCTCGCCCTGGCCGCCGCGTCGCGGCCGCGGCGCCACGAGCCGCTACGCTGACGGTGCGACGGTGATCGGGCTCGCCGTCGCCGTCGCCGTCGGGGCCGCCGCGCCCGTGCTGCTGGCGCTGCTGGCGGCGCCGTGGCTCGCGCTGCTGACGCGGCGCGCGCGGTGGCGCGCGGCGAGCGGCCGGGCCTGGTGCGCCTCGCCGCCGCCGCGCTCATCGTGCAGGCGCTGACCGCGGCGCTGCTGTGGCCCGATTACCCGCGCCTGAGCGAGGGCTGGCACGCCGCTGCCGGCGGCGGCGGACACGGTGCCGACCTGATGCCCTCGCGCCTCGCTCATGATCCTGCTCGGCGCCATCGGCGACGTCGTCTGCGGCATGCCGCTGGCGCAGCGGCTGCGCGCCGGGTGGCCGCGCACGCGCATCACGTGGGCGGTCGAGCCCGCCGCCGCGCCGCTGCTCGATGGCGCATCCGGCGCGTCGACGAGGTCGATCGTCTTCCGCCGCGCGGCAGGGCGCCGCGCGCTGCATCGAGTTCCTGCGCGCGGCTGCGCGACAGCCGCGCCGAGCTGGCGCTCGACCTGCAGCGCCACTTCAAGAGCGGCGTGACCAGTTGGTGGTCGCGGGCGCCGCGCCGGCTCGGCTTCCACTGGGCGCAACTCGCGCGAGGGCAACCGGCTCTTCAACACCGAGACGATTCGCGCCGGTGCGCGACCTTCACGCCCAAGCTCACGCACTTCCAGCGCTTCGCCGACTACGCTCGGCGTCGCCGCAGGCGCCGATCACCTTCGGCCTGTCGCGCGACGCCGGACGAGCGCGCGCGCAGGTCGCGTCGCTGATCGCGCGAGGCCGGCGAGCGGTTCGCGGTGCTGTACGTCGGCTCCACCTGGCCGAGCCGCCAGTGGCTGCCGCGCCTCGACCGCCGCGCTCTGCCGCGCTGCTGCGGGCGCGCGGCTCGGCGTCGGTGCTGGTCGGCGGGCCGGCCGACGCCGCGTTCGCGTCGAGCGGTGCGCGACCGCCGGCGCCGGCGACGTCGTCGAATCTGGTCGGGCGGACCGTCGCTGCGCGAGGTCATCGCCGTGATGGAGCGCGCCGCGGTGGCGATCGGTCCCGACACCGGCCCGATGCACATCGCCGACCGCCGTCGGCACGCCGGTGGTGGCGCTGTTCGGCGCCACCAGCCCGGCGCGCTCCGGGCCGTGGGGGTGGCACCACCTGGTCATGCGCGGCGACGTGCCGTGCGCGCCGTGCTATCTGTCCGCGCTGCCCGATCGGGCAGCTGTGCATGGAGCGCATCACGCCGGCGATGGTGATGGAGCGGGTGGAGCAGGATGGCTGACTGGGCGCGGCGGTACGACGATGGGATGACGCTGCGTGGCGCACGTGGAGCGGCATGAGGCTGGTGGCGGCAGCGGCCGACGCGACCAGGAGGTGCGGCCGACGCGTCGGCGGCCGCCGTGATCGGCGCGCTTCCCGCGCGTGCGCGTGCTGGTGGCGGGCGATCTGATGCTCGACCACTTCGTCTGGGGCACGGTCGAGCGCATCTCGCCCGAGGCGCCGGTGCCGGTGGTGCAGGTCACGGCCGAGAGCCGCCGCCTGGGCGGCGCCGCCAACGTCATGCACAACCTGCGCGCGCTCGGCGGACAGCGTGACGCGCGTGCGGCGTGGTCGGCGCCGATCGCGGCCGGGCCGCGAGCTGGTCGACGATCTGCGCCGGCTCGGCGTGAACGTCGGCCGGCGTGGTGCAGAGCCGCGGCGCCGTCGACGACGCGCAAGACGCGCATCATCGCCCATCAGCAGCAGGTCGTGCGCCTCGACCGCGAGGACGCGCGCGCGGCGCGACAGCGCGCGCGGCGGCGCGGGCGCGCGGCTTCCTGCTCGCGCAATCTCGCGCAGCGCCGACGTGGTCGGTGATCTCCGACTACGGCAAAGGGCCTGATCACGCCCGGCGCTGCTGGCGGCGCTGCGCGGCGCTGCGCGCGCAGCGGCCGTTTCCGCTCGTCATCGATCCCGAAGAAGGCGAACTTCGCCCACTACCGCGCGTGCCGAGCCTGGTGACGCCGAACCGCGACGAGGCCAGCCAGGCCGCCGGGCGTCGAGATCCGCGACGCGCGCGAGCCTGGCGCGGGCCGGCGCGGCGCTGCTCGAGCGCTGGCAGGCCGAGGCGGTGCTCATCACGCGCGGCGAGCAGGGCATGTCGCTGTTCGTGCCCGGCGCGGCCGGCGCGGCACTTCCCGACCGTCGCGCGCCACGTCTACGACGTCACCGGCGCCGGCGACACCGTCGTCGCCACCTGCGCGCCTGGCGCTCGGCGCGCGGCGCCAGCCTGGAGACCGCCGCCGTGCTCGCCAATCACGCCGCGGGCATCGTCGTCGGCGAGGTCGGCACGGCGACGGTGACAGCGCCAGCCGAGTTGCAGTGCGGAGGTCGGCGAAAGGGCGCAAGGGAAAAGAGACGGAAGTGATCAGGATGCCGCCGTGCCCGTGCCTGCTGCCCGTTGCCCTGATCGGATGGATCAGCGCCGGTCCCGCCGTCGAACCGGTCGCTCGATCGGGGCAAGGCACTGCAGCAGGGCACACGGGCGACGGGGAGGTCGATGCGATGCGCAGCATGACGGGGTTCCGGACAGGCGCCGTGGCAGGGTGGCGGGCGGCGGCTGTCGGTCGAGGTGCGCAGCGTCAACCAGCGCTTCCTCGACGTGAAGCTGTCGCTGCCGCGCGAGTGCCAGGCGTGGGAGTCGAGCTGCGCGAGCTGGTGAGCGGCGTGGCCGAGCGCGGCAAGGTCGACGTCACGATCTTTCGCGCCGGCAGCAGCGGCGACGACTTCACCGTCGAGGTCAACGAGCCGCTGGCGCGCGCCGCGTCGACGGCTGGCGCGCGCTGCAGCAGAACGCTCAAGCTCCCGGGCGACGATCGACGTCGGCATGCTGATGACGCGCGGCGGCAGCGACTTCGTGCGCGTCGTCGAGCGCAAGCGCCGACGCGAGCGCCGACCTGCCGCGCGTCAAGCAGCTGCTGGCGGCGGCGCTGAAGGACTTCAATCGCGCCCGCGACCGCGAGGGCAAGCGCCTGCAGGCCGACATGCGCGCGCGGCTGAAGACCTGCAGCGCCATCTACGGCCGGCCTGCAGCAGCCGCACCACCGCCCTGGTGCCGGAGCTCGCCCGGCGCCTCGAGCGACCGCGTCGCCAGCCGTGCTCGGCAAGGGCATCGGTGAGCGAGGAGCGCCTGGTGCAGGAGGCCGCGCTGCTCGCCGAGCGCAGCGACGTCACCGAAGAGCTGGTGCGCCTGCGACAGCCACCTCGACGCGCCTCGGCCGAGCTGCTGCGCCAGAAGCCGGCTCGGTCGGCAAGGCGATCGATTTCCTGATCCAGGAGATCCACCGCGAGATCAACACCATCGCGTCGAAGAGCGCCGACCTGGACGTGACCAACCTCACCCTCGAAGCCAGGGCGGAGATCGAGAAGCTCCGAGAGCAGACCCAGAACGTCGAGTAGGGCGAGTAGGTGTCGACCCGAGCTCGCCTGCTCAGCCCATGCCTGCCCTGCCTGACGATGACGGGTCCGTCTAGAGGAGGCGGACGGATTCTACCACGCGCCCTTCAGACGGAACCTGATCCGTCTCATCAGGGCACGGGCAGGGCAGGCAAGGGCAGGTGGAGCTGGATCAGTTTGATCCTTCCACCTCTGCCGTTCCGTACTCCGGTCAGCGTTTCGCGCCTGGCGATGCATGGTTAATATAGCGTCCATGCTCATCACCATCTCCGGCGTGCCCGGCAGCGGGAAGACCACGGTGGCCAGGCTGTTGGCCGCGCGGCTGGGGCTGCCGCACGTCTACGCCGGGGATCTGCTACCGCCAGGAGGCGAAGCGGCGCGGGCTGACGCCTGGCAGCAGTTCAACCGCGCTGTGCGAGCAGCGACCACTCGATCGACCGCCAGCCTCGACGCGCGACATGGCCGCGCGGGCGCGGCAGGGCAACGTCGTCCTCGAGGGGCGGCTGGCGCGGCTACCTGGCGGCCGAGAACGGCTCGACGCGCTGAAGGTGTGGCTCGACGCCAGCGACGAGGTGCGCGCCCGGCGGGTGGCCGAGCGCGAGAGGCGCGACTGGCGGGAGGTGCTGGAGGAGAACCGCGCTGCGCCACGGCTCGGACTCGAAGCGCTACAAGGCGATCTACGGCTACGACCTCGCCTGATACACGGCGTCTACGACGTCGTGCTCACGACCGACGACGCGCACGCCCGAGGCAGCTGGTCGAGACGCTGGCGGCGCGCGGCCGCGCGCACGCGGTTCGACGGCGGCGCCGTCGCTGACCAGTGCCGAGCGACCTCGTCAGCAAGGTCCGCGCGCCTACCACAGCGGCGCCGACGCCGGCCTGATCCGCCGCGCCTACGATTTCTCCGCGCGACGTGCACCGCGGCCAGAAGCGCCAGTCGGGCGATCCGTACTTCGTCCACCCGGTCGGCGTCGCCGACCTGATCGCCGATCTCAAGCTCGACGTGCCGAGCGTCGTCACCGGGCTGCTGCACGACACCGTCGAGGACACGCTCACGACGCTCGACGCAGATCGCAGCCGAGTTCGGCGAGGAGATCGCCGACGCTGGTCGACGGCGTCACCAAGATCAGCCAGGTCAACTTCACCAGCCGCGAGGAGAAGCAGGCGGAGAACTTCCGCAAGATGGTGCTGGCGATGGCGCGCGACATCCGCGTCATCCTGGTCAAGCTCGCCGACCGCACCGCACAACATGCGCACGCTGGACCACCTGGCGCCGGAGCGCCAGCGCGACATCGCGCAGGAGACGCTCGACATCTACGCGCCGATCGCGCACCGGCTCGGCGTCTACGTGGATCAAGAACGAGCTCGAGGACAACGCGCTGCGCTACCTGCGCCCCGAGGTCTACTACCAGCTCAAGCGCAACGTCGCGAAGAAGAAGGCCGAGCGCGACGCAGCTACATCAACGAGTTCAGCACGCGTGCTGCAGCGCAAGCTGACCGAGGCCGGGCATCGAGGCCGAGGTGTCGGGGCGGCCGAAGCACTTCTATTCGATCTACGGCAAGATGCAGCGCGAGAACCTGCTCTACGATCAGATCTTCGACCTGGTCGGCTTCCGCGTCATCGTCGACACGCGTGACCGAGTGCTACGGCGCGCTCGGCGTCGTGCACGCCAACTGGAAGCCGGTGCCGGGCCGCTTCAAGGACTACATCGCGCTGCCGAAGAACAACATGTACCAGTCGCTGCACACGACGGTGATCGGCCTGTACGGCGAGCGCGTCGAGGTGCAGATCCGCACCCACGAGATGCACCGCGTCGCCGAGTTCGGCATCGCCGCGCACTGGAAGTACAAGGGCGGCGAGGCGGTCGGCGCGACCGACGCGCAGCGCTTCGCCTGGCTGCGCCAGCTGCTCGAGTGGCAGCAGAACGTCTCCGACCCGCAGGAGTTCCTCGGCTCGGTGAAGGAGGACCTGTTCAGCGACGAGGTCTTCGTCTTCACGCCGAAGGGCGACGTGCTGAACTTCCCGGAGGGCTCGTCGGTGATCGACTTCGCCTACCGCATCCACTCCGAGGTCGGCCATCACTGCGCCGGCGCGCGCGTCAACGGCCGCCTGGTGCCGCTGCGCTACCGCCTGCACAACGGCGACACGGTCGAGATCGTCACCACCGCGAGCCAGACGCCGAGCAAGGACTGGCTCAACTACGTCAAGACCAGCCGCGCCAAGGCGCGCATCCGCGGCTGGCTGCGCTCACCAGCAGCGCACGCCGCAGCGCTCGCGGTCGGGCCGCGAGATCCTCGAGCGCGATCTCGACCGCCACCAGCTCGACTTCAAGCAGGCTGCAGCAGCGACGGCAAGCTCGACGAGGCGGCGCACGCGCTCGTCGCTGAAGGACGAGGAGAGCGCTGATCGCCGGCGTCGGCTACGGCAAGATCACCACCGCGCCAGGTGCTCGGCCAAGCTGCTTGCCCGCGGACGAGCTGGCGCGACGCGCCGAGCGCGAGGAGGGCGCGCTGCGCAAGCTCATGCGCCGCGTCGCCGGCAGCCGGCGCGCGGCGTGCAGGTGAGCGGCGTCGAGGACGTGCTGGTGCGCTTCGGCCGGTGCTGCGATCCGCTGCCCGGCGAGCGCATCCTCGGCTTCATCACCCGCGGCCGCGGCGTGACCGTGCACGCGCATCGGACTGCCCGCGCGTGCTGGAGAGCGATCCGCAGCGCCGCGTCGAGGTGGTGTGGGAGAGCGGCGCCAACGGCGTCCGCGCCGGTCAACCTCGAGGTCGTCTGCGTCGATCAGCCCGGCATGCTCGCCGCGATCACCAAGTCGATCAGCAGCGTCGGCGTCAACATCAGCCGCGCCCAGGTGCAGAGCACGCCCGACAAGCAGGCGCTCAACAGCTTCGAGATCGTGGTCGGCACGGCGGATCAGCTGCAACAAGGTGATCCGCGCGATCGGCAAGCTGCGCGGCGTGATTCGAGTCAGCCAGCCGCGCTGCCCTGACGATCGGCTCAGGACAATGCAAGCACGGCACAAGACAGATGGCAGCGACAAAAGGCGGGGAGCGGCCGCCGCTCCATTGCGTCCTTCGTCTCTTGCGTCTTTAACGTCTTTGCTTCTGACCGCTACCGGCGTCGATCTCGACGCGAGGCGCCGCGCGGCAGCGCGGCGACGCCGACGCGTGGCGCGGGCGGGGAAGGGCACTGCGCACGTAGCGGCCGTAGATGTCGTTGACGGTGGCGAAGTCGGCGAGGTCGACCAGATAGATCGTCACCTTGACGACGTGCTCGAAGCCGAGGCCGGCGGCCGCGAGCACGGCCTTCAGGTTCTCGAGGACGCGCTCCGCTTCGACCGCGGTGCCGCCCGCGACCAACTGCCGGCTGGCCGGATCGAGCCCGATCTGGCCCGAGCGAAGACGACGCCCTGCTGCTCGACCGCCTGGCTGTAGGGGCCGATGGCCGCGGGCGTGGGGTGAGACGGGCTTCGACAGGCGTGAGCCCGTTGGCCAGTGAGCCGGTGCGCCTGTTCCAGCGGCCTCACTGCGCATTCACGGGTCCCGCGCACGTCCTACGCCGCCTTCTGACCTTGCCCGGACCGCATGGCACCGCGTGCAGACGCGCGATGTACTTGACCGTGCCCTTCATGTTGGCGCGGACGCGCTGCAGGTTCGGGCTCCAGCGACGCTTGGTCTTGTTGTTGGCGTGGCTGACGTTATTGCCGACCGAAGGTCCTTGCCGCAGATCTCGCACTGGCGCATTGACGTGCTCCTTGTCGCCCATCCGTACGGGCCGAATCGACGACCGCTAGCACGGGCCTCGCTGAAGGGGCAACAACGGCCGCGGCGCCTCGTCCTTCCCCGTGCCCTCGGTGGCCTCTGTGGTGAGGGCCCGTCGCTTCCTCCCCTGCCGGTCGTGGCATGCGGGCGCCTCATGCCCGCGCCCCCGACCGCGCCTCGGAGGCCTATGCCCGCTACGTGCTCGGCGCTGCTGGTGCTGGTCTACGTCCTCAACTTCCTCGACCGCCAGATCCTCCATCCTCGCCGAGCGCATCAAGGCCGACCTGCAGCTGCCGCGACGCCCAGATCGGCTTCCTCTACGGCACCGCGTTCGCCGTCTTCTACGCGCCATGCTTCGGATCCCGCTCGGCCGCCTGGCCGACGTCTGGGCCGACCCGCGCTGATCGCGCTCGGGCTCGCGCCGTCTGGAGCCTGCATGACCAGCGCGTCCTGGCCTTCGCGCGCAGCTTCGGCCAGCTCGACGGCGGCGCGCATCGGCGTCCGGCATCGGCGAGGCGAGCGCCACGCCGGCTCGCCTTCTCGCTGCTCTCCGACTACTTCCCGCCGGCGCGGCGGGCCGACGGTCCTCGCCATCTACTCGAGCGGCATCTACATCGGCGCCGGCCTCGGGCTCGGCATCGGCGGCCTGATCGTGCAGCGCTGGGACGCGGCCTTCGCCGGCGCGGCGCCGCCGCTCGGCTCTGCGCGGCTGGCAGGTCGGCGTTTCTCGCGATGTCGGCCTGCCCGGGCTGTCGCTCGCGCTCTGCGGTGCGACACTGCGCGAGCCGCGCGCGTGGCCGCAGGCGCGGAGAGCGGACGAGCCGCCGACTGGACCGCTCGCGGGCGCTCCTGCTGCCGAGCTCGCGCGCCGTGCGTTGCCGCCGCTGACGCTCGTCACCCTCGGCCCGCGCTCGGCGGCGCGGCCGGCTGGTCGCTGCAACCTCGGCGTCGCCGCCGCGCGTCGCGCTGGTGTGCCGTCGCGCTGATCGCGCTCGCGGCGTCGCCGGCGCAGTGGATCGCGCTCGGCATCGGCATCTACGCCGCCCGGTGTCGTGGACGCAGGCGCTGCGCCGGCGCGACCCGCGCACGCCATCGCGGCTGATCTTCTCGCACGCCGACGCTGCGGCTACCCGCGGCGGTCGGCTTCGCGCTGCTCGCCTTCACCGGCTACGGCGTTCCGGCTTCTGGGTGCCGCCGTACTTCGTCCGCCAGCGCGGCGCTCAGCGAAGCCGAGGCCGGGCTCATTCTCGGCGGCGACCGCGGCGGCGCGCCGGCTGGCTCGGCGTGACCCTGGGCGGGCCTGTGGTCAGACCGCTGGCGCTCGCACCGCGGACCGGCGCGCTTGCTACGTCGGCGATGGTCGCGGCGATCCTGCCGCTGCCGTTCTCGCGATCTGGCATGCTGCGCGAGCGAGTCGAACGCGACGGCGTGCGCGCTGCAGCGTCCCCGTCGGCATCGTCGAGCGTCGATGTGGATCGGCCCCGGTGCGGCTCGACCGTCAGGACCTCGTGCCGGCCGCGCCTGCGCGGCACGGCGTCGGCCGCCTACCTCGTCGTGATCACGTTCATCGGCCTCGCCCTCGGGCCGTACACCGATCGGCCGGCTCGAGCGTCGCGCTCGGCAACGACCTGCGCGCAGGCGATGCTGTGTGGGGCCTGCTGCGTGAACCCGGTCGCGTGGCGCTTCTTCTGCTCTGGCGCGCCGGTGCCGGACCGCAGAGGCGCGCGCCAGAGGGATCACCGAGGATTTCTTAGTGTTTCCTCCAGTGTGCCTCGGTGGTGATCTCTCTTGACCAGCGAGGTCGTCGGATAGCCGGGCGCGAAGCGCAACGATCTCACGACCCCGCCGCGGGCGAGGACGCGAGGTCAGTGCGCCAGATGGCGATGCGGTCGGCGGTCCAATCGCCGCCTCTTCACCGGCACGTCGGGGCGCGTCGCCTCGATGAGCTCGTAGGGCGTGTCGGCCCCGGAAGATGGTGACGTAGTCGACCATCTCGAGGGCTGCTAGCACCTCGGCGCGGTCACGCTCGCGCACCAGCGGACGCCCTGGGCCCTTGGCCAGGCGGCGCACCGAGCGGTCGCTGTTGAGGCCGACGACCAGCACGTCACCGAGCCGCTTGGCGGCGTGCAGGTAGCGGACGTGACCGGGATGCAGCAGGTCGAAGACGCCGTTGGTGAAGACGATGCGCTCGCCGGCGCGGCGGTGCGCGGCGAGCCGCCGGCGCAGGGGCGGGAGGGCGAGCACCTTGGGCATCGGCGCCGATAGCGCGGCCGATCACGGCGATGCCTCGCTGCGGGGCCGCGTTCCGTGTTAGGAGGGCGTCATGCCTGATTTCCGCCGGCGGGCGGTGCGGGAGCGATGACCGTCCGCCTCGACGTCAGCGGCATGCTGCGCGAGGCGCATCGGCGGCCGCGCGGACTGGCGCGCGGCGAAGTCGACGCGCTCGCGGCGCGCGGCGCGGCGACGTGCGCGCGGCGCTGCAGGCGCGGCGCGCCGCCGGCGAGCTGCCGGTCTACGACCTGCCGCAGCAGCGCGAGGCGCGTCGCGCGCGCATCACCGCCCTGGCGCGCGAGGTGCGCGACGAGAGTCGACACGCTGGTGGTGCTCGGCATCGGCGGCTCGGCGCTCGGCAGCCGCGCCATCCTCGAGGCGCTCGGCGGACGGCATCGCGGCGCGTCGTGGTGGCGGACAACGTCGATCCGTGGAGCTTCGGGCGCGCTGCTCGACTCGCTCGACCTGACGCGCACGGCGTTCAACGTGGTCAGCAAGTCGGGCGAGACCGCGGCGACGATGGCGCAGTTCCTGATCGTCCGCGACCGCCTGCTGCGCGCGCTCGGCGCGATCGACTACAAGCCGCGCGTGATCATCACCACCGACGCCGAGCGCGGCAGCCTGCGCCAGATCGTCAACGACGAGGGCTTCCGCGACCTCGTCGGTGCCGGCCGGCGTCGAGCGGCCGCTTCTCGGTGCTCACCGCGGCCGGGCTCTTCCCGGCCGCGGTGGCCGGCGTGCGCATCGAGGATCTGCTCGCCGGCGCGGCGTGGATGGACAGCCGACTGCGCTCGCGGACCGCTGTGGGAGAACCCGGCGCATGCTGCTCGGCGGCGCTGCTCTACCTCGCCGAGACGAGCGGCACGAAGAACGTCGTCGTGCTGATGCCGTACAGCGATCGGCTGCGCGCCGTTCGCGCGCTGGTTCGCGCAGCTGTGGGCGGAGAGCCTCGGCCAAGGCGGTCGGATCTCGAAGGCAACGCCGACGCACAGCGGCCAGACGCCGCAGGCCGCGGTCGGGGCCAGCGACCAGCACTCGCAGCTGCAGCTCTACCTCGACGGCCCGCCCGACAAGGTGGTGATGCTTCATCCGCGTCGAGGACCACGGCCGCGAGATCGAGATCCCGCGCGCCTACGACGATCTCGAGGGCGTCGGCTACCTGAGCGGCAAGGGCCTCGGCGCGCCTGCTCAACATGGAGCAGCGCGCCACCGAGCTGGCGCTGCAGAAGCACGGCCGCATGGCGCTGACGCTGTCGCTGCCGCAGCTCAACGCCTTCACGCTCGGCCAGCTGTTCTTCCTGTTCGAGGCGGCGACGGTGTTCGCCGGCGCGCTGCACCGCGTCGAACAGCTGGGACCAGCCGGCGGCCGAGGAGGGGCGGCGGCTGACCTTCGGCTTGGCCGGCCGCAAGGGATGGGAGGACCGCGCCGCGGAGGTGCGAGGCATGGCTGGCGAGCAAGGCGAGCCGGGATACTCGTGTGAGCGAGGCGCCGCGCCGCGAGCGCCCGGGCGGCGCGTCGCGCGTGCTGCCGCCGGAGATCGCCGACCAGATCGCCGCCGGCGAGGTCGTCGAGCGCCCGGCCTCGGTGGTGAAAGAGCTGGTCGAGAACGCGCTCGACGCCGGCGCGCGCCGCATCGCCGTCGAGCTCGAGCAGGCCGGCACCGCGCTGATCGCCGTCGTCGACGACGGCGAGGGCATGAACGCCGACGACGCGCGTGCTGCGCGTTCCAGCGCCACGCCACCAGCAAGCTGCGCCGCGTCGACGATCTGCTGCGCATCGGCACGCTCGGCTTTCGCGGCGAGGCGCTGGCGAGCATCGCGGCGGTGTCGCGCACGACGCTGGTGACGCGGCGCGCGCGGCGATCTCGGCGGCACGCGCGTGGTGGTCGAGCACGGCCGCGTCGCTCGAGGTGCGCGAGAGCGGGCGCGCCGGTCGGCACGCGCGTCGAGGTCGCGGAGCTGTTCGGCAACACGCCGGCGCGGCGCAAGTTCCTGAAGGCGCCGGCCACCGAGGTCGGACACGTGACCGAGCTGGTGACGCGCACGGCGCTGGCCTGGCCGCAGGTGGCGTTCGTGCTGCGCCACGGCGGCCGCGTGCTGCTCGAGCTCGCCGCGGTCGAGGACGACGGCGAGCGCATGCGCCAGGTGTTCGGCGCGGAGCGCGCGCAGGCGATGCTGCCCGTTCGCCAGCCGCGCCGGCGGCGGCATGGTGTGCGGCTGGCTCAGCGACTCGCACGTGAGCTTGCCGGCGCCGCGCCAGGTGTACACCTACGTCAACCGCCGCTACGTGCGCGACAAGCTGGTCACGCACGCGCTGCTCGCCGGCTACAGCACGCTGCTCATGCACGGCCGCTATCCGGCGTGCGGCGCTGTTCCTCGACGTGCCGGTGCGAGGACGTCGACGTCAACGTCCATCCCGGCCAAGTCGGAAGTGCGCTTCCGCCGCGGCGGCGCGGTGCACGAGCTGATCGCGCAGGCCGTGCAGGCGCGGCTGCGCGATCAGACGCGCCCGGCGCGCGCCGTCATGCCCGCCGGCGACTGCCGGCAGCACGCAGATTCCGCTGCGCATTCCGCCGCGTCCGGCGGACGTGGTCCGGCGCGCCGCTGCACCTGGTCGACGCGCAGCCGGCGCCGGAGGTTCGAGCGCGCGCCGTCGGATCCGACGCCGCATCCCGCCGATCGCCGTTCGCGGACGCGATCGCGCGGCCGGCGGCGAACGGCGGCGAGCCGGCGGGCTTCTTCGCCGCGCTGCGACCGGTCGGCCAGGTGTTCGAGGGCTACCTGGTCTGCGAGGGCGACGATCAGCATGGTGCTGATCGATCAGCACGCGGCGCACGAGCGCGTCACCTTCGAGCGCCTGCGCGCCGCCTACGCCAGCGGACTGGTGCCGCGCCAGCAGCTGCTGGTGCCGGCGGTGATCGAGGTCGGCCCGCGCGAAGTCGGCGCTGCTGCGCGAGCAGATCGACACGCTCGACGGCGTCGGCTTCGAGATCGAGCCCTACGCCGGCGGCGCGCTTCGCCGTGCGCGCGGTGCCGGCGCTGCTCGCCGACACCGACGCGGCGCCGCTGCTGCGCGACCTCGACCGAGGATCTCGCCGACGTCGGCCGCTCGCGCCGCGTCGAGCAAGCCGCCGATGCCGTGCTCGCCCGCCTCGCCTGCCACAGCGCCGTGCGCGTCGGCCATCAGATGGGCGCGCAGCAGATCCACGCGCTGTTGGTGCGCGATGGATCAGGTCGACTTCTCCGGCAACTGCCCGCACGGCCGCCCGGCGTTCCTCGTGCTGTCGCGCGGGCGATCTCGAGCGCTGGTTCAAGCGAACATAGGGGAACACGGCAGCTTCAACGCGGCAGGCACGGGAGGCACGGGCGAGAGTGCAAGGGAAGCGGATGAGTCCATCTTATCACGACGCCTTCGGCCCCGTGCCTGCAGTGCCTGTGCGCGTATGACAGTCTTCTTCCCTATGCACATCCCTCCTGAAGATTGATCTGCGCCTCGGTCCGGGCCCCGACCGGGATGTGGCAAGACCTCCGGTCTCTACCGGCGCTGGCGCGAGCGGCGTGGCGGATCTGCCGAGATCGTCAACTGCGATTCGCGGCAGGTATATCGCAGGCTCGACATCGGCACGGCGAAGCCGACGGCGGCGGAGCGAGCGCGGGCGCGCCGCATCATCTCTTCGACGTCGTCGATCCCGATCAGCCGTTCGACTGCGGCGGCGCTACGCGGCGCTGGCGCGCGCCGCGATCGACGCGACGTCCACCGCGCGCGGCGGCGGCGCGTCATCGCTCGTCGGCGGCACCGGGCCTATCTCGAAGGCGCTGCGCTTCGGGCTCTTTGACGGCCCGCGCCGCCGACGCGACGCTGCGGGCGCGCGCCTGGTCGCGGCGGAAGAGGCGCCGCGCCCGGCGCGCTGCATGCGCGGCTCGACGCGCGTCGATCCGGCGTCGCGCCGCACGCCTGCACGCGCGATCGCGTGCGCGTCGATGCCGCGCGCTGGAGGTGCGCGAGCTGACCGGCCGCGCCGCTCAGCGCCTGGCACGCGCGAGCACGGCTTCGCCGGCGACGAGCTCGACGTGCCGCGTCGTCGGCCTCGACGTGCGGCGCGCCGCGCTCTACGCGCGCCTCGACGCCCGCTGCCGGCGATGCGTCGACGGCCGGCCTGCTGGACGAGGTGCGCGCGCTGTGGGCAGCGCGGGTACAGGTCCCGAGCTGCCGCCGCTGCGCAGCATCGGCTATCGCGCAGCTCGGCGCGCCACCTGCGCGGCGAGGTCGACCAACCGACGGCGCTCGCGGCGATGCAGCGCGCGACGCGCCAGCTTCGCCAAGCGGCAGCTCACCCTGATTCCGTGCCGATCCGACGGTCAGAATGGATCGACGCGGAGACCGCATCGGCCAGAAACCGCATCGCCAGCGACGATCATCCGTCGACATCACACTGACGAAGACGGAGCGGAGGAGGGTCACATGGATCAGAAGCTCCACCCTTGCCGTCGCCCCTCCGCCCCTGCCGTTGCCCTGATCATATGAATGGGTTCATCAATGGGGTGGGGCCGGCCCCTGCCCGCTGCGCGTGGATTCAATCCATTTCATCGGGCAGAGGGCAGGGGGCGGGCGACGGCAAGCAGGCAGGGCGGCAGCTGCCCGAGGAAACGGATCTGCTAGGAGGTTTCAGGTGTCCCGTCCGTCTTCCCTCGAGGCGCTGCGCGCGCAGTCGGGCATCATCTCGACGAGCAGCTCCTGCGCCTGCTCAACCAGCGCCGCGCGGCGCTCGTGCGTCCAGGTCGGCCACACCAAGAGCCGCAGCGCGCCATACCCGCAAGTACGTCCCCGAGCGCGAGAAGCGCATCTTCCAGCGCCTCGCCGCAGCTGAACGGCGGGCCGCTGCGGCCGCAGCACGCTGCGCACGATCTTCCGCGAGGATCATCTCGAGCTGCCTGGCGCTCGAGCAGCCGCTGCGCATCGCCTACCTGGGGCCGGCCGGCACGTACTCGCAGCAGGCGGCGGCCGAGCCAGTTCGGCTCCGGGCGCAACCTGCTGCCCGTTCGGATCCGTCGACGCCGTCTTCGACGAGGTCGAGCGCGGCCGCGCCGAGTACGGCGTCGTGCCGGTCGAGAACTCCACCGAGGGCGTCGGTGGCGCAGACGCTCGACCGCTTCATCGCGTCGCCGCTGACGATCAAGGCCGAGGTGCTGCTGCGCATCGACCACTGCCTGCTCGCGCGGAGCGCCGAGCCGAGCGCGTGCGCCGCATCGTCTCGCACCCGCAGTCGCTGGCGCAGTGCCGCAGCTGGCTGGCGCAGCACCTGCCCGGCATGCCGGTCGAGCCGAGGTGGCGAGCAACGCCGCGGCGGCCGCGCTGGCGGCGGCGCCACCCGGCGACGGCGGCGATCGCCGGGCGGCGCGCCGCCGGAGCGGCTACCGGCTGAAGATCGTCGCGGCCAGCATCCAGGACCTGCCGAACAACGTGACGCGCTTCCTCGTCGTCAGCAACGACCTGCACGGCAAGCCGACCGGCGACGACAAGACCTCCATCCTGTTCGCCGTGCCGCACGAGTCGGGCGCGCTGCTTCAAGGTGCTCGAGGCGTTCGCGCAGCCAGCGCATCAACCTCAGCACCATCGAGTCGCGGCCGCTCAAGGGCCGCGCCTGGGAGTACGTCTTCTTCATCGATCTCAGCCGGTCACTGCCGACGAGCCGCGCATGCACGAAGGCGCTCGCGGCGCTCATGCGCAGCGGGCGCTGTTCGTCAAGGTGCTCGGCTCCTACCCGGCGTGGCGCTGGCCGGAGGGCGAGGCGAAACCATGAACGTGAAGAATCTGGTCCGGCCGTGGCTGCATTCTCTGGAGCCGTATCCGCCGGGCAAGCCGATCGACGAGCTCGAGCGCGAGTACGGCATCACCGACTCGATCAAGCTCGCCTCGAACGAGAACCCGCTCGGTCCGTCGCCGAAGGCGCTGGCGGCGATGCAGTGCGGCGCTCGCCGACATCCACCGCTACCCGGACGGCAGCTGCTATCCACCTGCGCCGCGCGCTGGCGCGCAAGCTCGCGCGTCGTCGCCCGAGACGCTCGTCTTCGGCAACGGCTCGAACGAGATCATCGAGCTCGGTCGTCGCGCACCTTCCTGCACGCCGGCGACGAGGCGGTGATGGCCGACCAGGCCTTCGTCATCTACCGCATGCGTGGTGCAGGCGCAGGGCGGCACGCGGCATCATCGTGCCGCTGCGCAGCTTCACGCACGACCTCGAGGCGATGGCCGAGGCGATCACGCCGTCGACGCGCGCTGGTCTTCCTCGCCAACCCGAACAACCCGACCGGCACGATCTTCCCGCGAGCAGTGGGAGGAGTTTCTCGCCGCGCGTGCCGCGCGACGTGGTCATCGTCATGGACGAGGCGTACGCCGAGTTCGTCGACGACCCGCGCTATCCGGACGCGCTCGCCGACGCTGCGCGGCGAGCCACCTGCTGATCGTGCTGCGCACCTTCTCGAAGATCTACGGCCTCGCCGGCGCTGCGCGTCGGCTACGGCGTGGCGCGCCACCGACGATCATCGACCTGCTGAACCGCGTGCGCGCAGCCGTTCAACGTCAACACGCTGGCGCAGGTCGGCGGCGCTCGCGGCGCTCGACGACGACGAGCACGTCGAGCGCGACGCGCGCGGTCAACCGCGAGGGGCATGGCCTACCTGCGCGCGGCGTTCGCCGACTCGGGCTCGAGTGGGTGCCGAGCTGGGCGAACTTCATCCTCGTGCAGGTCGGCAACGCGGCGCGCAGCTCTACGACGCGCTGCTGCGCCTCGGGCGTGATCGTGCGGCCGGTGCCGGTGTACGGCTTTCCCGAGCACGTGCGCGTCACGGTCGGCCTGCCGCGCGGAGAACGAGCGTCTGCGTGACGGCGCTGGCAGCACCGCTGCTGCGCAGGAAGGGCGCGGCGTTGCCGTTTGAGCGCGCCGGCGATCGCCGGCGTCGGGCTGATCGGCGGCTCGCTGGCGCTGGCGGCGCGCGCCGCCGGGCTGGTCGGCGAGGTGGTCGGCATCGGCCGCAGCGAGGCGCAACCTGGCGGTACGCGCGCTGCGCGCGGCATCGTCGACCGCGTCGGCGCGCGATCCCGCGCGACGTCGGCCGCGTCGACCTGCGTCGTGCTCGCGGTGCCGGTGCGCAGCACCGCGTCGCGGTCGCCAGACGCTGCTGCCGCACCTGCGCGCCGGGCACGGTGCTCACCGACGTCGGCAGCGTGAAGGGCGAGGTGCGTCGACGGCGCTGGAGGCGGCTGCTGCCCGGCGATCGGCCGTTCGTCGGCGGCGCATCCGATCGCCGGGCAGCGAGCGCGCCGGCGCCGCCGCGGCCGACGCGGCGCTGTTCCGCGGCGCGCCGCTGCATCCTGACGCCGACGCCGCGCGACCGATGCGCGGCGGCGCTGGCGCGGGTGCGGGCGCTCTGGGAGAGGCGTCGGGGCGCGCGTCGAGACGATGACGCCGGCGGCGCACGATCAGCGCTCTGGCCTGGACGAGCCACCTGCCGCACGTGCTCGCCTACGCGCTGGTGGGCGCGCGTCGGCGCGAGCCGATCCGGCGCTCTTCGGCGCTCGCCGGCCGGAGCTTGCGTGACGCGACGCGCGTCGCCGCCAGCCCGGCCGAGCTCTGGCGCGACATCTTGCTCGCCAACGCCGACGCCGGTGATCGCGGCGACTCGACGCGCTTCAGCGCCGAGCTCGACGCGCCTGCGCGCCGCGGTCGCCGGCGAGCGACGCGGCGGCGCTGCAGCGCTGCTCGGGCGGCAGTCGCGGCGCGTACGCCGAAGCGGCGACGGCGAGCGCCGGCGTGAGCGACGACGCGATCGCCGATCCGTCCGCTGACGCGCCGCCCGACGCGGTCGTGCGCGTGCCCGGCTCGAAGTCGATCACGCAACCGCGCCGCTGCTGCTCGCGGCGCTCGCCGACGGACGCTCGGTGCTCGAGCGGCGCGCTGTTCAGCGACGACACGCGCTACATGAGCGGCGGCGCTGCGCGCGCTCGGCGTCGCGGTCGAGGCCGACGAGGCGGCGGCGCGCCTCACCGTCGACGGCGGCGGCGGCACGCTGGCCGGCGACGCCGCCGAGCTCTTCGTCGGCAACGCCGGCACGGCGATGCGCTTCCTCGTCGCGGCGCTCTGCCTCGGCACACGGCCGCTATCGCATCGACGGCAGCGCCGCGCATGCGCGAGCGGCCGATCAGGATCTCGTCGACGCGCTGCGGCGGCTCGGGGCCGACGTCACCGCCAGCCGACGCGGCACCGGCGCCGCCGGTGGTGGTGGACCGCGCGGGCTCCGCGGCGGATCGCGCCGAGCTCGCGGCGAGCGCGCTCGAGCCAGTTTCGTCTCCGGCGCTGCATGGTCGGCGCCCTACGCGACTACGCGACGTCGACGATCGCGCTGACGCGGCGAGATCATCGCCCAGCCGTACATCGACATGACCATCGCGGTGATGGCGCAGTGGGGCGTGCGGCGTCGAGCGCGACGGCGAGCGGACGTTTCGCGTCGCGTGCGGGCAGCGCTATCGCGCGCCAGCGCTACGCGGTCGAGCCCGACGCGTCGAGCGCGCACTACTTCTGGGCCGCGGCGGCGCTGACCGGCGGCCGGGTGCGCGTCGCGCGGGCTGAGCCGCGCACGTCGCTGCAGGGCGACGTGGCGCTTCGCGGCGCTGCTCGAGCAGCATGGGCGCGACGCGTGCGTGGGAGGCGGACGCGATCACCGTCGCCGGACCGGCGCGGCTCGGCGGCATCGACGCCGACCTGAACGCCATCTCGGACACCGCGCCGACGCTGGCGGTGCTCGGCGCGCCTTCGCGCGCGCGCCGGTGCACATCCGCAACGTCGCGCACCTGCGCTGGCAGGAGAGCGACCGCCTGCGCGCCGTCGCCACCGAGCTCAGCGCGGCTCGGCGCGCGCGTCGAGGAACGCGACGACGGCATCAGCGTCTGGCCGTCGCCGCTGCACGCCGCGCGCAGTCGCACCTACGACGACCATCGCATCGCCATGGCCTTCGCGCTCGCCGGACTGCGCGTGCCGGGCATCCGCATCGCCGATCCCGGCTGCGTCGGCAAGACGTTCCCCGACTATCTTCGACCGGCCTCGAGACGCTGCGCGGATGACGGCAGTGAAACCCATCATCGCCATCGACGGCCCGGCCGGGCGCCGGCAAAGGCACCGTGAGCCGGCGGCTCGCGCAGGCGCTGGGGCTGCGCTACGTCGACACCGGCGCGATGTACCGCGTGGTCGGCGTGCTGCGCCGACACGAGCGGGCATCGACTTCGCCGACGTCGCGGCGCTGGCGGCGCTGTGCGACGGGCTCGACGCTGCGCTTCGACGAGCAGCCGGACGGCGTGCTGCACGTGCTCGCCAACGGCGCGCGATCTGACGCGCGCCATCCGCACCGCGGCGGCCGGGCAGCTCGCCTCGAAGGTATCGACCCGTGCCGGTGGTGCGCGAGCGGCTGGTGGCGTTGCAGCGCCGCCTGGGCGAGGGCGGCGGGGTGGTCATGGAAGGGCGCGACATCGGCACCGTCGTGCTGCCCCAGCGCGACGGTCAAGATCTATCTCGTCGCCAGCGCCGAGGAGCGCGGCGCGGCGCCGCTGCGTCGAGCTCACCGGCGCGGGGCGAGCGGCCGATCTCGGCGCATATCGAGCCGCGAGATCGAGGAGCGGGACGTCCGCGACCGCACCCGGGCGCGCCATTCGCCGCTGCGTGCCGGCGGACGATGCTGTGCTGATCGACACGACCGCCGAGGCGCATCGACGCGGTCGTGGGCACGCGTGCACAACCTCCTGGCAGTGCACGAGGGAACCCTTGAAAGTACAGACCACCAGGGCTATGAACGCTGAATCTCGTCTCGAGGGGGTATCACCCAAATGAATCAGCAACCCAGAGTGGCCGCGCCCGAGGCGGCGGCGATGACGATTTCCGCAGGCTCTTCGAGAGAGAGCATGCGGGCCGTCAAGCCGGGCGAGGTGGTGCAGAGGCCGCGTGGTGATGCGTCGGCCGCGACCAGGTCACCGTCGACATCGGTTACAAGTCCGAAGGACAGATCCCGATCACGTGAGTTCAGCAGCCGCGATGGCGAGGTCACGGTTCAGGAAGGCGATGAGATCGACGTCTACTTCGATGCCGACGAAGGCGAGCACGGCGGCATCGTGCTGTCGCGCAGCAAGGCCGAGCAGGCCAAGGTGTGGCGCGACATCGAGGAGGCATTCAGAACAGACGGCGTCGTCGAGGGCATCGATCGTCGGCAAGGTGAAGGGCGGTCTCAAGGTCGACGTCGGCGTGCCGGCGTTCCTGCCCGGCTCGCACGCCGACCTCCGGCCGGCGCGCAACCTCGATCGCTACATCAGCCAGCGCGGCCACTTCGCGGTGCTCAAGTTCAACCGCGCGCGCGGCAACGTCGTCGTCTCGCGCCGCGCCGTGCATCGAGCGCGAGCGCGCGCAGCTCAAGCAGGAAACGCTGCAAGGTGCTCGAGGAGGGCGTCATCCTCGAGGGCATCGTGAAGAACATCACCGACTACGGCGCGTTCGTCGACCTCGGCGGCATCGACGGCCTGCTGCACGTCACCGACATGTCGTGGGGCCGCGTCGAACAAGCCGTCCGACGTGGTCAACGTCGGCGACCGCGCGCGCGTCGTCGTGCTCAAGTACGATCCCGAGCGCGGCCGCGTGTCGCTCGGCATGAAGCAGATCATGCCCGACCCGTGGGCGAGCGTCGCCGAGCGCTATCCGATCGGCGCGCGCGTGCACGGCAAGGTGGTGAGCCTCGCCGACTACGGCGCGTTCGTCGAGCTCGAGCCGGGCATCGAGGGGCTGGTGCACGTCTCCGAGATGTCGTGGACGCAAGCGCGTCACGCATCCGTCGAAGGTGCTCGAGGTCGGCGCAGGAGGTCGACGTCATGGTGCTCGACGTCGACACCGGCCAACCGCCGCATCTCGCTCGGCCTCAAGCAGGCCGAGCCGAATCCGTGGGAGATGGTGCGCATCAACCATCCGGTCGGCAGCCACATCAAGGGCACGGTGAAGAACCTCACCGACTTCGGCGTCTTCGTCGGCGTCGAGGAAGGGATCGACGGCCTGGTGCACATCTCCGACCTGCACTGGACCAAGAAGGTCCGCCATCCCTCGGAGCTCTTCCAGAAGGGCGACGAGGTCGAGGCGGTGGTGCTCGGCATCGACGTCGACAACGAGCGCATCTCGCTCGGCGTCAAGCAGCTCGCCGAGGATCCGTGGTCAGAGCATGCAGCGCGCGCTTCCGGTCGGCACGCGCGTGCACGGCAAGGTCACCAGCGTCACCGACTTCGGCGTGTTCATGGAGGTCGAGGAGGGCATCGAGGGCCTCATCCACGTCTCGCAGCTCAGCACCGGACCGCGTCGACAAGCCGCAGGCGCTGTTCCAGCCCGGGCCAGGAGGTCGAGGCCGAGGTCACGGCCGTCGACGCGCGCGACCGCAAGATCGCGCTCAGCATCAAGGCGCTGCGCAAGTCGGAAGAGCGCGAGGAGATCGAGACCTACCTGCAGCAGCGAGCGCGAGGGCGGCCGCTTCTCCTTCGAGGACATCCTGCGCTCCGATCTGCGCCTCGATCGCGACGAGCAGAACCGGGGCGGCGGTGAAGCGGAGCGGAGAGAACGGCGAGACCAAGTGAGGCGCGGCGGTGACCAAGCGCGGCTTGATCGACGAGCTCGTGACCCTCTACCCGCGCTTCTCGCGGCGGGACGCGGAGGTCATGGTCAACGCCGTGTTCGAGAGCCTCGCCGACGCCCTGCGGCGCGGCGAGCGCGATCGAGATCCGCGGCTTCGGCAGCTTCGTGGTCAAGCACCGCGAGGCGCGCGACGGGCGCAACCCGCGCACCGGCAAGCGCGTCGCCGTCGCCGCCAAGCGGGTGCCGTTCTTCAAGGTCGGCAAGGAACTGCGCCTGCGCGTCGACGGCGACACCGACGGCGGCGCCGAGGCCGCGGCGCAGAGCTGAGCGCGGCGGTTCCGCCGTCGCTCCGACGCCATGGCCCAACGAGCCCTGTGGGCGCCGTGGCGCATGGCGTACATCGGTGCGCCGAAGACACCCGGCTGCATCTTCTGCGCGGCGGCGACCGGCGATCGCCGAGGCGGGCCTGGTGCTCGCCGTCACCGATCACGCTGGTGGCGATGCTCAACCGCTATCCGTATGCCAACGCGCACGTGATGCTGGCGCCGCGCGTCCACACCGCCGAGCCTCGGCGCCGCTCGAGCCCGCCGCGCGCACGGGGCGCTGAGTGAGGGCTGCGCCGCAGCATCGCGCTGCTGCAGCGCACCTTCAGCCCCGACGGCATGAACGTCGGCCTCAACCTCGGCGCCGCCGCCGGCGCCGGCTTCGCCGACCACCTGCACTGGCACCTCGTGCCGCGGTGGAACGGCGACACCAACTTCATGCCGGTGATCAGGCGAAGTGGCCTCATCCCCGAGCACCTGGAAGCGATGTGGGCGCGACTGGCGCCGGTGTTCAGCGGGCGCCGAGGAATAGGGCGGCCCCTTGCCCCACAGAGGACACGGAGCATCACAGAGGAAGCCCTCGCCTCCTTCCGGCACGCGCGCGGCAAAGTGTGGTAGGCGCTGCGCATGGCTGCCCCCGGCAGTCGCGCGTCTTCGTCGGCCGCGAACGGGAGCTGGAAGAGCTCGGCGTCGCGCTGCGCGCCGTGGCCGCCGGGCGCGGCGGGCTGCACCTGATCGTCGGCGGCCGGCATCGGCCAGACACGCCTGGCGGATGAGGTCGCGGCGCGCCGAAGCCGACGGCATCGCCGCGCTGTGGGGACGCTGCTGGGAGGCCGAGGGCGGCCGCCGTGGCCGTGGGTGCAGATCCTGCGCGAGCTGCGCCAGCGGCAGCGGCGACGCAGGTGGCAGCGCGTCGTCGGCGATGATCTGCCGCCAGCTCGCCCAACTGCTGCCCGAGCTCGGCAGCGCCACCGAGCGCGGGCCGAATCAGGTCGGCCCGCTTCCATCTGTTCGACGCCGCCTGCGCCTGCCTGGCCGCGCGCCGGGCGCGCCGCGCCGCTGCTGTTGGTGCTCGACGACCTGCACGCCGCCGACCTGCCGTCGTTGCGCCTGCTCGAGTTCGCGGCCCGCGCGTTGGCCGGCGCGCCGCTGCTGCTGATCGCCACCTTCCGTCCCGCCGGGGCTGCGGCGCGACGCGACCGCGGTGCTCGGCGCGCTGCCGCACACCGGCCGTCAGCTGCCGCTCGCCGGACTCAGCCCGGACGAGGTCGGTCGGTTCCTCGAGCTCGCCGTCGGGCGACCGGTGCCCGCCGCGCTCGCGGCGCCATCCACCGCACGACCGACGGCAACCCGTTCTTCGTCGACGAGCTCGTCCGCGGCCTGCACGCCGCGGCCGGCGGTTGGCGCGCCGCCGGACAGCGCCGGCTTCCCGCTCTCGCACGGCGTCCGCGGCGCGATCCGCCAGCGCCTGGCGCCGCTACCGGCACCACTGTCGCGGGCTGCTCGCCGCCGCCCTCTGGTGATCGGCCGCGACTTCGAGCTGTCGCTGTTGGCCGCGGCGCGGCGTCGCCGCCGAAACGGTGCTCGCCGCCCTGGCGCCGGCGCTCGAGCGCGAGCTGCTGCTGCGCGTGCCGGGCACCGCCGGACGCTACCGCTTCGCCCACGCCCTGGTGCGCGAGACGCTGCCGAAGAGCTGCCGCCCGCGGAGCGTGGTCGCGTGGCATCGCCGCCTGGCGGAACTGCTCGAGCAGCGCGCCGCCGGCGAGCGCGTGCCGCTCAGTGCCCTGGCGCATCACTTCTTCGAGGCGGCGGCCGGCGGCGGGTAGGCCAAAGCGGTCGAGTACGCCGAGCGCGCCGGCCACGGGCCGTGCGCATAGCTCGCACGAGGAGGCGACGGAACAGTACGGGCGCGCGGTGCGGCTGGTCGAGTACGATCGAGCGCGAGCCCGGCGCAGCTCTGCGGGCTGCTGCTCGCCGCCGGCGAAGCGCACACGCGAGGCCGGCGCCGGCGAGCCCGCCCGCCTCGCGCTGCGCCGCGCCGCCGGCCTGGCCCGTCGGCTCGGCGCCGGCGACTGCTGGCGCGCGCCGCGATCCGGGCTGTGCGCCAGCAGCGGCCTGATCTGGACCGAGTTCGGCCGCAGCGACGAGGCCCTCGTCCACCTGATGGAGGAAGCGCTGGCGGCCCTCGGTCCGGCGCCCACCGCCTGGCGGGCACGCCTGCTGACCCGCCTCGCCAGCGAGCTCTGCTGGGCGTCGGACCCCAGCCGCGCCGAGACGGCTCAGCGCCGGGCGGTCGACACCGCCCGCCGCGCCAGCGGTGGCGCGGCGCTCGCCTCGGCACTGCTCGGGCGGCTGCTGTTGCGCGTCGAGGACCCGACCACCTCGCCGAACGCCGCCCGATGGAGGCGGAGATCCTGGCCCTCAGCGAGGCCAGCGGCGATCGTGAGCCGGCGGTCAACGCGCTGATGTGGCAGGTCGGCGACGCGCTCACAACTCGGCGACGCCGCCGCCCTGCGCGCGGCGACGGCGGCGCGCTGGTGCGATCGGCGACCGACCTGCGGCAGCCCGCCGACCTGTGGATCGTGCGCCGCCATCGAGGGTCAGCGCGCCCTGTTCGAGGGCCGCTTCGCCGACGCGGAGCGTCTCGCCGAAAGCGATGGTGGCCGAACCGGCGCCGCGCGCCAACGCGGCGCAGACCGCCTCGGCGCTGCTGTTTCTCATCCGCCGCGAGCAGGGACGGCTGGGCGAGCTCGAGGCGGCCTGAAGGTCTCGTCTACCAGTACCCTGCGGTCACGGTCTGGCGCGCCAGCCTCGCCGTGCTCTACGCCGAGATCGGCCGCGAGGCGAAGCGCAGGCCGAGCTCGAGGCCTGATCGGCGCCGGCCTCGCGGCGATTCCACGCGACCTCACCTGGCTCTATACGTTGTCGTGCCTCGCCCGCACCGCCGCCAGGTGGGCAGCGGGCCTGAGCCGACGCGCTGCACGCGGCGCGTGGTGTCGGTCGCCGACCACCGCGCGGTCGCCGGCCCCTTCTTCCATCTCGGCCCGGTCGCCTACTACCTGGCGCTGCTCGCGGCGCGCTTGTCGCCGCTGGGGAGGAGACGGAGGCGCGGATCGCGGAGGCGGAGCGCCGCAACGCCGCGCTCGGCGATCAGCCGTGCGCCGTGCGATCTCGTCGCCTGGGCTCGCATGCGCTCGCTGCGCGCCGGCGCCGGCGACGCCGAGGGCGGCGCAGGCGCGGCTCGCCGCCGCCGCGCGATCCGCCGGCCGTTTGGGCATGGAAGCGATGCAGCGCAAGATCGCCACGCTGGCGAGTCAGGCGGCGGCACCGCCGCGGCGCCAGCGCCGCACGTGGTGCTGCGGCGCGACGGCGACGTGTGGATGCTCGCGCACGGCAGGACACGTGTACACCTGCGCGACCGGCGCGGCCTGCACTATCTGGTGTCCCTGCTGCGCGAGCCGGGACGCGCGAGTTCCACGTCCTCGACCTCGCCGGCGCCAGCCACGACCTCGGCGGCGATCTCGGACCCGGGCTCGACGCCGCCGCCAAGCAGGGCAATCGCCACCCGCCTGCGGGCGCTGCGCGCCGAAGTCGAAGACGCCGAGCAGGCCAACGACCCGGCGCGGGCGGGCGCGGCGCGCGCGAGATCGACCAGCTCGGCGAATACGTCGCCGGCGCCCGTTGGGCTCGGCGGCCGCAACCGGCGTGTCCACGCCGCGTCGAGCGCGCGCCGCGTCAGCGTCACCGAAGGCGTTGCGGGCCGCGATCGAACAGATCGGCGAGCATCATCCCGCGCTCGCCGGCGAGCTGCGCGCGGCGGTGCGCACCGGGACGTTCTGCGCCTACGAGCCCGATGATTCCGCGGCGGAGCGCTGGGAGGTGTAGTTGGGGACGGGCGCAGGAGGCCACAGATGGACACCGACCGTCCGCCCGCAAATGACCACGAATGAACACAACGTTCATTTGATTTGAAGGAGTGGGGAGGGGCTCGGTGTCATCGGGCGGGGAGGCAGGGTCCGGGTTCATCCTGTGTTTCCGGCAACGCATTACAGCCAGCCGGCTTTCTTGAAGCGCCAGTAGAGGAGGCCGCAGGCGGCGAACATGACGGCGACGACGGTGTGATAGCCGTACTGCCAGTGGAGTCTCCGGCATGAACTCGAAGTTCATGCCGTAGATGCCGGCGATCATGGTCGGCACGGCGATGATGGCGGCCCAGGCGGCGAGCTGCTTGGTGATCCGTCGCTCTGGTCGACCGAGATCAGCGGCAGATCGGCCTCGAGCGCGCTGGTCACGCAGCTCGCGCAGGGTGTCGATCGGCTCCGTTGATGCGGATGGCGTGGTCGTAGACGTCGCGGAAGTAGGGGCTGCGTGTCCGCCGGGATGAGTCGGCCGATCGAAGCGCATCAGGCGGTTGCAGATGTCGACCAGCGGCGAGACGGCGCGCTTGCGCGACCAGCAGGTCGCGCTTGAGCTCGTAGATCCGCTCGATCGCGCCGCGCGTCGGCGCTGGCCGGAGAAGATCTCTTCCTCGATGGTGTCGAGCCGGTCCTCGAGCCGATCGACGATCGGGAAGTAAAGTTGTCGACCGATGAAGTCCATGAGCGCGTAGAGCACGAAGCCGGGCCCCTTCTTGAGGAGATGCGGCGTCGCTCTCGCAGCGCGTGCGCCGCTCGGCTGTAGGAGGCGAGGCGCCGTGGCGCACCGACGACGACGTAGCGCGGGCCGATCGAACGATGTGCGTCTCGCCGAGCAGGATGTGGCCGTCGCCGCCTGGTTCTGGCGCCGTGCGCAGGACGACGAAGAGCGCCAGTCGCCGTACTCCTCGAGCTTGGGCCGCTGGTGCGGCGGCAGGCGCGTCCTCGATTGCCAGGTCGTGCAGGCTGAACTCCGCCTGGATCTGGCGCAGCAGCGGGTCCTCGTCCAGGCTCGTGCAGCCCCACCCAGACGAACACGTCGGGATCCTTGAGGGGCTCCTCGCTGATGTCCTCGACCGGAAGGTGTTCGGACGCGGCGGCCGTTCTCGCTAGGACGGCGCAGTTGACGACCATGTTCATGGACGGGCCGCTTGCCACAGAGGGTGGCACAGAGGGGCCGCTGCGGGCGGCGGTTGCCGACCCTCCGGGGCGCCCCTCATACTCCGGCGCAATGTCTCTCACGACGCGACGAGCGGAGCGCGGCCCGCCGCGGACCCTCGGAGAGTTGCGCGCCGCCGGAGTCATCGTCCGGCCGGTGCGCGAGGAGATGCGGCGCAACCTGCTCGGCGTGCTCGCGCAGCGGCGAGCGCGCTGCTGCCCGGCATCATCGGCTTCGACGAGACCGGTCATCCCGAGATCGAGAACGCGCTGCTCGCCGGCCATCACATGGTGCTTCCTCGGCGAGCGCGGCCAGGCGAAGTCGCGCATCATCCGCGGCCTGCCAGCGCTGCTCGACGAGGCGATCCGCCGATCGTCGCGGCTGCCCGCTGCAACGACGATCCGCTTCGCGCCGATCTGCAAGGCGCTGCCGCCGCGCGCGCCGCGGCGAGGGCGACGCGCGTCCGAGTCGCCTGGATCGGGCGCGACGCAGCGCTACGGCGAGAAGCTCGCGACGCCCGACACGTCGATCGCCGACCTGATCGGCGAGGTCGATCCGATCAAGGTCGCCGAGGGCCGCTACCTCGCCGACGAGGAGACGATCCACTACGGCCTCATGCCGCGCACGCAACCGCGGCATCTTCGCCATCAACGAGCTGCCCGACCTCGACCGAGAAGGTGCAGGTCGGCCTGCTTCAACCTGATGGAGGAGCGGACGTCCAGATCAAAGGCTACAAGATCCGCCTGCCGCTCGACGTGCGTGCATCGTCGCCAGCGCCAACCCCGAGGACTACACCAGCCGCGGCCGCATCATCACGCCGCTGAAGGACCGCTTCGACGTCCAGATCCGCACCCACTACCCGCGCACGATCGACGGACGAGATCGCGATCATGGAGCAGGAGGTGCCGGCGCTCGACCGCGGCGGCCGCGCGCGCTCGCGTGCCCGCGCGTTCATCAAGGAGGTCGTCGCGCAGCTCACGCTTCGAGGCGCGCGCGTCGCAACGAGATCAACCAGGTCCTCGGGCGTGAGCGTGCGCGTGACACCATCAACAACTACGAGACCGTGATCGCGCAACGCCGAGAAGCGCGCCGTGCGCACCGGCGAGCGCGAGATCGTGCCGCGCCTCAGCGATCTGCACGCGCTGCTACGCCTCGACGGCCGGCAAGATCGAGCTCGAGTACGCCGGCGAGGAGCGAAGGCGAGAGCGACCTCATCGAGCGCCTGATCGAACCGCGCCGTCCTGGCGGTCTTCGGATCGAACGCTGCAAGGTCGACGACGCTCGGCGATCGTCGACGCCACTTCGAGGCGGGCTGGGGCGTCGAGGTCTGCGACCGGATGCCGTCGCGAGGACTACCTCGAGGGCGTCAGGCAGATCCCCGGCCTGCGCGAAGCCGTCGACCGCCTCGGGCCCTTCGAGAGCCCCGGCCTGATGGCCGCCGCCACCGAGCTCGATCCTCGAGGGCCTGCACCTGCACCAGAAGCTCAATCGCGACAGCGAGAGGAGCGCGTGCGAGGCTGCAGGCCGCGGTCGACTGGACGCGGTACGCGGCGTCAGAGTCGATGCGCCGCCATCGCGATGTCTGTCTCGTTGCGACGGTGACCGCGTCATGCACCGTCCGCTACACCGCATGGGACGGCACGCCAGCAGGTCCGGCTGACGGCCGAGCAGGTATTCGAGAAGCTCGCCGGAGCACCTGTCGCTACACCGACGACGTGCAGCAGGCGCTCGACTGGCTGCTGCGCCAGGGCCTCGACCTGCGAGGGCGTGCGGGTCATGGGACTCGACGACTTCCTCGAGCAGCTGCGCGAGGCGATGCGCGACGCGGCAGCGCCAGTTCAACCTCGACCGGCGCTCGACGGATCCGATCGCCGAGAAGCTCGAGGAGCTGCTCGACCTCGAGCGCGACACGCTCGATCGAGCAGCGACGACGAGCGCCGCGGCGCGCAAGCGCGCCCTGCTCGACCAGCCTGCCGCGCCGCCTGTCCGAGGCGATCGAGCAGCTCGCTCGACTACGAGTTCGAGGACGAGGACGCGCGGCCGAGTTCGAGTCGCCTCGCTCGAAGAGCTCGACGACATCCGCGCGCCTCGAGGATTTCCAGCGCCGCTACGGCGAGCTGTTCCAGGGGCCGCAGGCGCTCGATTACGACGCAGGCGGTCGAGCTCATGCGCGAGATGCGAGCGCCTGAAGCAGCTCGAGGACGAGCTGCTCGCCGGGCGGCCTCGAGACGCTCGCAGCCTCGAGGATCTCCGCGAGCTGCTCGGCGACGAGGCGGCGCAGGACTTCCAGACGCTGCGCCAGTTCCTGCTCGTCCTCGAGCAGGCGCGGCTACGCTCGGCACGCGCGGCAGGGCGCATCGCAGCTGTCGCCGAAGGGCATGCGCAAGATCGGCCAGCTCGCGCTGCGCGACATCTACCAGGGCCTGCTGCGCGACCGCGCCGGCGGCCATCAGGCCGACCACCGCGGCCTCGCCGACGCGTGCGCCCGGAGGAGACGCAGCCGTACCAGTTCGGCGATCCGCTGCACGTCGACGTCGTCCGCACGCTGCAAGCACGCGCTGCGCGCGCCGGCCGCGGCACGCCGCTGCGCGCTCGCAGGCCGGCGACTTCGAGGTCTACGCAGACCGACTCACACGACCACCAGCGTCGACCGGTGCTGCTGCTCGACATGAGCTGGTCGATGAGCTGGGAGGGCCGCTTCGCCGCCGCGAAGAAGGTGGCGCTGGCGATGGAGAGCCTGATCCGCGTCGCGCTACCCGCGCGACTACTTCGCGATCGTCGGCTTCTTCACGCGCGCCGTCGAGCTCAGGCTGCGCGACCTGCCCGAGGCGAGCTGGAACATGGGCGACCCGTTCACCAACCTGCAGGACGGCCTGCGCCTCGCAGCCGACCTGCTCGGCCGCCATCCGAGCCACCAACCAGCACATGATCGTCATCACCGACGGCCAGCCGACCGCGTACTTCCCGCGCGGCCGCCTCTACTGCGAGTGGCCGCTGTCGTTCGGCGGCATCAGCATGCGCGCCGCGCAGGAGACGCTGAAGGAGGTCGAGCGCGTCACCCGCAACGGCATCACCATCAACACCTTCATGCTCGACGACAGTCCGAGGCCTCGCGCCTTCGTCGAGCGCATGACCCACATCAACCGCGGCGCGCCCTGTTCACGCGCCCCGACCGTCTCGGCGCGAGTACCTGCTGGTCGACTACATCGCGCGGAAGCGGAAGCGCCTGTCAGAACCACGGATCACACGGATCATCTGGATCCGTGTGATCCGTGGTTCATGATGGCGACAATATCCGCCGGCTCGCCACGAAGCTCGCCGCCGATGCTCGAGCAGTACCTCCGCGCCAAGCAGGAGGTGGCGGATGCGCTGCTCGTGTTTCGGCTCGGCGACTTCTACGAGCTGTTCTTCGAGGACGCCGAGACGCGCGGCCAGGGTCCTCGACATCACGCTGACGACGCGCAGCAAGAAGGACGAGGTGCCGATCCCGATGTGCGGCGTGCCGCATCCACTTCGGTGCAGGGCTACGTCGCCGCGGCTGCTCGGCGCCGGGTTCAAAGTGTGGCGCTCTGCGATCAGTTGGAGGACGCGAGCCTGGCGAAGGGCATCGTGACGCGCGGCGTCGTACGCATCGTCACGCCCGGCACGGTGACCGAGGAGGAGTATCTCGACCGAAGCAGCCGAACTACCTGGCCGCGGTGGCGCGCGACGGCGAGGCGGTGGCGCTGCTGGCGGCCGATCTGTCGACCGGCGAGACGCGGCACGCGGTGCTCGCCGACCGCCGCGCGCGCTGGGCGAGATGGCTCCGGGCGGCTGGCGCCGCGCGAGCTGCTGATCAGGCGGGCGACGAGGTGTTGGCGGCGGCGCTCGCGAGCGCGGGTGCCGGCGGCGATGCTCGGACGCCGCTGCCGGCGGCGCGCTTCGACGCCGGGGCGGGCGCGGCGCTGGCTCGCGGCGCACGCGCGCCGACGCTCGCCGCGCGTCGCCGCGGCGCTCGGCGCCTGCTCGGCTATCTCGCGTCCACCCACCCGCGCCAGCGTCGACCACCTGCGCGCCCCCGGGGCGCGACGCCGCCCAGGCCGTGCTGCACATCGACGAGGCGAGCCGGCGCAACCTCGAGCTGCTGGCGACGACGCGCGGCGAGCGGCGCGGCTCGCTGCTGAGCGTCGCTCGACGAGACGCACACGCCGATGGGCGGCCGGCTGCTGCGCCAGTGGCTGCTGGCGCCGCTCGACCGACGTCGCCGCCATCGGCACGCGTCTCGACGCGGTCGAGCGTTCGTCCGCGAGCCGAGCCGACGCGAGCGCGTCGCGGCGCTGCTCGGCGGCATCGGCGACCTCGAACGGCCTGACGGCGCGCCTCGCGCGCGGCGCGGGTGACACGCGCGCGACGTGCTCGGCCTCGGCGCCGCGCTGCGCGCGGTCGGCGAGATCCGCGGCGCCCTCGACGAGCGTCGCGGCGGCGGCGCTGCGCGACCGCCGCCGCGATCTCGATCCGCTTCCGGCGCTGTGCGCCGAGATCGCGCGCCACGATCAGCGACGACGATGCCGCTCAGAGCCGCGTCCGGGCCAGATGGTGCGCGCCCGGCTGCCACGCCGAGATCGACGAGCTGCGCGAGCTGGCCCTGCACGGCAAGCGCTTCTTCGTCGAGTACGAGGCGCGCGAGCGGCAGCGCACCGGCATCACCTCGCTCAAGGTCCGCTACAACCAGGTGTTCGGCTACTACATCGAGGTCACGCAAGCCGAACCTCCACCTCGTGCCGAGGACTACCGCCGTAAGCAGACCATCGCCACGGGCGAGCGCTTCGTCACGCCGGCGCTCGCCGAGTACGAGGCCAAGGTGCTCGGCGCCGAGGAGCGCCTCGGCGCGCTCGAGGGCAAGCTGTTCGCGGCGCTGGTGACGACCGCCGCGGCGCATCACGCGCGCGCTGGCGCGCACGGCGGCGGCGCTGGCCCGCCTCGACGTCTTCGCGGCGCTCGCGCTGGTGGCGCGAGCGGCGCCGCTACGCGCGGCCGTCAGGTCGGCCGCCATCGCCACATCGCCATCACCGACGGGCGCCATCCGGTCGTCGAAGCGGTGGCCGGGCGCGAGGGGTTCGTCGCCAACGACTGCCGCCTCGATCCGCGACGACCGCCGATCCTGATCATCACCGGACCCAACATGGCCGGGAAGTCGACGTACCTGCGCCAGGTCGCGCTCATCACGCTGCTGGCGCAGATGGGCAGCTTCGTGCCGGCGGCGGCGCGCGCGAGATCGGCGTCGTCGACCGCCTCTTCACCCGCGTCGGCGCGTCCGACAACCTCGCGCGGCGGCGAGTCGACCTTCATGGTCGAGATGAAGGAGACCGCGCAACATCCTCACACACTGACGCCGCGGAGCCTCGTCGGTGCTCGACGAGATCGGCCGCGGCACCAGCACCTTCGACGGCATCTCCATCGCCTGGGCCGTCGCCGAGCACTCTGCACGAGGCGGACGAGCGGCCGCTGGTGCTGTTCGCGACGCACTACCACGAGCTCACCGACCTGGCACGTCAGCAAGGCGCGCGTGCGCAACGCCTCGGTCGCCGTGCGCGAGTGGAAGGGCGACGTGGTGTTCCTGCGCCGCATCGTCGAGGGCCCGGCGAGCCAGAGCTACGGCATCCAGGTCGCCAAGCTCGCCGGCGTGCCGACGCCGATCATCGAACGCGCCGGCCAGATTCTCCACAACCTCGAGCGCAACGAGCTCACCGACAACGGTCAGCCGCGCCTCGCCCTCGACGGCCAAGCCTGCCGGCGGCGCCCAATCGGGCCTGTTCGCCGGCGCCGACGATCGCCTCCGCGACGAGCTCGCCGCCATCGACGTCGACCGCCTCGCACCCGTGGAGGCCCTCAACCGCCTACACGAGCTGGTGACCCGGGCCCGCCGGGTTAACCACAGAGGGCCAGAGGAGCACAGAGGCTCTGTGCCCCTCTGTGGTGGCATCAGCCGACAGGGACCTTGCGCCCTTGCCGGCGATTTGCGGATATGATCGCTGCGATGACGCAGCCGCTTCGTCGATTCTGCAGCCGCCGCGGAGCCCGTGCTGGAGACCATTCCGCACTGAGCAATACGTAAT
>ERZ1370068.6437-contig-5420_pt1 | contig 53024 bp, 48 predicted proteins | sample MGYA00561227_ERZ1370068 | MGnify/ENA primary metagenome ERZ1370068 (study PRJEB38410, sample SAMEA6850437) | metagenome | study: Metagenomic assessment of the ecological functions of the soil: analysis of the soil microbiota associated with the... | reverse complement strand
CAGTTACGTATTGCTAAGCGCGTGCAAGCGGAGGACACGCAGTTTCCCGCTTCGCACTTCGTGCTCTATGCCCTGCGCGGAGCGTTCCCGCACTCGGAATTCTTCCTCCGCCTGCCGTCATTCGTCGAGATCGAGTTCGGGCTGATCTTGCTCTACCTCGTCGTCGCGCGCCTCTGGGGTGCACGGACGGCACTCCTCACGGTGGCGCTGGCGCAATTCTCGTCGTTCCTCGCCTTCCATGCCGCCGATGCACGCGGCTACGGCCTCTGGTTCCTTCTCGCTGGCGCTTCCTGGTGGGCGATGCTGCGCTGGTACGACAGCGGCGCGCGGCTCGGCCCCGCGCTCGTCTGGGCGGTGATCAACGGTCTCGGGCTCTGGACGCACCTCTTTCACGTCTTTCTCATGATCGGTCAGCTGGCCGTCGTCGCTGCCATCGTGGTCGCGGGCCGCGGACGGCGAGTGCCGGCGCGCCATCTGACGAAGGCGGTGCTGACGCAGCTCATCGCGTCGACTCTCCTGCTTCCGTTGCTGGCGCTCCTGCTCCAAAAGATCGCCGCGGGCAAGCCCGCCGGGGTTGGTTGGACCCGACCCTTCTCCTGGGAAACCTCGCCTACTATCTCTACGCCTTCGTATTCGGGTCGTCGTTCGGTCCCACCTTCACGATTTGCACGCCAAATCGTTCAGCGTGGTCGGGCGAGCAATGGCCGGCACTGGCGATCGCCGGTCTCGCGCTCGCGACCGTCGGCGTCCTGTACGTCTTGCTGCTGCGCGACGCGGCCAGGCGGCCCGATCGCCGCTGGGAGCTGCTCGTGCCCGTCGTCTTCCCGGCGGCGTCGCTCGCCGGCCCCTTCATCTACAGCGCTGTTTCGAGTTTCCCTTCATCCGCGCCACCTGTTGTTCGTCTGGCCGCTCGTGCCGCTCACGCTGGCGCTCGCTCTCCTCCGCGCGGAGCGATCTCCGCTTCGCGGTCGCGGCGGTCATTGCGCTCCAGGCGATCGCGTTCGGCAACTTGCTCTTCAATCCCTACTACTGGAAGGACGACGAACGCGTGCGCCGTGCAGTTCGCCGAGGCGCACTCGCGGCCGAATGCCTACGTGCTCGGCGATGTCGCCCCGTACTACTGCGGGCAAGAGCTTGGCCGGAAGAAGAACTTCATCGATTTCGGTGAGGATACCCAGGAGGTGTGGTTCATCGACAATCGCGAATGGGAGCCGACGAACCAGCGGGACCGCGAACGCCTGGCCGAGCGACTAGCCTCGATGGGTCTCAGAGAAGACGGCACCTACCGACAATTTTCGCGGATCGTGCTGCGACACTGACGGCGAAGGGCCCCATGACGCAATCGGCCCGTGCGATGCCTCGTGAACGGACGCTGGAAGAGGTCCTCGAACGCGCCCTTTTGATGGCGTCCTTGATGGGGCCGAGGATGCTCTCGGCGCCCGAGCGGATGGCGGCAGCACTCCACCTCGGGCTCGACCGGCGACTGCCTCGACGAGGATCTGGTCGACGATGTTCCGGATCGGCGGCCTCCGCCTCATCAGCGAGCCTGACGGCGGCGATGACGAAGATGCAAACCTTCGCCGGCGGGGCGAGCTTCTGGCGGCGAACTCGGCGATATCGTCGAGCTTCCTGAGGAGCCCAACGGCGTTCTGCGTCGGCCGCGAGCTCGTCGATGGCCTTTCGGATGTTTCTCATGATTCGAACACTTGGGTCTCTTTTGGGGGCGAGCGGATCGTCCCACTTGAGGCCACCTTGATGACGTCGGCCGTCTCGTCCTTCAACCAGTCGTCCCAGCCGTCTCGGAGCCCGCCCGAGCCGATCGACCTGGTTCACGGGATCGTTCGCGGCGTAGAGCAGAGCCTCTCCTCGGCGACGAGCGCGGGATCCTTGGCGCGGTGAAGCGCCCGGTCGCGGCGTCGTAGTCGCGGAGACCGAGGCGGACGAGCTTGGCTGCGGGATCGTAGAGCCCACCGGCGAATCCGAAACGGCTTGAATCCGGGATTGGTGTCGAGGGTGACGTTGCCGAACTCGTCGTAGCGTTCATCCGTTGGGCGATCGTGCCGGTCGCGACGTCGACCACGAGGCGCGGGCTGCCGATCGGATCGGTGACGATGCGGAACGTGGCTCCGCCCTTGATCATGAAGTCGGGCGTCCGGTGGGAGCGCGTAGACGAAGCGGCTCACGACGCTGCCGCCGCCGTCGAGCGCGGCGATCGGGCGGACGCGGTCCTGGTAGAGGAAGCCCTCGGTGAGCGTCCCGTTCACCTTCCGTCCGATCCGGCGATTCGCGCCGTCGATCACGTACTGACGACGGTGCCGCTCGGGAGATTCACTCGAGGAGGTTGCCGGTCTCGTCGTAGGCGTAGGTCGTCGTCTGGCCGCCGACCGTCTTCGTCGTGAGCTGGCCGGCCGCGTCGTAGTCGAAGCTCGTCGTGCCGTACTGGAGCAGGTGATCCTGCGCGTCGTACGTGCCGTTGACCGTCCCGCCGCTGGTGGTGAGGTTCAGGCGGTTGCCGTTGGCGTCGTAGGCGTACGACGCGATCGTGCCGCCGTTCTGATGGATCTCGGCGAGGCGCGAGGCGGCGTCGTAGACGTAGGTGAGCGTCCTGGTCACGCCGCCGATCGTCTCGGTGCGCGCGACGACGCGGCCGAGGTCGTCCTGCGTGAGCTGAACGTCGAACATGCTCGTGCCGTTGAACGCGGCGCCAAAGTGGGTGAGGTCTTCGAGTCGCCGTAGTCGCGGGTGTCGGTCACGTCGCCGAGCGCCGTCGTGAGCACGCGCCCGGTCGCGGCGTCGCGGACGATCGCGAGGCCGCCCGCGCCGACGACCAAGTCGTCGTCGTCGTAGCTCATCGTGATCGCATTGGCGCCTGTTCACGGCGAGCGGATGCTGGAAGTCGGCGTCGTGCACGCGCTCGACCGTCCCGGCACGGGCCCTGACCATCGGTGTGGCTCCGGGAGCGGCCCGTCGGTTTCGTAGGCGAGGACGACGGCGTCGGGCGCGGTGATCGAGGCGAGGTGGCCGGTCGCGGGATCGTAGGCGTACGTGATCGCCCCGCGCGCGAGCGTCTGGCTCGCGAGGCGGCCGGTAGTGGCGCCACAGGCGACGGCAATCGTGGCGCCACCGGGGAGCGCGCGTTCCGGTGAGTTGCCGGTCGGCGTTGTATGCCGCGGTCGTCGTCTCGGCCCCGTTGCCGGCATCGGGTGCGGTGTAGCCGGAGAGCTGGCTGCGCGCGTCGTGCGCGAAGATCTGGGGCGGCCGCCCGGGAGGCGTGATGCTCGTGACGTTGCCGGCGGTATCGTAGCCGTAGCTGATCGTCCGGTTCCCCGGGAGCACGATCGTCGACAGGCGACCGGCGTCGTCGCGCGTCGCATCGGTCCGGAGGCCCCGGCTGGTCGATGCGCGCGACGTAGCCGTGCGCGTCGTAGGTTATCTGCATGGTGCGCGCGGTCGGACCGGTCCCCTGACGACCGCGGTGAGGAGGCCGCGCCCGTCGTAGGCGTACGTGATCGGCGCGAGCCCCGGAGCGTCCTTCCGCACCACGCGTCGCAGGGCGTCGAGCGTCTCGATCCGTTGGCGACCCTCGGGGTCGTCTCGGTCCGCGTGTTGGCCGAGCGGTCGTATTGGCGCGTGGTCGTGCGGCCGTTCACGGACGACGTCTCGGTGAGCGTGCTCAGACTGAGCGGGTCGTCCGGGTCGTTGAGCACGCGCGGTGCGCGCCTGGCTCGACGCGAACGTGAGCCCGCCCGGCGTCTCGACGGTCGCGCTCGCCACGACCGGCGCCTGCATGCCGAAGCGGGATCGGGACCGAGCACGGCCGTGGCGATCGTGCCGTCCGCGAGGAGCGTGGTCTGCGTCCCATCGGGCTTCAGATTGATCTCTGCCACTGTGCCGTCGGGGCCGGTGTTGGTGAGCCGTTGCCCGCCGGTCGGCAGGCGCTCGACGCGAAACGTCGTGGTCCGGCCGAGCGCGGTCGTCTTGGTGAGCTCGTGGCCATTCGGGAGCTCGGTGCGGGTGAGGGTGTTCGGAGCCGCCGGCCGGATCGTCGGTGGGTCAGGACGGCCGAGCTCGTCGTACTCGTAGCTCGACGTCTGATCGCGGCGCGTCGGTGACGGTGGCGGAGGAGCCCGCCGTCCAGGTAGGGGTCATGGCTACGGTTTCGTCGGCGGGGTTCTTGAGGCTCGCGAGGAAGCCGTTCGCGTCGAGCGTGAGCGTCGTCACCCGGGCCGAAGGGGCCGGTGAGGGCGGTCGGGGCGCCGCTCGCGTTCCGCGTGATCGTGGTGGTGTTGCCGTCGCCGTCCTGATGCCGACGAGCCGATTGGCGCCGTCGTAGCTGAACGCGTAGATCGTCGCGCCGGTCAGGAGTCGACCGTTTGGAGATGCCGGCCGGCGGCGTCGAATTGGTAGAGCGCGCCGCCGTCCTCGGACGCGACCGAGAAGGACGCCCCCGCGAAGCTCGGCAGCAACGAGCGGAAGCGGCGAATCCTGTTCGGGCCGCGCGCCGACGACGTGCAAGGAGCCATCGGGGCGATCGCGGGATTCTGCGCGTCTTGCAGGAAAGCCTGCAGCGCCGGGACCTCGTCGGTGGCACCGTCCGGCGCCGCCGCCCGCGACCGAGGTGATGATGCCGTCGGCCCCGACCTTACGGATGCGGTCGCCTGGAGCGGTCGCCGACGTAGAGAGTGCCGTCGGTATCCAAGGCGAGGCCGGTCGGCGTGCAGAGCTTCGCCCGGCGCGCCGGCCCGCCGTCGCCGGCCGAAGTCGCAGGTGTCGAAGTCGCCCGCGATCCGGGTGACGAGGCCGTCGAGGCCGATCCGGAGGACGGTGTCGCCGTTCGCGACGTAGACGATGCCTCTCGGATCGACGGCGAGCCCGCCGATGCTCGCGAGCTCGGCATCGAGCGCGTTGATCCCGTCGATCTGGTTGCAGCACGTCGCGCCGCCGCCGGCGATGGTGCTGATGACGCCGTCGGTGCCGATGCGGCGGATGCGGTCGTTGCCGTTGTCGGCGACGAAGATGCTGCCGTCGGGTCCGACGGCCACGAACTTCGGGCTCGAGAGCTGGGCGTCGCGCGCCGTGGCCGTCGCCGCTTCGGCGAATCCGTCGTCGCCGGTGCCCGCGATCGTCGAGAGGATGCCGGAGGGCTCGACCCGGCGAATGCGGTTGTTCCCCGTGTCGGCGATGGATCCGACGCCGTCGGGACCGACGGCGAGACCCCTGCGGCGAGCTGAACAGGCCGAACCCCAAGAGCTGACCGTCGCCTGCCGGAAGCCCGGACCGGTGCCGAAGAGCGCGAGCACGCCGTCGAGCCCGACCCGGCCGATCCGGTGCTCGTTCGGAATCGAGAAGGAGAGCGTCCCGTCGGCGGTGAAGACGACGGAGAAGGGACTGGCGTTGAGCTTGGCGGACTTGGCCTGATGCCGGTCGTGGCGGTGACGGCGCCGCCGCCCGTGAGGGTCGCGACGCCGGTCTGGATCGCGCCGGCGCTGAGCCGCCGTCCGTTCCCGAGGTACACGACCCCGCCTTCCGGGTCGTAGGCGTGATGGACGCTGAGCGTCCAGCCGCCGAGGCCGGTCCTGCGGGCGTCGAGGGTGCCGAGCGCGCCGGTCAGCACCTGGCCGATCGTGATCTCCTCGCGCGTCCGGTCGCCCGAGATCGGGAGCCGCGCCGAACGCGCCGAAGGCTTGCTGCGCCTCGGCCGGCGTCGCGTAGACGGCCTCGTAGACGTAGCCGATGGTCGCGCGGAAGGGTTGGCGGCCCTGGAGCGTGCGGCCGTAGACGTCGCGTCCGTCCCAGGTGAGCGCGACGTGCTGATTCGATTCGCGGGGAGCGTCTGGTGTAAGGGTCTGCCCCGCGATCTGAAGGTCGACCTCGATGCGTCCTGAGGCTCGCCGGCACGCTGGCGCCGCTCGCGGCGAGGCTCACCGTGCGCGCCCCTTGGTGCGCCGCGACGCGGTCACTCCGGTAGTTGAGCGTGAAGGCGCGTGCCGACGACCTCCACTGGTCTCGCCGGAGAATCTGATTCTGACATTCGATGACCGACCCGACCGGCTGCTCGTCGACGCACTGGTCGTCGGGATCGTCGGTTTCGGCGGCGGGCGCGCCTGGCGTCGTCGCGTCGAGCGGCGGCACGAAGGGCCAGTTGCAATCGACGGTCGAGAAATGCGGGATCGGGACGCGCCAGAGGCTCTGACCCGCGGCGTAGAGCGCGGCGAGCTGTTGGCGTTCGGCGACGGTGACGCCGAGCGCGGCGCCGTTGTCGACGACCGTATCGCCGTCGGTATCAACGTTCGCGAGCCCGCTCGTGATGCTCACGATCCCGATCACGAGGCCATTGGCCGCCGCGACCCACAGTCCCTTCTCGCGGTCGTAGAAGCCGGTCGGGACCGGCGTGCCGACCGGGAAGCCCAAGAAGTTCTCGACGTAGTGGAAGATCGGCTGGCTGAACGTCACTTGCTCGGCGCCGGCCGCGATCGCCTCGTCGGCGGAGAGCTCGACGGCGTAGGTGTCAGGCGCTGCTCGGCGGAGCGAGCCGGGCATGGCTGCCGGCCCGTTCGGCCCGACGGTGTACTCCGTCGCCCGCACGCTCAATTGCGGGAGCGCGTGCCCCTGTCCCTGGCCGTCGATCATGCTCGCGGTGGTGCCGGCCGGAAGAGGAGCGTCGTCCGCCGGGTGCCGTCCGCGTCCGACCTGGACGCTGCCGCGCGCGACCACCATCCCGCCCTGGTCGAGATCGACCGCCGTCATCTGCGCGTCGAGCTGCGTGAGCATGACGTCCGGGAGCGTCACGAACTCCTGCCACGGCACGTCGGCCTGGCGCTGCACCGGCAGGAAGCCGGCTTTGTCGAAGTCGACGGTCAGCATCCCACCGCCGTTCACCGCGAGATCGAACACGCCGTCGACGCGGGTCAGCGTCTGGCCGAGCTCGGGGTGGCTGGAGGATCGTGATCCGCACCGCGGCGAGCGGTGCGCGCCGTTCTTGTCGAGCACGCGGCCGCGCAGCACCGCGGCCCGGCGCTCGTCGATCGCGTTCTCGCCGACGCCGGTCTGGATCGGATCGTCGCCGCCGTAGAGGAAGCTCGTCGTGAACGCGGAGATGCTGGCGACACCGCCCTGGATCTTCGATGCGACGGGTCGTCGGATCGGGCGGCAGCCCCGCAGTCGACACCGGCGTCGGCGTGGCGGTCCGGAGGTTCGTCGCGGCCGGCGTGACGGTCGGTCCGCCGGTCCTGGGAGGCGTCGGCGTCGGAACGGGGGCGACCGACGGTACGCAGAGCTCGTTCTCCTTCGCCGTGTCGAGCGTGAGCGGTCCGAACTGGTTGTCGACGTGCAGACCGCGCGCGCGGGACGTGCTTCGGCTGTCCCTTCACGGGCGCCACGGCGTAGCAGGCGAGGTCGCCGGCGCGGTTCTTGATGCCCTCGAGCTTCTTGTCGACCGGCAGACAGAGATGCTTGCAGCGCGTGACGGCGAGCACGCGTCGCCTGCGTGAACGGATCGGTGACGGTGACCGTCACACTTCGGGAGCTTCGCGGCGCCTTCGAGATCCGCACGAGATAGCACGTATAGTGATCCACATTGTGGCTCGCGGGTTCGGGAGGCGGCGGCGCGACCGTCGGATCCTGCGCGGTCGGGACGAGCAGGAGATCGGGCTTCACCGTATCCACCAGTAGCGTGCCGAGATGGTTCGTGACCGTCGTCCGGAGGCGTTTGCCGTGCTTCGGCTGATCCCTTCACCGCCTTGATCTTGTAGGCGCGCAGATGCGTCGCCGCGTCGGTGACGGCGCTCCCCGCCGGCGGCGACGGGCACCAGGAGATCGCCGATCGGCCTTCACGCCGAAGCTCGCATCCTCGAAATCGTCCGTCAGCCGGACGCCGCTTCGCGGCGCGAACTTCGCCGTGCCCTTCGTCGTCTTCGTCTTGTAGGCGAGAAATGGTCCGCCGGCGCGCCCGGCGGATCGATCGACCCCGCCGTCGCCACGATGACGAGGAAGGTGACCACGAGGCCGACGCGACGCCGGTGGAAGCGGAGAGAAACCCGACCAGCGCCGCCAGCGAGTCGGAAGCGGCGGACGCCTCGCCCGACGACAGGTGCTCGACGCTGTCCGCGCAGCACCCGACGGCCGGCGCGGCGTTGACTCCTCGAGCTGCACGACGAAGGCGCGCTCGGGCGACAACCGCGGCGTCGCCGGGTCCGGCGGCGCGCAGGCGTGGGTGATCGGCGGCGGCCCGTGCCTCGCGGCGCGTTCTCGGCACGGGCGCCCCGCCGTCGCGCCGCGGAGGCCCCGGGCGACAGCGCGCGACGGGTGGAATTTGGGTGGAATCGCCGGGGCGGTCGCGGCTACGATGACGCGCTTCAGTGCCCATTCCGGTCCGCGACATCTTCTTCGCCCCCTTCCGGCTCGACGTCGCAAGCCGGGCGGCTCTGGAACGGCTCGGGAGCGAGCCGCGATTCGGCCAAAGCGCTCGGGGTCCTGCCACCCTCGCGGAACACGCGGGCGGCTCGTGACGCGCCGCCGACCTCGTGCACGCCGGTCTGGCGATAGCCACGGAGCGCGCCGTCGTGAAGGCTGCGTGCGGAAGTGCGAAAGCTCCTCGGCGACGACGCCAGGACGCGCTACATCGAGACGGTCGGTCGTCGCGGCTACTCGCTTCGTCGGCGCCGGATCGACGACCTCGCCCCTGCGATCCCGGCGTCGGCCGGGTGAGCGCGGGCGAGGCGCGACGTCGCCGTCCGGCGCACGCAGCTCGCGCGCTCGGTCGCGGCTCGATCGGCGCGTCGGGCAGCGCCAGATCCTGTTGCTCATGGCGAGCCGGCATCGGCAAGACCGCGCTGGCCGGCCATTTCCCTCGCGGCCGCCGCCGGTCGCCACGAGCTCCGCGTCGCCCGTGGGCAGTCGTCGAGCACTACGGGCCGGGCGAGCCGTACCTTCCGGTGCTCCAGGCGGTGGCGGCGATGTCGGGCGCCGGCGCCGATCATGTGCTCGACGTGCTCGGTCGGTACGCCCCGACCTGGCTCGCGCAGATGCCACCGCTCCTCTCGGCGGCGGAGCGTGAACGGCTGCTGGCGCGGGTCGCGGGCACCAATCGCCAGCGCGATGCTGCGCGAGATGTGCGACGCGATGGAGGACGCTTTCCGCGGAGCGTCCCGTCGTGCTCTGGCTCGACGACGTCCATTGGAGCGATCCGTCGACGGTCGACTTGGATCTCGGCGCTGGCACTCCGCGCCGAGCGCGCAGCTTCCCTCGTGCTCGCCACCTACCGGCCGGCGGACGTCGTCGTCAGCGGGCATCCGCTCGGCGCGCGCGGCGGACTCTGCTCTGCGAGCGGCCAGGCCCATGAGCTCGCGCTCGGGGCGTTCCCGAGCACGGACGTGCAGCGGTATCTGGCGCTGCGGTTTCCGGCGAGCGAGCTGCCGCCTGGCGCTCGGCGCGCCGTGCTCGAGCTCACCGACGGCAATCCGCTCTTCCTCGCGTCGCTCCTCGACGAGCTCGTGGCAGAGCGGGTCCTCGCGGCCGAGGACGGAAGCTGGCGGCTCCGGAAGCGCGTCGAGGCGCTCGGCGAGGTCTTTCCGGAGAGTCTGCGCCATCTGATCGAGCGCCAGGTCGAGCGTCTGAGCGACGAGGATCAGCGCATCCTCGAGGCCGCGAGCGCGTCCGGCCGCGAGTTCTCCGCGAGTGCCGTCGCCGCGGCGCTCGGGCTCGACGCGGATGCCGTCGACGGGCGCTTTGCAGGCCGTGGCGCGCATCCGTGCGCCTCGTCGAGGCGCGGGGTCTCGACTCGCCTCCGCACCGCGCGACGAGCGGCCGGCATCGCTTCGTCCACGCGCTCCATCAGCGCGGTCTCTACGGGCGGCCTCTCGCCGGCCGGGAAGCCTGCCTGCATCGCCGGCTCGGCGCGGCAGAGGAGTCCGCCTGGGGCGACCGCAGCGACGAGATCGCCGCCGAGCTGGCGCCTGCATTTCGAACGCGGCGGCGACGCGCCGCGCGCGATTCGTTTTCTGCGCAGCGCGGCCGAGAACGCGGCGCGCCGGCTCGCCGGCACGGAGGCGGTCGCGCACTCGACGCGCGCGATCGGCCTGGTGGGTCAGCTGGCGCGCCGCGAGCAGCCCGTCGAGGAGCTCCGCCTGCAGAGATCGCGCTCGGGCTGCTGCTCACGACCAACCAAGGCGATGCGGCGCCCGAGGTCGAGCGCACCTATCGGCGCGCGGCCGATCTCTGCGCACGGATCGAGAATCGCCCCGGAGCTCTATCCCATGCTGCGCGGCTTGCAGCGCTTCACGCTCGTCCGCGCCGACCTCGAGCGGGCCATGACGCTCGCGCGGAAGGGCGTCGCGATGGCCCGCAAGGGTGGGGAGCGGGAAGACCTCGTCGAGGCGCACCTCGCGCTCGGCGTGACGCACTTCTACGCCGGCGAGCTCACGTCCGCGCGGGCAGCGCCGCGCGCGGCCTCCGCCTGCCGCGGGCCGAGCCGCCGAGCCCGCTCGCCGCCTGGATGCAAGATCCCGCCATCGTGATCCGCGCCCACCTCGCCGTCCTCGCCTGGCTCTTCGGCGAACGACGCCGCGATGGCGCGAGCACCTGGCGGACATGCGCCGCGACGCCGCCGCTCTCGATCATCCGTTCTCGCTCGCCTTCGCCCACGCGAGCGCCGCGACGATTCCATCAGATCACCCGCGATGCCAGACGCGGTTCGTGCCGACGCGGACGCGTTGCTGGCGCTCAGCACGGAGAGCGGCTTCTCCTGCTCGTCGCGCGGGCGCGCTGCCTGCGCGGCTGGGCGTCGCACCGTCGCCGGTCGAGAGGAGGACGGCGTGGACGAGATTCGCGCGGGGCTCGAGCAATGGCAGGCGACGGGCGCCCGCTATCTCGTCCCGTATCAGCTCGGCTTGCTCGGCGAAGCGCAGGCAGCCGTCGGCAAGCCGGACCTCGCGCTCGCCACCGTCGAGGAGGCGCTCGCCGGTCGTGCGGAAGACCGGCGAGCGATGGTGGGAGCCCGAGCTCCTGCGGCTCGCGGGCGAGCTGCGGGACGCGATCGCGTGTCGCGGCCGCGGAGCATCGCGCGCACGCGGCCGGCGGACGGCCGTCACGAGCCTCCGGCGCGCCGTCGTCCTCCGCGCGCCGGCAGGGCGCGGGGCGCTCGTGCAGCGCGCGCGCGAGATCTGCGTCGCATCGGGTGACGCTGCCGACGGTGATTTCCGTTGTGTGCTCGGTTGCGGTCGTGCTACGGCCGGTCGTCCCGAACATCCAATCCAGCTGCCAGCTACGAGGTGATCCCATGACGCGCCCCCTGTCCCGTGTCCTGTTCGCTATGCTGTTCGCTCTCTCCCTGCTCTCGGCGTCGCGGCAGCGCGCGCCGCGGGCATCGCATTCGTCGGACGCGCGGACGGCGTGACAGGCGTTGGTGCCGTCGCGATGAGCCCCGACGGTCGCGTCCGTCTACGCGGCGGCACCGGGCGTCGATGCGGTGCTCGTCTTCGCGCGCGACGCGGCGTCCGGATTGCTCACGCAGGTGCAGCGGATCTCCGGGGTGCTTGGCGCGCAGGGTGTCCATCAGCGTGAGAGGGATCGCCGTCAGCCCGGACGGCAAGAGCGTCTACCTTACGACGCGGAGTCCGCTTGCGAGTGGAGCCCAGGGCATCAGCGTCTTCGCCCGCGACACGGGCACCGGCATGCTGACCTTCCTGGAGATTCAGCGCGAAGGCGTCGGCGGCGTCAGTGGTCTCTACGATCCCAGAGCCGTCGTGGTCAGCGGCGACGGCCTCAACGTCTACGCGCGGAGCCGGTCGGCGCTCGCGACGTTCGCGCGCAACGCGACGACCGGCGCGCTCACGTTCGTCGGCGCGGAGACGTACGACACCGTCATCAGCGCGGGCAGTGGCGGCATCGTGATCTCTCCGGATGGTGCCCAGCTCTACACGGTGGATGACAAAGTGGTTCTGATGTACGCGCGCGCTCCCGGCACCGGCGTGCTCTCGTTCCTCGGCACCGTGGAAAACGGGGTCGACGGCGTCTCGGGAATCAACACGCCGCGGAACCTCGCCATCAGCCCCGACGGCCAGAACGTCTACGTCGTGTCGGTGGGAACGTTCGAGGCCTCGAACGACGATTTCACCGTCCTTGCCCGCGACGCCTGGGACCGGTGCCCTGACGTATGTCGAGAAGCATCACGAGTCACGGCCGCTCCGGCGTGTGAACAGTGCGGCGGTCGCTCCGACCGGCCAGCGCATCGTACTTCACGAGCGCGTTCATCGGCGATGCCGCGGTCGGATTCTACCAACGGGACAGTGGGATCGGCGCGCTGACGCTCGGCGGAAGCCTCGGTCACAAGGATTTCGACCCCGACCCCATCGGGATCGAGTCACCGACCGCCGTCGTCGTGAGCCCGGACAACGCCCACGTCTCACGTCGCGGACGCGGGCTCGAACGGCATCCTGATCTTCGACGTCCGTTGCGGTACCGGAACGCTCGATCCCGGCGAGGGATGCGACGACGGTAACAACGATTCCCATGACGGTTGCAGCTCGAGCTGCGAGGTCGAGTCGTCGCTACGCCTGCGCGGGCGCTCCTTCCGTCTGCACGCCCGACGACGGCACCGCTTGCGACGACGGGACGATCTGCACCGTCGCCGACGTCTGCACGGGCGGCTACTGCTTCGGTACGCCCAATGACGGCATCGCGTGCAACGACGGCGACGTATGCACGGTGAACGACACGTGCCTCGGCGGCGGGTGCTTCGGATCGTTCGAAGCCGAGGTCGGGTGCCGGCAGCCGATCGTGCCGGGAGGCTCGCGTCTCAAGATGAAGCAAAGCGACGGCGACGTCCCCGAGAGCGAGATGGACTGGAAGTGGGGCCACGGGCAGGCGACGTCCGTCGCAGATTTCGGCGACTCCGCGGAGCGGTACGACCAACTACACGGCGTGCGTCTACGAGCAGACGGGGCCGGTCGCGCACCTCGATGCGGGGCCGGGATGTTCGGCGTCGTCGTGCTGGAAGCAAACGGGCAAGGGTTTCAGGCTGCGTTCGTCCACCGGTCCGATCCGCCGGTTGAGCCTGAAGGCGGGAGCCGAGGGCAAGGCCGCGATCGACGTCGTAGCGACGAACGCGTTGCCGGGACCGGGGCTGCCGTTGACGCCGCCGGTGACCATTCAGCTGAAGGCCTGGCACTCGCCCCGCCTGGACAGCCGACGGTGGACGCAGTGCTGGGCCGCGACGTTCAGCACGCCCGCGCAGAACGACGCGAAGAAGCTGAAGGCGCGGAGCGACTGAAGATCTGCTGGCTGCGGGCGCGGGCCGCGCGAGTTGATGGGTAAGGCGATGCGTCTTGGTGCTCGAATCGTGGGGCTCCATGCTCGTGGGCTCGCTGCTGGCGTTCCCGGCGCCGGTCCAGGCGCAGGTCTGCGGCGACGGCGTCATCGACGCCGGTGAGACGATGCGATCCGCCGAACCTGGCGCCCAACCCCGGTCACCGGTCAGACCGAGTGCCGGCTCGACTGTACGTTCTGCGGCGATGGGGTCGTGCAGCCCAACGACGTGGAGACCTGCGACCTCGGCTCGAATGCCATTTGCTCGTGGTGCCTCCAGAATTGCAATGAACGCATCTTCCCAAGCGACGGGTACGGGCGGCTGCTCTTGCGCTCGATACCCCCGCCCTCGTGGACCTCCGCGCCGACATTTTGGCGGCCTGCGAGTGCGGCAACGCGTCGTCGCGCAGTGCCTTCGTGCGCTGCGCTCGCGCCAAGATCGCTGCCATTTCCCCGGAGCTCATCCTCCCCCTGCCGAACTACGGCGCTCAAATGCTTGGCGACGGTCGGCGTGCGGAACGCACGGGCGGTCACGTGCTGCCGCACGAATGCCCAATGGGCGGCAGCGCTGCCTGATCAAGCCCGATGCTGCCCACTGCACGGCCCCCGGGTGGATCGGCGTCGCTCGGAGTGAGCGAGGACTGCTGCGACGCGTGTCCGTGAAGGTTGACGGCTGGTCGAACTAGCGTCCCGATTTTTGGGCAGCCTGGACCTCATTGGGCAAAGCCGGCGCGTCGTCGGGTCAGCGGCTGTCGCGAAACGCGCTTCGGCATCGACTCCGCCGCCGCCCGTGCAAGAGTACCCTCCACACCCCGATCGATGAGGAGGCTCTGCCATGGCGAAACGACTCGCGGTTGCATTCGGACTCGGTGCGGCGATGCCGCTCTTCTGCGCGCTCTACCTCGGCGGCGAGAACCTCGCGCAAGCGGGGCTGCGTCTCGGCAGCGATCGAGCAGGGGTTCGCGCTCGCGGCTCGGCACTGGCAGTTCGAGGCGACGCCGGCGCACGAGGTCACCATGGCGCGCTGGGACGAGCCGCTGCACCGCCGCGCCCGTGGCGAAAAAGCCGGGCACGGCGAAGCGTCGATGAGCGCGCGGTAGAGTCATGCGTCGCGCTACAACGGTGTCGTGACGCACGAACCTGACGCGACAGGGCAGAGGATCGTTGCGTCGCGGACATCCGTCAGCGCATGCTCTGGCGGAGTTCCCCCACCCGCTGCGTCCCGCGGACGCGGCCCTTACGCACAGGAGCTGCCATGAGACCATTACTGCAGACACTTCGGATCGGCTTGGGCATCTGGATCGTAGGCGCACTCGGCATCCCACACGCGGAGGCGCAATGGCTGTCCTTCCCGCACGGTGACTCGACGGGCCTGAATGGCTGGTCGAGCATGGTGCAGGCATTCGCACCATGCGGGGCGCCAGATTGGGACGGCTTTCCGGGCTGCCCCAGAATACTTCCACCCTGGGCGGCATCCCGGCGTGCTCGCCGCCCGCAGACTTACCACCAGGTCTCGGGCAGCCCAACGAACGGCTGGGTGCTCGACACCGCGACCGGTCAGGCGCGGCTGCGACTGGATCAACAATCCACGCCAACCGACGTCCGCATCCGGCTCGACGTCGACAACGTCCGCGACGGCACCGGAGCTTTCGCCCCCATCGGCAGCAGGGGGCGTTGTCGCTGATCTTGCGCATGACGCTGAACGATTCCGCCGGCGGCGACATGACGACGATCGACATCCCGATCGCCACGCAGTTGGTCATCTCCAGCGCGACCGGAGACGGCAACATCGACACGACGTTGAATGCTCGCTTCGCCATCCTCGCGCAACCGCCGCTGCCGACGTGCACGAGCGTCGAGGTCATCGACGCCTTCGTGTTCGATCCGGTAGACGACAAGTTCCTCGGATCGGCCACTTCCGAAACTAGTCTCTCCTGCGAGTGCCCAGCCGCCGATCGCGTCGGCGGCTGGTTCGCTCGCCGGAGTGCGATCGATTCGAGCGTCGCATTGGACCGTCGTCGAGGCGACACCGGCGCACGAGGTGACCATGGCGCGCTGGGACGAGCCGGTGACGGCGGCGCCCGTCGCGAAGAAGCCGAGCACCGTGAAGCGACGATAGCCATCGTCGCCTCACGGCGAGCGCGCTCACAGCGGTCTTCAGGTACTCGATCAGCGCGGTGCGCTCTTTGTCGGTCAGCACGTCGGTGAACTCGTGGCCGCTGTTCGACTGGCTGTGCATGCGCGTGTTGTAGATCTTCCGGTCCTCGATCTGCGCGTTCGTGAAGGTGGGGGCGAGGAGGGGGCTCAAGTAGTTCCACGCCAGCGAGCCGTGCGAGAACAGGATGTCGAGCCACGCCAGCACCAGCGGCGTGTTGTACGGATCGGCCGGATCGCATTCCAGGTAGGGCGTGACGCCGGACGAGCCGCACGGCAGATCGTCGTATCGCCACCCGAGCGTCGCCGGATCGTAGGCGCGCGCGAGATCCGTCTCGTAGCCCATGACGACACCGGGTTGCTCGGGCTTCGACATGCGGCGCCAGAACAGCGGACGCGCGGACGATTTCAGCACGCCCCACACGGTCGGCACCGAGCCGTTGTGGAAATACGGGGCCGACGCCCAGACCGCCGTAGAGCGGCTGCGCCAGATACCCGATGAGGTTGTATTTCTCCGCACAGCCGTCCTGACCGTAGTAGGTGAACCAGCTGACGTCGGCCGCCTGCTCGACGGCCGCGCTGTTCGCCGCCATGCGCGCGGGGTCGGTATTGATGATGTCGATCGGCGTCACGTTCGCGGCCATGCCGGCGAGCGCCGGTGACGCCAGGAACTTCCGACTCTTCACGTAGCGCGGCGCGTAGGCGCCCGTGACAGCTCGCGCACGAGCCGTTGCCGCCCTCGGGGCGCGGGACCGGATTGTGGCGCTTGGTGGCCCACAGGTTGAGCTTGTGGAACAGCACCGCGCCCTTCTTGGCGAGCCGCGTGTCGATCGGCAGCGGGTACGCGGGAGCGCGCAGGCCGAGCATCCACGTGTTCGCGGCGTAGTCGTGATCCAGGATCCAGTCGTAGCCTTCCTGGTACTGCGGCGTCGCGGCCCCGGCATGTACCAGGAGAGCTCGATGCGCGTGGAGTCGCTGCTCATCCCGGCGTCGTAGAACTTCGCCGGCCGGTGGCCGAGGTTCCACCAGTTCGGCGGGTCCTCGCTGCCCGTGGTGCCGGAGAGCCAGAGCCCGGGATTCTGCACCATCGCCGGCACCGTGGTCTGGAAATCGAAGAGCGTCAGCATGCCGAACAGCTGGAAGTTGGTGATGTTGCCGCCCCGCGCACGCGGTTCAGGCTGATGACGGTGAAGCCGTTGTTCCCGCCGCCGAACTCGCTGAGCAGCAGGTTCACGTCGGCGAGCCCGTTGTTGCCGTTCAACGCGCCCGAGCCCGGGGCCGTCCGCGGCGGTGCCGACCTGGCCGCTGTGGCAGATCGAGCAGGTGACGCCGATGTTGCCGCTCCACGTGCCGTCCGCGTTGTGGGTCTGCGTGAGCGCCATCGGCAGCTGCCCGGAGCCGCCGTCGGTGAGATTCGGGTCCTCGCCCGGCAGGGGGTAGGGATTGCGGTCGGCGCTGAGCGGCGTGCCGTAGCGTTCGGCGACGAGCTCGTCGAAATCGGCCGGTCGGCCGAGCAGGCCCCAGCGCAGCCACAGCGCGTTGTACTGGTTGGCCGAGATCGACCACGAGGCTCGACGGATGGTTGCCGCTGAATTCCCACCCGGCCTGCACGTCCCCGTTGCCGCGGAGCAGCCGGCCGCCGGTCACCTGGAGTGCGCGCAGCTCGCCGCAGGTCGCCGGCTGCCGATCCATGCACCCAGTGCCACGCGACGTTGAACACCACCGCCTTGTCGTAGGTCGGGGTCACCAGCGAGCGGGGATCGGGCGGCAGCGGCGTGCCGTCGGGCTGACCCGTCGCAGTAGTCGAACCAGTAGTGCCCGCCGTGAGCGCTGGCGAGGAGGCTCGACGATGCCGCGGCGGCGGGTCCGGCAAGACCGAGGACCAAGAACGTGAGCGCGACGATGCTCCTTCCGGCGATGCGTATCTCCACGACGGGTCTCTCCGAGCGGGGTCCCGTTGGCGTAGCATCGATCGCACGGGCCGCGCGCTCACGGCGAGGGAGGAGCAAGCGCCGAAAAAGATGAGGAAAGGCACCGCCGATAAAGGTGAGAGCGCCGGAAGGTTGCCGCCCTGACGATCAACGCGCTGCGGCGCCGAGTGCAGTGCGGAGAGGCGGCGCCGGGCAGGTCAGATTTCGCGACGCGCGGGTCAGGAAAGGTGCGAAGCGGAGAGGCCAGCGCACCGTAGCTCGCCTGCCAGCACATCAAGAGCGAGCTCGCGTTCACGACAGGCTCCATTCAAGCATCTGCGTGCTCCAACATGGCGCAAGGTCGCCCGGATACGTGACCTGAACTTTGGGACACGGACCGGTGCGGAGGGCTATCGCGCGCGACGCATGGCGCCAACGGTGCATGCGTCCATCGCCAAGCAGATCAAGTGTAAGTAGCGGGGCACGGACGCCGGAAGCGTCCGTTGCCGAGGGGCATCACCGGGGGATCGAGCGTCCTGATCCCCCGTCGCATGCTGCAGCGACGACTTACCGGACGATGCTGATGAGGTCGTTCAGCAAGGTGTCGTTCGACGTCACCTGGCCGGATTGCTGCCGCGCCTCCGTCGCGACCTGTTTCAGCGCCAGGCGGAGGTTGCGTTGATGCTTCTGCCAGAACTCCGAGAACTGGTCCTCCATCCGGTCGTCGACGCGGACGCTGATCCAGCCATGCGGCGACGAGACCCAGTCGCCCCGACCACGAGCCACCACAGCGGTCGGAAGTCGGCGCCGAACTGGTTGGCGGCCCACCCCATGGCGGCAATGGCGAAACACAACCAGGCCGCCATGAAGATCCAGTACGAGACGTCGCCCCGCCTGAGCTCCTTGCGGACCTGATTCAGGAGGTAGTGACCGTTGGTGGCGGCGTGGATCGCGTCCTCCAGCGCGTCGGCGCGCTTCTTCAGGAGCGCTCCTTGATCGTCGCGCTTGGGATCGCGGGCATCGATCGGGGTGAAGTCGATCGACACGTCGGGCGGGATGTTCCCCGGCGCGTAGTCGGCCGTACCGTGGGCGATGCGCTCCGCGACCGAGATGTGGATGCACGGCGGAAAGCCGCTCTTCTCGCAATAGTCGGCGACGTCGCGTGGCGCCCAGCGGTAGAAGATCCCGAGGCCCGCGCGCGGGTCGTACAGCATGTCGTCGACGCTCGCGTGGGCGCGAAAGAGCTCGAGGTCGACGTCCTGCAGGCGCAGACCGTGCTCGGCCGCTTGTCGGAGCATCCAATCCAACGCGACGAGCGACATGCCTTGCTTCGGATACCCACCGCCGACGTTGGAATGGACGCCGGCGAACCATAGCTGATGGATGCGCGCATCGCTCGCATCGCCCTTGGCGTGCCACAGCACCGGCTGAAACGCGCGACGATCGTCGTCGAGCGAGAGCGCGTGATAGGCCTGCTCGACGTGGTCGCCGAGCGTCTGCGTTCCGAACTTGAACTGCACGATCCAGGTATTGATGAGATCGGCGAGCGCGAAGGGCATTCCGACGGCGTCGACGGTGTCCCACACGCCGAGGAACGTGATGCGGACGTCTGACTGCACCATCGCTGGATCGATGGCGCGGTGGTGCCTCCGAGGAATGGATCCGGCTCGCGAACCAGTCCTGGTGAGCCGGCTCCGGTAGCTCCATCGATACGCCGCGTACGCCGCATCCACGGCCTTCCGGAGATCGCGTGACCTCCGGAACTCGCCGCCTTTCAGCACGCCGCATTTCCCGATCATCCCCGCCAGCGTTCGGACGGTGAACGCGCCGCGGCTGAACCCGAAGAGGAAGATGCGGTCGCCGGGGTCGCTACACGCGAGAGAGCTCGCGGTAGAGCTCTTCACGTTGTGCGCGAGCCCATAGCCGGTGCGCACCGCCGAGCACCTTGAGCGGTGCGATGCCCTGGGTGCCGACGCCGTCGTCGTAGAACGCGAGCTGCGCGTCGAACTCGGGTCGGGTGCGGTGCTCCGTCAGGTCGATCGCCTCGAACAGCTTGAAGACGTTCGTCCCGCGTCCCTTGACCGCCGCTGTTCCCCGTTCCGTCGGAGCACAAAATGATGTTCTTCGGCATGGGTTGTCCATGTCGCCGACGGCGCGCGAGTGTCAACGGGAATCACGGTGCGGCCCCCGCGATTGGACCATTCTGGCGCTACGATCGTGGCGTACGGAACGGCGGCCGCAGACGAGTGTCGGACTCGTCCGCGCGCCTCTCGTCAGAATACCGTCGTTCTGCTATAGGTCGCCGCCATGACATCGCTCGAAACGCGTCTTCCTGTCGTCGCGCCTCGTCCTGGCGGCACTCGTATGACCCTGCGCCGTCTACTCGCGTGCGGCCTCGCCTTCCTGATTTCCCGCCTGCGCTGCGACGCACCTCCCGCCGCCCGAGCTGCCGCCGCTTCGCGTCGGCGTGACACCCGGACGCGGCGCCATACGCTTTTTGGCAGCAGGACCACTACGCGCGGCATCGAGCTGGACTTCGCCCGTCGGCTCGCCCACGCTCTCGGCGCGCCGCTCGAGATCGTCCCGGTCGCCTGGGACGAGCAGATCTCCGACTCTGCTCGCCGGCCGTACCGACGTCATCATGTCGGGCATGTCCATCACGCCGAAGCGGGCGGCCCGGGTCGCGTTCGGCGCGCCGTACCTCACGACCTCGCTCCAGGGCGTGGTCCGCAGCGCGAGGACGCCGAGCGCTGGCCGACCCCAGACGCGCTGCTGCGAACCTCGCCGCGCATCGGGGTCAAGGCCGGGACCACCGGCGAGGAGTTCGTCCGCGCGCGCCGTCCCGACGAGAACATCGTCGTCTATCGACGGTCCCGCGATGCGATCACCGAGCTGATCGCATACCGCATCGACGTGTACGTCGGCGATGCGCCGGTGATCGAGGAGGCCGTCGCGCAGAACACGGGGAAGCTGGTCGCCTATCCGCGCGTCGTCGGCGAGCAATCGCTGGCGTGGGCGTTCCGATCCCGAGGACGAGATCTGCGACACTTCGCCAACTCCCTCCTCGAGCGATGGCGCGCCGACGGCACCCTGCGCCAGGTGCTGGGCACCTGGTCGAAGCGGCCCAAGTAGCGGAGCACGACTCGACGATGTCTTCTGTAGGTCGCGGCGAGGCGTCGAAAATCCAGTGGCTTGGCGCACCGGGCTTGTCCTGCCCGGCGTGGCGCGCTAGCTCGGTCTACATGTCGAAGGACGCAACGGAAAATTGGTGGAGGAAAGCGAGTCGGAACTCGAGCGCGCGGTCCGTGGCACGGCGCGCCCGGCGGATCCGATCGTGCTGCGCGCCTGCTCCAGGCGTTCGACGCCCGTCGGCGCAGTCGCGAGACGCTGGCGCTCCGCGAGACGATGCGCGCGCTCTCGCGCCGTTCGTAGAGCGCGCTCGCGCCCGCCGCCGCATCGACTCAGATCGCCGTCGCGACGACCTTGCAGTGCGCGAGCAGCTCGCTCGTGTGCGCGATGCTCGCGAGCGGACGGCAGATGAGCACGTGGCTTCGATCATCGCGAGCTGCACTTCCGCTATCCGGCGCGCGTCGCGAAAGACGACCCGCGCAGTGGCGGCAGCTCGCCGTGTACTTCCGGTCGTGCTCCTGAGCCTCCATCTCCATGCAGATTTGGAAAGCAACTCGCATGCCGCTCGCCATCGTCGAATTTCCGGTCGACGCGCTCGCGCGTTTGGCGCATCGCGGCGCATTGCCCGAAAATCCGGCTGCAGAAGCAGGTGCCGGCGCGAGCGCCTCAGCCGATGCGGATCGCTCAAGCTCCGCGTCCGGAGCGCCGATAGCCCGAGCATGAGCATGCTGCCGTCGATCACCGCCTCCGGTCTCGGCCTTCTCCGAGCGCGCCGATCAACGTCTTTGCGGAGCGCGGGACGTTCACGCGGAACGCCAGGCCGGCCGCCGCCGACGATGCCGGCGCCGCGCCGCATGTGCCAGCGAGACCGTCGTCGACGCCGCCGTCGGCGTCATCTACGGCCGGACCGCGTTTGCAACCGGCGTGGGCGCTCCTCGAGGTCGGACGCGACACCGACAAGGCCCTGCTCGACGTCCTCGCCTGAGGACGCGGGCGTCCAATGGATTGGACGGCTGACCCCGGCGGCGGACGCGATCCCTACCGGGCGTTCCGGTGCCGCGCTAGTGGACGGCATGCCGTGGACGCTCCGAGCCCATCCCGCGCCGCGACTGCGCTGGGTCGTCGTACGTCTTCACCCGCTTCGTCCTGCTGCGTCTCCTCGGCACTCGTCTACGCCGTCGCGTTCCTGATCCTGATCCAGCAGCAGGTCGCGTTGCTCGGGCACGACGGCATCCTGCCCGTCGGATCGCTTTCTCGCCGAGCGTGCGCGAGAGCTTCGACTCGACGGCCGACGCCGCGCGGAGCTGCCGACGCTCTTCTGGCTCGACGCCTCCGACGGCGACCCGCCAGGTCGCCGCGTGGGTCGGTCTCGGGCTGGCGCGTCGCCGTCCTCGCTCGGCGCCACCAACGCGCTCCTCCAGCTGGCGCTCTGGGCGCTCTACCTCTCCTTCGTCCAGATCGGGCCAGCTCTTCTACGGCTACGGCTGGGAGACCCAGCTCTGCGAGACCGGCTTCCTCGCGATCTTCCTCTGTCCGCTGTGGTCGATCCGGCCCTTCGCGTCGCGCGCCGCCGCTCGCGGTCATCTGGCTCTACCGCTGGCTGATCGCGCGCATCATGCTCGGCGCCGGGCTCATCAAGCTGCGCGGCGATCCGTGCTGGCGCGATCTCACGTGCCTCGTCTACCACTACGAGACGCAGCCGGTGCCGAATCCGCTGAGCTGGTGCCTCCACGCCGCAGCCGCGCTCGTTCCACATGGCCGGGACCGCGTTCAACCACGTCGTCGAGCTCGGCGCGCCGTGGCTGCTGCTCGCTCGGGCGCTGCGGGACGTCGCGTCGCCGGCGCTGCTCTTCGTCGCCTTCCAGGTGATGCCTGATCCTGAGCGGCAACCTCTCGTTCCTGAACTGGCTGACGATCGTGCCGGCGCTCGCGTGCCTCGACGACGGCGTCTGGCGCCCGCTCTTCCCGCGCCGCGTGCGCGCGCGCGTCGAGCGACGCTCGCCGGCGCGCGCCGTCGCGCTCGCACCAGGTGGCAGCGGCCGCGCTCGTCGGTGCTCGTCGCCGTGCTGAGCGTCGGCCCGGTCACCAACCTGCTCTCGCCGCGCCAGGCGATGAACCGCTCGCTTCGACCGCCTCCACCTCGTGAACACCTACGGCGCCTTCGGCTCGGTCGGCCGCGACCGCGACGAGGTGATCCTCGAAGGCACCGACGATCCGCACCCCGGTGTCGACACCGTCTGGCGGGCCTACGAGTTCCCGTGCAAGCCCGGCGATCCCGAGCGCCGCCCGTGCGTCATCTCGCCGTACCACTACCGGCTCGACTGGCAGCTCTGGTTCGCGGCGATGTCGACGATCAACCGCGAGCCGTGGCTCGTGCGCCTGATCGTGAAGCTCCTGCGCGGCGACGCCGACGTGAAGCCGCTCCTCGCCGTCGATCCGTTCCCGACGACCCCGCCGCAGCTTCATCCGCGCGACGCTCTGGCGCTACGAGTTCACGCGTCCCGGCGACGGCGAGCTCGGCGTGGTGGCGGCGGACGTTCGTCCGCGAGTACCTCCGCCCGATCGCGCTTCGACGAGCCGGCGCTCGCGCCGCTCAGGTGGTGACGGCCAGCTGCGACGCTACAGGCACCCCGTCGATTGGACCGTAAAGTTGCGAGTCGGGATGATTGTTCTCCACGCGATCACCTCGCGTCGGTCGCACCAACTGGGGCTCTACGCGGCAGACCGGCAAGCGCGGGGATCGCGAGCGGGACGATCTCTACTAGAAGCGCCAGCCGTGCGGACGTCCCAAATCGGCGCTCCGATCCCCGACCGGATCGCCGTTGCGGCGGGTCCCCGCGTAGACCGCCGGCTTGCCGGTCGTCCGAAAGCGCGCGAAGCGTCTCCTTCCCGTCGCTCCGGGCGTGACACTCGAAGCGCGTCTCCTCGCGGGTCGGGTCGCCCGCCATCGTGCAGTCGCCTTCGGTCGCGACCACCACCGTCGCGGGCGCGGTGTCGGCGCCGACCGTCGTCGTCGACATGCGGTCGATCGCGAGGTGGTAGGTGCGCGCCCCGGGCTGCTCGGACGCGCCGCCGCTGAACGTCGTGATCACCGTCGTGTCGCCGACGCGTCCCGTGAACATGAACGCCACCCGGCCGTTCCCGAAGTCGACGTTCACGAGCTTGTCGGCACAGATCGGTACCTCGCGGTCGCCGACCACGAGCCGATCACACGCTCCGGCGATGACGGCGAGGTAACGATAGTCGCGGTCGGGCTCCGTCTCGGCCGCGGCCGGATCGGTCTTCCGGCTCGGCCGGCTTCCCCACGCGGCTCGATCGGCTTGATCTGATCGGGCGGCGGCGCGGTCGGCAATCCCTCGGGCGGCAAGAGCGGCTTCATGCCCGGCGAGATCGCGGGACTCGGAATCGCCAGCGGCGGCGGAGCTTGGCGACGAGGGGTCGGTGACGGCGAGCAATGTGCATCCTCGGCGTGCACTCCGACCCCCGCTCGCCAGGAACGAAAGCGTCAGCACGGCTACCAACCGACGCCACGTACCCATGCCGAGAATGGAGCAAGGTGCATGCCCTGCTTCCGAGCGCCGATGTCACCTGTTCGCGCACGACAACAGGCGAGGGCCGGGCTGTGCTTTCGGTGAAGTGGTAGAAAATCGGGGTTCTGACGCGAGCGATTCGGCCCTCAGGGACCGTCAAGCCGACGCTCGACCACTACCGGCACTCCACGCGAGGGGCGCGACCGTGACTCCACGCAGGCCTCGCGCGCATGCGGTACCCGGAGGCGATGCGGAGATCGACCCGTGACAGGACCTCGGTCAGGACGATCTTCATCTCGTAGGTCGCGAAGGCGGCGCCGAGGCAACGCCGGACGCCGCCGCCGAACGGAAAGAAGGTGAAGGGGCTCGGACGCGCACCGACGAAACGGGTCGGGTCGAAGCGGTCCGGGTCCGGCCAGGCGTCCGGCCGGCGGTGGGCTGCATAGTGCGTTGGCGCCGACGCTCGTGCCGGCCGGGAGCGCGGAGCCCCCGATCCGTTCGGGCGTGTGCAGCCGGCGGGCGACGATGGTCGCGACGGGGTGAGTCGCATCGACTCTTTGATCACCGCATCGAGATACTCGGGGCGTGGCAGATGGTGCGCTTCGGGCGCCGCGCCGCCGGTCACGTGCGCGATCTCCTCGCGGAGCGTGGTGAGCACGTCGGGGATGCTGCAGCAAATGCCAGACGACCCACGCGAGCGAGTTGGCAGTGGTCTCGTGTCCCGCCATCAGGAGGGTGAACATCTCGTCGACCAGCGCGTCGTCACTCATGGGCGCTGCCGTGCTCGTCACGGGCCTCGAGAAGCAGGGACAAGATGTCCGTCCGACCAGCCACCCCATCGGCACGCCGGCGCGCGATCTCGGCGAGCAGGCGGTCCCGGATCATTTGACGATTGCGCACGAACCGCCCCCACGGGGAGTAGCGGCCGAGGTCGATCTGGAACGGGCGGAGCGCGATGAACGGCGCCGAGGGGCCGCCCGCTTGCGCGGCGAAACGATCCACCAGGCGCGAAAGGGAGCGAAGAGCGCCTCCTGGTCGACGCCGAACACCGCGCGGATGATCACGTCGAGGGTGATCGACTGCATCTCCCGATGGATCGAAACGGCCGACCGACCGGCCAGCGGTCGATCGCCCGCACGGTGATGTCGCGCATGAGGCGGCCGTAGACGTGCATGCGCTCGCCGTGGAACGGCGGGCTCATCATGCGTCGCTCGCGCAGGTGCCGTTCCCCGTCGAGCAGCACGATCGAGTGCCATCCTATGAGGGGACCAATGACCGCCCCGACGGCTTCGCTCGGCCCGCAGAGTGTCGCCGTCGCCGCTGAAGATGTCGCGGATGCCCTCGGGATCCGCGAACGCATGACGAGCTTTCCGGGCGCGCCCATGGCCTCGATCGTGTACCGGTCCCCAAACGCCCGGGCCGTCGATTCGAGTGCGGCGTAGGGGCGAAGGACGTACTGCAGCAGCCGCCACGCGTGCGGTGTGCGCGGCCCGGGCGGGAGCGTCGATACTGCCTGCGGCGGTGCAGCCAGGGTCTCCATGGATGCTGATCCCCTGCCTTCGGTGTACCGCGGCTCCGCTCCTCGGCGACACTGCGAAAGACCTCGCCGCAGCAATTTGAGCTTCGCATTCGGAGTACCTCGCCGGGCTGCGGATGTCGTCATCGCGAACACGGGGCGGCGTTCAGAATGGCGTAGCTTTCCACCGTCAAGCGACGGTCTGTCGATGCGCACGTGGTCTTGGACGATGGTCGCTCGGAAGTTCGCGCACATCGACCGGCGCGAGACAGGGCGACCACTGGTCTCCTGCTTGCTGATGCTTCCGGTATGCATGACCTCGCGTCCGCGACGCGCGTCCTCCGGCGCTGTCTACCGCTGCTCCTCCGCTGCTCTTCGCGTGCCGCGCGACGCCGTCGAGATGCTCGCCCGCGACTCGCCGCGCCGAGCGCCTCGAGCGCCGGCCCGTGCTGCGAACGCGAACCGATCCACGATCTCTTCGCGGCGCCTTACCGGCGCGGAGAGCGCTAGGCCGATGGCGAGAGCGCCGCGCCCGCGCCGCGCCCGGAGCCCGCGCCCGACGACGTCGTCGTCCAGGCGGTCGACCTCGTGCGGACGTATCGCCAGGGTGACGTCGTCGTCGCGGCGCTTCCGCGGCGTGCTCGCTCACGGTCCGGCGCGGCGAGCTCGTCGCGGTCATGGGGCCGAGCGGATCCGGCAAGTCGACCTTGCTGCACCTCCTCGGCGGGCTCGACACGCCCGACGGCGGCACGCGTCGTGGTCGCGGGGTGGACGCTCACGGCGCTCGCGGACGACGCGCTCACGCTTTTCGCCGGCGCGGCGGTCGGCTTCGTCTTTCAAGCCTTCAACCTCGTGCCGACGCTGACGGTCGAGGAGAACGTCGCGTTGCCGCTCCTGCTCGACGGCGCGACGCTGCGTGCGGTGCGGGCCCGCGTCCACGCGGCGCTCGCGGACGTCGGCCTGCACGCGCGGGTGACGCACACGCCGGATCGGCTTTCGGGCGGGGAAGCGCAACGGGTGGCGGTCGCGCGCGCCCTGATCACCGACCCCGCGGTAATTCTCGCCGACGAGCCGACCGGCAGCCTCGACTCACGGACCGCCGACGGGATTCTCGAGCTGCTCCGACGCGCGGCGAGCGAGCGGGGACGGACCATCGTCATGGTCACCCACGATCCGCGCGCGGCCGGTCACGCGACCGCGCGTCGTCCGGGTCGTGGACGACGCGTGGTCGCGGAATCGCCCGGGCGCGCTCTGGCCGCGCGGGAAGGAGGGAGCGTCATGCGCGGGCCGCGAGCATTGACGGCCGCCATCCTGCCGCTTGCGGCGCGCCACCTCGCTCGACGACGAATCGTCGCAGGGGTCGCCGCTCTCGGGCTCGTCGCGGCGGTCGCGTCGTTGATGGCGACCGAGCTGTTGTACGTGTCGGTCGTCGCTTCCTATGAGAGGACGGCCGAGCAGTTCGCCGGACGCGCCGCGTTCGAGGTCAGCAACGGCGACAGCGGCGTCGCCGAGGAGCTCGCCGACGAGCTCCGGCAGGTGCCCGGCGTCCGCGCCGTCGCGGCGTCGGTCGAGGGCTTCGTCGCGACGCCGGACCTGCCGGGAGAGCGCCTCTATCTCTACGGGGTCGACTTGCTCGCCGACCAGGAGGTCCGCGACTACGGCGCGGGCTCACAGGCCGTGGTGAGCGACCCGATGGTCTTCCTCGCAGCGCCTGATTCCGTCGGGCTGACCGGCGCGTTCGCGCGTGCCCATGGCCTCGCCCTGAACGACCGCCTCGAGTACTCACGCCGGCCGGGGTCGAGACGCTCACGGTGCGCGCGCTCCTCGGTAAACAGGAAGGTCCGGCGACCGCCTTGGACGGCCGTCTCGCGATCGTCGATCTCTCCGTCGCGCAGGATCTCCTCCGGGCTCGAGCGCCGGGTCTCGCAGCTCGCCATCGCGGTTGCGGCGGGGACCGATCTCGCGATCGTCGAGCGCGCGATCTCGGCCCGGGTCGGAGTCCGCGGCGTCGTCGAGCGTCCGCGCGCACGCACGGCGGCATTTGCGCGTCTCCTCACGAACTATCGGAACGGTCTTCTCCTCGCGGCCGCCGTCGCGGGCGTCGTCGCGCTGTACTTCCTCTGCAACCTGGCGACGATCGCGATCGTGGAGCGCCGCCGGGAAATGGCGCTCCTCCGGGCGCTCGGCATGAGCGCGACGTCCATCGTCGTGATGGCGACGGCCGAGCTGGCGCTGCTGTCCGCAGCGGCGACGGCGCTCGGTGTCCCGCTGGGTTCGGTCTCGCCTACGAGCTGCTCGCGAGCTTCGGAAGGCGGCGTCGCGACCCTCTATCGCCGACGTCGGCCGACCCACGCTGTCGTTCGACGTGCGCTCGGTGCTCGCCTGCACGGTCCTCGGCGTGGCGACGCCCGTCGTCGCAGCGCTCGCTCCGCTGCGTCGCACGTTCGCCATTCGACCCGTCGAAGCGCTGCAGGCGCTCGCAGAAGCAGGGCAGGCCCCGCCGCGTCATTGCCGCTCCGTGGTGATCGGAGGCGTGCTGATCCTGACGACCAGGATCGTCTGGCTGACGCGAGGATGGCTGCCGTTCTCGGTCGATGCCGCGGGCATGACGGCAATGCTCGGCGCGGTCGCGGGCGTCGCGACCTGCGTGCCCGCGGTCGTGTACGTCTTGGCGGCGCGCGTCGAGCGCGTGGCCGGGCGTCCGGCCGGATCGTGCCGTTGCTGGCGGCGCGGGCGGTGCGGAACGATCTCCGTCGCGTTGCGGTGACGTGCGCGGCCGTCGTGAGTGAACCTCGCCGGGTCGATCGCGATCGCCACCTGGGTGAGCAGCCTCGATCGCACCGTGGGCGCGGCGTTCGACACGGTGTTCGCGCACATCGACCTCGTGGTGAGCGGCGGCGCGACCGTTCGCCAGGGAAGCGATCCGCATTCCCGCGGCCGTCGCCGCAGAGATCGGACGCTGGCCGGAAGTCGCCGCCGTCGACGCCGTGCGCGTCGATTCGATCGCCTTTGCCGGCTCCTCGCGCCGCGATCGTCGCCGGCGACACGCGCCTCTACGTCGACCGCCGCCGCCGCCTCTCCGTGGTCGAGGGCGACGAGGCCTTCGCCGCGGCGGGCTGGCGTCGGGCACTGGCCGTCGTCGTGAATCAGGCGTTCGCGCGGCGCTTCGGTCGGCGGCCCGGCGACGTGCTCGAAGCTCAGGACGCCGAATGGCCCCCTGCGTCTGCGCATCGCCGCCATCCACCTCGAGCTCACGCCCGGCGACCTCGGGACCATCCATCTCGATCGGGAGCTCTATCGTCGCTGGTGGCGCGACGACAGCGCCACTCTCGTCGAAGTCTCGTTGCGGTCAGGGAGCGGATCGACGGCACGTCATCACGGCCATTCGTTCGCGCTTCGGCGAGCGTCATCGCCTCGTCGTCTTCACCATCGAAGAGCTCGCGCCGAACCTATCGCGACCTGCTCGGACGGATGACGGCGCTCGTCGATCCGTTGCTCGCCGTGGCGATGCTCTGTGCGCTGATTGGTGTCGCGAGCACGGAAGCGGCGGCGCTCATGGCGCGGCGTCGGACGACCGAGGTGTTGTGCGCGGTCGGCCTCACGCGGGCGCAGCTGGCGCGGGTGGTCGGCTGCGAGCTTGCGATCGTGGGAGTGATCGCGGCGGGCATGGCGGCGGTCGTTGGATCGGCGCTCGGATGGCTTCAAGTCGAGGTGCTGCTCCGGGGCATGCTCGGCATGGCGGTCCTCTACGCCTATCCGCGCGGTCTCGCCTTGGCGGTGACGACGGCGGTGGTCGTCGGGACCATGCTCGTCGGATGGATGCTCGGTCGACGCGCCGGGCGCGTGTCCGCCGGCGGAGCGCTGCAATGGGAATGACCACGGCGGTGCCGAAGGAGGGAACGATGACCCGAGTGACAAGCACCATGGACGTGAGGTCGATCGAGGCCGGTCTCCCGACGCTCGTGGACTTCCCTCGGACCCGTGCCGTCTCGACGCCAACCGACGTCGCGCAGGTCTTTCTCGCCGACGGGGAACGTGAGGAGCACGTGCTCACCTACGCGGAGCTCGACGCGCGCGCCCGCCGGGTCGCGGTCGCGCTGATGGCGCACGGGGCGGTGGCCGCGCGGGTGCTGCTGCTCTTCGATCCGGGCCTCGACTTCAGCGCCCGCGATTTTCGGTTGCTTCTTCGCCGGTTGCGATCGCCGTGCCGATGTATCCCCCGATCTCCGCGACATGGCGTCCGGTTTCACGAGGATTCGCCGCGTACTCGCCGATTGCGGGGCGACGGTCGTGCTCACCACGAGGACCGTACGGGCGCGCCTCGAAGGAGCCGCGGGCGCGATCGGCGACGAGCGATCGTTCGCCTGGTGCGTCCTGGACGACTTGCCGGCGGGCTCGGAGGCGGCATGGTGTCCCCGCCCACTCGGACACGCGGACGTTGCCTTCCTGCAGTACACCTCGGGATCCACCGGAGCTCCCAAGGAGTCATGGTCACCCACGGCAACCTCGTGGTGCATGGCGACCGGGTGGCGAAGCAGGCTCGGCTGGATGCCACGACCGTGGTCGTGAGCTGGCTCCCCGTCTACCACGACATGGGTCTCATCGGGGCGGTGCTGATCCCGATGCAACTCGGCTGTCGTTCGATCCTGATGTCGCCACTCGCGTTTCTGGAGCGTCCGCGCCGCTGGGTGCAGGCGATGTCCCGCCACGGTGGGACGCTCAGCCCGGCGCCGAACTTCGCGTACGACCTGGTGGTTCGAAAGACGACGCGGGCGGACCGGCGCGAGCTCGATCGTGCGTACGTGGGCGGCGGCGATGAACGGCGCCGAGCCCGTGCGGGCCGAGACGTGCGAGCGCTTCGTCGCCGCGTTCGCGCCGTGCGGGTTCCGGCGCGGGGCGCTGGTGCCCATGCTACGGCCTGGCGGAAGCCACGCTCATGGTGAGCGGCGGCCCGTGCGAGGCGGGACCGACGACGCTCGCCGTGGACGGCGCGGCGCTCGGCGCCGGTCGCATCCGTCGATGCGCGTCGCGACCTGGATCGCGCGCGCGTCCTCACCGCGTCGGGCCGGATCGTCGCCGGCCTCGAGGTGGTGGTGGTGCACCCGGAGACGCACCGCCCGTGCGCCGACGGGGAGGTCGGTGAGATATGGATCGCCGGACCGACGGTCGCCGCGGGTTACTGGCAACGGCCCGAGGAGACCGCCGCGGTCTTCGCGGCATACGTCGACGATGGGCCGGGGGCCGTTCCTGCGAAGCGGCGACCTCGGCGTCGTCCGGGACGACGTGCTGTTCGTCACCGGACGCCGCAAGGACCTGATCGTCATTCGCGGGCGCAACTACTACCCGCAGGATCTCGAGCACACCGCGAGCCGTGCGCACGCCGCCTTGCGTCCCGGCGGAGCCCGCGGCCTTCGCCGTCGACGATGGGCGTGCGGAGCGGGTGGTCGTCGTCCACGAGATCGATGCCGAGGATCCCGCGACCTGCAACGCAGCGACGGTCGCCGTTCGCGGTGCCATCGCCCGCGAGCACGACCTCCATCCCCATGCCGTGGTGTTGATCCCGGCGCGGACGCTCCCAAGACCTCGAGCGGGAAGGTGCGTCGCCGGGACTGTCGCGCGCGGCGCTCGAGCGCGGGGAGCTGCGGGTGCTGCACGGGTGGCCCGCGACGGCGGCGCCAGGGACCGCGTCGGCCGCCGACGCGGGCAGCGCTCGAGGCCTGGTTGGTGCGCACGATCGCCGAGCTTCGTGGTCTCTCCGAGGATCGTATCCACGGGGACGACGCGCTCGTGGAGCTCGGCATCGACTCCGCCGACGCTGCCCACGTCGCCGCGGAGCTCGAGACTCGGCTCGGCCGACGGGTGCCGCTTCGGCTTCTGATGGAACAACCCACGATCGCGGCGCTCGCGACGGCGCTGTCCCGGGAGTCCACGCATGAGCGCCGAGGCCGCCACCGCCGGACGCCGGATGCCACGACGTCACCGCGCGACCACGCCCATGCCGACGGATCGTACGATGCCATCTGCAATCGCGGCGACCTCACGCGCCGCCAGCTCCTGATTTGGGCGGGGGATCGTCTCGCCGATGGGGCGCCCGTCTTCGTCGAGGCGGCGTGGCTCGACTTGCGCGGCCCGCTCGACGCCGAGCGTTTCGCGCGTGCGTTTCGTGCGGTGGTCGAGGAGTCCGACGCGCTCGTGACGACGGTGGTCGAGGTCGACGGCTGGCCGCGACGCGTCGACGCGCGGAGAAGCCGACCGGCGCTCGAGCGCGTCGATCTCAGCCGAAGCTCCGCGCCGGCGCGTGCGCTCGAAGACCTCGCGCGCGAACGGGTGTGGTCGTGCGGCACCGCCGCCGGTGTGCTCGTCGACGCGGTGCTCGCGCGCATCGCCCCGAGCACCACGTCTGGCTCCTGGTGCAGCACCAGTTGGTCTCGGATTCGTGGTCGTTCCAGCTGGTCCATCAACGTCTGCTGGCGCACTACCGCGACGAGCCGACGGCGGCGCTGCCGCCACAGTTTCGCGAATACTGTCGCGTACGAACGCCGCGTGCGGCGAGTCGCCGCGGGCACGTGCGGCCCGCGCCCATTGGGAACGCTGCTACGGCGGTGCCGCGGGCCATGGCGACCAGGATGGCGGTGGAGGACTCGGGGCGACGCGGGTGTGCCGCATCGTGCGGCCGCTCGGGGGCCGCGCACGCGGGCGCTGCGCGCGCTGGCGGTGAAGGCGTCCTCCCCGACTTCACCACGTTCGTCGCGTTGGCGAGCGCGATCGCGGCGCACCTCCACCAGACGGGCGGCAGCGACGAGGTCGTGCTGAGCGTGCCGTTCTCCAATCAGGCCGTCTGCGCGGTTCAAGCGCACCATCGGCTCCTTCATGAACGTCTGTCCCGTCCGCCTCGCCATCGAAGGCGGCGAGCGCTGTGCACGCCCTCCACGATCGAGGTGGCCGACGCGACGTGGGAGGCGGCACAGCATCAAGGCTGGGCCGGGACGGACGGGGCCCGTCCCGCAACCGTACGACGTCTTGGTGAACGTGCATCGCGCGGCGGTCGGTGCCGACACGTTCGACGCCTGCGCGATGGAAGTGCGCTGGCTCGCGCCGACCCATCGCTACGGGGCCGTCGCCGTCGCCGTTCACGATTTCGGCGCCACCGGAGAGATGACGCTCGTGGTCGATTTCAACGAGGCGACGTTCGGACCGGCGAGCCGGAGCGAGTTCGTGGCGGCACTGCTGCGGGCATTGGATGCCCAGCTGTCCGACCCGACGCGGCGGCTCGCCGACCTCGCTGCAGGCGCGTCTCGGGCGGGCCGCATCGTGACACCGGAGGTCGATGCCGGCGCTGGGACGGTGTGGGAACGGTTCGTCGCGCAGGCGCGCCTCACGCCGGCCGCCGTGGCCGTGCGGGCAGGCGCGAGCTGTCATACCTATGGGGCGCTTTGCGCTGGCGCCCGGCACGTCGCGGCGCGGCTGGCGGGACATGGCGTCGAGCCCGACGCCATCGTCGCGGTGTGGGGGGCACGCGGGCTCGCCTGGGTGGAGGCCATGCTCGGGGTCTGGTGTCGCGGCGCGGTCTACCTGCCGCTCGACCCGCGCGTGGCCGGCGGCCCGCATCGCACAGGTGCTGCGACAGAGTGGGACCCGGACCGTGCTCGTCGGCATGGAGCCGCCCGCCATGCTGCAGGCGCTCAGGCCGCGGATGCGTCGTGGACGATCCTTCCGATCGCACCAGGAGCGACCTCGAGCGGTGGGGATGCGTCCGCCGACCAGCAGCGGTGCGGCCGAGGATCTCGCCTACGTCATCTACACCTCGGGCTCGACGGGAGCACCGAAGGGCGCCTTGATCGAGCATCGTGGTCTCCAGAACCACCTCGCGGCCAAGATCGCGCTCCTCGGCCTCGGCGTCGCCGATCGGGTGGCGCAGACCGGCCGCCGCGAGCTTCGACGTCTCGTTGTGGCAATGCCTGGCACCGCTGCTCGTGGGTGGTCAGGTGGAGATCCTCGACGACGCGGTGACGCGGGATCCCGTCGCGTTGCTGTGCCGCCGCGGCCGAGTCGAAGCTCACCGTCCTCGAGCTCGTTCCGACCATGCTGGAGCTGCTGCTGGACGCGGACGCGACCTCACGCTCCGGCGCTCGGCGGCCTCCGATGGGTGGTGGCGACGGGGGAGGCCCTGCCTCCGGCGCTCTGTCGGCGCTGGCTCGGACGCTACCCGACGATCCCGGTCGTGAACGCCTATGGTCCGACCGAGTGCGCCGACGACGTGACGCACCACGTGGTGCGGATGCCGCCATCGGCCGACGTCGTGCGCGTCCCGATCAGGGATCCGATCCCGGGCATGACGGTGCACGTCCTCGATGCCGAGCTGCGGGCGGTGCCGGCGGGAGAAGTCGGAGAGCTCTGCGTCAGCGGCGTCAGGGTCGGCCGCGGATATCTCCACGACGCCGAGCGGACGGCGGCGGCGTTCGTCGGCCCGGATCGCTTCGACGGCGGCGCGGGCGCGCGCCTCTATCGGACCGGCGATCTGGGGCGGCGCCGCGCCGACGGGCGCGTTCGAGTGGCTCGGCCGCCGCGATCTGCAAGTGAAGATCCACGGCGTTCGCATCGAGCTCGAAGAGATCGAAGCGGTCCTCTGCGAGCATCCCGACGTCCGCCAGGCCGCCGTCGGCGTCCGCGACCGACGCCGCCGGCGATCGCCGGCTGACCGCGTACGTCGTGCTGCGGAACGACGCGCCTGGCAGCGGATGTCCCGACCATCTTCGCGATGCCGCAGCAGCTCGCCGAGTGGCGTCGACTCTGGGACGACACCTATCGGCGCGCTTCGCGCGCGTTCCGTCGTCCCTTCGTTCAACACTGCCGGGTGGACGAGCAGCTATACGCGCCAGCCGATCTCGGACGTCGAGATGCGGGAATGGCTCGACGCCACCGTCGATCGCGTCCTGGCGCTCCGGCCGCGCCGTGCGCTCGAGATCGGTTGCGGATCCGGGATGCTGCTGAGTCGGGTGGCGCCGCGCTGTGAGCGCTATTTCGCGCTCGATCTTTCGCCGGCGGCCGTCGACTACGTGCACCGCGAGCTCATGGCCGGCGGCGCGTTGCCACACGTCAGCGTCCGCCAGGGTGCCGCCCACGAGCTCGCGTCCTTCGACGGCCGGCCCGTCGATACGATCATCCTGAACTCGGTGGCGCAGTATTTCCCGAGCGTCGGCTACCTCGCCCGCGTGCTGGGTGCGGCGTGCGACGTGCTCGACGAGGCGAGGTGCCGCGTTCGTGCGGCGACGTGCGCCCGCTCGCGGCGGCGCGGGCGCTGCACACGTCGGTCGAGCTCGCGCGGGCACCCGCGCACGCCACCGTGGCGGAGCTGCGCGCCTCCATCGAGCGCGGCCTCGCCCGCGAGGGCGGAGTTGCTGGTCGATCCGGCCTTCTTCGCTGGAGCTCGGCCGGATGCACGACGCGTCCGTCGTCCGTCGTCGTACAGTTGAAGCGGGGCCGGTGTCACAGCGAGGCTCACCCGCTTTCGCTACGACGTCGTCTGGCGCATGGGCCCCGTGGAGGAGCAGGCGCCGGCGGAGGAGCTGCTGTGGGACGACGGGCTTTCGCCCGCGGCGCTCGGCGCGATCATCGCGGCGGATGCGGAATCCTCCGTCGCGATCCGTGGCGTCCCCAACGCCCGGCTGCAGCGGGAGCATGCGGCGGTGGATCTCGTGGCCGCGGCGCCCGGCGAGGCGACGGTCGCCGAGCTCAGGCGTGCCCTCGCGGCGCGCGACGTCGGCGTCGCGCGCTCGACCCCGAGGACGTGTGGGCCATGGAGAATCCGGCGGCACGTGCCGTTGCGATCACCTGGTCGGCGACTGCCCCGGATCGCTACGACGTCGTGCTCTCGCCGCGGCGCGTGCTCATCGGCGCTGCGCGCCGCCGCCTCGGAACGAGCGTCGGACCGCTCGACGCCGACGCGGCGACCCGATGGCGAGCGCTACGCCAACGATCCGCGCCCGCCGCGACGCGGTCGCATCGCGCCTGGAAGAGCTCCGCGCCTTCGTGCGGGCGCGCCTTCCCGAGGCGATGCAGCCGAGCCACTTCGTGACGCTCGACGCGCTCCCGCTCACCGCCAACGGGAAGGTCGCTCGCGATGGGCTCCCGGAGGCGGGGATCGTCGAGACATCGGCGAGCGACGAATCAGCGCCACGGTCGGGGATCGAGGCGGTCGTGGCCGAGATCTGGCGTCGGATGCTCGGGGTACACACGGTCGGACGGGACGACGACTTCTTCGCGCTCGGCGGCGATTCGCTCCTCGTCTATCGGATGCTGTTGGCGGTGCGTGCCGCGCGCGCCGTCGAGGTTCCCGCGGAAGCTTCTTGCAGTGCCCGACGGTCGCGGGGTTGGCCCAGGCGATCGACAGCGCTCCCGCTCGGGGACCTTGCGGATGCCGATGTCGGAGACGCTGCTCGCCGAGGTGGAGACGCTCTCCGAGGTCGAGGCGGCAGCGTTGCTCGGCGCCGTCGACGACCGTGAGGGGCGGGCCGCGGAGCGCGGCGATGCGTGATCGGGAGCTCCGTCTGGCGGCGCTGTCGATGGACAAGCGGGCGCTGCTCGTCCGCCGGCTCGCGGCGCGTACGCATGGGGCTCCGCACCCGTCCAGCCTGCCGCGCCGGCAGGGCGTCAACACCTTCCGAACGTCGTTCGCGCAGGAACGGGTGTGGTTTCTCGAGCAGATCACGCCGGCGAGCTCCGTCTACAACGTGGCGGGCGCATTTCGGCTCGATCGGGCACCTCGATGTCGGCGCGCTCCGGCTGCAGCGTCGAGGCGCTGGTGGCACGCCACGAGAGCCTGCGCACGACCTTCGTCGCGATCGACGGACGGCCGCTGCAGGTGGTGTCTCCAAGGGTGCCGGTGAGCGTCCGGCACGACGACCGCGAGGCGCCGGCCGAGTCGGCACGGCAGGACGCCGCGCGTGCCGCGCTGGCGGAGGAGGTCGCACGGCCATTCTGACGTCGCCCACGGCCCGTTGCTGCGTCTCTGGATCCGACGCGTGAGCGTCGACACGCACCTCGTCTGCCTCACGATGCATCACCTCGTGGCCGATGCCTGGTCCATCGGCATTCTCGTCCGCGAGCTGTCGGTGCTCTATCGCGACGCCGTCCGCGGGCGCGCGCTCGAAGCTTGGCACCGCCGCCATTGCAGTACGCCGACTACGCCGAATGGCAGCGCGAACGGTATCGCGGCGAACGCGGCGCGTCGCTGGCGGCGTATTGGCGTCGGCAACTGCTCGGCGCGCCGTATCTCGAGATCGCCGCTGCCACGCCGCTCGTTCGGGTCGCGGTGCGGCCCGGACGGTCGAGCTGCCTCCGGCCTTGGTCGAGTCCGTCCGAGCGCTTGCCCGCCGTGAAGGCGTGACGGCGTTCGTCGCGGCGCTCGCCGCGTGGCAGGTGCTGCTCGCGCGTCGGACCGGCCACGACGACGTGACGGTGGTGTCGCCGGTCGCCGGACGGGATCGCCTGGCGGTCGCGGACGTGGTCGGGTTCTTCGTCAACCTCGTGGCGCTGCGGACCGACCTCGCCGGCGATCCGTCCTTTCGAGAGGCGCTCCAGCGCGTATCGGCCGTCGTCCGGGAAGCGACTCCGACACCAAGATCTCCCGTTCGAGCAGGTGCTGAGCGCGCTCGGTGCGGATCGCAGCATTGCGCGCCCGCCGATCAGTCCGATGGCGTTCGCGCTCGAGCAGGCGATCGCTCCGAGCATCGATCTGCCCGACCTCGAGGTAACGCCGCTGCCGCTCGCGACGACCACGAGCAAGACCGATCTCGCCTTGATCCTCCGCGAGCACGAGCGGGGCATCGCGGCGCGCGTGGAATACGATTGCGAGCTTTACGGTGCGGGCGCTGTCGACGACTTGCTGCACGGCTTCGTCGCGGGACTCGGAGCGCGCCGTCGGCCGTCCGGAGGCGCGGCTTTCGGAAATCGTGCCCGTGACGGTCTCTGGTCGAGCCGTCGGGGGCGCCGACGACGATCTGGGATCGTTTCGTCGCCCAGGCGGCGCGGACGCCGACAGCCGTGGCGGTGCGCGCGGAGGGGACGAGTCTGACGTACGAGGGCTTGCGTGCGCGCGCCCTGGCGATCGCGGCAGAGCTTGCGGCCCGCGGCGCTCGGCGACGGACGCTCGTCGCGGTCTGGGGCGTGCGCGGACTCGAGTGGGTGGCGGCGATGCTCGGCATTTGGAGTCGGGGTGCGGTGTACCTGCCCCTCGAGCCGCGCTGGCCGCCGGCGCGCGTCGGCGGAGGTGTTGCGGCAGAGCCGAACGTCAATCGTGCTCACGGGACCCGAGCCGCCGACGGCGTTGCTGCGCCTTGCAGGCCGAGAATGCACCATGGACGCTGGTTTCGGCTCGCGCTCCGACGATCGCGGTGGACGACGATCGGTCGAGCCCGCCCGCGCCGGAAGACGTCGCGTACGTGATCTACACCTCGGGCTCGACGGGCGTGCCCAAGGGCGCCGTCATCGAGCATGTTGGACTGCTGAATCACCTCGAGGCGAAGGTCGCTCTCCTCAGTCTCGGCGCTGGCGATCGGGTCGCGCAGACGGCCGCCGCCGCGTTCGACATCTCGCTCTGGCAATGCCTCGCGGCGTTGCTCGTCGGCGAGGCAAGTAGAAATCCTCGGCGACGATGTCGTCCGTGATCCCGGAGCGCTCCGAGCCGCGATCGCGGCGTCGGGCGTCACCGTGCTCGAGCAGGTGCCGGCGCTGTTGCAGCTGCTCCTCGAGACCGACGAGGTCATGGCGGGGACCGACGAAGCGCTCTGTAGTTTGCGGTGGCTGGTCGTCACGGGAGGCGCTGCCGCCCGAGCTCTGTCGGCGATGGCTCCGCCGCCATCCGAGCATTCCGCTGGTGAACGCCTATGGCCCGACCGAGTGCGCCGACGACGTGACGCATCAGGTGGTCGCGATGCCGCCGGGCGACGTGCTGCGCATTCCGATCGGCCGCCCGATCCCCGGGATGACTGTGCACGTGCTCGATGAGCGCCGGCAGCCGGTCGGGGCAGGGGAGATCGGCGAGCTCTGGGTCGGCGGTATCGGTGTCGGTCGCGGCTATCTGCACGCGGCGGTACAGACCGCGGACGCGTTCGTGACGCCCGATCCATTCGATGGCCGGCCGGGGACTCGGCTCTATCGCACCGGGGATCGCGGCCGACGTCGCGACGACGGCGCGTTCGAGTGGCTCGGGCGCCTCGATGGGCAGGTGAAGATCCACGGGATGCGCATCGAGACGGAAGAGGTCGAGGTCCTGTTGAATGCACATCCGAGCGTGCGTGGGGCCGTGGTCATGGGCCATCCAAGCGAGGCGCCGACGCACCTGATCGCCCACGTCGCGGGCGACCCACACGTCACAGGGCTCGCTGAGACCCTCCGTCGCCACCTGGCCGAGCGTCTTCCCGCTGCCATGGTCCCGTCGTCGTTCGTCCTCCTGGACGCGCTTCCCTGCACGCCGAACGGCAAGATCGATCGCCGCGCGTTGGCGGCGCCATCCGCCTCGGTAGTCGCGGCGCCTGCGGTCGACGCCCACCGACGAGTGCCCGAGACGCCGTCGGAACGGCTGCTCGCGTCCCTCTGGCGCGAAGTCCTCGGCGTCGAGGTGAGCTCGGTCGACGCCGGCTTCTTCGCGCTCGGGGGCGACTCGCTCTCCACCATTCGCCTGGTCGCGGTGGCGCGCCGCCACGGGCTCGTCTTCAGCGCGCAACAAGTCTTCGAACAGCCGACGCTCGCCGGGCTCGCCGCCGTGGCGACGACGCCGGTCGTACGCGCGGCCGAGCAGGGCGCCGTCGTCGGCGAGGTCCCGCTCACGCCCATCCAGCGGATGCTGCTCGTCGCCGACCTTCCCGACGTCGACCACTACAACATGGCGATGGTGTTGATGGTCGACGAACGGCTCTGCGGGCCGTCGCTCGCGCTCGCCGTCGAGCATCTGATGCGGCACCACGATGTCTTGCGGCTCCGTGTGGTGCGTGACGGCGACGGCTGGCGAGCGCGGATCGCAGGCCTCGAGGGCTCGGTCCCGCATGCGCACGTCGACCTCTCGACCGCGAGTGACGGCGACGCTGTGGCGGCGATCGAGGCCGTGGCGGCGGAGCTGCAAGCGAGCCTGCGCCTCGGCGAGGGGCCGATCCTACGAGTGGCGTCGTTCGATCTCGGTGCCGCGCGACCGGGCCGGGTGCTGGTGATCGTCCATCACCTGGCGTGCGATGCCGCCTCGTGGCCGATCCTGCTGGAAGACCTCGCCACCGTATACGCGCAGCTCGAACGCGGCGAAGCGATCGCGCTGCCCCCCAAAACGACGTCCTACGAGGCGTGGGCGCGCCGTCTCGAAGACTATGCCGCGGCCCCGGAGCGTGGTCGCGATCGTGCCTACTGGCGCCGGGAGTGTGCGGAGATGGGGGCCCGCTTGCGGCGCGAGCGCGATGGGGTGCCCGCCGTCGCCGACGTGGCGCGTCTCGTCGTCGAGCTCGACGAGGCGGATACGGCGCACCTGCTCCGTGCGGCCGCGGCAGCCGGGGTCACCATGGAGAGCGTCCTGCTGACGGCGCTCGCCGTGGCCGTCACGAAAGGGTGCGGAGAGGAGTCGGTGCTGGTGTACCTCGAGCGACACGGACGGACGTCCACGTTCGCCGATCTCGACGTGACGCGGACGGTCGGCTGGTTCACGGCGGTCTTCCCGGTGTGCGTGCGGGTCGCCGACGGACACGACGCGTGGGCGACCTTGGCGGCGGTGGGCCGGCATCTGCGCGGGGTTCCCGACGGCGGTCTCGGCTGGGGCGCGGCCGCCTACGGTGGGAACGACACGACCGCCGCGGCCATGCTGCGCGGACTGCCGCGGCCCGAAGTGAGTCTCAACTTTCTCGGCCGCGTCGATCCACCCCGGGCGGCGGGATGGCGGCGAGCGCCCGAGTCGCCGGGACCGGAGGTCGCGCCGCGCGGGACACGGCCGACCGTGCTCGACGTCGTCGGTCAGATCGAGGCCGAGCGTTTGCAGGTGGCCTGGTACTACGACGCGCTTCTCCTGGCGCGTGCGCTGGTCGAGGAGCATGTGGAAACGTTTCGCCGGGTGCTGCGCACGCTCGCGTCCCCGCAGGCGTCGGTTGGAGGCGCTCGCGACGCAGGGGAGGACGGCATGAACGACGGCATCCTCACGGCGATCGGCAACACCCCGTTGGTGGCCCTTCGGCGCGTGCTGCCGCGCGCGCGGTTTCGGCTCTTCGCCAAGCTCGAAGCACTGAACCCCGGCGGCAGCATCAAGGACCGGGCCGCCATGAGCCTGCTCCTGGCGGCAATGCGCGGCGGCAGCCTCGGACCGGACAGCGTGGTCGTCGAGTCGAGCTCGGGCAACATGGGGATCGGTCTCGCGCAAGCATGTAGCCGTCCTCGGGTTGCGCTTCATCTGTGTCGTCGACGCGCGGACGACCGTCCAGAACATCGCGATCATGCGCGCCTACGGTGCGGAGATCGAGGTCGTCGAGTCCGCCGATCCGCGCGGCGGCGGCTTCCTGCGTGGCCGGATCGAGCGCGTCCGCGCGATCGTCGCGGGCACTCCCACGCGCCTTCTGGCCCGACCAGTACAGCAACCTCAACAATGCGCTCGCCCATCGCCAGACGATGCACGAGATCGCGGCCGCGCTCGATGGTCGCGTCGACTTCCTCTTCTGTCCGACGAGCACGTGCGGCACCATTCGTGGGTGCGCCGACTACGTTCGCGAGCATCGGCTCGGGACCTGCATCGTGGCGGTCGACGCGCTCGGCAGCGTGATCTTCACCGACGCGGACGAGCGGCGTGGAGCGGCGCCCAGGAGGCGGTTGATTCCCGGCCACGGGGCCGCGCTCCGACCGGGACTCTATCGGGAGGGCGTCGCCGATCTCTGCGTGCACCTCTCGGATCTCGAATGCGTGGTCGGCTGCCGGCGGCTGGTCGCGACCGAGGGATCCTCGTCGGGGATCGTCGGGCGCCGCCATGATGGCCGTCGAGCGACTGCACGATCGGATCGGCGACGGTGCCACCTGTGTCGCCGTGTTCCCCGATCGCGGCGAACGCTATCTCGACACCATCTACTCCGACGCATGGGTGACGACGCATTTTGGAGCGGTACCGGATGTGCGAGCGCCAGACGACGCCTCGCGCCGCCGCTCCGCCGCGGCGTCGCTCGTGACGATCGGCGATGCCTCGGGAGGCGGCGAGGGCGCGGTCCCGGTCGGTGTGCCGTGACGCGCGAGACGCTCCTCGTGTTGACGGCGGCCGAGGTGTCCGCGCTGCTGCGTGAGGGCGAGGACGTGCTCATGCGTGTCGTCGAGGCGGCGTACGCCGCGCACGGGCGGGGCGACTCCGTCGTGCCGCACTCGGCCTTCTTGCGCTTTCCCGGCGGGTGCGACCGCATCATCGCGTTGCCGGCCTATCTCGGAGGCGACTTCGAGGTGGCGGGCATGAAATGGATCGCGTCGTTCCCCGGCAGCGTCGCCCGTGGACTCGAGCGCGCCTCCGGTATCGTCGTGCTGAACTCGCTCACCACGGGTCGGCCGCTCGCCGTCGTCGAGGGCTCGATCGTGAGCGCCATGCGCACAGGCCGCGAGCGCCGCGATCGCGGCGCGCGCGCTTCACCGCGGCGAGCCGCCCGTGGCCGTCGGCATGCTCGGGTGCGGGGCGATCAACTTCGCTACGCTCGGGTTCCTGCTGCATCTCTGGCCGCGCATCGAACGGGTCGTCGTGTGCGACGTCTCGGGCGATCGCGCCGCGCGCTTCGTCGCGCGTGGTCGGGCGCGCTTCGCGCGCATTGCGTTCGCGATGGTCGACGATTGGCGCGCGCTCGCCGCCGATGGCGAGCTGGTATCGATCGCGACCACCGCGATGACGCCATACCTCGACGACCTCGGCGGCGGATCGATACGGACGGTGTTGCATCTCTCGCTCCGCGACCTGGCGCCGACGGTCGTCCTCGCGGCCGACAACGTGGTGGACGACGTCGACCACGTGTCGGGCCGAGACCTCGTTGCATCTGGCCGAAGCGCCTGGTCGGCGATCGGAGCTTCATCCGCGGGACGCTCGCCAGACGTGCTGGCCGGGTGAAGCGCCGGCGCGGCCCGTCTATGGCAGCCCGACCATATTCAGTCCCTTCGGCCTCGGCATCCTCGACATCGCGGTCGCGAAGCTCGTATGGCGACCGAGCCGAGGCTCGCGAGGTTGGGGACCGGATCCCGTTTGCGGCTGCGGCAGCGTGAACGCGAGGCCCGACGGAGGAGGCATGGCGTCTCTCGACGGTCGTCGGTCGGCCGCGGTCGCTGTCGGCATCGTGGTCCTCGTGTTGGTGAACGACGCGCGGCGGGCGTCGGCTGCGGCCGACGGCCGGCCGCATCGCGAAGATCGCGGCGCGCTCATCGTCCTCGACCTCTACGGGACCTACGAGGAGATGGGGCGGCAGGAGGTCGAGCTCCTCGGTGCCGAGGCGCGCGCAGGTGCACGGATCTACGCCGATCGCTGGGGCGGGCTCGTGCGGGCGCAGGGATGCTCAGGCGCTTCGTGAACGGCGTCGTGCTGCCGGCGTGGGCGTCCTTCGGCGGCTGGCGCGAGGACAGCGGGTTCTTCGCCGAGTCGGCGGGGATCGTTGAGGCACTCGCGGCGGCGAGCGCGCGGAGCGACGGCGTGCGCGCTCCTCTACGGCGGCGTCTTCGGCGGCGGCTCGACCGTCTTCGCGGCGACCCGCAGTGCGACCGTCGACGGGCGGGCGCTCATCGGACGGAACGTCGACTGGTCCGGACGACACCGGGCGGCGCCGGCCGGTCGTCGCGCGCTATCACCCGACCAACGGCGACCTCGTCTACCTCGCCGCCTCGTGGCCGCTCATCATCGTGCCGATCGTCGGCGTGAACGCGGCCGGGCTCGCGATCTCGATCAACTTCTTCGACGCCGACGCGATGATCGGGCTCGGCTTCCCGCGCATCCTCTATCGCCGCGTGCTGCAGCAGGCGCGGACGGTCGCGGACGCGCTGGCCCTCGCTGGCCGACAGGGGCAACCGCGGAGGCGCGGGCATCCTCGTCCTCGCCGACGCGGCCGGCGACCTGGCGCTCGTCGAGTGCACGGCGAAGGCGTGCGCGGCGTACCGGCCGGAGGAGGACTGAGCTCGGGCAGAGCAACCACACGCGGACCGACGCGATGCAGGCGCACGACGAGGGCCGGACGGCGGACTCCGATCGGCGCCGGATCGCGATGGAGACGGCGGTCCAGCCGGCACCTGGGTGCCATCGATCCGGGCGTCGCGGCCGAGATCCTCCGCGACCGCTCGAACACGCCCTTCATCAACGATGCGACGGTCGCGAACTTACGCGTCCTGAACGCGGCCGTGGTCGATCCGCAGCGCGCGGATCATGTGGCACTCGACGGCCCAGCAGCCGCTCGCGCCCTTCGGCGAGATGATCCCGCTCGCGGTCGAGGGCGACGCGGCGGGCGTCGCGGCGCTGCCGGCCGACCCGCGCCTTGGCGGCGCCGCGCTCCGGCACGAGGTCGAGGTCGTGGCGGTGATGCGGCAGGCCTCGCGGCTCTTCGCGATCGGCCGTGTCGGCGACGCGGGACTCCTCTGGGATCGCCTCGCGGCCGATGACGCGAGCGGGCTCGAGCCGCATCGGCTCGCGTGGGCGCCGGGCACGCGTCCGTTGGTCGATCGCGGAAGCTCGCCGAGGCCGACGCGCTCCTCGCCGACGCGGACGTCGACGCGGCGCCCTTCGAGGTCCGCGCCTACACGCAGGTCGCGCGCGCCATGGTCGCGGATCGCTGCGGCGAGCGCGCCGAGGCGCTCCGGCGCTATCGCGACGCCGACGCGTACCTGGCGGCGCACCGCGCTACGACGCGAAGCTCCTGGTCGAGCCGCTGCGCCGCTGGATTCGCGACGGGATCGCGGCGCCGACGACGGCCGGGCGCTTGCCCGCGATGCCGGATCTCCAGTGCATTCCGCAATGACGCGAGGTGGGCGCACGATGCGACGTCGGCTCTATCGCGTGGTGGGCGTGGTGGGCGTGGTCCTGATGGCGACGATCGCGGCGGCAGGGCCGCGCGCGGCGAGCCGCCCGCGACGCGCGCGCCGCCGCGCCTCCCGACGCCCGCGCCATCCTCGACGCCCGCCGCCAGCTCTACGCGACGACCTATGCCTGGCGGGATCAGCATCAGGTCCTGCGGGTCACGACCGTCGACGCGGCGGCGCGGACGCAGGAGCGCACCATCGAGCTCTGGGAGCGCCGCTACGGCGGCGGCGCCGCACAGGTGTTGCTTGCGTTTCTCGCGCCCGACAACGTGAAGGGCATGGCGGTGCTTTCGCAGGAGCGCGCGGCGGGGGAGCCGGAGCGCTGGCTCTATCTGCCGCGCCAAAAGCGCGGCCCGGCGCTTTGCGGGCCAGATGCGCGACGAAGGCCTGCTCGGGACCGACCTCACCCCCGCCGAGCTCGACCTCATGGGCGAGACCCCTCACGTGGTCGGCGGCCGACGTGCGGGCGACGCTCCGCGGGTCGGAACGGGTCCAGGACGCCGACGCGTACGCGCTCGACGTCGCGCAGGTCCGCGGCTACGAGCGCGTCGTCCTCTGGGTCGGGACCGGCGACCTGGTGATGCGCCAGCTCGAGCTCTACGGTCGCCGAGTCGCGATCGTGAAGCGCATCCGCCAGAGCGCCGTCCGCTTCGTCGGCGCGGTGCCGGTGCCGGAGCGAGGTCGAGGTCGAGAACCCGCAGCGGGACGCATTCGGTCTTCGAGGTGGTCGAGGCGGAGATCGATCGCGGCTTCTCCGACGACGTGTTCAGCCTGCCGCTCATGGCCACGCCGCCGAAAGGAATGACGGTGGACGCGCGCGCGACGGATCATTGCGAACGCCTCGGCACCGCTGGCGGACGTCGCGCTCTACCGCGTCGATCTGACGGCTGCGGGCGCCCACCGGAAGACGCTCGCCGTGGTGCTCTCGCCCGACGAGCACGGGCGGGCGGCTGCGTTCCGCTTGCCGGCGGACCGCGCCCGTTTCATCGCGCCGTCGCGCGCGGTGCTGCGCCTCATCCTCGCCGACGCCGGCCTCGGGCCGCCCGACTGTCTCACGCTGGTCACGGGCCGTTACGGCAAGCCCGAGCTCGCGCATCCCTCCCCGCTCCGGTTCAACGTCGCGCACTCGGGGGACGTCGGGCTCGTCGCCGTCGGGCACCCGGACGCGACGTCGGGGTGGACGATCAAAGCGATGCGGCCCGCGCGCCGGTCTCGCCTCACGTCGCGCGGCGGTTCTTCCACGCCGGCGGAGGCGACGGCGCTCGAGCAGCATGGGGGACGACGAGCGCACCGCGGGGTTCTACCGCTTGTTGGGTCCGCAAGGGAGGCGTGCGCGAAAGCGATCGGGCTCGGCCTCCGCGCTGCCGTTCGACGGCTTCGAGGTGGGCATCGGCCCCGTCGTCGTCGACGCCGTGGCGGGTGGGGATCGCGAACGCAGGCGCAAGTACCACACGCGAGCTCGTCGATGTCGAGGTGGCGCCAGACCACGCCGCTGCCGTTGCGGCATCAGCTCGTTCCGGCGCGCGTGATCGCTCGCACGCTGGGCGGTAGTCGAACGCCGGCCTGCGTCCCGGGGATTCGGAGGAACGCGTAACGTCAGTGGGGGATTGCCGACGTCGGTACCCGCCGCTATCGCGGACGAAGGTCGCGACGGCGACGGAAGGGGGTGGCCAGTGGAGTCTCGCTGCATTCGTGTGACGCGCTCGTGGAGGCCGAGGGCGGCCCGAGTTTGCTCTGTCTCGACGCGCCGCGACACCTCGGCGGATGCTCGCCACGCCCTCCGGGAACGCGCCGTGCGGCGCATGCTGCGCGACGACACGAGCTACCGGCCCTGCCGGTTACCGCAACCACCGGCTCCTCTGGGTCGCCGCCGCGCTGACGCATCGCCCGCATTGGGCCCCGTTGCCGGGGAGCACTCAACGACGAAGGCGCTGGCTCCGTGTGCGGGAAGTCCAGAGCCGACGAGGCGCGGCAGGTCGCCGCCGCTCGTCGGCAACGGTTGTCCGGGAGGCCGCGACTACCGCTCGTCCCACCGTGCTCCACACGGACACCGTCGGTGGAAATGCGCCCCGACGATCGTCGGACAACCGGGACAGTAGAGCACCCACACACCCCGCAGCCGGTTGCAGGTCGCGCAAGCGTCGTTCCGGAACTTGGTAGCGTCGCGGCGTCGATGCGGTCGGGCGGATGAGTCTTGCGCGAATCTCGATGGTCATGGACGCGCTGACCTGCCCGCGAGGACGGCGTCGGCGTCTGGCGTCAGTCAGGCGTTGACGAAGCCATATCTGACGGCCGTTCCCGACACGCGATCGGATGATCGCTCACTGGCCGGTACGCACGGCCCGGACGTACCAGGTGGCGGGCTTGAGGGTCGCGTTCACGACGCCGTCGCTGAAGTCCAGGGCCCACGCCGAGCCCGCGGTAAAGGGGACGCCTGCGGTGGTGCCGACCAATAGGCGCTGCCGGCCCCTCCGAAGTGGGATCGATGCAGATGCCGACCCCGAGGTCCGGACCGGGCTGGCGTCACGTCGACGATGGTGCTGAGCTCCTGGATCGTCGGCAGCCGCCAGTCGCGGTGACCGGCGAAGCCCGTAGCGATCACCGCCGTGCCGTCGGGGCTCGTGCAGCTGTTCAGCCGCGCCAGGAAAACCGAGAACGCCTCCCCATTCGACGCACCCAGTGAAGGGACACCCGGAGAGGTTGCCCCAGCTGTAGGTGTCGTTCACGCAGTTGCAGGCTGCCCAAGGGCACAATCCACCGGGCACCCCGGACTCTCTCCCATTGCAGTCCGGTGTCGTAGTCCATCACCGTGAAGTCGCCGTTGTCCCCCGTAGCGGCACGTGATCCCGGCCTCCGTCGCGCTTCGCGGTGATACTTCGCGAGCTTCTCCTGAAGCTTCGTCTGGCATTTCGCAGTGAGATCGGCCGGCTTGCCCTTGAGCGTCTTGGCCTGTTCCGCCGATTCGCACTTGCGGCAGGTTGCCCCGCGCCTGACGCTTCAACGCCAGGGCAGCTGCCCGTCGTCAGCGCCGCGTCGGCGGCGCGCGCGGCGAGGGCACGAGGACGAGAAGCATGCTGGCAGTCGAACGTGACATGGGAGACCTCCTTTCCACGTGTGGCGGGCGCGCAAGGCCCGCGAGTGAAGACACCGCGGACCCTGTCACGGAGAGCCAGCCGGGGTCTATCCGGCGTCACGTGACCCGATCGATTCGCCGTCGGTCGGGTGGAGAGCACTGGGACGAGCGCTGACGGAGCGGTGCTCTCACGCGCGATCCGGTCTATGTTGCCGCGGGTGACGAAGGGTCGTGCTGCGCGCGCTGGCCGTCGTGGCTGCCGGATTCGCAGGCGTGCTCGGCTCGGATGCTGGTGGCTGGAACGCGGCCGATCCGGCTCGCGTTTCTCGATCGGCCGATCGCGGCGGCGATCGGTGAGCTGGCGCCCGGGCTCGTGGCGGACGTGGGTGGCGTGGCGCTGGTGTGGTCGGGGGTGGCGCCCGGCGCTGCAGGTCTCAGGGCTGCAGGCTCGCGATCTGGAAGTGAACTGCCCGTCGTGTCGTTGCCGGAGCTCCGCGTGCGGCCGGGCGTGCGCGCGCCTTGTCTGGCGGACTGGATCGTGATGCCGCGCGTCGACGTCGACCGGGGCCGATGTCACTCTCACGCGCCGCGCCGGACGGCGCCTCGGATGGTCGGCGCCGCGCGGCGCGGCGGGTGGCGGTCGCAGGTCCGTCTCGGTCGGCCGGGTGGAGGCGGGCGGCGGCGCGTCGCGCTGCCGCGGATCGCGCTCGCGCGGACGCGTCTTCTGGATCGACGACGAGCTCGCCGGCGCCACGCTCACGCTCGCCGATGGCGCGCTGCATCGTGGCGGCGGGCCGAGAGCGATCGGCGACGCTCGCGGGCGCGCTCGATCTCGACAGCACGGTGCCGCCGATCCGCGGGCACGTGCATCTGCCGATCAAGGCGAGGTGTCCGCGCTCTTGGCGGCGGACGGGGCGCTCGGTGACGTCGACTTCACGCTCGGCGGCGATGCGGGTGAGCTCCGACCCGGCGACGCCGCGGCAAAGCCGCCCGCGCTCGCCGGTCTCACCACTGACGGCGACCGGCTCCCGGCGGTCGAGACGCTGCGCTTCACGCGGCTCACGGCCGGATCGGACGGTCGCATCTCGACGCCAAGTCGACGGTCATCCCCGCGCCGCGCCGCTCGTGGCGTTCGACGGCACGCGCTCGATGCGCTGCGTTCGCCGAGCTCGTCCGGCTCTGGCCGACTGCGCAGTCGCGCCGGCGGTCGCGGACGTGGCTCGCGGCGGCCGTCCGGCACGGGCGAGCTCCGGCGCTGTCGCGCAGCTCGGCCTCCATCCCGCGCCGGCCGGCGCGGCGGCCGGCGCTACGCCGCCGGCGCCGAACGCGCTTCGACGTCGCCTGCGACTTCACGGACGTGACCGCCGACTATCTCCCCCGCTCGAGCCGATCCGCGCCGCCGCCGGCGCGGCGCGCCTCACGGGCGAGCGCCTCGACGTCACGGTGCGCGCCGGAGCGATCGGCGCTGCCGGGTCGACTGGCGGCACGCTCGGATGGATCCTGACCGTCGATCCGCCAGCGCCGAGATCGCGGCGCGACGTGGCGATGCGACCAGCCGACGTGCTGACCCTCGATCGAGCGGCCACCGATCGCGTTCGCTGCCGTCGCTCGCGGGATCGCCGCCAAGGACGTCGGCGGCGAGAGCGCGTCCACGCGGAGCTGCGCTTGCCGATCGCGACCTGCACCGCGGCGTCCGCCGTGAACGTGCGGGCGACGGCGGCGCTCACTGCGCGCGACGCTGCCGCCGGCTCGCGGCCGGCGTCGGCCTCCGTGACGGGCGGCTCGACGTGCGGGTCGACCGGTCGACGGTCGAGGTGCAGGCCGACGGCGCTCACCAACCTCCCGGCCCTCACGACGCCGGTGACGCTCGCGCTCACGGTCGCGTCGGACCCGGCGTGGCGGCGCGCGCCAGGCGAGTGACGGCGCGCCGCGGGCCGGACCGCCAGGCGTGAGTGGCGCGCGCTGCGCGCGACGCTCGCGCCGACGCCGAGGGTCTCCTCGCGCGCGGGAGCGCGAGCTTCTCCGCCGCCGGGATCGCGACGCTCGTCGTCGACCGGTTGCGCTTCCTGGCAGCGGACCTCGCCGGGACGCTCAGCCGCCGACCCGACGGCGAAGCTGCGAGGCGTCGCTCACCGGTCCGAGCCTCGACCTCGCGAGCCTGCTCGCCGGCCGGCCGCCGGCGCGAGCGAGGCGCCGGCCGTTCACGGCACGCTACGGGGTGAGCCTCCGCCTCGATCGCGTCCGCACCACGGGCGACCTCGAGGTGCCGGAACCTTCCGCGGGCGCGGTGCAGGGGCGGGCGAACGGCTCTGGCGGTCTCGCGCTCCGAGGGCACGCTCCTCCCGCGCGGTGACTTCCAGGCGACCCTCGCGGCCGGCGCACGGCCGGCGGCGCGTGACGGTGACGTCGAGCGAGGCCGGTCGCCTGCTCCAGGCCGTCGTCGGTCTCGAGCAGGTCGTCGGGGGACGCCTCGCGCTCGAGGCGACGACCGACGAGCGCGGGCCGCTCGCGGCGCTCACCGGCGAGCCTGCGCTCCGGCGGCTTCAAGGTCGGTGCGCGCCCCGGTGCTCGCCAAGATCCTCGGCATCGGCTCGCTTCGGCGGGGCATCGCGGCGCTCGTCCAGGGCGAGGGCATGCCGATCACGGAGGCCCGGATGCTCTTCGCGTGGGACGGCGGCCGCCTCACGCATGCACGACGTCGCGCGATCGGCGCCGTCGGCGTCACCGCCGACGGCACGATCGACCGGACGCGCGGCACCTGCGACGCTCCGGCGGCGACGTGATCCCGGCGTACACGTTGAACGAGCGCGCTCGGGAAGGTCCCGGCTCCTCGGCCGCCTCTTCGTCGGCGGCAAAGCGGGAGGGCGTGTTCGCATCGACTACCGCGTGAGCGGCGCGATCGCCGATCCGACGGTGCGCGTGAACCCGCTGACGTCGGTCGCGCCGACGGTGCTGCGGCAGTGGTTCGTCGATCCGTTCACGCGCGGCGACCGCGGGCGCCGCATCGACCGCATCCGTGAACGGAACGGCGTGCAAGCGCCGCTGCTGCCGCGGCGAGCGCATATGCACGGCGCCGTCCGAGATGATGAGTCGGAGCCGCGGCGAGAGCGCGTGTCGTCGTTCTGTCGGCGGTCGTTGCTCTTGTTGTCGGCTGCAACCATGGCCGGTTCCAGGTCCGCGCAGCAGCCGATCTCCGCGCCGTAACATTCACCGCGATCTTCTCACCCGAGCGTGCTCACGACGGGGGTCAGATCGGCGTAATGCAGCCACAACGTCCTGCACCGGCACGGCGTCGTCGCAGACGTTCTTCAAGAAGCCGACGAGTGAGCTGACCGCGCTGCCACCAGCAGGTCGGACGGCACGGAGGCGCTGACGGCATCTTCGCGCCTTCTCGCCGAGCCGTCGTTCTTCCACTTTGCCGGCAGACCGCGCGCAACAAGCGGCCCCGACCGAGGCTTGGATCCGCTCCGGTCACTATCTCGCCTCGGCGGTCTATCGCCTACGCGTTCCTCTTCCCGGGGCTGGCGCCTGACGAGCCGAATCGTTTCTGACCCGCGTGTCCGGATCGCGTGCCGACCTCAACCGCGGCGTGACGCTCGGGCTCCCGTGACGGTCGACGGCAAATAAGGTCGCTCGGCGACCTGACGTACAGCCTGCCGTTCGGCAAGCCCGAGATCAGCTTCGACCACAGGCGAACCTACGCTGGGGCGACCGCCGCCTCGTCCAACTCTGACATCGCCGCCGCCGAGCTCGAGATGTACGGGCTCTCCGGAGCGCGATCGGCGCTCGGCTCGGTGTGCCGTCTGCCGCCGCGACCGCGCTCCTCGATCCGGAGCACGAGCCCGATGACTTCATCGACCCGGCGACGCGCGTGCCGGTGACGGCGATCCTCCGCCTCCCGTGGCCGCGCGAAGCAGCTGAAGCGAGATGCGCTCCACGCCTCGCTCGAGCTCTACGACGCGCTCGTCACCGAGACCGGTAAAGATCGGCGATCGCGACGGCCCTCGGAGGTCGAGCCGACTGGCCGCGCTCGCCTACATGCTCGCCGAGCAGAAGTTCTGGGACCCGAGCTCACGCAGCTCCTGGCACCGACCATCACCGGCAAGGACCCGATGCGCGTTCTACGGCGTAGCAGCCGTACCGGCGCGGGCGCATCCCGGTCGTGCTCGTCCACGGCACCGGCTCGAGCCCGGACCGCCGGGGCCGACATGGTGAACGACCTCGCATGAACGACGCCCGCATCCGCGGAGCATTTTCAGTTCTGGTACTTCACCTACGACTCGGGGAACCTGATCCTCTGCGTGCTTCCGGCACTCTGCGACTTCTGACCGCCGCCGTCGCGCGCCTCGATCCCGACGGCACCGATCCAGCGCCGCAACGCATTGGATCGTGATCGGCCACAGCCAGGCGCGGCTCCATCACCGGCTCACGGCCGTCGATGCCGGCGATAAGCTCTGGGGCTTCAAGACCAGGATCGACGAGATGAAGATCGAGCGAGCGAAGACTGCGCGAGCTTGCTGCGCCGGCTCGTCTTCCTGAAGCCGCCGCTGTTCGTGAAGCGCGTCGTCTTCATCTCGACTCCGCACGGTGGCAGCTACGTCGCCGGCAACTGGATTCGCCCACCAGGCCGCACGCCTCATCACCATGCCGAGCAGGATCTCGACGCCGGCGCCGAAATCGTCAACGGGCAACCCCATCTCGCCAACTGGCGGGTACCGAGCGCGGCCGACAGCTGTCGACGACCGGCGCTTCACCGCCGTTCATCCAGCGTCTCGGCCCGATGCCGCTCGCTCCCCGGCATCGCCGCCAACTCCATCGCGTCGCCGTGCAGTGGCGGTCCGCCCTACGACGATCTCGGCGACGACGGCGTGCGTGAAGCACGCGAGCGCGCATCGCACCGATTGCGAGTCCGAGCTCGCGCCGTCGCCTCGGCGCACTCTGTGCCAGTCGAACCCGACGGTCGATCAGCCGAGGCGCCACGCCGCATCCTTCTCCTACACCTGGCCGCCGCCGCGCCTGCGGACGCCTTAGCAGCTGAAAAGATTCACTTGCTGTCAGTCGCTCACTTGTGCGGCGTAGCTCCGCTACGCCTCGCGCTCGCTCCTTCGCGCTAGCATCTCGACCCTTTGAGCGACCTGCCTCCCGACTCGCCTCGTGCGCGTGGATGGGGCTGGTCGCTTCGCTCCCGCGCCCACCAACTTCGATTCGTTTGAGCAGTGGGCTTTCGAAGTTGAATAGGATGGGCGGAGCGAAGCGATCGCCCTACCACGCGCACGAGGCACCCCCGGCAGGTTGCTCAAAAAGGGTCGAGATGCTAGGCGCGACCGAACGAACGCGAGGCGTAGCGGAGCTACGCAACTGAACGAAGCAAA
>ERZ1370068.9577-contig-8345_pt1 | contig 53026 bp, 69 predicted proteins | sample MGYA00561227_ERZ1370068 | MGnify/ENA primary metagenome ERZ1370068 (study PRJEB38410, sample SAMEA6850437) | metagenome | study: Metagenomic assessment of the ecological functions of the soil: analysis of the soil microbiota associated with the... | reverse complement strand
TTGCGCTCGGAGATCGCGTTGTAGATGAGCCGCCCGAGCCCGGGCCGCGCGAAGACGATCTCGACCAGCACGGCATTGCCCGAGCAGCCGGCCGATGCCGAGGCCGAGCAGCGGTGATCGTCGGAATGCAGGCGTTCTTGAGCGCGTACTTGTAGGTGATGAGACGGCTGCGACAAGTCCGTAGGCGCGCGACGTGCGGATGTAGGGCTCGCCCATCACCTCGAGCATCGACGTGCGGATCAGGCGCGCGATGAAGCCGATCCAGCCGAGCGCCAGCGCGAGCGTGGGCAGGATCATCCGCTTGACTTCGTCGCCGAGCGCGCCCGTGCGGCTCGCGCCCAGCACCGGCAGCCAGTCGAGCCAGATCGCGAAGATCAGCGAGCAGGAAGATCGCGATCGACGAAGCTCGGCACGGCGATGAACGCGACCGAGACGAACGCGAGGACGTTGTCGAGCACCGAGCCGCGGTGCGTGGCCGCGTAGATGCCGAGCGGCACGCCGATCAGCGCGGCGAGACCGATCGCGGAGAACGTGAGGATCAGCGTGTAGCGGAAGCACCTCGCGGATCAGCCTCGCGACCGGGCGCCCGGAGATGACGTCGACGCCGAGGTTGCCGGTCAGCGACGTTCGCGAAGAAACGCCACAGGCGAATGGGCAGCGGCTGGTCGAGCCCCATCTCGGCGATGAAGCGCCGCGACAGCTCCGGCGTGGCCTGCGGTCCGAGCAGCGTGGTCGCCGGATCGCCGGGAACGATGGCGGACAGCGTGAACAGCAGCAGCATCGCGCCGATCACGATCAGCACGGTCGTGACGAGGCGGCTCGCCGAGATAGCGCAGCGTCTCCTCGGCGCGCGGCGAGCCTCTCGCGGACATCGTGAGCCGCCGCCAGCGGCGTGCCGAGCGTCAGGTCGTGGCGCCGAAGTCGTCGTACTGCCAGTCGATCCAGCCCGGCACGCCGGCCGGGCGCATCCAGTTGCGATAGACGAGCGTGTTGGCCTCGTTGGTCAGCCAGACGAACGCGCGCGCTCTTGTCCATCAGCTGCTGCGCGTCGACCACGTCCTGGCGGCGCTTCGCGCGGATCGAGTCTCGCCGGCCGACTGCGCGAACAGCGCGTCGAACTCCGGACTGTTCCAGCGCTGCCAGTTCCACTCGCCGATCTGCTTGCGACACGAACCACTGCATGATGAAGTTCGGATCGTGCTTGCCGTTGAAGCGGACGATGAACATGTCGATGTTCTTGCCGACGTCGCCCTTGCCGGAATTCCAGTACGTGCCGCCCTCCTGCGAGTCGACGTCGACGGTGATGCCGACGTCCGGCCAGCAGCGCGCGCGCGACCAGCGCCATGTTCTGGTACGCCGGCCTGATTCAGGATCAGCAGCTTGCACCTTCAGGTTCGACACGCCCGCCGCGGCGAGCAGGCTCTTCGCTTCCGCCACGTTGCGCTTGTAGACCGGCGCTTCGCTGCCAGTGGCCGACGATCTGCGGCGGCAGCAGCGTATTGAGCCGCGGCGCCTTGCCGTTGTAGCCGGCCGTCAGCATCTGGTCGACATCGAGCGCCAGGCGAACCGCCTGCGCGGACGCGCACGTCGTTGAACGGCGCCTTCTCGACGTTCATGCCCGAGCCAGACGTACGCGATGCTCGGCTGCTCGTTGAGCGTGAGCCCGGCGACCGAGCGCAGCGGCTCGGCGGTCGGACGGCGACAGCACCGCGAAGTCGAGCTCGCCGGAGCGCAGCGCGAGATCGGTCGTTCGCGCGTCCGAGATGAAGCGGATCGCGATCTCCTCGTAAGTAGCGGCTTGCGGCCCGGCGTACGCGGGATTGCGGCGCAGCGTGGCGCCCTTCTGCCGCTCCAGCGAAGCCAGCTGGTAGGGTCCCGAGCCGACGGGTTTCGTGGCGATGTCGGCGCCGCGCTGCTCGACCGCCTTCTTCGAAACGATGCAACCCGAGACGTCGCCGATCACGACGTCGAACAGATTGGCGCGCGGCTGCGAGAGCACGATGCGGCCTTCGTACTTGCTCTTGACCTCGACGCCCGTGCAGGTAGAGCCAGTCGTTCTTGTACGTCGATTCCATCCGCGTCCTTCGCCGGCAGGCCGATGCGCTCGAACGAGAACTTGACGTCGTCGGCGGTCATCTCGCCGAAGCCGTCGGTGAACATCTGGCCCGGCTTCAGGCGGAACTCGATCGACGGTCGGCGACGACCTGCTTGATCTCCGCCGCGGCGTCGAGCTCGAGCTCCGACGAATTCGGCTTCTGCTTCATCAGGCGCTGATGGACGACGCGGATGACGTTGCCGTCCCACGGCCCGGTGCGGTCGGCGGGATCGAGGACGGCGAGATCGCGATCGATGCGCACCGTGATGTTCGTGCCGCGGTCCGGTCGCGGTTTGCGCGGGCGCGTCGATCGCGTAGGCGAGCGCGCGTGCCGGCGACGGCCGGTCAGGAAATCGCGGCGATTGAAAGGGAGGTCGTCATGGGAATCTCCTCGAGGCGATGCCGCGCTCGGCGGCAATGTCCAGGCAGCAGTCTAGTTACGCGTGGTCGGATGGTGACGCGTCCCGCGCCTTTCCGCAAGCCCGAAGCTCGTTCGCGACGTCGTGGCTGCCCGGTCACTACCCTTCTAATGCGGCCGAATTCCGCAATGTGTCGCGGATGAGCGCGACACAGTCCTGACGGGCAGCGGCTCGACATCGACACTGGTCGCGCGCGTCGCGCGAGAACCGGCGGCGACGTATCGCTTGCGCCGCCGGAGGCGCGCGCGCGCGTGGCCGGCGCGCGCGCGGTGGTCGAGCGTGCCGCGGCGGGCGAGCAGCCCGATCTACGGCCTCAACACGGGACTCGGCAGCAACCTGAAGTATCGGCTGCGCCCCGGACGAGATCATGGCGTTCCAGACGCAGTTCGTCGTGGAGCCGCGCGATCGGCGTCGGCGAGCCGCTGCCGCGCGCCACGGTGCGCGCGGCGATGCTGGCGCGCGCCAACGCGATGGCGCTGGTGGCGCGGGCGTATCGCCCGCCGTGCTCGACCTGCTGATCGCGCTGCATCAACCGCGACGTGACCCCGGTCGTGCCGCGTTGGGGCTCGATCGGCGCCGGCGATCTCGGGTTGCTCGCGCACATCGCGCTCGTGATCATCGGGCGCGGATCCGGCGGAGTACGAGGGCCGCGTGCTGACGGGCGCCGACGCGCTGCGGGCGGCGGGACTTGCGCCGGCAACTCTGGGTCCGAAAGACGGGCTCGCCTTGTGCAACGGCAACGCGCTGTCCGCGGCGATGGCCGGGCTCGCGCTGCACACGGCGCGGCGCGTGCTGCGCCAGTCCGGAGCAGGCCGCGGCGTTGTCGTTCGAAGGCTACGCCGCCAATCCGGCGATCTTCGATCCACGGCTCGCCGCCGCGCGTCCGGCGCGTCGGCCAGGTCGCCGCCGCGCGAGCGGTTCCGGCGCTGCTCCTCGCGGGATCGTCGCTGTACGACGCGGGTGCGGCGCGGTCGATTCAGGATGCGTTGAGCTTCCGCTGCCTGTCGCAGGTTCACGGCGCTGCGCACGATCGCGCTGGAGCGCGCGCATCGCCGCATGCGAGCTCGGAGCTCAATTCGCCGCGGCGGACAACCCGCTCGTCCTCGCGGCGGACGACGAGATGCTCTCCACCGGCAACTTCCACCTGATGGCGCTCGCGCTGGTCGGGCGACGCGCTGGCGATGGCGCTGTCGTCGGTGGCGGCGATGTCGGTCGGCAGGATCGTCAAGCTGATGCAGAGCCGAGCTGACGCAGCTTGCCGCGCTTCCTGTCGCCGGTCGGCGGCGCGTCGGCCGGATTGATGTCCATGCAGAAGACCGCGGTAGCGCTCTATGGCGAGATCCGCCGTCACGCCGAATCCGGCCGGCCTCGACCAGTTCGCGCTGTCAGCGAAACGGTCGAGGACCACAGCGCGCAGACGCCGCTCGTCTACGCGAAGCTCGCCGACCAGGTGCGCAGCGCTCGAGCGGCTCGTCGCGCTGGAGATGCTGGTCGCCGCGCAGGCCGTGGACTTGCGCAAGCCCGTGCGCTTGGGCGCCGCGTCGGCGGCCGCTGCACGCCGCGATCCGCGCGGCCGTGCCGCCGCTCGACCGACGATCGCGAATGCGGCGCGGACGTCGAGAAGATCTGTGCACGGGCGATGCGCGCAGACGCGCCGTCCGAGCGCAGTGCAGCTGTCGCATAGCAGCCGTTCGTCGAACGGGAACGCGGAAAGCTTGACGGCGCCGCCGGCGGTGATCAGCACCTGCTCCTCGAGCTTCACGCCGCCGCGGCCGCCGGGCTCGCCGACGTAGCTCTCGACGCACAGCACCATGCCCTCCGCCAGAACGCCGTCGTACAGCGCCGCTCGACGAATTCGCGGTTGACGATGAGCGGGTATTCGTTGCAAAGGCCGATGCCGTGCGCGATCGGCGCGGTTCATCCGCGGCACGAACGCCTCGGGCAGCCGGTACGCGGCGTCGGCGATCTCGCGGAAGCTGCGGCCGGGCCGGAGCATCCCGATGTTGTGGATGGATCTGCGCGTGGGCGAGCGCGTAGAGGCTCGCCGCTGCTCGGCGGTCGCGCGCGCGCCGTCGGTGAGCCACGAGCGCGAGATGTCGACCGAGTAGCCGTGCCGGCCGACGAGATCGGTGTCGAAGCTCACGAGGTCGCCCGGCTGGATCACGTAGTCGCCGCATCTCGTTGTACCAGGGATTGCGTGCGCGCCCGGCGGACAGCAGCCGCGTCTCCATCCATTCGCCGCCGAGCTCGGCATTGGCGTGGCACGAGCACGGACCACAGCGCCTGCTCGGTGATGCCCGGGCGGTGCGCCGCCTGCATCCGGCGCAACGCCTTGCTCGCAGGCGCGAATCGCGTCGGCACATCGCCTTGATCTCGTCCGCCGACTTGATCGCGCGCGCGAAGTCGAGCAGCGGCAAGTCCGTCGACCGGCGACGAGACCTTCGGCCGCGAGCGCCGCCGCGCCGGCGGGGTCGAGCCGGTCGAACGCGATGCGGCGCGCGCCGCCACCGCCGCGCTCGCGCGACGAGCTCGGCGATCTCGCGCGCGAACGCCGCTTGCCGCCGCGGCGGCGTTCGGGCCCGCCGCCATGTGATACCAGGCCTTCGCCGGGCGAATCTCGTCGACGGTCTCGAGATGCCGCGACAGGTGCTCGCAGTTGCGGAACTCGAACAGCGTCGTGTGTCCGTCGGCGGTGATGCACACGTAGCGACAAGGGTTGTGCAGCCCGTAGACCTGCATGTTGCGCGCGTCGCACGCGTACCGGATGTTGACCGGGTTGAACAGCACGATCGCGGCGAGATCGCTGGCTCGCGAGCGCAGTCGCGCACGCGGTCGCGGCGATAGGCGCGGAGCGCCTCGCATCCGGCGGTGCACCGGGATCGAACGCGGCGCCGAAGAGCTCGATCGGTGTGATCTCCCGAGCGTCGCTGCGCGCCCTCCCACGGCGCCGGTGCGGCCCGGCGGCGCGATGTGCACTTCGGCCCGGCGCGCGGGAGCGAGCGGCGTACCCGCTCAACCCACCAGCCGTTCCTCGTACGGGAAGCGGTCGACAGGAGCTGGTAGCCGTCGCGCGTGACGAGCGCGCATTCCTCGAGCTTGATGCCGTCGACGCCGCCAGTGGCGCCGACGTAGCTCTCGACCGACAGCACCATGCCTTCCTCGAGAATCCCGTCGTACCCGCGGGTATCCCAGTCGCTGCGATTGACGATGACGGGCCACTCGTCGGCAAGCCCCACGCCGTGCATCACGTTGGCGTAACGGTTGGGATAGTAGGCTCCGGCAGCGAGAACGACTTCTCGGTGATCTCGCGAAAGCCCACGCCAGCTTTCAGGAGATCCGAGGTTGTGCTGGATCTGCTCGACGGCGAGGCCGTACATCTTCCGCTGCTCGGCCGTCGGCTTGCCTGGACCCGGTGTGGAACGTTCGCGAAATGTCGCAGCAGAATCCCATCGGCCCGATCATGTGCGGTGTCGAACGCGACGAGATCGCCGGGACGGATCACCCGGTCGCTGCATTCCTGGAACCACGGGTTCGTGCGGCCGCCCGACGCGAAGAGCCGGGTCTCGATGCATTCGCCGCCGTGGCGGATGTTCGTCTCGTGCAGCAGCGCCCACAGCGCGTTCTCGGTCATCCCCGGCTGCAGCGCTTCGCGCATCCGCGCGATGCCGCCGTCGCATACGGCGAGCGCGTGCGTCATACCCGGCGATCTCGTCCGGCGACTTGACCGAGCGCGCGTGCTGCATGACTTCCTCGCCTTCGAAGACCTCGATGCCCTCGGCGCGCACGAGATCGAGGCCCGAGCGGATCGAGGCGGTCGAACGCGACGCGGCGATTTGCCGCCGCCATGATCGCTGACCACGGCGGCGACCGTCTTCGCGAAGGCCTGCGCCTTCTTCCTGCCGGACGCCCGTCGTCATGTAATACCAGCCGATGAAGGGCGGCACTCGCCGACCGTCTCGATGCCGTTCGCGAGGTGCTGGCTGCTGCGGAACTCGAACAGGATCGTCTCTGCCTTCCGCCGGAACGAAGCAGTAGCGCGCCGGGACTGCGAGGTCCACACCGCCATGTTGCGCGTGCCGGTCGCGTAACGGACGTTGAAGGGATCGCAGAAGAATCCGCCGGCGTAGTCGTGCTTCTGGAGCTCGGCCTGGACGCGCGCAGCCTAAAGGCGCGCATCCGCTTCATGTCGGGCTGGCGCTCGTGCTCGGCGAGCGTCACGCTGGCGAGCGCCTGCGCTACCGCGTGCACGTCGGCCGGCGGCGACCCGGGCGGGCGCGGCGTCGGTCACGACCTGGCTATTTCGTTCGTCGGCATCATGAATTCGGCGCCGGCGCGAATTCCCGACGGCCAGCGCTGCGTCACCGCCTTCTGCCGCGTGTAGAAGCGGATGCTCTCGGGCCGTAGATGTGATGATCGCCGAAGAGCGACGACTTCCAGCCGCCGAAGCTGTGGAACGCGACGGGCACCGGGATCGGCACGTTGACGCCGACCATGCCGATCTGCACGCGCTGGACGAAGTTGCGCGCCGTGTCGCCGTCGCGCGTGAAGATCGCGGCGCCGTTGCCGAACTCGTGATCGTTGACGAGATCGAGCGCCTCGTCGTAGCTGCCGACGCGCAGCGACGAAGCACCGGGCCGAAGATCTCGTCCTTGTAGATCTTCATGTGCGGTGCGACGCGATCGAAGAGCGTCGGACCGACGTAATAGCCGTCCTCGTGTCCCGGACCTTGAGCGCGCGGCCGTCGACGACGAGCTTCGCGCCTTCCGGTCGCGCCGCTGTCGATGTAGCCCTTCACCTTGTCGCGGTGCGTCCCGGTGACGAGCGGGCCCATCTCGGCGCTCTTGTCGTCGGACGCGCCGACCTTCATCACGGAGATCTTGTCGCGCACGCGGCCGAGCACGTCGTCGGCGATCTTGTCGCCGACGAACACCGCCACGGAAATCGCCATGCAGCGCTCACCGGCGGAGCCGTAGGCTGCGCCCACGAGCGCGTCGGCGGCCATTTCCGGATCGGCGTCCGGCATGATCACGGCGTGGTTCTTGGCGCCGCCCAGCGCCTGCACTCGCTTGCCGTGCGCCGTGCCGGTGGAGAAGATGTACTTCGCGATCGGCGTCGAGCCCACGAAGCTCACGGCCTGGACGTCCGGGTGCGCGAGGAGCGCGTCGACCGCTTCCTTGTCGCCGTTGATCACGTTGAAGACGCCGTCCGGCAAGCCCGCCTCCTTCAGGAGCGCGGCGAGAATCAGCGAGGCCGACGGATCGCGCTCGGAGGGCTTCAGGACGAAGGTGTTGCCGCAGACGATCGCCATCGGAAACATCCACAGCGGCACCATCGCGGGAAAGTTGAAGGGCGTGATGCCGGCGACGACGCCGAGCGGTTGCCGGAGCGTGTAGGCGTCGATGCCGGCGCTCGACGTTCTCGGTGAACTCGCTCTTCAGGAGCTGCGGCGCGCCGCACGCGTATTCGACGATGTCGATGCCGCGCGCAAGCTCGCCCGCGGCATCCGACAACACCTTGCCGTGCTCGCGCGAGATGATCGCCACGATCTCGTCGGCGCGCTGCTCGAGCAGCGCCTTGAAGCGGAACATGACCCGGGCTCGGGCAAGCGGCGTCGTCGCGGCCCAGCCGGGAAAGGCGGCTTTGGCGGCATCGACCGCGCGCCCGACCTCGGCGGCGGTCGCGAACGGCACGCGGGAACCGAGCGCACCCGTTGCGGGCGTATAGACGTCGCCGAAGCGTCCCGAAGTTCCGGGCGTGCGCTTGCCGCCGATCCAATGGGCGAGCGTGGGAACGTCGGCTTGGCGCAAAGCGGGGGTAGCGGTCATGGCGGCATCTCCGGAATCGTGCGCCGCACGGCATCGGCAGGGGCGCCAGTGCGGGCACCAGCATCACAGTTTAGCGCATCCGCCGAGGGCGCGATCTTGGGAGGCGGTAAAATGCGCGTTTGACGCCGGGGGGCGACGTCGCGCGCGACCTTCGCGACGACGCGACGCAGCGGGGATCATCGATGAAGCAGAAGGTGTACGTGGCGGGCGTCGGCATGATTCCGTTCGCCAAACCCGGTGCGAGCGAGCCTTATGACGTCGATGGGGGCGACCGCCGCCATCGCGGCGCTGGCCGATGCCGGAGTCGCGTATTCCGAGGTCCAGCAAGCGTACGTCGGCTACGTCTACGGCGATTCCGGCGCGGGCCAGAAGGCGCTCTATCGCGTCGGCATGACCGGAATCCCGGTCTGCAACGTGAACAACAACTGCTCGACCGGCTCTTCCGCGCTGTTCCTGGCGCGACAGGCGGTCGGAGAGCGGCGCGATCGATTGCGCGCTGGCGCTGGGCTTCGAGCAGATGATGCCGGGCGCGCTCGGCACGCACTTCAACGACCGTCCTACGCCTTTCGACGACTTCGATCGTGCGACCGATGCGCTCGTCGGCGCGCCCGACGTCCCGATGGCGATACGCTACTTCGGAGGCGCGGGCCTCGCGCACATGAAGAAGTACGGCACGACGCTCGAGACGTTCGCCCGCATTCGGGCGAAGGCTTGCCGCCACGCGACGAACAATCCGCTCGCGCTCTTCCGGCGCGAAGTCGGCGTCGACGAAGTGCTGGCGTCGCCGGTGCTGATGCCCTGGCGTGATGACGCGGTTGATGGCGTGCGCGCCGACGTGCGGCGCGGCGGCAGCGGTCATCGTCTCGGAAACGTTTGCCCGCAGGCACAATCTCGACACGACGGTCTCCATCGCGGCGCAGGCGATGACCACCGACACGCCCGACACGTTCGCCGCGAACGACATGATGCAGCTCGTGGGCTACGGCATGACGCAGGCGGCGGCGCGGCAGGTCTACGCGGCCGCGGGCATCGGTCCGGAGGACGTCGACGTGGTCGAGTTGCACGACTGCTTCGCGCAAAACGAGCTCATCAGCTACGAGGCTCTCGGCCTCTGTCCGGAAGGCGGCGCCGAAAATTCGTCGCCGACGCCGACAACACGTACGGTGGCCGCTTCGTGGTCAATCCTTCGGGCGGCCTCCTGTCGAAAGGGCATCCGCTCGGCGCGACCGGGCTCGCGCAGTGCTACGAGCTGACGCAGCAACTGCGCGGCAACCGCCGACCGGCGGCAGGTCGCCGGCGCGCGCATCGGCCTTCAGCACAATCTCGGATTGGGCGGAGCCTGCGTCGTCACGCTCTATCGCGCGCGTGATGAACGGCCCCCACGCTCGCTCCGCTCGCTGCCCCCTGAGGGGGCGCACAGTGCGCCTCAGTCGTGTCGATGCGGCCGTGCGCGCACTGGAACGACCTCCACGCCTGCCTCCCCAGAGGCGCACGCTTGCCTCAGTCGTGTCGATGCGGCCGTGCACGCACTGGATTTGATGCTGGACGAGAGTCTCATCGGCCGCAGCCTTTCCCGCATTCGGCCGATGTCGAAGCGGGCCGCTTGCGGCTGTTCGCCAAGGCGATCGGCGAGACGCGGCCGGAATATTGCGACGAGGCGGGTGCGCGCTCGGCCGGGCTTCCATCGCTGCTGGCGCCGCCGACGTTCGTCACCTGCCCTCTACATGGATGTGCCCGATCCGTTCGCCTGGCTCCGGGACCTGGGCATCGACCTCGCGCGCGTGCTCCACGGCACGCAGGAGATCCGCCATTTCACGCCCGTGTACGCGGGCGACCGGCTGACGTTTTCGTCGCGGATCGCCGATGTCCTCCACAAGAAGCGCGCAATGCTGACTCTCCTCGTGAAGGAAACCGAAGTGGCCAACCAGCAAGGCGTCCGCGTTGCCGCGTGCCGCACGACCATCGTCGTCCGCGGCGAGCAAGCGAACGCCGCCAAGCCTGCCGCGGTGAATTGAATGCCGACGATGAGCCTTGCTTTCGATGCGGTGAATGTCGGCGACGCGCTGCCGCCGCTTTCGCTGCCGGCGCTCACCAGGACCACGCTCGCGCTGTATGCCGGGGCGTCCGGCGACCACAACCCGATGCACATCGACATCGATTTCGCGCGAGCCGCCGGGATGCCCGACGTGTTCGCGCACGGGATGCTTCGATGGCCTGGCTTGGCCGCCTGCTCACGGAATGGGCGCCGCAGGGCGACCTCCGGGAATGGAGCGTGCGCTTCGCCGCGATCACGCATGTCGGGGAGCGCATCGTTTGTACCGGCCGTGTCGCGGAAAGCTCGTGCGCGACGGCGAGCCGCTCGTCCGCGTCGCGGTGGCGACCGCGAACGAGGCGGGCGCGATCAAGCTCACCGGCGAGGCGCTGATCGCCGCGCGCGCGGCTGACGCTCGCATGGCGACGCGATACCCGCACCTCCTCGCGCCGCTCGATCTCGGCTTCACGACACTCGCCAACCGTGTGCTGATGGGGTCCGATGCATACGGGGCTCGAGGAGGCGCCGGACGGCTACGAGCGGATGGCGGCGTTCTACGCCGGAGCGTGCCCGCGGCGGCGTCGGGCTCATCGTCACCGGCGGCGTCGCGCCGAACTTCGCGGGGCGGCGTCGAGCCGCGCGCGTCGCAGCTGTCGTTCGCGGTGGCAGGTGAGCCGGCACCGGATCGTCACCGACGCCGTGCACGCGGCCGGGCGGCAAGATCGCGATGCAGATCCTGCACGCGGGGCGTTACGCGTATCACCCGCTGTCGGTCGCGCCGTCGGCCATCCGGTCGCCCATCACGCCGTTCAAGCCGCGCGCGCTGACCCGCTGGGGCATCGGCCGGACGATCGCCGACTACGCCCGATGCGCGCGGCTCGCGCAGCGCGCCGGCTACGACGGCGTCGAGATCATGGGCTCGGAGGGCTATCTCATCAACGAGTTCGTCGCTCCGCGCACCAACCATCGCGACGACGAATGGGGCGGCACGTTCGAGCAGCGGATCCGCTTTCCGGTCGAGATCGTGCGCCGGACGCGCGCGGCGGTCGGTCCGGACTTCATCATCATCTTCCGCCTGTCGATGCTCGATCTCGTCGACGGCGGCAGCACGTGGGAGGAGGTCGGTGGCGCTCGCCAAGGCGGTCGAGGCGGCCGGGCGCCACGATCATCAACACCGGCATCGGCTGGCACGAGGCGCGCGTGCCGACGATCGCGACGATGGTGCCGCGCGCGGCGTTCGCGTGGGTGACCAGGCGGCTTGAAGAACGAGGTCAAGCTGCCGCTCATCGCCACCAATCGCATCAACGATCCGGACGTCGCCGAAGCGATCATCGCCCGCGGCGATGGCGACATGGTGTCGATGGCGCGGCCGTTTCTCGCGGATGCCGACTTCGTCAACAAGGCCGCCGCGGGTCGCGCGGACGAGATCAACACCTGCATCGCCTGCAACCAGGCGTGCCTCGACCAGATCTTCACGCGGCAGATCGCTTCCTGCCTCGTCAATCCGCGCGGCGTGCAACGAGACGCTGATCGTCATGAAGCCCGCCGCGAGGAAGAAGCGCATTGCCGTCGTCGGCGCGGGGCCCGCGGGGCTCGCCTGCGCGACGACCGCCGCCGAAGCCGGCCATCGCGTCGCGCTGTTCGATGCCGCCGCTGGAGATCGGCGGCCAGTTCAATCTCGCGCGCCGCATTCCCGGAAAGGACGAGTTCGCCGAGACGCTGCGCTACTACCGCCGCACGCATCGAGCGCACCGGCGTGGAACTGCATCTCGATCGCCGCGTCGGCGAGCGGCGACCTCGGGGGCTACGATCACGTCGTGCTGGCGACCGGCATCGTCCCGCGCATGCCGGCGATACCCGGCATCGACCATCCGAAGGTCGCGGGATATGCCGACATCGTCATGGGACGCAAGGTGGCTGGCGCTCGCGTCGCGATCATCGGCGCCGGCGGCATCGGCTTCGACGTCGGCGAGTTCCTGACCCATCACGGCGGGCACGACGAGACGGGGAATACTGCGCCGAATGGGGCATCGACACCTCGTTCCGCGACCGCGGCGGTCTTGGCGCCGACCGACGAGCGCGAACCGCGCCGCGACAGGTCTTCCTGCTGCAGCGCAAATCGACTCGAAAGTCGGGGAAGGCCTCGCGAAGACGACGGGCTGGATCCGCCGCACGCTCCTCAAGAAGCGCGGCGTGACCATGCTGCCGGGCGTGGAGTACGAACGGATCGACGACGCGGGTCTGCGCATCCGGATCGACGGGCGAAGCGCGAGTGCTCGACGTCGACATCGATCGTCATCTGCGCCGGGCAGGAGCCGCGGCGCGAGCTTTCGAGCCCGTGCGGCAGGCGGGGTTGCCGGTGACGCTGATCGGCGGCGCCGACGTCGCGGTCGAGCTCGACGCGCGCGTCGCGCGATCGCGCAGGGCACGGAAGTCGCGCTTGCGCCTCTAGACAGCAAAGTGGGGCAGCGCACCGTCGCCACCTGCCGCGATGTGTAATATGCTCAACGGCTGATCGCCGGTTTCACTCCGCGTCCTGCGGACGCGACGCCGGCCCGATCGGCCATTCCACATCCACCTGGGAGCGACACCATGGGACTTCTCGATTTCGTGAAGGACGCCGGCGAAAAGCTGTTCGGCGCGGGCAAGGCGAAGGCGTCGATGCAGGAAGCCGCCGCGGCTCCGGCGGACCCCGCCAAGGTCAAGGCCGCCAACGATGCCGCCGGCGACGCGATCATGGCGTACATCGACTTCGCAGGGCCTCAAGGCAACCGGTCTGGCCGTGACCTTCGACGGCGCCACGTCGACGGTCTCGGTGTTCGGCGTCGCGCCGGATCAGGCCACGATGGAGAAGATCGTGCTCTGCTGCGGCAACGTCTCCGGCGTCAGCCAAGGTCAACAACATGATGAGCGTGGACCGAAGCGAACCGGAAGGACCTATTACACCGTCGTGTCGGGCGACAACCTGTCGAAGATCTCCAAGGCGCAATACGGCGACGCGAACAAGTACATGAAGATCTACGAAGCCAACACGCCGATGCTCAAGCATCCGGACAAGATCTATCCTGGACAGGTGCTGCGCATCCCGCCGCTCTAGAGGCACGCGCACGATGCCGGAACGCGACGCGACTGCGGTAATGCCATTCCCTCTGGACGTGATGCTCGCCCCGTATGTGGCGCGATGTTCGCGCTCGCCTGGACGGCGAGCGGCGGCCCGGGGGATGACGACGACGATGACGACGACGCCGGCGAAGGCGGCGGCAGCGGCGGGAATATCGACCCGGACGACGACGAGGGTACGACGGGGACGAGGACGACGACGAGGACGACGAGGAACCGATGCAGGTGGCGCCAGTCTCGTCGGGTTAGCGTGGGCTGGCAGTTCCGGGACCTGAGGCGCATTGGCCCGTCAGCGAGTCCCCGATTGTTGTGCTGCGACGCAGCAAAACGTGGTATGATCCGAAGGATGCGGCGCCCTTCCAGTTTCTGACGGCTGCCCGCCGCAGGCATTACGCAGACACGGCAGCCGGATCATCGGTTTCTAATCCCTCGGTTCATGCCAGGCAGTCGACGCATGAACGGCAGCATCCGGTTAGCGACGATGGCTTTGGAGTTTGTCGACCCGGTTGCGGCTCCCTCGCGCGCGCCCTGAGCGTCCGTTCTGACGGCGGTTTCCGCCTTCCGACCGGCGCGCGGCGCCGCTTGCTTTTCCGCACTTCCGGATTTTTGGGCACAGGCCGCCATGCTGGCGATGCCTGATTTTTGCCCGTGCCCGCGCGCCGGCATCGGCGCGCTGGAGCCATACGGAAGGAAATTGAAATGACATTCGAAGAACTCGATCTCGTACCGGAATTGCTCTGCGGCGCTCGCCGCTTGCGGCTATGCGGAGCCCACGCCGATCCAGGCGCAGGCGATTCCGCACCTCAGCTCGCCGGCCGCGATCTCATCGGTTCCGCGCAGACCGGCACCGGCAAGACCGCCGCGTTCGTGCTGCCCGCGCTGCAGCGCCTCGCCGTCGTCAGGCAACCGCGCAGTGCCCGGGCGCAACGGCGTCGCCTCGCCCGCCGTTCTCGTGCTGGCGCCGACGCGCGAGCTCGCGCAGCAGGTCGCCGACGGAAGCCGTTCGCTATGGTCAAGCAGCCTCCGCGTGCAACACGGTGTGCATCTACGGCGGCGCGCCGTATCCGGTGCAGAACCGCGAGCTTGCGCGCGGCGCCGACATCATCGTCGCGACGCCCGGTCGCCTCATCGATCATCTCGAGCGCGGGCGCATCGACCTGTCGACGCTCGAGGTGCTCGTGCTGCGACGAAGCCGACCGGATGCTCGACATGGGCTTCGTCGACGACGTCGAGCGCATCGCGGCGCTCGCTCCCGAAGACGCGCCAGACGGTGCTGTTCTCGGCGACCTTCGACGGCGCGATCGCCCGGCTGTCCGCGCGCCTGCATGCGCGACGCGGTGCGCATCGATATCCAGTCCGATCACGGCGCGCCGCTCGCGATCGAGCAGCGCGTCCACTTTGCCGACGACCATTCGCACAAGCACCGGATCCTCGATCATCTGCTGGCCGACATCGCCATCACGCAGAGCATCGTCTTCATCGCGACCAAGCGCGACGCCGAGTCGCTGGCGCAGCGCCTGCAGGGCGAAGGCCACGCCGCCGGCGGCGCTGCATGGCGACATGAATCAGCACGAGCGCACGCGCACGCTGCGCCGACATGCGGCGCGGCTCGCGTGCGCACGCTGGTCGCAACCGACGTCGCCGCGCGCGGCATCGACGTGCCGGCATCAGCCACGTGATCAACTTCGACTTGCCGCGCCAGGCCGACGACTATGTCCACCGGATCGGCCGCACCGGGCGCGCTGGCGCCGCCGGGATCGCGGTGTCGATCGCGAACCATGCCGAGCGCGGCGCTCTGCGCCAGATCGAAGCGCCACACCGGCGCCGCCATTCCCGCACTGGAGATTCCCGGACTGGAGCCCGCGGCGGCGCGAGCGCCACGGACCGCACCTCGTGGCGGATTCGCCAAGCCTGGATCGCGCGCTCGCACGCCTCTCCCCATCCGCGCTCTGGCCAGTCCGGGGCGATCGAAAGAGCCAACCTTCGGGTCGCGGTCGCGACGCGCGACGGCGCTTCGCCGTCGGGTTTTCGCGGCGTGGTTCGCGAGAGAAATACCAGAGCGACAGCGACCCGGGTTGGTGTCGGCAATCTTTACAGTCCGAACCAGAAGGACTTTGTAAATAGCTGATTCGTAATTAGATACGTCGCTCGCCCGGTTCTTGCTTGCGGTAAGCGAGGAGTGCGGACCGCAGCAAGAGGGGGTAGGGCATGGGCAGCAAAACGAAAGCGTTCTTGCGCTGGAGCGTCGCTGCCCTGCTCGTCGCGGGCATGGAGGCGGGGGCCTCGACGATCCAGATCGATATCGACACGAGCGCGCTCGGCATCAGCGGCCAGAACTGGGATCTCGCGTTCGATCTCAACGGGGGCAATCCGCAGCCCAACTCGGCATCGATCTCGAGCTTTGCCATCACCGGCGGGGCGCTCACCGCGACCCTGACCTTCTGGGAAATTCCGGGAACGTCACGGGCGATCTGTCCGTTCCGCCGGGGATCGTGACTCTGAATGACTCCGTTCCCGTGGACTCGTTGTTCAACGAATACGGGCACAACGCGAACATCGGATCGTTGCTCACCTTCGTCCTCGACATCACCGGGAACATGGACGCGGGATTCGAGCCCCGACACGTTCTCGTTCTTCTTCCTCAATCACGACACTGGCCTCCCGCTCGAAACGGCGGATCCGACCGGCGCAGCTCTTGCTGTACAGCATCGGCGCCGACGGCCAGCCGGTCTCGTTCTGTCCACCTGACACTGCTTGCGTGAGGTGACCCCGGTCATCGCCGAGGCGTCCGGAGCCCGGCGCGCTGGCGTTGGCCATCGCGGGTCTCTTTGCTCTTGGCATCGGGCGTAACGTTTCGGAAGGCGCCCTGCAATAGTTGCAGTTGACACGGCGGCTGACCAGCGTGATCCCGTTCGGATCAACCGAGACGCTTTCCCAGTGAACACGGCTGCGGCGGCGGTGCTGCCGCCCAAAGCCGGAAGCGCGATGCGAAAATCTTTCGCCTTCGCGTGCCGTACCGTTGACATCGACACCCGCTCGGGAAGTATCGGGCGCCGCTACAAGAATCGTTCAGGGGGACGAATGAGTGACGCACGCCGATCGTACGCGCTGAAGCTCTTCGGATGGACGTTCGCTGTGTGGTGCCTGCTCGCCGCCGCGGCGCGGCGCAGGCGCTGACCGAGGACCTGACGAGCCCAGTTCGTGATCACGCGCTCGGGGCTCGTCCTCAATCGAACGACCAACACGTTCGATTCGACCGTCACCGCTCAAGAACTCCTCCGGCGGCCCCGGTGCTGGCGCCGATCGACGTCGCCGTCGCGTGGCCTTCCGGCCGGCGTGTCACGCTCGCCAACAAGACCGGGGACAAGGCCGACGGCCGGCCCTACGTCAGTCCGATGGCGCCGGGCCCAGCTGCTCGCGAACGGAAGCACGCTTTCGTTCGCGCTCAAGTTCGCGAATCCCGCGCGCGTGAACTTCAACAGCACGCTGCAGGTCCTGCGCACGATCGAAGTTCCGGCGAACGCCCCGAGCCTCATCGGCGTGGTGGCGACCGGCGGAACGAGCGCGCATCTGATCGGACGCGTGGACGGTGCGCCCCGAACCAGGACGTTTCGCTGCAGCTGATCGTCGGCGATCGACCTGCGTGGCGGGCACGCTCGTCAGCGGGGCGCAGCGCGCAAGCGGTCAGTTGCCAGGACTGATAGCGCCGGCTACTTCCAGAGTCAACGTCGCCGGCGATCAATCCGGGCGACTTCGTCGCGCTGAGCACGGTCGCAGGCAATCGCGCTGTCGCTGTGCCAGGTGAGCTCGCGCGACAACGACTCGTGGCCCAAGGCGTTCCCGCTCGACAGCGACCAATCTGCACCGCGAGCGACTTCATCGATTCTCCGGGCAAGGCCCGCTGGTACAAGGTCGCCATCACGCCGGGTCAGCGCATCCAGGTCGTGCTGTCCAATCTTCCCGCCGACTACGACCTGGCGGTGTTCAGGACATCGCCCAGGCGTTTCGCCAACCAGTTCAATCCCGCCACGGCAGGCATCAACGATCTCGTCAAGCTCGCCGCCGAATACGCGCCATCCACCTTCAGCCCGTCGACGTTCAGCCCGTCGACGTTTTCTCCGGATGCGTACACGCCGTCGACGTTCTCGCCATCGACGTTCAGCTGCCGTCGCTGTTCTCGCCGTCGACCTTCAGCCCATCGACGTTCAGTCCCTCGACGTTCTCGCCATCGACCGTTCAGCCCGTCGACGTTCTCGCCATCGACGCTTCAGCCCGTCGACGTTCAGTCCCTCGACGTTCTCGCCGTCCATCTACACCGAGACCGAGATTCAGCAGGCATTCTCGACGGCGCCAGACGAAGAGCGTCCTCTCCGTCGCGGTGACGCCGGGCACTGGCAGCGAATCGACCGTCGTCAACACGTGGAACAACACCGGGAATTTCTACATCCGCGTCGTCGGCCGCAACGGCGCGTTCAGCACGACGACGCCGTTCACGATCAGCGTCACCGAAGGGCCCGACGACCTGCACGGGCGTCACCGACATCACGCTGTCGCCGCGCTCGCAGCTCGCCGCATCGGGACTCAAGACGGTCATCGTCACCGATTCTTCGAGAGTCGCGCTCGACGACGAATTGCTCGTGCCCGGCGGCGGAACGCTGCGCGCCAAGCTCGCCGCGTTTGCGGCGCGCGCCGAAGTCAAGGGCGTGGTCGTCGACGTCGCCGGGCGATGTCGCGAGTGACGACCCGCTGAAGCAGCAGGCGGCGAACAACCCGGCGTGTCCCGTTCGCGAAGAACCTGGTCGCCGAGGAGATCAAGAGCATCGTCGACCGGTATCGCGCCGAATCCGCTGCAGTACGTCGTGCTGGTCGGCAACGACAATGCGATACCTTTCTTCCGCACGCCGGACCAGACGCCGCTCGGGCTGGAGTCGCAGTACGTGCCGCCGGTCGAGAGCAATTCGCCTTCGGAGGCGAGCCTGCGCCGCGACTTCGTGCTGAGCCAGGACGCGCTATGGCTCGAAGACCAAGCTCTCGCTTGCCCGCCACCGATTTTCAGGTCCCCGGCGCTTGCGGTCGGGCGCCTGATCGAGACGACGACCGAGATCGCCGGAGTCATCGACGCGTACGTCGCGGCCAACGGCGTCGTCGCGCCCAGCACGTCGCTGGTCACCGGCTACGACTTCCTGGCGGATGCCGCGACTGCCGTGGGCAAGCAGCTCGCGTGCGGCACTGGCGCGTCAGCGGATCAGTCGATCTGGGCCCCGGCGCGGCGGCGACCGGCGCGGTTCTGATACCTTGATCACGCCCAACGGCAAATCGCCGCAGGATCCACTCTCGTGGAACGCTGCGCAGCTCGGCGCGCAAGCTGCTCGGCTCCCGGCACGACGTCATCTTCCTGGCCGGTCACTTCAGCGCCAACAGCGCGCTGGCGGCGGACTTCACGACCAATCTGCTCACGACCGACCTCGCCGCGTCGTCCGTCGATCTCACCAACTCGATCGTGTTCAGCGCCGGCTGCCACTCCGGGTACAACCTGGTCGACACCGACGCAATCGCCGGGGTGACGATGCCGCTGGACTGGGCGCAGGCGTTTGCGCGGAAGAGGGCGACGCTGGTCGCCGGCACGGGCTACCAATACGGCGACACCGACTTCCTCGAGTACAGCGAGCGGCTCTACAACAATTTCGCGCGCCGAGCTGCGCGCGTGGCACCGGCGCCGTCGCGATCGGCGAAGCGCTGGTCCAGGCGAAGCTCGACTATCTCGCGACGACGCCGGACATCCGCGGCATCCACGAGAAGGCGCTGCTCGAAGCCACGCTCTTCGGGCTGCCGATGCTCGGCGTGAACATGCCGTCGGTCGCGGCGCGCCGGAACCGGCAACGCCGGCGTCATCACGCCGGTGCCGGTCGCCGGCGGTCCCGCGGCGACTCTCGGCCTTCGAGACCTTCGACTTCCACGCTGGCGCCGAGCCTCATGCCGCGCACGATCACCCTCCAGAATGTCGAGAGGCGGTCCCGACGTCATCGCCACCTGGCTCGACGGACCGGATGGCGTCGTGACCAAGCCGAGCGAGCCCGCGCTGCCGCTCGCCGCCATCAACGTCACGCCGACCGATCCCAACATCGTCCTGCGCGGGCGTCGGTTTCCGCGGCGGCAGCTTCGTCGATTCGGCGCCGATCGTTCCGCTTCTCCGGCGCGCCGACGCACCGAGCTTGCGCGGCGTGCATGGGCCGTTCAGTTCGCCGGTGTTCTTCCCGGCGCGCCTGTGGACGCCGAACTATTTCGGCGCCCTGTCGGGCGGCGGCGGCACCCAGCTCCTGGTCACGCCGGCGCAGCATCGCGCCGCCGACTTCGTCGACCGGCACGAGCACGCAGCGCAAATTCACCAACCTCGAACATGCGCCTTTACTACAGCGGCGATCGCAGCCAAGCCGCGCTCTCCAATGCGCCGCAGATCATCGGGCGTCGAAGCGCTGCGAGTCTTGAGCGACGTGCAGTTCACGGTGCAGGTCATCGGCGATCCCGCCGCGGCAATTCATCAGGTATGGATCACGTACAACGCCGAAGGCAGCGGCACGTGGACGCCGCTCGATCTCGCCCAGTGCGTTCGTCCGACGCCGGCGGGTCCACTCCCACCCGCCTGCGGCGCGACCGACGACTCGCGCGTGTGGAAGGGGCGGCTCGTCAGGGCGCCATCCAATCTCAAATACGTCGTGCAGGCGGTGAGCGGCATCTGGCCTCGTCGCCCTCGACGACAACCTCGAGTCGATACTACGGCGTCGGCGCCGTGGTTGCCGGTGGCGACCACGACGTCGCGCTGGTATCGCCTCCGGCGGGCGCGACGATCGGCGCCACCGTCAATGTCAAGGCAACGCTCGCGTTCGGGGGCGTGGCGCTCGCGAACAAGCCGGTCCTGATCGGCATCGGCGGCGTGGCGCACGCCGGCGTCACGGGCAACGACGGCAGCGCACGATTGGGGTGCCGGTGGCAGTCGACGCCGGCAACTATCTGATCTCGGCGTCGTTTGCCGGTGACGACCTGTATCTGCCGTCCTCGGTGACGTCTCCGTTCCAGATCACCAAGGCGCCGGCAAACCTGGCGCCGCTCTCGCCGGCCGGCGTCACGCTCACGGGCGTCGTTGACAACGTCACCCAGGTCTTGCAGCGCAAAGCCGTGAAGTTCACGGTCACGGGACCCGCAGGAACGACAACCTTCTGGGCCGACACGAATCACCTCGGGCAAGCCGATGCCGCCCACCGGTCTCCCGGGCGGCAACTATTCGGTGCTCACCGCCGCGTACGACGGCGATGCGATGTTTGCGGCGACCAGCTGAGCTTTGCGCCGGCCCAGCAATTCACCGTCCAGAAGATACCGCAGACGATTGCGTTGGATCCGCTGTCCGACAGAACGATCGGCAGCCCCGTTGTTTTACTCTACGCGACGGCAAGTTCCGGCCTGCCCGTGACGTACGGCGTGAGCGGAGCGTGCGCGCTGCAAAACAACCTGGTTACGCTCGGTGGCCTCGGGAAGCTGCACGGTCACGGCGAATCAGGCCGGCGATGGCGTGTACGCTGCGGCTCCCGGCAGCAGCAGCGCACGTTCAACATCACGCCGGCGAACCAGGTGATCGCTTTCGCTCCTGCTCCGGACAGGCGTCACCGCCGAGCAGCTTCTAGTCACGGTCACCGCGTCGAGCTCGAGCCCGACCGCGGCGCCGTCGACTGATACCGATCGTGTTCACATCGCTGACACCCGCGGTGTGCCAATGGGGCAGCTTTGGCGGTTCCTCGGTGACGTTCCTGGCATCCGGCACGTGCACGATCGCGGCGAACCAGGCCGGCAATGCGTTCTACAACGCCGCGCCGCAGGCGACAGCTGGAACATTCCCGTGGCGGCGGCGCTACCTGCACCGACGAATTTCCTCGTCAGCAACAACAACAACGGCGGTGCGGGCAGTCTGCAGGGACGCGATCGCCCAGGCCAATGCTGCGCCCGGCCCCAATGCCATCTCTTTCTTCGGGGTGACGGGCTATGATTACGTTGACGTCACCAATCAGGATTTCCGGACCGCTGCTCATCACGGGTCCGGGCGCCGATCAGCTGACGATCAGCGGCGGCAATACCACTCGAATCTTCAATATCCCTTGCGAGCAACACCACGTGTCCTGTCGCTCGAGCCTGCGCCTGACTACCTGGTGTCGATATCCGGCCTTCGCCTGGCGAATGCAAATGCCAATTTTGCCGACAGCTATGGCGGGGCGATATACACCGGACACAGCCTCAGTAAGCTCGATTCGATCGTTATCCAGAACAGCATCGCGCGGCGGCGGCGCCGTTGCCGTGGGGCTCCAGTATCCGGGGCAATCGCCGACCATTACCAATTCGAAGTTCTTCGATAACACCGCCAGAGACGTGCAGGTTGCGGTCACCCGGGAGCAATGCATCAGGGGGCGCCATTACGTTCCAGGACCGTGCACCGGTCGGCCGACACCATCGGCGACCTGCCCTCCATCGCGCCAGGTGACCCCTACGCATCGCGAACAGCAATTCCGTGGCAATGCTTCGCTACCGGTTCTCCTGGGCGGTCGCGGTGGGGCGATCCGCTCCGTATTCGTTGGGAGACATCACGATCACGCGACACCGTCATTACCGAAAATAGTGTCGAAGCTCCCAATCCTCCGGTCGCGGGCAGGACTTATCACGGGGTTGCATCGATGGAACAGGCGAGGTCGTGCGGATCGAGCGGTCGGAGATCTCCGAAGAATGCGGCCGTACGACGGACGGGCGCCGATGTTACGCGAAGCGGCGGGTTGCATCTGTATAACGACGCGCTCAACCGCGCAAGGGCCAGGCGACGCGATGGCGGTGAGAAGATCGTCAGTTCCGACGATCTCGAGCAACTTCTCGGAGCGCGACGGCCGGCGCGATGGTGGCGTTCGCCAACGCGTCGCCCTCGAGATCGACAACTCGACCATCGCGCGACAACTCGGCGCCCGCCGACTCGAACGGGCGGTGTCATCCTGAACGCGGGGGGCGACCTATCCCGTGTCCAGCAACACTACGGCGCGGCCGTCGCTCACCATCGTGTCGTCGATCCTCGCCAACAACAGCAGCAGCGGAGGCGATCTGGTGACCTCCTCGGCCGGGCTTCCCACGCTCGCTGTAAACGCCGCCAATTCGCTGATCGAACGGGTATGTCCGGCGGGCGGGGGCTGCGGCGCGTTGCTCGTGGCGGGCTCGGCAACCTGATCAGTGTCGATCCGGTCCTGGCACCGCTGGCGTTCAACGGCGGCACGTCGCGCACGCACGCCGTTGCTTCGCGGGCAGCCCGGCGATCAATGCGGGAAGCAACCCGTTCGGCCTCACCACCGATCAGCGCGGAGCGGGTTTCCCCCGCGTCGTGGGTGGTGCTGTCGGACATGAGGCGCGTACGAATCAGAGGAACGCCGGTTCCGCTCACCAATTTGCGTACTCTGAGCCAATTCGGCACGCTCGGCACCGGCAATGGTCGATTCTCCGTTCCTGGTCGGCGTCGCGATCGACCCTAGCCACCCGCAACATCGTGGTCGTCGACAGCTCCAACCATCGCGTGCAGATATTCAATTCCGCGGGTACGTATCTGAGCCAGTTCGGCTCCGTTGGCAGTCTCAATGGGCAGTTCAGCAGTCCGTACATGGCTGCAATCGATGCAATCAACCACAACATCGCCGTAACCGACCTGGGCAGACAACCGCGTCCAGATATTCAATTCCGCCGGCGTGTATCTGAGCCAGTTCGGCTCGCTCGGCACCGGCGCGACGGCCAGTTTCAGAATCCAGTCGGCGTTCTGATCAGCCAGGGCCACGACATCGGCGTGGTCGACCATACCAACAATCGCGTGCAGTCCTTCGCTTTACGCGAATGCGTATCGAGAGGCCAGCTTGGATCACTCGGAAGCGGCGATGGGCAGTTCAATGCCCCGGACGGCATTGCGATCGACTCGACCCACGGCAACTTCATTCGTGGCCGATACCGGGAACAATCGCGTCCAGGTATTCGACGGCGCGCTCGGTTACATGTTTCAGTTCGGTACGCAGGGCAACGGGCCCGGCCAGTTCAACCAGCCGAGCGGCATCGCGGTCGATCCGACGAGCCACAACATCGTCGTAGCCGACTACGGCAACAATCGCGTGCAGGTGTTCAACTCTGCCGGTGTGTTCCTGAGCCAGTTCGGGACGTCCGGTGCCGGGAATGGGCAATTCAACCGACCGACGGCGTGGCGATCGATCCGGTCAGTCACAACATCGCAGTCGTGGACCAGAACAACAACCGCGTGCAGATCTTCGCCCCGCAATAGGGCTGCCCGCAGGCAACCGGTCCCGCCTGGGTTCGTGTCGCTCGCGCTTCGCGCTTGCAGCCTGCGCGCGCGGACGTGAACAATAGCGCGCGACGATACAGTCGCCACTAACGCAAGGTTCTTCATGTCCGCGGCGCAAAGCGCGGTCGAAGATGCGTCGGCCGCGACACCGGCCGACGCGGTCGACAATCTCGAAGCCTATATCCCCGGCGACCGCCGGCACGCGCTCGCCACGGGGACCGCGATGCCCGACCGCGTTCGCGGCGCGGCGCTCTTCGCGGACATTTCGGGCTTCACCGCGCTGACCGAGACGCTGGCCAACGAGCTCGGCCCGCAGCGCGGCGCCGAGGAGCTGACAACCCATCTGAATCGCGTGTTCCACGCGCTCATCGAGGTGGTCGAGCGTTTCGGCGGCCACGTCATCTACTTCAGCGGCGACGCGATCACCTGCTGGCTCGACGGCGACGACGGCGCGCGCGCCACCGCCTGCGCGCTCGAAATGCAAGGAACGATGGAGGCGTTGGGCGAGGTGGTCACGCCGGCAGGCGCGCGGGTCCGCCTCGCGATGAAGGCGGCCGTGGCCGTCGGGGAGGCGCGGCGGTTCCTCGTAGGCGATCCGGAAATACAGTTGATCGACGTCCTTGCCGGGCGCCTGATCGATGCGCTGGCCACGGCCGAGCAACTCGCGGCGAGCACCGAGGTGTTGCTCGATCGGTCAGCGCTCGAATCGTTGGGCGAGCGCATCGAGATCAGCGGTTTCCGGACCGATCCCGAGAGCGGGCGTCAATTCGGCTTGCTCAAGTCGATGAAGGTCGACGGTCGACGACGCCCCGGTCCTGATCGATGCGGGGCGGCTCCCCGAGAGCGTCGTCCAGGCAATGGCTGCTGCCGGCCCTTTATGAGCGTCTGTCCACCGGCGGCGGCGAGTTCCTGGCCGAGCTGCGTCCGGCCTATCCGATGTTCGTTCGCTTCGGCGGCATCGACTACGACGACGACGCCGACGCGATCGCCAAGCTCGACGACTTCGTCCACCGCGCGCAGCGCATCCTCGGCCACCTACGGGGGCAACGTCCTCAACATGACGCTCGGCGACAAGGGCGCGTACCTGGCGTCGGTGGTCGGCGCGCCGCAGGCACACGAGGACGACGCCGCGCGCGCGGCTTCCGCGCGCGCTCGAGCTGCGAGAGCTCGAGTCGGCGACGGCCGTCACCGACATCCAGATCGGAATCACCTATGGCCGGCTGCGCAGCGGCACGTACGGCCACCGCCGGCGGCAGGCGTTCACCTGCCTCGGCAATGCGGTCAATCTATCCGCGCGACTCATGGCGAAGGCGCCGCCGGGGCAGATCTACGTCGCGGAGCCCGTACGGCACGCCGCCGGCGACATGTTCGACTGGGAGCAGCTTCCGCCGCTGTCCGTGAAGGGCCGGGCCGAGCCCGTTTCGGTATGCGCGCTGACGGGTTCGAAGCGGCGCGCGTCGCGGCGCGCAGGCGAGCTTCGACCTGCCGATGGTCGGCCGCCAGGTCGAGATCGACATGCTTGCAGCGAAGCTCGACGAGGCGCTCGCCGGCCGCGGGCAAATCGTGGGCATCTCGGCCGAAGCGGGCATGGGTAAATCGCGTCTCGTGGCCGAGTTCGCGCGGACAGTGGAACCGCGAGGGATCACGATCGCGGTCGGCGAGTGCCAGTCGTTCGGCAGGAACACGAGCTATCTGGTCTGGAACGCGATCTGGTCGGTCCTGTTTCGCCTCGACAGCCGCCTGGCGGAAGACGAGCAGGTGCGATCGCTGGAGGCGGAGCTGGCGGCGATCGACCCTGCCTTGGTGCCGCGGGCGCCGCTGCTCGGCGGACCTTCTCGGCTTGCCCATTCCGACAACGACCTCACCGCGTCGTTCGATGCGAAGCTGCGCAAGACCTCGCTCGAGGGACTGCTCGTCGATTGCCTGCGGGCGCTGGCGAGCAAAGGACCGATCCTGCTGGTGCTCGAGGATTGCTACTGGATCGATCCGTTGTCGCGCGAGCTCCTCGAGGTGCTTGGCCGCGGGCTGGCCGGTGTCAGTGTTCTGCTCGTGCTCGCGTACCGTCCGGACAAGGATGTCGGCAGCAGTCTGGGCGTCGAGAACCTGCCGCATTTCGAAGAGATCGGGCTGACCGAGCTCGAGGGCCGCACGCGGTGCAGCTGATCCGGTCGAAGCTTGCGCAGATGCTGGGGGCGGAGGCGGAAGCGCCGGCGGCGCTCGTAGAACTCATCACCGCCCGCGCGCAGGGAAATCCGTTCTACATCGAGGAGCTGCTCAACTTCATCCGCAGCCAGGGCGTGGATCCGCAGGACGAGTCGGCGATCGAACAAGCTCGAGCTCCCCGAGAGCCTTGAACAGCCTGATCCTGAGCCGGATCGACACGCTGGCCGAAGCACCGCGGCGAACTCTCAAGGTCGCGAGCGTGCTGGGACGCGCGTTCCGCGCGCCGACGGTGCCGGGCGTCTACCCGAGATCGGGACCCTTGGACCAGGTCGAGGACCATCTGCGAACGCTCGGTGCGAACGACCTCGTCATTGTCGAAGGAGGCCCTGAAGGCGTATCTCTTCAAGCACGTCGTTACCCAGGAAGTCGCGTACGAGAGCATGCCGTTCGCGATTCGGTCGATGCTGCACGAGCGCGTCGGCCAGTCACATCGAGGCGAACGAGGTCGATGCCATCGATCGCCACCTCGATCATCCTCGCGCACCACTACTGGCGCAGCGAGAATCTGCCGAAGAAGCGCGAGTACCTGGGCCGCGCCGGCGATGCGCGCCCAGGCGTCCTATGCGAATCGGGCCGCGATCGACTACTTCGAGCGCGCTGGCGCCGTTGGTGGAGCAGGGCGAGCGGGTCGATGTGCTGCTGAAGCTCGGGAAGGTGCTCGAGCTCGTCGGCAACTGGCGTCGCGCCGAGCAGGTCGACGGCGAGGCGATGGCAATTGCGGAGGAACTCGCCGACGACCACGCAAAGGCGTCGTGCGAAACGGCGCTGGCGGAGGTCGCGCGCAAGCAGGGCCGGTTCGACGAGGCGTTGGCGCGGCTCGAGCGCGCGGCGGGCGAGTTCCGCTCGCTCGGCGAGGAGAGCGGCGTCGGCGGCGTGCTGAAACTCGTCGGCACGGTCGCGGCGCAGCGCGGCGACTACGCGAAGGCGGTCGAGAACTACGAGGCGAGCCTCGCGATTCGCGAACGGGCCGGCGACAAGGCGAGCATGGGGAGCCTGCTGTCGAACCTCGGCATCATCGCCGAGTACCGCGGCGAATACGAGCGGTCGCGGGCGCTGCACGAGCGCGCGCTCGCGCTGCGCACGGAGATCGGCGATCGCTGGGCGATCGGCAACTCGACGAACTGCATCGGAATGGTCGCCGTGCTGCAGAAACGTTACGCCGAGGCGCGCGACTGGTTCCAGAAGTCGATACTGCTCAACCGCGAGGTGGGCGACGCCTGGATGGTCGCCATCAACCACAACAACCTCGGCAACGCGACGCGCGGCCTCGGCGACTACGAGGCGGCGCGCAGGCACTATGCCGACAGCCTTCGGGCGTACCGCGACTACGACGATCGCTGGGCGCTCGCGTTCCTGCTCGAGGACATTGGCATATTCGCCGCAATGAGCGGCGATCCGCGCGCGGCGCTCGAATTGGTCGGCGCCGCCGGCGCGTTCGCGCGACGCGATCAGGTGCACCGCGCTCACCGACGCTCGAGGAAGAGATCGCGAAGGCGCTCGATGCGGCAGCGAGTTCATTGTCCGAAGACGAGCGGCAGGTGTGCACTACACGAGGGCGTTCGCTCGATCTTGCGTGCCGCGGTCGAGCGCGCACTTGCGCGTTGTGCGAGCGGATCGCCCGACAGCGACGTCCGTAACGGTTCGTCAGCTTCTCGGCGATGGCAGGCCACATTTTGCGTTGCACATTTCACTCTTCTTGCGGTGCTATATGCATAGACATGCAGGGCTAGGTGAGGGTGGCCTTCCATAGGCGGCAGAACGGCAGCGATGTGCGTCGCTCGACCGTGCGTCCAGTTGCCTCGGCAACACTCCAGCGCTAACGCATTGCGAAACGGCGAACCGTTTCAGGGGATTCAATGAAGCGCATCTTGCACGCTGTCCAGGTGTTGGTGCTTGGTTTCGTCGGTACGGCGTTCGCCGCCCGTCTCAGAACCGGCAGCTTCGAGTCGGGGTGCGAGCGGTACGAATCAGCTTCAGCATCACTTCGGGCATTCCGGGCTGGACGGTGACCGCCGGCAACGTCGACTGGAGACCAATACGTTAGCGTGGGCTGCGACGCTGCGCAGCCCTGCAGCCTCGGATCTGGTCGGCACTAGCGGTATCGGAGCCGTCGGGCAGGTGTTCGATACGACATACTGGCGCGACGCTACCAGGGTGGCTTTCGATCTCGCCGGCAACTCTTGCAAACCCCGCTGATTCGATCAAGCCTCTACACGTTGGCGTCCGATTAGCTAGACGGTGGCGCCCGGCGCGACTACACCGTTCAATACGACAGGCGAAGCGCGAACAGTATGGGGTGAGCGACCGGTCGTTCGCATTCACTGCGCCCACGGCGAGCCAGCGCACATCTTTTTCGCTAGCGACCTCGGCACATTCCCGTTGGAGACGCCGGCGCCGCGCCTCGACAACGTCCAGATCCTGCAACTCAACCCCGTGGATCGGCAGCGCTGGCACGTCGGCAGCATCAACCCTGGCGCGTCCCCATTGGTTCTTCGCCAACCGTGGTCGGAGCGACGGGTACCGGTGGGCAGCCGCCGCGAGTTCACGTATCAGGACCGTCACACAGCTTTTGCCGCCATACGGGCGACTGGATCGCGTCCAAGACGACCGTCAGTGACGCCGGGGACGTCCACCTTAACTACGTCGTGCAGCGGCATATCACGCGGACCTGCGGGGCGTGGCCGCATGACCGCGTCGTCGAATAGCGGCGGACCTACCGCTTCGCTATTCCCCATAACATCAGCGACGCCGGTCTGGGCAATCGGGGCACCTCCGCGCGGCGAGTGGCTCGCCGTGTCAACGGGCAGTTGGTTGTGCCGTGGTTTCGGCCCTCGGAACATCTGGATTCACAGATGGCGTGCCACTAACAACGACTCGAACGGCGGAGTCGGCGGCAGGCTGACGGTGACTTTCGAACCGAGCGCGACGACGACCTCGATCTCGCCTCTTTGATCAACCCCGCCCAGAACATTCGCAGACGGCTAACCTTCTCGTGGCGACCGTTACCGGACCAACCCTAACCGGTAACGCGATCGCTCACGCAGCGAGCCCGAACCGCGGTACCCCCGGATCAGCGGCCGACTTATCCCGGCGTTGCCAGGCAATCGCCCTCAGTTCCCGGAGCTACACACGACTCAAAAGCACGGTTCGAGGCTGCGCAACACCAGGATTTTCCCCTCCATCCCCATCTCAGGTCCCGGCGGCTTTTCTCGAACGCACGCAACATCGCGTTGCGCACTACAGCGGTGACTCGGTGAATGCCGGCTCCGTGAGTCCGGGTGAGTCCTGGCCTTTGCAGCAGGTCACCATCGTGGGACGCCGCGCGCCACCGCCTGCCTTCAGCCCGCGCCGACGCTTCGCTCGGTCGATCGCGGTCTCCGGCGGGCAGACGTGTCTACCGGTCGGGCGCAGCTTGCCGACGCAGCTCCATCAACTTCCAACACGTACTCGTATCGAGTTGCAACGCCGGGTGCTGCTGGCGCGTCCGAAGCTCCTCTCGGGGTCCTTCTCGACGGGGGCGACGGACAGCCAAGGTTTCTTCGCGGGTGACCGTTGCCGTGGCGTCATCTCAGGCAACTTCGTTCGCTGATCTCAGCTGATCGGCGCCGGGTGCGAGCCCCTGACTGTCGAATCATGCATCGCCAGCGCGCGCGACAACGATCTCGTGGCCGAAGGCCTTGATTTTGGCGCGTCCCCGTCCCTTACGCGATCTACATCGACGCGCCCGGGCAAGGCTCGCTGGTACAAGTTCAGCATCGCGCCGGGGCAGAAAGATCACGGTCTCGCTTTCGGGGCTGCCTGCCGACTACGACGTCGTGGTCTTCAAGGACATCTACCAGGCGTTCGTCAAGCAGCTCCTGCCGACCGATGCGACTGCGCTGAACAGGCTTAACGCCGAATTCGCGCCGTCGACGTTCTCGCCGTCAACGTTCAGCCCGTCGACGTTCAGTCCGTCGACGTTCAGCCCTGACGCGTACGCGCCATCGACGTTCTCGCCGTCCACGTTCAGCCCGTCGATGTTCTCGCCCGTCGACGTTCTCAGCCGTCGACGTTCTCAGTCCGTCGACGTTCTCGCCATCGACGTTCAGTCCGTCGACATTCACGCCCATCGACGTTCAGCCCGTCGACGTTCTCGCCCTCGACGTTCAGCTCCGTCGACGTTCTCGCCGCCCGCGACTGTTCCAGCTTCGACGACGTTCGACGCGAGGTTCAGCAGGCGTTCTCGAGCTCGCAGACGCGCGAAGCATCATCGGTGTCTCCGCCACACCTGGCACTGCGTCAAACGAATCTGGTCAGTGCTGAATACCTGAACGAGACCGGCGACTTCTACGTCCGCGTTGCCGGACGCGCGAGACGCCTTCTCGACGAGCGGCCAGTTCACGGTGAGCGTTGCGCAAGGGTGCGACGACCTGCACGGGCGTGACTCGCCAGTCGCGTTGCCACTCGTGATCCGCTCGGCGGCGCCGGCGACAGGCGGTGAAGACGGTCATCCTGATTGATTCGACGAAGATCACGCTCAGCACGCTCGGTGTCGGGCGTGACGCTGCTGGAGCAAGCTGCAGGCGTTCGCCGCACGCTCCGAGATCGCCGGCGCCATCGTCGACGTGAACCTGGGATCCGCCGCGTCAGCGCGCTCAAGACCCAGGCGGCGGCGCATACGCGATTGCCCGTACGCGACGAACCTCGTGGCCGAGGAGATCAAGACGATCGTCGACTCGTACCGCGGCCAACAACGCGGGGCTTGCAGTATGTCGTCATCGTCGGCAACGACGGTGCGATTCCGTTCTTCCGCTATCCCGACGAGACGCTCATCGGTCAGGAATCGGGATACGAACCGCCGGTTGCGAGCGCGACGATCTCCGACGCGAGCCTTGCAGCCAGGACTTCGTGCTGAGCCAGGACGCCTACGGGGCGAAGACGCGATCTCGATGCGCGCATCGAGTTCCCGGTGCCGGGGCTGGCGCGGTCGGTTGCTGCGTCGAGACGCCCGCCGAGATCGCCGGGCTGATCGACGCCTATACGTCGCAGCCGGGCGGAGTCGATCACGCCGACGTCCTCGCTCGTGACAGGTTATGACTTCCTCGCCGACGCCGCGGGCGCCGATCACCACGGAACTGCAATCGGGAACCGGCGTCGCGCCGCAGACGCTGATCACGGCGAACGGCATCGTGCGCCGCAGGACCCGCAATCGTGGACCGCGACGCAACTCAGCTCGGCGCTGCTCGGCAGCCGGCACGATGTCATCTTCCTGGCCGGCCACTTCAGCGCCAACAGCGCGCTCGCGGCCGATTTTACGACTTCGGTGCTCACGACCGAACTCGCGGCGTCGTCCACCAACTTCACCAACTCGATCGTGTTCAGCGCCGGCTGCCACGCGGGCTACTAACATCGTCGACGCGCGATGCGATCCGCGGCGTAACGGTCAAGCTCGACTGGGCGCAGGCGTTCGCGCAGAAGAAGGCGACGCTGATCGCCGGCACGCGGCTATCAGTACGGCGATACGTGACTTCATCGAGTACAGCGAGCTGGCTGTAGCTGAAGAATTCCTCGCGCGGCAATTGCGCGCGGCCGCGGTCAGGAACGCCGATTGCGGTTGGCGAGGCACTGGTGCGGCGAAGCTCGACTACACTCGCCATCGACGCCGGACATCCGTGGCATTCACGCAGAAGCGGCGGTGCTCGGAGGCAACGGTCTTTCGGAGTTGCCGATGCTGAGCGTGAACATGCCCGCCGCGTCGCCGCGCGCCATTTCTCCGGATGCGGGCGTCGATCGCGCCCGTCTCGTGTACCCCGCCGACATCTCCGGGCGCGCAGCTGGGTCTAGCGGACTGCGCGACCGCCTGTTGGACGCCGTCGACTGCACGCCTCGATGAACGTGTCTCAAGAACCCGCCGTTCGATACTGCGCGCCGCCGGCACTCGCGTCCGTCCGTGCCCGTAGGCTACACGACGGCGACATGGCTGCAACGGACCCGATGGCGTGGTTTCGAATCCCGCGGAGCCGGTGCTCCCGCTGGATCGTCGTCAATGTGACGCCAACGACCGGCCAACATCGCGCTTCGAGGCTGTCGGATTCTTCGGCGGTACGCATGCGGATACATCAAACCGTCGTACCGTTGACAGGGAGCGCCGACGACCGGAGATTCGCGGCGTCATACGTCGTTCTCGTCGCCCTTCTTCTTCCCGATGCGGCTGGCGACGACGATACTTCCGCGCGCGCTCTCCGGAATGGGTGGCACGCGACTCCTCGTCGACGCCGGCACAACACCGCGCGCGACGACCTCACGCTGCGGGAACGAGTGTCTCGCGGCAAGTACACCGGTCTCGAACTTCAGCGCCTGTACTATACAGCGACAACACCACCCGAGCGGCTGCGCTGGCTGCGCCTGACGATCGTCAGCGTGCAACGCCGCGCCGAGCGGAGGTGTGACTTTCAGATCGCGCGAGTCATCGGCGATCCGACGGCGGCGATTCACGACGTGTGGGTCACGTACACCGGCGGACAGCCGGGACGCTGGGCATGTCAGTCCCGTTGACCTAATGCTGCGTCGCCTCCGCCAAGCGTGTGCGGCACGACGACGGACACGCAGGTGTGGATGGGCCAGCTCGCTTCAGCCGCCTGCCGATCTTGAAGTACATCGTGCAGGCCGTCAACGGCATGTGGCCTCGTCTCGCCTCGATGACAACCTGGGGCGTATTACTCGTTCGGCGACGGCTGGCGACCGCCGCCCGCTTCCAGCAACGCACTCTGCGCCCTGCGTATCGCCGCCGACGACCATCACGTAGCGGCCAAACGCCGTCGGTGACCGCGATGCTGACTCGCATCGTCCACTCCGCTCGCCGGCGCGTCGCTCCTGATCTCGGCGCTGGCGGCACGTCTGCGACTGCAACCACCGCCGGTGCAGGGCTTGGCAGCATGAGCCTCGCGTGTAAGGTCGCACCGGGGATCGTACCAGATCGTTGCATCGTACGCGCGGCAGCGGCAGCTACTTGCCAGCGCGACGACTCTCGAGCCCGCCGACTGGTCGGTCATCCAGCGCAGTCGTTCTTCGTCGACGATTCGTCGACCGTGGCTCTCGGCGGCATTCCTGAGTCGCTGCCCGTCGGCTGCGAATCCGCAACAACCGGATCAGCCAGGAACCTCAGTGACCTTCGCTGGTCGCTGCAAAGCGGAATCTGCTTAAGACACTTCAGCTGGTGCGCACCGACATCAACGGTCGATGCGGCGCTTCCGGCAACCGGACTTCCGATCGGCACGTGCAGCAGCGTGACGGCCACCTTCGCCGGCAGCGAGCTGTACTTCGGCGCAGCTGCTCGCGATCGGCAACCTGCAGGTCACCACACCTTGCCCGCTGGGACAGAAGACGAAGGTCCGCTGGCATTACAGCGCCAACGGCTCGCCGGGCAATTGGAGCGAGCTGACACAGCAGATCAGCTGCACGGATGGGTCGGTCGTGTTCGCGACTCAGGCTAGCGAGGGTACCTTGAACGCTCGCGCCGGGCACGGCGACAGTTCGGCTACGCCCTGCAGCTGCCTGGGCAACAAGACGCACTTCAACGCATTGATCACCAACGCCAAGGCGGTGTTCCCGGTTGCAGTGCGTGTCGGAGCCACGCCCTCGCAGAGCTCGTTCACTCTGGATCATCCCGAACCACACCTTGCTGCTCGACAGCAAGAGCTGGAACCCGTCGTCGCAGCAAGAGGACGACCCGTCGGTCTATCAAGGATCGGGCACGGTTCCCGACGCTCTGCGCCGGTGGCCAGTGCGGCTCAATCAGAGCGGATCGTTCAGCGCCACGATTACACTCAACTGAAGCGCTGAATTGGAGCGCTCAGTCCGGCGCTGCGCAGCATCAGTAGCCTCAGCGCTAACCCGGTATTGCGGCGCGGGATCGACCGCGCCGTAGTACCGGTTGCCGTCGCTGCGATACGCCGCCGACCCACGGCGCGCCGACGATGATCCCGGTCGCGTGGCTCCACGGCGATGTCTCGGCGATCTGGTGGCCCATGCCGGTCAGCATCCGGCGCGTGTCGGGGCTCAGCGCGAACGGCTCGACGAACGTCGTCTCCGGCAGCCATTGCTGGTGGATCCGCGGCGCGTCGATCGCCTCCTGCAGGTTCATCCCGTAGTCGACCGTGTTGAGGATCACTTGCAGGATCGACGGTGATGATGCGGCTGCCGCCCGGCGTGCCGATGACCAGCACGGGCTTGCCGTCGCGCGAGACGATCGTCGGCGACATCGAGGACAGCGGCCGCTTGCCGGGCGCGATCGCGTTGGCCTCGCCTTGCACCAGCCCGTAGACGTTGGGCGCGCCGGCTTCGACGGTGAAGTCGTCCATCTCGTCGTTCATGATGATGCCGGTGGTCGCCGCCATCACCTTTGCGCCGAACCATTCGTTGAGCGTGTACGTGACCGCGACCGCGTTGCCGTCCTTGTCGACGATCGAATAGTGCGTCGTGTTCACTCCTTCGTGCGGCGCGACGCCGGGCTTCGAGATCGCGTGAGGAGCCGGCCTTGCCGGGATCGATGGCGGCGCGGATCTGCGCGGCGTAGCTCTCGTCCAGCAGGCGTTCGACCGGATTGCGGACGAAATCGGGATCGCCCAGATAGCTGTTGCGATCGACGATACGCGTGCCGCATCGCCTCGACCTCGTGGTGCACGGCGCGCGCGGACCCGGAAGCCCCATTCCGGCAGCGGATAGCGCTTCGAGGATGCCGAGAATTTCGCACAGGACCACGCCGCCCGGAGCTCGGCGGCGGCGCCGAGACGATCCGTAGCCGCGATATTCGCACTCTATCGGCGCACGCTCTTTCGCCCGGTAGCGGGCGAGATCCGCCTTGGTGAAGATGCCGCCGCCCGCGCACGCTGGCCGCCACGATGGCGTCGGCGACGGGCCCTTCGTAGAAGCCGGCGTTCCCACGCGTCGTGCGATGCGCTCGAGCGTGCGGGCGAGATCCTTCTGGACGAGACGCTCGCCCCGCCGCGTAGCGGCTGTCCGTTGCGCAGGAAAGACTGCCGCGGACGGCGCATCCTCGCGAAAATCGCGCGTCGCGATCGCGAGCAGGTCGACATCGCCTTGCTCCAGCACGAACCCGCGCCTCGCCAGCCGGATGGCGGGCGCCATGACCGCCGCGCGCTTCATCGTGCCGTATTTGGCGAGCGCCAGCTCGAAGCCGGCGACGTTGCCGGGCACGGCGGCGGCGAGATAGCCCTTGGTGCTCGAGCCGCGGATGACGTTGCCGTCGCGGTCGAGGTACATGTTCGGCGGTCGCGGCGAGCGGAGCCGTTTCGCGGAAATCGATGAACGTCTTGCGGCCGTCGGCGAGCTGGATCGTCATGAAGCCGCCGCCGCCGATGTTGCCGGCGGCAGGGAGGACGACGCCGAGCGCATAGCCGACGCCGACCGGCGGCGTCGATCGGCGTTGCCGCCACGCTTCAGGATGTCGACGCCGACCTTGGTGGCGAGATGCTGGCTCGTCACCACCATGCCGTTGCGCGCGCCGACGGGCGATCGCGACGCCGCGTGCGCGCCGGCGCAGCCGATGACGAGCGCCACGAGCGCGAGCAGCAAGGCGCGGAGCGAGCGACGGCGCGGCTGCGGCGTTGCGAGATTCGCCGAGTGCCCTGCGCTGAAAGCGACGGCGTGGCGTCGGTCGCCCGTCACGGAGCCACCATCGCGCCTTCGATGCCGTGCCGTCGCAAGAGATTGCGCGACGAATCCGGAGGACTTCATCGTCGTCACGAACTCGATCAAATACCGGTTTCCGGCGACCCGTGATCGCGACGTCCCCATGGCCTGGTTGATCACCATGAACCGTCCGTCGAGCACGCGCAGGCCGGGGAGGCGCTTCGCATCGGCTTCGAGCTGCTGCCTCACGCCGGCGGCAACGTCGAGCTTCCGCGCGACGAAGAAATCGGCGACTTCGGGGACGTCGGCGCGCGGACGAGCGTCGCGTGCTTCAACTCGCGCGACGAGATAGAGGTCGTAGGCGCTGCGGTCGCCGACCGACGACTCGCGTCCCGGCGCGGTCGACATCGGCGTTGCCGCGAATCGGGGAATCACTTGGCACGAGGTACGCGCCCTCGATGACGACATAGGGCGCGCTGTAGCTCATGTCCGCGGCGCGCTCCGGGGTCGATCGGCGACGAAACCGACGTCGACGGCGCCGGTCTTGAGCGCCTCGACCACCTGGCCCGCGCGTGGTGAACGTGACGAGCTCGACCGGAACGCCAAGCCGCCGTCCAAGCTCGCGCGCAAGGTCGACGGACACGCCGCGCGCTTCGCCCGTGGCGGCGTCCTTCGTGGCGAGGATCGGATTCCCGAAGTTGATCGCCGCACGGATCTTGCCGGTCGGGCGCGAGATCGGCCACGGCGGCGGAGCGATCGGGGCGGGTCGCACAGCCCGCGAGCAACGCGGCCGAGAGATAGAGCAACGGCGAGCTTCGACATGGAATGCCTCGAACCTTTCTGCCGGCGAGACGGGCTTCGGGATGTGACCGGAAAAGCGTACCACCGATCGATGCACCGTTCGAGGCAACTGCCAACGTGGGCATCGCAGCCGCTGCGCGAGTCGTGATAAAAGACAGCAACACGCGCACCGATGGACCTCAATCCTTCCACTGAAGAGCTTCGCCTTCCGCGACGAAGTCCGCGACTGGATTTCGGCCAACCTGCCGCCGGAGCTCAGGGACAAGGTCGTGCGTTACCAGTCGCTCGCCAAGGACGAGCTGCATGCGCTGGCACAGGATCCTCGCGGCCAAGGGATGGGTCGCCCCGTCGTGGCCACGGAATGGGGCGGCACCGAGCTGGAGCGTGGCGCAGCGCTACATTTTCGAGGAGGAGTGCGGCTACGCGGGCGCGCCGCCGCTCCTGCCGTTCGGCCTCGCGATGTGCGCGCCCGGTGCTGGTCGAAGTTCGGCACGCCTCTCGCAGCAGCAGCGGTTCCTGCCGAGGATCTATCGCGGCGACGATTTCTGGTGCCAGGGCTATTCTGAACCCGGCTCGGGATCGGATCTGGCGTCGCTGCGGACGTCCGCCGTGCGCCGCGGCGATCATTACGTCGTCAACGGGCAGAAGACGTGGACCACGCTCGCGCACATGGCCGACTGGATCTTCTGCCTCGTCCGCACCGGCAGCGACGCGGACTCGAAGAAGCAGGACGGCATCTCGTTCCTGCTGATCGATCTCGCGACACCGGGCATCACGGTGCGCCCGCTCGTGCTGATGGACGGCGGCCGCGAGGTGAACGAGGTCTACTTCGACGATGTCGCGGTGCCGTCGGACCAGCTCGATGCACGAGACGAGGGCCGAGGGCTGGACGGTCGCCAAGTTCCTGCTGGGACACGAGAGACTGAACACCGCGCGCATCGACCTCACCCGAGAGATTGGCGACGGCGGCAGAGAGCGTGCCAACCATAGGTCGATCCCGTCGAGCCCAGCACTGCGCGCCTGGATAGCGGTTGCTGAGCCCCTGCGCCGTGGCGGGCGACGACTCCGCGCGCTGGCCGTACCGCGACAAGAACGGTGCTGCCTCTCTCCGGGTTACCCGCCGTCCATCGGACGTCATCCGGGTGACATGTGCCTACCCGGCAGCGGTGCGGCCCGGTGTAGGCATGCGGAATGGCGCGTCGGGCGAACACGACGGTGGCGGCGGAGGTCGAGCGGAAGTTCGATGCGGTGACCGCCGATGCCCTGGCCTCTGGATCCCGTCGCAGTGCTGGGCGGGCGGGTGTCCGCCGAGCCGGAGGACCGGCTACTGGAGGCGGTCTACCTCGACACGCCGGACCTGCGGCTGCTGGGCGAGAAGGTGACGCTGCGGCGGCGGAGCGGCGGTCCGGACGCCTGGTTGGCATCTCAGCTTCCGGCTGGTGCTGATCGTCGGGAGGAGCGTGCGGCTGCCGTTGACGCGGGCGCGCACGCGCCCGCCTGCGGAGCTGGCGTGCTCTGTGCGGGGCGTTCGCCCGGGGCGCGGCCGTGGTCCGGTCGCGCAGCTGCGGACGCACCGTCGCGCGTGGGAGTCCCGCGACGACGTCGGTGGGCTGATCGCGGAGTTGGTGGTCGACGAGGTGAACGCACGGTCGGTCGGGCCGGACGAGGAGGAACGCACTTGGCAGGAGGTCGAGGTGGAGCTCGGCCCGGCCGCCCGCGGCCGGGCTGATTCGACGAGGTCGATGACCGGCTGGCACGGTGGGGCTGCGCCGGTCGCGGGTCGAAGTCCAAGATCGCGCGGCTGCTCGCCGACCGCCTGCCCGACCATGCCGCCAGGCGGGCGGCGGTCGCGTCGCCTGGGTCGGCGGGGGCGGCGGTGGTCGCTCTATCTCGGGCAGACGCATGCGGTGCGCGTCGCTGCGATCCGGCGGTGCGGCTGACCGTGCGGACGCGCGTGCATCAGATGCGGTGGCCGCGCGGCGCATGCGCAGCGTGCTGCAGGCCTTTCGCTCGGGTGCTCGACCGCGACCGCACCGGTGGGCTGGATCGGTGAGCTGGCGTGGCTGGCGGGCGAGCTAGCCCTCGGCCCGGGACACCGAGGTGATGTTCGCCCGGTTCGAGGAGCAGCTCGGCGGCTGCCCGATGAGCTGGTGCTCGGCCCGGTGCGCGCCGAGCTGACCCGTGGCCTTCGCCCGCCGCGCTACCGAGGCGCGGGCGTGGGCGCTCGCGGCCCTGACAGCGACGCGCTACCTGGCTGTTCTCGCGCGCGGTCGACGAGTTGCTCGCCGATCCTGCCGTTCACCCGCCGTGCCGCCCGGGAGGCGCCGCGCGGTGGTGCCGCCGCGGGAGGTGGGGCCGCCTACCGGCGGATGGCTGCGGCGATGGTCACCGCCGGCGCGGCGCCCGCGGACCCGAGCGGGACGCGGCGCCGCATGAGGCCCGTAAGGCGGCCAAACGCGCCTGCGCTACGCCACCGAGGCGGCGGCGCCGGTCATCGGACGCCCGGCGCGCGGCGTTTGCAGCGACGCCTGGAGGCGGTGCAGGACCTGCTCGGCGCCCACCAGGACACCGCGGTCACCCGCGCGACACCTGCGCGAGCTGGCCTGGCCGTGCGACGGCCGAGGGCGGCAACGGGTTCACCTACGGCCTGATGCACGCGGCCGAGGCCGACCGGGCCCGCCGCGCCCAGCAGGCCCTGCCCGCCGTGTGGGCGCGGTTGTCCTCGCGCCGCAGCATCGGCTGGCTCACTCGCTCAGGAACCCCATAGCGGATGCACCTTCCTCGGCGACGCGCGGGCAGGAGCCGCAGCCCGCCTCGAGCCGCAAGTACATCATCGATTTGAGCAGTGCCGCATCGGGACGGTGCGCCGACTGGTGACGGCGTACTGACCCAGCACAACATCTTCTGGGACGCGCCGCGTGATGGCCCGTCATGGCGACGGCGCTGTCTGCCGCACACCATCCTTGCTGCACGTGCCACCCTCGCAAATGAAAGTCCCGCCTGCCCACAAAGGTAGCCACGAACGGTAGGCGACCAGCCGCGCTGCTGCGGGTGTCAGGCTTGAATGAGGCGGGGCGGCGCGCGGAGGGCGTCCCGGAGTCACCTCCGCATCGCTGATCCGGAATCGCCGGTCGGTTTCGATCTCGATACCAGCTTCCTCGGCGACCTCACAACGACAGTGGTCGACGCGTTTTCCCCACCTCGACCGCTGGCCGCTGGCAGTTCCCAGTTGCCGCAGTCATCGATGCGGCAACGAGCAGCACCTCGGTGGTGGTCATCAGTGCACGACGGGGCAAAGACGACCACGACGAGCCCACTTAACCGGTAAGAGGGTGCGTGGTTGCGAAGAACTCGTCGATCCGCCACTGTCGCGTTCATCACCTTCGTTGGCGTCAGTGCGTGATCAACATGTACGAACCCCAGCCTGCGGAATGACTGATCGATAAGGCCGTGGGCCGGCGGGCTGACCGCAAAGGCGGCGTCTGAGGTGTCGGCGAGCCAATGAATTATCGGCAAAGCCAGATCCTGATGCGGTGCCAAAACTGGCGTGGAGACCGTGCGACCTGGTCTCTGTGGCGCAGCTCAGGCGACTCGGTGGTGTCCGTTGATCACGCCGCCGAGGACTCGCTGCCGGTGGATCGGAGCGTCGAGTGGGATGACGGTCGCCGGGTCGTGGTTGGGCGGGCGGTGCCCGCGGCCCTGGTGCGGTCGGTGGTCGTTGAAGTGTCGGGCGTACTCGTCGAGGACTGCCGCGGCGTGGCGTTCGTTGTAGATGAGGATTCTGTCGGTGCACTCGGACCGGACGCTGCGGACGAACCGTTCGGCGTAGCAGTTGGCTCGTGGTGTCCGCGGTGGGATCTTGACCGTCGTCGATGCCTTCGGAGGCGAACACGGCATCGAAGGACGCGCCGTACTTGGTGTCCCGGTCGCGGATGAGGAACCGGAATGCCGAGATCCGGTCGTCGAGGTCGGCCATGAGGTTGCGGGCGGCCTGCGTGGTCCACGCCATCGTTGGGTGCGCGGTGACGCCGAGGATGTGGACGCGGCGGCTGGCGATTTCCATGACGAACAGTACGTAGAGTCGGCGCAGCCCGATGGTGTCGAGGTGGAAGAAGTCGGTGGCCAGCAACCCGGCCGCTTGGGCTCGGAGGAAGGTGCGCCAGTGGGTGTCGATCCCGCGAGGCGCCGGGCCCCAGGCGTGCGGCGGTCAGGATGCCGGCGGATGGTGCCGGCGCCGATGTGGTGTCCGAGTCGGGTGAGCTCGCCCTGGATGCGGCGGTGTCCCCAGCGCGGGTTCTCCCGTGCCAGCCGGATGACGAGCTCGCGGAGCTCGCTGTCGATGCGCGGGCGGCCGGGCCGGTTCGGGTAGGTCCATTTCTTGGTGACCAGGCGTCGGTGCCAGGCCAGCAGGGTGGCGGGGTGACGAGGCGGTGGCGGCGCAGTTCGCGGGGCAGGAGCCTGGCCAGGGCGGACAGGAGTGCCCGGTCGGACCAGGATGGGCGGGCTGGGCCGAGTTGGCGGCGTAGCACCGTGACCTCGTGTCGAAGCGTCAGCGTTTCGGCGATCAGTGCGCTTCTTCGGCGGCAGAGCAGCGCGAGCCAGGACAGCATCCGGGTCAAGGTCAGGTAGAGCAGTGCGTGCGGCCACGGCATGATCACTCGCCGGGCCTGCTGGAGGGCGAACCTGCAGGTCGTGGGCGTGGCGTCGAGGTTTTGGCACGGTACAGGTTTTCATCGCGGGTGCGTTGAACTGTCGGCGGTTTCGCCGATCCGTGTGGGCCAAGACGATCTCAAGCGGGCTACGATTGCGCTTGAAGATCACCCATGGTGATCTTCGCGGCCTGGTCGGCGCGATCCTGTGGAACCTCGCACCTGGTTGCCGGGCCTGCCGTCGACGCGCTATCCATCGCTACCGAGGCGAGCGTGCCGCTCGCGGCCTGAGGGCCGGCTTGAACGGGTAGAAGCGGCACAGCGAGGTTGTGGTTGGCGATGGTGGCACGCGGTTCACCCGCGAGCCTGGGTCTCCAGCACCGTCGGCATGCACCGCGGATCAGGAGGCAGGCCCGGCTGCGGGGTTCAGGTGGGGCCGACCGGACCATGTGGCGGTGGGCCGGGCGTCGGCGGACCAGGTGGCGACGAGCCGGGTGCGGCTGCCGTCGCTTCATCGGCTTGCCCCGGCCAGGACAGGCGGTCGGCTCCTGCGGGGGATGCGCAACGTCGCGCAGGCGGAGGTCGCTCGAGGCCCCGAGGGTCGGGAGGCTGGGGGTGTCGCGGTGCGTGGTCATGGTCGCTTCTCGTTCCGGGTTGTCGGGGCAGTGCCAGAGCCGAGAACTTCTTGTCTCGCGGATCCCGCGGCTTCGGTCCCGTCGGCTAGGCGCAGCTCGATGCGCAGGTGGACCCGGGTGTCGGGCAATCGGCCTCCAGCCTCCACGGTGGTGGACGCGACCCACTGTCGGGAGTCGGCAGCGGGGACTGGCGCTGCGCAGGGTGTGACCGATCGCAAAAGGTCGGATGTCCGATGGCGTGCTTGGCGCTGTTTTTGAGTGACCACGTGCGCGTGAAATGCCACCGCATTGCAGGGCGTTCAGGGGCGCACGCGAATGACGTCTTGCCTTTGCGTCGCTCGGTCGGGCCGGAGCGCGGGACGGCGTCGCCGAGGTCGCGACGGTTCCGATGTGGGGTGCAGGCGCCCGTCCCGCACCCGGTCAACGATCTGCACCTCAGCTGACTCGGAACGACTCGACGACTGAAGTCGACCGCGAATCGTACCGACAGGGCGAGCCTCGGTGCGCTGACTACCGACACGAGCGTCCCGCCGGGCCACGGATGATGCTCACCGATCGCCTTTGGATGTCACCGCCGGATGATACCTGAAGACCAGGTCGACCCCGCCGATGCGCCCTGAGATCCTCGTCGTCGAGGTTGGCAGAACCTTTGCTCGCGAGTCGAGCGCCGCCTGGCGGTCCGCCGCCCGGCCGGCACCGATGACGCGCCGAACTCTGCGGCGAGTTGGTGACCGCAGATCTGGACCAGCGCCTGCGGCGCCGCGACGAAGTCTGCCCTGCCTGGAGACGACCGTGCTGGAACAGGCCTTGCCACGCGGTCAGGCCGGAGATCGGCAGGCTCGCACCCATCGTGAAGTCGAGGTTCCCGGCAGCGGCGCAGGTTGCGCGCCCACGCCGCGTATTGGGCCAGGGTTCCATCGCGGCTGCCCAGTGATCCTGAACACCCGCTGTCCGTATGAGAGTCCTGCAGCCAGAAGCCGAGGGAGGTACCACTCCGGCGAACTCGTGGCCGATGATCGGCTGGGCTCGATCGTGTGACCGGAGCGACACCGACCCATCGAGCCATTCCCACCTGCGGGACGAAGCCCGATGCATGGACTTCGACGACGACGTCGTTGATCGCAGGCGTCGGTCAAAGCTGCCCAGCAGGCGTGATCCTGCTGCTTCCGCGGCCTGATCGTCGCGACGATTGCCTTCACTCGTACCCGTGCACACCGTGTCGCCAGGTTGCGGGGTGACCGGCTGCGTGAGTGGCGCCCGGGTGGGGCCGCCACGATGGTGACGCGTCGTTGCCACTCTGCACGCCTGCGGCGAGGGTGGCGGAGATGCCGGGTGCGGCGTATGCGGATCCGCCTCCGCCGGGCACTGGCGCAGAGGTCTCCGCCTCGCGCCGCCCTCGCCAAGCCGAACCAACAGCCTCCGCCGCCTGCCTGTTCGAAGTTGTCCGGGCTGCCGGTGCCACCGCCGGTGCCACCAGGTGGCTGACGCCCGGGCCGCCCGGGATGCCAGGTGTGGATGTCGACGCTGCCGGCGCTGGACTGGTTGGGGTGCCTCGACCGTCCCACACATTGTCGTTGGGGCTGGTGTTCGCGTGGCCTGGCTGCCCTGAGTGCCTCCGCCTGCCGCCTGCGCCCGGATTGGCGGGAGGATCCGCCGCCCGCCCGCGACGAGGAGCACGTCGGCGTTCAGCAGGATTGCCGATCCACCACCGCCGCCCGCTCTGGATGCTGACGGTGGCGGGCGCCGCCCGTGCCGCCGGGCCAGTAGCCGTATCCGCCGCGGCCACCGACCGGGAACGCGTGGCTTGCAGGATGATTGGCCTACGCCGCCTACGACGATGGTGTAGACCGCGCCCGGGTTACCGCCACGGCGGCTTCGGCCTGACCCCAAACCGGTGTTCTTGTCAGAGCCACCTGGCCGCGCCGTTGGCCACGAAGGTGGCCTCGGTTACGTCGGCGGGATCAAACCAGCCTGCGCTGCTCCGGTGTAGTCGAAGGTGACCGTAGCCGTGCCCGAGGAGTCGGATGGCTGTGCCTTCGCGACGCTTGCAGAATGCTCTGGCATCGACTCTCCTCCGGGCAAGGCTGTGGTCGTGTGCTCGCCCCGCGGTAAATTCTTGCCGGTCGACGCCGCTGGCCGCACGCGTCTGGAGTCGCAGGAAGTACGGGGCCGCGCTGCACGCTACCGATGCTCACAGGGCCGGATAGCCCCAGCCTGCCGCTGCAGCATTTGGCGAATGGTTGAAACGCGTAGGCTTCGCTCCTGTCGCACCGATGCCAGAACTCCTGCTTCACCCGAGAGTTCCACCGCTATCGCCAACAGGTGACACCGAGCCTGACCCCGCACCCCCGGAGTTGAGCGCGAATCCGAGCTTACCCTGACCTCCAGCGTCTTCAACTGCCGATAACGCGATTACGTTTAAGCCCAGGCGGACTGCGAAGACGCGTACTCGCCGAGAGACGCCGAGTGGCGGGTCGGTACAGTATGGCCCGAGGTGATCGCATAGCAAATCGACGAGAATGGCGAGCGAATCGGTCATTCCGGAGGCTGAGCATTGGGTCGCCACCTGCGGCGGTCAGCTACTGCTTGGCCTCGGTGTTGCCTTCCCGTAGGCCTGAACAGCGTCGGCTGTGACACTGTCGTTCTGCGCGAAAGCTCGACGGCCATGGCGGGGTGTGCCGCCGCGATCGCCGTGGATAGGTCTCAGGACCTCAGGACGCGCGACGTCGCGACGTGGTCCGGGGTTGATCTTTGTGGGCTCGCTATTGCGGCAGTTCGATGGGCGATTGTGTTCGCGGTACGTCGTCGGCGCGATCGACCGAACCGATACCGTCGGTGGGCTCAAGGGCTGAGGCAGTCACGAGCGTGGTGTGCCTGATGCAGGAACTGGGGGTCGGCGCAGAGCTGCGGCCTCGACATCGGCGGATGCGAAGGGTCCCGTGATCAGGTGGCGCTGTCCGGGCGTTGCCTTCGAGCTTCGGCGCGGACGTGGAGAATCCGCGGCGGCGGCGTTCCGGGTTCCGCTGGTGATCGACGGGCAGAGGGGTCGATGGGCCATGGCGATGGTCTCCAGGCGATGTGCGGGCTCTATGGGCATAGCATCCAGCCGGAGGATCCCACGCTGACCGTGGGCAGGGATTGGGCTGGGCTGGGCAGATCAAGCATCCGAACCGCGCAGGGCTGGTATCACATCAGCTATCCCGGACGGCGGTTATCATTTACGGATATTCGGATGCGGGTGGATCGCGGCACTCATCCTTTTCTCCACCGGAACTCAGGGGAGTCATCCAGAACGTCCGTGTCTATGACGGGCGGACGAAGATCGCCGGCAACGATAATGTGGCCGTCTCGGGTGTCAACCAGCTCCAAAAGGTTCCCGGTACGGGACCCGGCGGGCAACCGACCGCTGGTCGGCTTCGGCATCCGGACTGTCCATGTTCGTGAAGCTGGGTGCGGACCCTCAGCAGGCATGGGTGGAGAGATCTCCGCGGGCCGGGCGTGGATTTGATGCGACCGGGCCGGGGGCAACATCAGCGAATGTACTCACCCGTCACAACGACATCAGCCGGACGGGCACGGTACGGAGGGGGAAACGCGGTTCTCAGTCCGAGCGTCGTCGGCGGCGGCCGATTCCGGGAAGCCGTACGAGCGCGACGTAACGAGGGCGATGTGTACGCGCAAGTCCTCTACGTGGAGGGATCGCGCCCAGCCCGAGCGAGCCCGCCGCAATTTTGTTTCTGTCGCCACCTCCACCAACAGGGTAGTGCGCCTTCGACGCTCGACGACCACCGGCCGAACGCGCAACCGGTGTGGCAGCGCCAGCTCGAACCGGCCCGGACCTTGACGTCGGACGAGAATCTGTCGAGAAACGATCGGTACCGTCGGGATCACCAGCACTCCGGTGATCGACGCCCAGCAGGGCATCATGACTGCGTCGTCGCCCGATCCTCCACGACCCACCCCGGGACACCCGGTGACGGGGACACCTACCTGCACGCGCTGGACATCGCCACCGGGGCGGAGAAAGCCGAACGCGCCTGTCCGGATCGCCGCGTCGCTGCCCGGTACCGGACCCAACACCGGACGCACCATCCGTCTTCAATCCCCGCTGCCAGCGAAACCGGCCGGCGCTGCTGCTGCTGCAACGGCGTGGTCTACCTCGCGTTCGGCACGTTCAGCTGCGACCAATGGTGCGGTCCCCGACGAGGCTCCTACTACGGGTGGGTGTTCGGCCGTCGCACCACCGACCTGGCACTCGTCGCGGCCTTCTGCACCACCCTCCGGCGCCGCCGGCGCAGCACCGGGCAATCCGGGGCCGGTCTGGCGGGCGCACCGGACGGCTCGATCTACTTCGCCGCAACGGCGACGATGGCTCCTGCCGGGAAGTCCTCCCGCGCGGGATCCCGGCAACCCGCGGCGAGCACATCGTTCGGCTGCAAGCCACCGCCGGATGGCCCGGCCTGCGCCTGGCCGGGCACCCCACCCCCAGAACGCCCGCGTTCCTGCGTGGACGGCTACGGCACCCCCGCGGAACAGCCGGGGGATAACACCGACCTGGGCTCCGGCGGCCCCCACGCGCTGCTGCCCGGCAACACCTTGATCTCGTGGGCGGTAAGCAGGGGGCGGATCTACGTCCTGGACGCACCGACGATGACGCTGCGACAGGACAAGAGAGCGCACCCGGCGAGCAGCGCCACCCGACTGGGCGCTCGCGGGCGTGAACCCGGCCCACATCGGCGAGGAGCTTCCAAGTCGTCCTGCAACCAACACATGGACACCTGCCGATCCACGAACGCCGCGCGCGCTCTGGACAACTACGCCAGCGGAGAACACTGGGGCACTGCAACATCCACGGAAATCCGGTGTACTGGCCGGGCACCGGCTGCATCTACCGCATGGCAGAAAAAGACCACCTGAAGGCCTTCAGACATGACGCAGGATAGCAGGAGCGGATCACGGCGTACCGAGATCGAAGCAGATCCGGTAACGCGGGCGGTGGTGCCCTTCGCGCACAGCAACGAGGCGCCGAACTTGGGGATGCCCGGCGGGGCGACGCCTCGGTATCATCGAACGGGAATCAGGACGGCATCGTCTGGGTTTCCTATCCGCAGCTGGGACGGGCAGTGGCAGAAGGCCCCAGGGCTATCTTGTCGCCTATTCCGCGGGCCCGGGAGGGCCCGGATGGGCGCACGCTGACTTCCGAGCTGTGGCGAGACGCGAAGGCTGGTCCTGTAACGCAGAAGTTCTGCCCGCCCACCGCGGCCGCCCGGCAAGGTATTCCGTCCGACGTTCGCCCCGAACGCGCGGCATGGCCTCTCGGTACATCGGGCCGCCAGAGTTGTCGTCTACAGGGGTGAAGGTGTGATATGAGCGGCTTCTTTGACGCCGCCCATGAACCCGCGAACCCAGATCAACTCGGTCTATCTGGCCTACGGTGGAGCAGCTGGCGTGCTCGGACTCCCGGCCGGGAGGAAGAGGACACGGCCGGGCGCTCGATCCCCCCGGTCGGCGCTCGCCACTACGCCAGCTCGGTGCCATTCGATCCGCGCACACGGGACCAGCGGCCTTGCGGATCCCACGCGGATGGTCTCGTGTAACCGACCAGCATCGGCACGGCGGAAGTTGTCGAGTCCACGATTTCCTGGAGCGCGCGGACGGGTGCGCACGTCGTGCACTGGACAGATTCGCGAGCCATGGTTGCAGATGGGCGCCGAGAGCGGCGAGCTCGGCTGCCCGATCTGCCGCGAAGAACGCGCCCACACCCGATGGACGCGGCCGACAAAGCCGCTTCGAATTCGGCGAGATCACGTGGCATCCGGAAAGCGGACCGATCGCCACCGCGCCCGGGCCTCCCGGCCCCGGGCGAACCCGACCTGGCAAAGCCTCGACGGAGGAGCAACGATCGCGCTGAGCGGGCCAGCACCCGACATCGCGTCGTGCAGGAAGATCCAGGCGAGTTGACGGTGTCGCTCAACATAACCAGGCGCGGACACAACCGTCTATCAACCGTGATTGCCCGAAGCTACCGCTACCCCAAAAGCTCTTAGTGCGTGAACAGTCATGAGCTGACTCTTACGTCCGTGTCTTGACCTTCCTGCATAGTTTTTGCGTCTGGCGCTAAGGGCGAATCTGGCTTCCCGCCGTCGACCAGCGCCGAGCCGAGCGTGCGCATCAATGGTCAAACATGGGCGCTCACGTCGTGCCGCGATGGCTGGCTTCGCAAGTCCACGGTGCTCGCGTCCAGGGCGGTCCGAGAGTGTGGGTGCTTGTGAACTCTGTGCACATCGCGACAGTGGCGATATAGGCGAGCCGCAGCGGTGGTTCTGACCCTTGACCCTGGCTTACGGAATCAGCGCAGCGCGGGCCGTCGTGGTGGGAGCCTCTCCCTCGCGTCGATGATCACCGCGGTCGTCGGCCGCTCGTTTCTCGTCTGGCATTGCCACCGCCGACGCTCGAGCTATGGTCTGTCGAACGTAAGATTGCGATCGTACGACAAACAGGGAGCGACACGATGACGGCATTCGGCACCGGTGGCGCTGGTGACGGGAGCCTCCCCTGGCAGCGCTCGGCAGGGCGGCGGCGCTGGCGTTGGTCGACCGGGGTTTCAGGGTCGTGGGTACCAGTTTGACCGCCTCGCGTCACCGCGCCGCGGCAGGCACCACATTCTTCGACCTCGACGTCTCGCGTGACGACTCGGTGCACACTCTGGTCGGCCAGGTGATCGCGCGGTTCGGCCGGATCGACGTCCTGGTCAACAACGCCGGGATCGGCGCGGCGGGAGCCGTCGAGGAGATGTCCTGGTCGAGCAGCACCAGCGGGTCCTCGACGTCAACGTGCTCGGGGTCATCCGCATGAGCAAGGCTGTCTTGCCGGTGATGCGGGCGCAGGGCGGTGGCCGGATCATCAACGTCTCCTCGCTTCTGGGTCTCGTGCCGCAGCCGTTTATGGCGGCTTATGTCGCCTCGAAGCACGCCGTCGAGGGCTTCTCAGGTCGCTGGATCACGAGGTGCGCGAACACGGTGTTTGGTCGTCGCTGGTCGAGCCCGCGTACGACCAGCACGGCGTTCGACCTGAACGCCGCGGTCGCGGACGACCCCCAGCCGGTCTACGCCCCGCGGCGGGTCGTGTTCGACGAGGTGTTGGGCGCCAGGAAGGACGGCGACGCCCCGACCGTCGTGGCAAAGACGATCGTCGCCGCCGCGACCGACCCCGAAGCCCAGGCTCGCGCTACACCGCAGGCGCCCGAGCGGGCCGGGTCAGCACGCTGCGCAGGATCGCACCCGCGCGGCTCTTCGACGGGCAGATCCGCAAGCTGAACAGGATGGCCGGTTGACAACGTCCGGCCCGGCACCTCGGCGCGAGACCACGGCCTCGATCCGTCCAGTCGACGCCGCCGCGCCGAGGGTGCCGGGTGCCGGTCTCCAGAATGCGAGGAGTCGATGATGGCGCGGTACGGCAAGGAGCACAAAGAGCAGACGCTGACGGCGCATCGTGGAGACGTCCGGGCGGCGTGTTCAAGGTCGGACGGCGTGAACGCCTCCGGGGATCGCCACGCCTGATGGCCGACGCCGGGCTGACCAACGGCGCGTTCTACGCGCACTTCGCGTCGAAAGACGATCTGGTCGCAGGCGTGGTCGCCGAGCAGCTCGGCGCGGCCAACGCGAGGCCATCGCGGCTCTGCCTGCCGACTCCGGCATCGAGCGGTTCGTGCGCGGGTACCTGTCGGTCGAGCATCGCGATCACCCCGGCGACGGCTGCCCGTCCGCGGCCCCTGCCCGATGGAGATCGGCCGCTGCGACGACGTGGTCCGGCGGGCCTGCACCGACGGTCTGCGTCGCTCGTCATCGACGTCATCGCGGCACGACTCGAACCCGATGATCCGTCCTCGGCGCGCGCGCACCCTCGCGACGTTCGCGGGGATGGTCAGGACGCGTGCAGCTGGCCCGCGCCTTGACGGATCGCCGCCTTTCCGACGCGAGCTGCTCGAGCAAGGTGTCGCGAACGCGCTGGCGAACCTCGCTGTCGCCGATGAGTGAGGGCCACCTCCACCGCTCGTGTCGCGTCAGCGACCCTCTTCCCGGGCGATGGCCCCACCCTTCGAATCGTGGAAGGACGGGCTGCCATGAAGGCTTTCATCGTCGACAAGTACGGCAAGGACAGCAGGTTACGGGCAGGACAGCTGCCCGAACCGGAGATCGGCGACCACGACATGTTGGTGCGGATCCTGGCCTCCGGGGTGAACCCGCTCGACGCCAAGATCATGGCGGGGAGTTCAAGCTCGTGCTGCCCTACAAGCCACCGTTCGTGCTCGGCAACGACCTGCGCCGGGGTCGTGGAGCGCGTGGGGCCCGGCGTGCAGCGGTTCGCGCCGGGCGAGCAGGTCACGCGCGTCCGGACAAGGACCGCATCGGCACCTTCGCCGAGCTGATCGCGATCGACGAAGCCGATCTCGGCGCTCAAGCCTGCCGCGCTGACGATGGCCGAGGCGGCGTCGCTGCCGCTGGTCGCGCTCACAGCCTGGCAGGCGCTGGTGGAGAAGGCGGACCTGCAGCCCGGCCAGAAGGTCCTCATCCACGCGGGATCCGGCGGCGTCGGGACGACTCGCGATCCAGCTGGCCAAGCACCTGGGCGCCTACGTCGCCACGACCACCAGCACCGCCAACCTCGACTGGGTACGTGAACTCGGCGCGGACCGTGTCACTCGACTACCGTCGGGAGGACTTCGAGCAGGTGCTGCGCGACATCGACGTCGTCCTGGACCCCTCGGCGGCGAGAACCTCGAGAAGTCGCTGCGGGGTCTTGCGACCCTGCGGCCTGGCCATCGGCATCGGCGGCCCGCCGACCCGGACTTCGCGGCGCAGCTGGGCAGGCGCGCTGCTGCGCCCGGTGCTGGCCCTGCTCAGCCGCAAGGTCCGCCGGGCAGCGCGCAAGAACGGGTGCGGTACTCGTTTCTGTTCATGCGAGCCAACGGCGACCAGCTGCGGAGATCACCGCGCTGGTCGACGGCGGCACGATCCGCCCGGTCCTCGACCGGGCCTTCGACTTCGACGACACCATCGCCGCGCTCGACTACGTCGGCTCCGGCCGGACCAAGGGCAGGTCGTCGTCACGATGAAGTAGCCGTCGGCAGGTTCTGGCGCGGGTCTCATCATGTCGCCCGCGGCTACCGACAGACCCTGCTCCGATCGAACTGGCCGGCAAGTCTCCTGGAGACAGCCGGGTGCGCAACCGATCCCCCTAAGGGGAGGGGTTAGCCCGCTGCGCGTCGTATCGGATGCTGTTACCGAGCGTTACCGGTATTTCAGGCGGACTTCCGTAGTAGCGGGGACACACCTGCCGCCGCGGATCAGCGCGCCGCACGCGAGCACCACTTTGTGGCTGCTGTTGGCCGGTTCGTGACGAACTGTTGCGCCTTCGGTTGACGGCGGTCCTCGTTGCGCCACCGCCAGCCGTGACTGATTTGCGCACCATGATCAAAGTGCCGGGCCGTCGGGTAACGCCGATCGCCGCAGGTCACGACCTCAGGCCGACTTCTGAACCCCACAGGCCAACCGGGCATCGGGTTGACCGCCACCCGCGGCGCTGGACGGGGCCGCAGGTGCTGCCCGGACGCCCGCAGGGCGAGCAGCAGCGATCGGGTGTGTCGAGCCTCGTGTGGTGGGTTCTACGAATCGCCCACGTAGTCATCTTCGCATCGACCTCGACCGAGAGGATGAGATGCTCCGTCCATGAAGTCGCGGCATACTGCGTCGTCGACGACGACCCGGCGCTCGCCGAGATGCTCACCATCGTGCTGCGCGGTGAGGGTTTCGACACCGCCGTGGTCGGCGACGGCACACGGTGCGCTGCCCGCCGTCCGCGAGCTGCGGCCCGACGTCGTGCTGCTGGACCTGATGCTGCCCGGCATGAACGGCATCGACGTCTGCCGGGCGATCCGCACCGAGTCGGGCGTGCCGATCGTCATGCTCACGGCCAAGACCGACACCGTCGACATCGTGCTCGGGCCTGGAGTCGGGCGCCGACGACTACGTCGTCAAGCCGTTCAAGCCCAAGGAGCTCGTCGCCCGCATCCGCGCCCGGGTGCGCGCGCACCGAGACCGAGCCCGCCGAGCACGCTGGCGATCGGCGACGTCACGATCGACGTCCCGGCCCACCAGGTCGCCCGGGCGGGCGAGCCAGATCGCGCTCACGCCGCTGGAGTTCGACCTGCTGGTGGCGCTGGCCCGCAAGCCGCGCCAGGTGTTCACTCGCGAGGTGCTGCTCGAGCAGGTGTGGGGATACCGGCACGCGGCCGACACGCGGCTGGTGAACGTGCACGTCCAGCGGCTGCGGTCGAAGGTCGAGCGCGACCTCGAGCACCCGGAGGTCGCGCTGACCGTGCGCGCGGAGTGGGCCACAAAGCCGGGCCTCCGTAAGGACGCCTTCGGATCCGAACGACGCCGATCGACCTGTGGGGTTCCAGAACTCGGCACGCCCTGCTGACCAGCGGCGATCGATGCTCGCCAGCGGCTCGGCATGATCGTCGACGTGTCCGCTGCGGCTACTGTACTTGATCTCTCTCGGCAGGCGCTCGGGCTGGTCCCAAGCGTCATCGGCCGCACCTCCTCCACCGGCGACGCTCGAGCTGCTCGTGCTGCGGCATGAGGTCGCCGTGCTGCCGCCGCACAAACCCAAGACCCCGCCTGGACTGGGCCGACCGCGCCGTGGCTTCGCCGCCCTCGTCCGGCGGCTGCCCCGCGCGCTGCGTTGCCATCGCCTGGTCACCCCGGACACGACTCCTGCGCCTGGCATCGCCGCCTCGTTCGGCAAGACGGTGGACCTACCCGAACCGGACCGGACGGCCACCGATCGACGACGGTCGTCGCCGCCTTGGTCGTGCGGATGGCGACGGAGAATCCGCACTGGGGGTACGAGAGGATCCAGGGCGAGCTGCTCAAGCTCGCGCCACCGCGTCGGCGCCTCGACGATCCGGCGGATCCTGCAAGCGCCACCGCATCCCACCGGCGCCGGTACGCGGCACACCGACACCAGCTGGCGGCAGTTCCTGCGCACGCAGGCCACCAGCATGCTTCGCGGTCGACTTCTTCCACGTCGACTGCGCGGTCACGCTGCGGCGGCTCTACGTCTTGTTCGCGCTCGAGGTCGGCGATCGCTACCTGCATGTCCTCGGCGCGACCCGCGCTATCCCGGACGGGTCCTGACGATGCAGAGCAATACGTAAACTGAACGAAGCGTATAAT
>ERZ1370068.1672-contig-11586_pt1 | contig 53033 bp, 93 predicted proteins | sample MGYA00561227_ERZ1370068 | MGnify/ENA primary metagenome ERZ1370068 (study PRJEB38410, sample SAMEA6850437) | metagenome | study: Metagenomic assessment of the ecological functions of the soil: analysis of the soil microbiota associated with the... | reverse complement strand
GCAGCTACGCATTGCTGCACCGGCCCGAGCTGCTGGCGGAGCAGCAGAGAACCAAGTCGCATGGGGGAAACCCCGCATCGCGCGGATCGGACAGGAACATACATCCCCAGTCTCGTCGCCAGCGGAGTTCTGGTCGAGAGGCGGGAAGGAGGTTCAGCACCCTCGGACGAACACCGGCGCCGGTGCAGGCTTCGGCATCAGTCCTCCCCTGCTCGACGGCTTGCAAGCGACCGGCCAAGCGGCGCACAGAAGCAGCAGGCGCGCGGCTGGACGCGCAGAAGCTGCGGGAGAGCCATCTCCGCCTGCAGGGTGGAGAACCGAACCGCTTTCGCCAGGCCCTTCTCGACCTCACCTCGGCCGAGCAGCGGAGTCGCACCCCGGCCGCCGACCGGGTCCGGCTCTCCGAGCAGCAGAGCTGGCGCAGGCCCAGCAGCGCTTCGACGCGGCAGGTGCGGCAGGCGTCCATCGAGACGACCAACGCGCGCAGTGCGCTCTTCACCGCCCGCAACGCTGATCCCAGGCCCGCGTCGGATATGCCACCGCCCGGTGCGGACCCATCGGGCGCTGGGCGTCGTCTGATCAACTTTCCCGGTAACGGAACCGAACGGGAAGCTTTTCTATGGCAACGCACGCGGTGGAATCCTGGACTCTCCCGAGACCTCGAGTCCACGCCCGGCAGGCGGCGGGTGCTGCCGATCATACTCGCGACGACCGCGCGCGCTCGTAGCCGTGGGAGCATTCGCTCTTCGCCAAAGTGGCGCTTCGCCCGGGTGCACGACGTCACGACAGACAACGCCCAGGTGGATGGCCACAATCACCGACCATCGCGCCTCCGGGTTCAGGCCTTCGTCGCTCCAGGTTCGGGTGGACGACAACCGGCGGGTGACAACCGGGGCGGCGACGCTCTGGTCGTGCTCGACGATCGGGATCTCCAGGTCAGGGAAGGCTGAGCCCGCCAGGGCGGACTCGGCGTAGCGCGCCGGGCGGCAGCGGGGAGCAACACACCCGTGGCGGGCCAGGCGCCGGGCCCAGCTCGCCTGGAGCTGGCGAGCCCAGGCCTCCAGCGCGCAGGCCGACGGTCGCCTCCCGCCGAGGCCGCCGCCCGGAAGGCCCGCCGCCGACCTGGAGCGGAATGAAAGAGCACCTCCTGGCGCGACGACCGCATCGTCCCGCCGCAACGGCTGGACGCCTCGCGGAGGCAGACGGCAGACGCCGCCACAGGCGCAATCTCGCCGCCGCACAGACAGGTCTCTCCGCCGCGCAGAGCCAGGTCTCGGCCTACGGCGCGCCGCCGACTCTGGGGCCGACGCTCGGCACCCGGCTGGAGAGCGCTCAGGCGAGCGCTCGACAACGCGCCTGCCCAGCGCAGCTACACCGTCATCACAGCGCCCATGGCGCAGGGGTCGTGGCCAAGCAGGGGAGCGATGGAGCCCGGCGCCCTCGTCAGTGTGGGCCAGGGACTGATGCAGCTGATCCCGGAGAAACTGACCTGTGGGTCACGGCAGAACCTCAAGAGAGACGCAGGTCCGCGATGTGAATCCCGGCGACATAGGCCAGCCTCTCACGGTGGACGCCTATCCCGGCCGCACGTTCTACTGGCCACGTCGAAAGCCTGAGTCCGGCCCACCGGCGCGCGGTTCTCTCCTTGCTTCGCCCGGACCCATAACGCCACCGGCAGCCACCCAAGGTGGTGCAGCGAATGGTCCCGGTGCGGATCTGCGGTGGACTCCGGGGCCGATGCCGAGCACCACGCTCCCCGCCCCCGGCATACTCCGGCCGGCGATCCGGAGCCGAGGTAAAGCGGACCGATGGCGACGGCGTTCGCGCTTCCGGCCCGGCCGGTCCACGCGCTCGCGGGAAGAGGCTACCACAGCCACCGCTACCCTTCATTGCTGCCTTCGCGGTGGTGTCGGCCAGCGTCCTCGAGCTGGCGCGGACGCCAGCATCGTGAACGTGGCCATCCCCACATGATGGGAACCTGGGCGCCACGCTGGACGAGATCGCCTGGGTGAGCACCGGCCACATCGTGGCCAACGTCATCATCCTGCCGCTCTGACCAGCTGGCTTTCGGACCGGCTTCGGCCGCCGGAACTATTACACCGGCTCGATCGTCCTCTTCACCCTGCGCGTCGTTCTTCTCGCGGCAACGCCCACACGCTCGAAGAGCTCGTTGGCGCGCGGGTGATCCAGGGCATCGGCGGCGGCGCGCTCATCTCCACGCGCCCAGGCGATCCTGTTCGACGTCTTTCCCTCAGGAGAACGGGCGACGGCGCATGGCGATCTTCGGCATAGGGCGTGATGGTCGGGCCGACGCTCGGACCGACCGCTGGGTGGATGGATCACCGACAACTACTCCTGGCCCTGGATCTTCTATCATCAACATCCCGCTCGGCATCCTGGCGGCGATGATGACCTGGCGGTACTGTGCCGGAGCCGGAGCAGCGTCAACGAGCGGGTCGATCGCGTAGACTGGCTTGGCCTGGCGCTGCTGATCATCGGCATCGGCTGCCTGCAGGTGCTGCTCGAGCGCGGAGAGTCCAAGGGACTGGTTCGACATCGAGACGAGATCCGGATCGAAACCCCGTTCTCGCCACGGTTGCGCTGATCGGGTTCGCCTGGCACGAGCTCACCACCGAACATCCGCGTCGTGGACCTGCGGATTCTGCCGCGAACCGCCAGGCTCGCCGGCCGGGGTGGTCTTCGGGCTCGATTCTCGGGTTCGCCCTGTACGCGAGCGTCTTCGCCTTGCCGGTATTCCTCCAGACGCTCGAGAGGATACACCGCGTGGGATACCGGAAAGTAGATCCTGCCCGGGCGCCATCGCCAGTGCGATCACCATGGCCATCACGGGGCGGATCACCGGGAAGGTGGATGCCCGGTATCTGATCGTGACGGGCGTAGGGCTCTTCTTCTGGGCGATGTGGCTCCATTACCACTTCACGCTCGAAATCGGGATGCATGATCTGCTGCTACCCATGATCCTGCGTGGCGTGGGCCTCGGCCTCATCTTCGTCCCGCTGACCCAGGTCTGCCGTCGGCCGACCTGCGGCCGCACGCAGCTCGCTCAGGGGACCGGCCTCTTCACGACCTCTCTCGCCAATTGGAGCGGCAGCTTTGGGATCGCGGTAGCGGCGTACGCTTGTTGAGCCGCATTCACTGAGCAGAGTCGCGAAGGGTTGCGCGCGCACACTCCGACACCGACGGAGCCTTCCACGGCCGCCTGGCTGCAATCGACAGTTGCCCGGATGCAGCAACTGGGCGGGAGCTTCCAGGAAGCCCAAGTCGAGAGCGTATCGCCTGCTCGATCTCCGCCTCGACGCCCAGGCCGGCATGATCGCCTTCGAGAAGGTGTTCCTGATCATGGGAATCACCTTCGTGGTTGCGCTGCCGCTTCTGCTGCTCTTCCGGACCGGACGCACTCAGGGTGGGCCAGCAGGCCACTAACAGCGGGAACGGGGAACAGGAGAAGACGCCCGCACGCCCGGACAGCAACGGTGATGGGAAGGGAGACTCGAGTGGCTTAAATTCCACACCCTGTTCCCTGTTCCCTGTTCCCCTGTTCCTCGTTCCCGCTTCTCGCCCTTGTCCGACATCCTCGACGACTTTCGAATCCGACGCGACACCAGCAGCCGGAGCCCTTGTTGCTGGAGTTGGTCGGCCGATACCGGAAGTCACCGGCCGCGGGGAAGGGCCCGGTCTCGACCGCGACTCACGCCCGGTTGAGCTGGCTCAACGGTTCGCTGGTCCCATGCCGCGACGCGGGCGTCCACTGGATGAGGTGGTAGCACATCTCGAGCGCGATGTTCTTCCTCACTGCAATCGCCTCACCCATCCGATGTACCTCGGCCACCAGGCATCCGGCCCCGCTGCCCGCGGCCATCTGGACCGAGTCCTCACCGGAGCGATCAACAACTCGCTCGCGGTGGCCGAGATGTCGCCGGCGATCACCGCGATCGAGCGTCAGTTGATCCGCTGGATGGCTGAGCTGGCTGGCTATGGGGCGGAGGCAGGAGGAACAGTTCACCTCCGGGCGGCACCGAGGCAACATTCACGGCGCTCCTCGCCGCGCGAGCCAGGGCGTTGCCGGATGCGTGGGAGAATGGCATCGGGAGCGCCGCACCCGCCGTCGTCTATGGGAGAACGCTCACTACGCGGTGACTCGGGCCATCGGTGAGCTTGGGATCGGACTCCGGTGCCGGTGTCGTAGTCCCCAGCCGTGACTTTCGCATGGATCCGGCGGCCTTGAACAGGTGCACTCGACGAGCCTGGCGCGGAAGGGCCGCCAGAGTCATGGCGGTCGTGGCCACCGCCAGGCTCTACTCCCACCGGGATCGTTCGACGACGCCTGGAATCGATCGGGCGAAGCCTGTGAAGCCTCGCGGGCATCTGGCTGCACGTTGACGGTGCGCATGGCGCGTCCGCGCTGCTCTCCAGACCGGCACCGCCATCGGCATGAATGGCATGCGAGCGGGCCCGCTCCATCGCGTGGGATCCTCACAAGATGATGCTGCTGCCACTCGCGGCAGGCATGCTGGTGGTGCGGGACGAGAGGGACACTCGATCAGGCGTTCCTGCAGCGGGCTCCCTACCTGTTCCACGGGGCGGAGAACCAACCGGTAGCCGGATCAGGGTGTCCGGAGCTCGCCTGCTCCGCGGCGTGCCGATGCCCTGAAGGCCTGGGTCGCCCTGCTCAGCGCTACGGAGCTGACGGCATTGGAGAGCTGTATGATCGCGCTGTGTGACCTGACCAGCCGACCTGTACGGCCTCATTGAACGGCATCCTTCCTTCGAGACCCTTCACGCTCCCGAGAGCAACATCCTCTGCTTCCGTTTCGTGGGTGACGGCCGCTCCGATGATGCGTCGCTTGACCGTGCTCAACAAGGAGCTGCGCGAGCGCTTCAATCGATCGGGCGTTGGATGGATTACCACGACCGTCCTCAACGGTCGCCGAGTGCTTCGGGTGACGATCATGAATCCGCGGACGAGAGCCGAGCATCTCCAGCGCCTGCTCGATGGGCCTCTCAGCAGAGGCGGGGCGGATGGCCTGACTGCTTGCCAGTCTTGGCTACGCCCCGATAGCTTGGCGGCCCCAACCGTGATCCTGCCACTGTGACCTTTCAGCGCAAGCTGCTCCTCGGTACTTCGCTCATGATCCTTCCAGTGCTGCTCATCGGCCTGGAGGCGATCCGCAGCAACGCCGAGGAACGGCGCGCCCTGAAGCACTCGGCGCCGGCCTGGGTCGCAATCGGACCTATGCCGGAGCTGGAAACCGCCATGTTCAACCAGACCGAATCGGTCTGGCGCTACCTCACCGGCATGGACAGCTCCGCGCGGCAACGAGTTCCGCCTGGCGGGCGAGGTAGTGGACTACTGGTACGACCGCTGGCAGGGCGAGCTCAAACCGGACGAGATGGAGCTCGCGAAGAGCGTCCAGGCGATTCAGATCCAGATCCAGGCGGTGGGAGACAGCGTCTTCCGTCTCTACGACACCGGCCATCACGAGCTGGCCTACAAGACTGCGCAACTCGAGCTGAAGGGGCGCCTACAACCGGCGCTCACCACGCTCAATCGGGAGATCTATCGCCGCGCGCGTGAGTTCAGCGTCCAGGCGGCATTCGCGCGGGTGGAGGAGATTGTAGACAATGAACGTCGTGTGCTGCTCGCGATCACGGGCCTGGCACTCTGCGGGCGGGCTGCTCATCTCGTGGCTCATCGCCCGCGGCCTGGTCCGGCCTATAACGGTTCTGAGTAACGCAATGGCGGTGGTAGGCGGCGGCGACCTCGACCATCCGATCCGCACCCAAGCCAGCGACGAGATCGGGAACCTGGCCCGATCCTTCGCCGGGATGACGGAGAATCTGCGGAAATCTCGAGCGCGAGATGGTTCGGCTCTAACGGAGCGCTGATTCAATCCGAGAAGCTCGCTTCACTGGGAGAGATGGCGGCGGCGGTGGCTCACGGTCTCCGCAACCCGCTCGCAAGCTTGCGCGCTTCGGCACAACTCGCGCTGCGTCACCCCGAGTCTCCCGCCGCCCGCGAACAGCTCTCGGCTATCATCCAGGAGGTCGACCGCCTGGACCGGCGGATCAGTCACCTGCTCGCGCTTTCCCGCCCCGCGCCGTTTCATCCGATGCCGGAGCGGATTCCGCAGCTGGTGCAGGACATCCTTCCCGCGTTCACCGAGCGGCTGCGGGCGCAGGGCGTGACTCTGGAGCAGGATCTGCCGGCTGTCGCTTCCTGAGGTCCGGGTGGATCCCGATGAAACTGGAGCAGGTACTCGTGGAACTCGTTTCCAACGCTCTCGATGCCATGCCATCCGGCGGCCGCCTTGCCATCGCGGGGCGACTGGAGCAGTCAGGCGAGACCCCGGGCCTCGCCGTGACCGTGCAAGACACCGGTTCGGGAATTCCCGAGCAGGTGCTTCCTTCCATCGGCGAGCCGTTCTTTACCACCCGAGCCCGAAGGTACCGGCCTCGGCGTCGCCACTGCACGGCGGTTCGTGGAGCAACACGGGGGCCGTCTCGACTTGACCAGCCGCGTAGGAGAAGGGACCACCGTGAAGATCTGGCTGCCCCAATGAACGGCTCACACCGGTCCTCATCGTTGACGACGAGCGCAACCTCGCGCGCGCGATGAAGGCGTTCCTCGCCGAGCACGGCTACGAAAGCGAGGTCGCCGGAGATGCGGAGCGGCGCTGCAGCTCCTGCCGACCCTGCATCCCGACGTGGTCTTCAGCGATGTTCGCCTTCCCGGAATGAACGGCATCGAGCTCCTGAAGCGGATCAAGGAGTTCGACCCCGCGATCCCCGTCGTGATCACGACCGCCTTCGGTCTCGATCGAGGAGCGGTCGCAGCGGTGAAGCTGGGCGCCTTCGACTACGTGAAGAAGCCGCTGGATCTGGAAGAGCTGAAGCTCCTGGCCGACCGGGCGCGCGAAACCTCGCTCATGAAGCGGGAGCTCTCCTACCTGCGGCAGCGGGTCGCTCGTGACGTACCCTTCGACAACGTGCTGGGCGAGTCACCCGTAATGCGCGGGATACTGGAGCAGGTCCGGCAGATCGCGGCCCTGGACGAGACGCCACCGGTCCTGATCACCGGGGAAACCGGAACTGGCAAAGGCTCGTGGCCAGGACGATTCATGCTTCGGGCAGCCGTGCGACATCGTCCATTTATCGACGTCAATTGCACCGCCCTCCCGCGACACTCATGGAAGCCGAGCTCTTCGGCTACGAGCGCGGCGCTTTCACCGATGCCAAAGAGTCGAAGATCGGCCTGTTCCGAGGCGGCAGAGGGTGGATTCCTCTTCCTCGACGAAATCGGCGACGTGGAGCTGGCGCTGCAGGGCAAGCTGCTCGCGCGCCATCGAAGAACGCGGTGGTGCGCCAGGTCGGCGGGATCCGGGACCGGAAGATCGACGTGCGGATTCTCGCGGCGACGAACCGGGACCTGGAACGGGATGCCGGCGGGGAGCGGTTCCGGAAGAGATCTCTATTTCCGTCTGGCAGTGATTCTGATTCGCCTCCCGCCGCTCCGCGATCGGGGCAATGACATACTGCTGCTCGCCGAGCACTACGCTGCGGGAGTTCTCGGCCAAGTACGAGCGCGGGAGGTCCGCGGTATCTGATGCCCTCGCGCGGGAGCAATTGATGGCCTATCCCTGGCCCGGGAACGTGCGCGAGTTGAGTCACGTGATCGAGCGTGCCGTGCTGTGGAGCCGCGGCGGAGATCTGTCAGCGGAGCATCTCGCCCTTACCGTCCCTCGATCAGGTCCAGCTACCACAGGCGCTCGACCGCCGAGCCGCCAAGCCGCCGAGCCGCCGAGCCGGCCAAGCCTCGAGCAGTGGGAGCGTCAGTTACTCGAACAAGCCCTCAAGGAGGAAGGTGGGAATCAGACCAGGGCGGCACAGCGGCTGGGAATTTCACGCGATACGCTGCGCTATCGGATCAAGAAGTATGGGTTGGGCTAGTGGGTGATCTCACCCAAAGTGGGTCATATCACCCACTTACCCCCAAGTGGTGGGCGGTAGGCACAATCGCCAAGACATTGGAAGTACAATAACTTAGGAGTCGAGGGGAAGACGACCAAGCCCGGCACGGCGTCTGCTTTACCCGAGAACAGTACTGCTGCGCTGCAGTCACAGACGTAATCTCTTTGGAGGGTACCTCGATGTCTTGGACCAAGCCAGAAGCTGAAGTGGTTGCGGTCACCATGGAAGTCACCGCGTACGTCGCGACGCTTTAAATTCGCGATGCACCGGACGGGGCTCGCGGAAGCGGGCCCCGTTTGCTTTGTATGGACCTGATTCTTCTAGGCACCGCCGCGGGCGGCGGATTCCCTCAGTGGAACTGCTGGTGCCCACCTGCCCGCGTCGCGCGAACCGATCCGGCTCGGGCTCCACCCCGCACTCAGTCCTCCGCGGCCGTATCGTCCGGATGGCAAGCGATGGTTCCTGCTCAACGCCTCACCCGACGTCCGACTCCAGCTGGGCCTGCTCAATGGTCAGGCTCCGGCAGGAATTCGGCACGTCCCGGTCGAGGCGTGGTGCTGACCGATGCTGAACTTGACCACACACTCGGCTTGGCCCTGCTGCGCGAAGCTCGCCAGCTTCGGCCTCTACGCCACCGATGCGGTGCTCGGCGTTCTCCGGGAGGATTCCAGACTGCTGCCGGTAACCGAGGCCTTCTCGGAGGTCACTGTCACCGGCTGTCTCTGGATACAGAGGTGCCTTTGCTCTACCGTGACGGCACGCCCAGTGGCATCGAGGTCACTGCCTTCAGCGTAGCTGGAGATCCGCCTCGCTTTGCGCGGCGCGAGGAGCCGGGCCACACCATTGGGCTCTTGCTGCGCGAAACCAGGTCGGGGAGCAGAGCCGCGTTTGTTCCCGGCTGTGGCGCGCTCGATGAGAAGCTGCTCGGTCGGCTGCGCGAAACGGATTCGCTGGTTCATCGACGGCACGTTCTGGGACGACGCCGAACTTGTGACACTCGGGATCAGCGATCGCTCCGCCCGACAGATGGGCCACGTGCCGGTTTCAGGAACCGAGGGAAGTCTGGCGATCCTCCGGGATCTCCCTTGCCGAAATCGGGTCTACACCCACATCAACAATTCGAATCCCCATGCTCCTGGAAGATTCCCGAGCGGCGCGAGGTTGAGGCGGCAGGCATTCTCGTGGGGGACGATGGGATGAGAGATTTTCACTATGACGACGGTGTTCAACGAATCCAGGCTGACGAGCGTTCCGCGTCCCGCCATTCCGGAGCTTTCCCGTCCGCTTACTCCGGCAGAGCTGGAGGAGGCGCTGCGCGGTTTCCACGGCTCTACTACGTCGAGCACCCGTTTCACAAACTCATGTATCAGGGCCAGCTCACTCCGCGCCAATTCCAGGGCTGGAGCCGCCAACCGGCTCGCGTACCAGCGCGTCGTCCCCGCAAGGACGCAGCGATCCTGTCCAATTGTCCTGATCCTGCAGTCCGCCGGGAGTGGATCCAGCGCATCACCGATCACGACGGCACCCAGAAGGGAGAAGGCGGGATCGAAATGTGGATCAGACTCGGGTCGCACTCGGCGTTCCCCGGGAGGAAGATGGAGGACGAGCGCCATGTGCTCCCGCGCCGTCCGCTCTGATCTGCGAATCCTACGTCTGGTTCTGCAAGTCGAAGCCGTGGGTTCAGGCGGTTGCGTCGTCTCTCACCGAGCTATTTTGCCCCCAAGATTCACAATCAGCGCATCGAGTCTCTTTCCCGATCCATTACCCATGGATACCGCCTGAAGCGCTCGATTATTTCAAGAGCAGGCTGGTTCAGGCGCCACGCGACGTGAAGCATGGCCTCTCGATCGTGCAGCGGCGTTGCACGACCGTGGAGACTCAGCGCCAGGCCTTCGAGGCGCTGGCCTTCAAGCTGGAAATGCTCTGGGCTATGATCGACACGATTCACAACGCGTATCGCGAAGATGGCGAGATAATCGTCCCGTGACTCCCGATTCCCGCCCTCAGCTCTGGCGACTGGCCAGGATCGACTTCGACCGGGTGCGCCGGCGGCCGGTCCTGCTGTATCCCGAGGGGCGATGTTCATCAACGACACCGGGAAGGCGATCCACGGAGCTTTGCAACGGCGAGCGGACTGCCGGCGAGATCGCGCGGGAGCTGGGCGAGCGATACCAGAGCGAGGTTCTGACTGACGTGATCGAGTATCTCGAGGGAATGGAACAACGGAACCTGGTCGTCGATCGAGCGGCGGTGGCTCCATGACCGGGCCCGCATTCTGAATCAGCCGACGACCCTGCTGGCGGAGATCACCTATCGCTGCCCGCTGCATTGCCGCTACTGCTCCAATCCGCTGGAGATGACCAGGGCCGAGGCCGAGCTTTCGACGTCGGATTGGAAGCGGGTCTTCACCGAAGCGCGGAACCTCGGCGTCCTTCAGCTAGGCTTGTCAGGCGGGAGCCGCTGGTGCGCAAGGATCTCGAGGAGCTCGTCGCCCACGCCCGCAGCGAAGGGCTGTATTCGACCCTGGTAACCTCGGGACTCGGACTTACGCGAAATCGCGCTCAGAGTCTCAAGGAAGCCGGGATCGATCACGTACAGATCTCGTTTCAGGATTCCGACACCCAATCCGCCGAGCAGATTGCCGGTATCCGGTCGGTGAAGCAGAAGCGCGCGGCGGCGGAGCTGGTGCGGGAGCTGGATCTCGCGTTCTCGGTGAACGTGGTACTTCACCGTCAGAACCTGGACCACCTGAGCGACATCATCGAGATGGCGGCTTCGATGGGAGCGGACCGGCTGGAGCTGGCAAACACTCAGTACTACGGTTGGGCGCTCAAGAACAGGGCGGCGCTGCTACCGACCCGCCAGCAGGTCGAGGCCTCGAAGGCGATAGCTGAGGCGGCCATCAAGAAGTATCGGGGAAGATGCAGATCCTCTATGTGCTGCCCGACTATTACGAGACCTACCCGAAGGCCTGCTACGGCGGGTGGGGCAATGTGTACATCCTGGTAACGCCCGACGGTCGTGCCCTTGCCCTGCCACGGCGCGACCCAGATTCCCTCGCTCTCGTTCGTCGATGTCCGGGAGCGGCCGCTCGACTGGATCTGGCAACACTCGCCGATCTTTAACGCCTTCCGCGGCGACAGCTGGATGAAAGAGCCTTGCCGCACTTCGTTCCCGGAAGAACTTGGACTTCAGCGGCTGCCGCTGTCAGGCCTTCGCGCTCACGGGAGACGAGACCAATCCCGACCCCGTCTGCACGCTCACTCCTCTGCGGTCGATCATTGATGAGGCGCTGACGCTGAACGCAGGCCCGCCCGAAGTACGTGTATCGGAATATCGAGAAGGAGGCGGTGGCTGGGCCAGCAGCGCCTTAAGGGAGGCGCATAAGCCTTGGGCCTTAAGCCAAGCCGATGCCTACGACGGCTTACGGCCTGTGGCTCTCCACCTACGGTGGGCACTTCCCTCCACCACCCGCTCGGGCCGAATCGTTTGCTCCACCCTCGTCTGCGCACCTCGCGGGAGTTCATCGCTGGCCGGAATTGACGCTTCCGCCTCGATCGCGCGATCCCAGCGCGTCAAACCCGTCGCCGGGTCCCAGAGCATCAGCCCAGTTTCCCGCTCGACCTGTTGCGCCGTGTCCGCCAACGAATCCCCCGAGCCTTGAGTGCAGGGTCCGGTTTCCAACCACTCGATAGCGCTGCAAATTCTTCTGGTCGGACTGGCGACTGATGATCCACCCCGTCGAGTCCTGCCAGCGTTGTCCAACATCCAGTGATGCACCCGGCACCGGGGAAACAAATCGTCGAGCACCGCGGTGGAAGTTGGTAATCTCAGCGATCTCACCGGGGACGAAGGGGCATCAATCCGGAAATACCGACCCTCAGGGTAGAGCAGGCCGAGGAACCGGCCGCCGATGACCCCATCGGTATCGACCACACGCTTGCCAGTCGGCTCGGCACGCCACACCATCAGGAGTCGAACCAGCTCTCGACCAGCATGCCGCCCGCAGTATCTCGGGCAGCCACGACCAGCAGCCCGCTTCGCCCCGCTGTTCTGCCGTAGCACCCGGTTTCCGCTCTCGAGGCGGAGGCTGGTCTCCACCGACTGGCGAAACCGCGCACAGGCGGGGTCGGGCGGTGCGGTAACCGGATCGGGACTGCCTGGGCCGGCGCAGACGCAGGCATGAGCCGACACGGCCACAATCGCAAGTAGTGCGGCAATCACCTTCATGAGGACAATATGGCACCGGCCTCTCGCCTCTGTCGGACTCTGGTTCATGCGCTGACCCTGCTTCCCCTGCTTGCCGGGCCCGGAGCCGCACAGACCCGGACCCTCACTTCACGCCGGCCGATTGATCGATGGTGAGTCGGATCAGGTGCGGACGGACCAGGGAATTCTGGTTGAAGGCGAGCGGATTTCGAAGGTTGGATCCTGGAGTGAAGTGTCAGCCGTCGCTGCCGGGGCAACCGTGGTGGACCTGACCGGAATGACGGTGCTTCCGGGAATGATCGACAATCACACTCACATCCTGCTGCAAGGAGACATCACCGCTCAGGACTACGACGATCAACTGCTCAAGGAGTCGATTCCCTACCGCACCATCCGGGCGACCGCCGCGAGTTCGCACCGCGCTCATGAATGGCTTCACCACAATGCGGGACTCTCGAGACCGAAGGCGCGATGTACGCCGACGTGGACGTGAAGACCGCCATCAACCGCGGAATCATCCCCGGTCCCCGGATGTTCGTCGTTACCCGTGCGATGGCGCCAACCGGCATGTACCCGCTCAACGGGTATTCCTGGGAATTGCGCGTACCGGAAGGCGTCCAGATCGTGGACGGGCCCGACAATGTGCGCAAAGCGGTCCGGGAACAGGTCAGAGTACGGCGCCGATTGGATCAAGTTCTACGCCGATCGCCGCTACTACCTCGGTGACGACGGGAAGCTGCACAGCTGGGTGAATTTCACCGACGAGGAAATGAAGGCGCTGGTGGACGAGTCACACCGGCTGGGCCGCAAAGTCGCCGCGCATGCGATCGGCTGGGATGGAATCGACGCGGCGCTCCGCGCCGGGGTCAACAGTATCGAGCACGGCGACGGGCTCACGGCCGAGCTGGTGGACCGGATGGTCAAGCAGAAGGTCTACTGGTGCCCGACGATCTTCGTCGGGGTGTATGTCGCGGAGGGCCGAGGCGGGATCTGGCCGAAGATGGTGGAGCTGGAAAAGGCCGCCTTCGGCATGGCGCTCCGTCGCGGCCTGCTGCCATTCATCTCCTATGGCACCGATGCCGGCGGCTATGCCTGGGACCAGAACCAGGCCCAGGAGCTGGATTACATGGTGCGCTACGGGATGACGCCGATGCAGGCGATAAAGTCGACCACGACCGTGGCCGCGAGGTTGCTGGATCAGAGCGCCAATCTGGGCGCGGTTTCGGCGGGAGCGGTTCGCGGACCTGATTGCCGTGGAGAAGGATCCGCTGGCCGATATCACCGAACTGCAGCGGGTGCAGTTCGTGATGAAGGGAGGAGTGATCTGCAAGGGCGGGCAGTAAAGACCCGGAGATGGCCGGGATATCCCGGCCATCTCAGTTGCGCAGTCCGTTGTCGCTCACATACCGAATCAGGTCCGCATTCGACATCATCTGCATCTTCTCCAGAATGCGGGAGCGATAAGTACTCACCGTCTTGGCGCTCAAGCCCAACCGCTCCCGCCAGCACCTTGACGCTCAGGCCGGTACCAAGACCGCAGCACCTCGTACTCGCGGTCCGAAAGCCTCTCGTGCAGCACGGTGCTCGCGCCGGCCTCGAGGCCCGTCGCCAGCCTTTCGGCGAGTGCCGCGCTCACGTACTTCCCTCCCGGTACACCTTGCGGATGGCTTCGATCAACTGCTCCGGGAGTGATCCTTGGTGAGATACCCCGCCGCGCCGCGCGCGAAGGGCGCGCACTGCCCATTGGTCCTCCGGGTGCACGCTGAGCACCAGGACTTTGACCGAGGGGTGCTCCTTCCGCACCATCTGCAACACTTCGATGAAGCTGGGCCCCGGCATCGAGACGTCGAGCAGGATCACGTCGGTCGGCGTTTCCGTGACCCGCTGCAATACCTCGCCGGCTGAGGCCGCCTCTCCCACCACCGTGATACCGGGGTGGTCGGCGGCAATTCGCCGAAGGCCTGCGCGCACGATGGGATGATCATCCGCGATCAATAGACGAATCATGCAACCGCCTCCTGTGTCTCTAGTACTCGTGAGGGAATCCTCACCTCGACTCCTGGTGCCCTCTCCAGGCCAGTCCTGCTATCTCGAGCACGCCCCGCAGGCGATAGCCCGCTCGCGGATTCCGATCAGACCCAGTGAGCTTCGACCAGCCAGCTCCACCGGAGTGATCCCTCGCCCATTGTCCGCTACCACCAGTCGCAGTTCATCCCGGGTCTGCAGCACGCCGATACGGACAATCGTCGCGCCGGCGTGCCGGGCCACGTTGGTGAGCGCCTCCTGCAGGATCCGGAAGATTGTGGTAGCTCGCACGTCATCCACCGGGCTGTCATCCGATTGCAGAGTCGAGGTCGGTCTCGATCCCGGTGCGCCGGAAGAATTCCTGCGACTGCCACTCGATCGCCGCCACCAGGCCGAGCAGGTCGAGCACACCGGGGCGGAGCTCCGTTGCAATCCGACGAACCGAGTCTACCGTGCCGTCCAATCGGGTGATGGAGTTGAGCAGCCGGTCGGAGAGATCGCTCTGGGTCCGCGGCAGGCGACCCCGCACCCAGGACAGGTCCATCTTCAGGCCGGTCAGGGCCTGACCCAGCTCGTCGTGCAACTCCCGCGCGATGCGGGTCCGCTCCTCTTCGCGTACGGTCTGCAACCGTGCAGCGAGGTCGCGCAGCTCCTGCCGCGAACGGCGCATCGCTTCCTCGTTGGCCTTCGAGTCCGTCACGTCCCACACGATGTCCAGCAGGCAATCCTGACCACCGAGGTTGATCTTCTCAGCCCAGATCTGGTTGATCTGCCGCTCCCGGAGCCGCGTCCTGGCCTCGAACTCGTACCGGCGCACCATCCCGTCGCTCTGGAGACGACGGACCAGCTCTCCCCGGGCGGCCGGGTCGCGCCACAGGCCGAGGTCGTGTGCCCGCCGGCCGATCACTTCCTCGCGAGGCAGGCCCACATCACGGAGGAAGGCTTCATTGACCTCGATGAAGCGACCCTCCTCGAGGGTCGCGATGCTCATCGGGAGGGGAGAAGAGCGGAACGCCTTGGCGAATTTTTCCTCCGACTCCCGGAGCGCCTCTTCCTGACGAGCGCGTTCGCTGATGTTCCGCTGAATGCCGAAATGCCCCGTGATGCGGCCATCGGCATCGTAGAGACAGACGTAGTCCCCCTCGATGAGCATCGGGCTTCCATCGCTGCGGCGCTCGTGGGTGACCGCGTGGAGGCGGCCGGCGTCGAACAGCGCGCGCCATGCCGCACGACCGTGAGCCTGGTCGTGAGAATAGAAGTCGGCGGGCGTGAGCCCCAGCATCTCGCTCTGCTTCCGCCCATACTCGGCGGTCATCGCGCCGTTCACCTTGGTGATCCGCTGATGGGTGAAGATGTAATCGAGGAGCTTCTCCTTGTCGGCCTGATCGTTCCAGCCGGATCGGCCGGTCCAGCATCATGAAGAAGAACCCGTCCAGCGACTGGGTGAAGAACGCCTCGAGTAGCTTCTGCTGCTCGCTGATCGTCGCCTCGGCTCGCAGCTGCTGCGTGAGGTCGTGGTACACCTCGTAGAACGCAACGGCCTTTCCGTCCACCGTGAGGGGCGAGCCGGTATGCGAAACGTCGACCAGCGATCCGTCCCGCCGGCGGCGACGCATCTGCCGCCACATCCGACTCTCCGAGCTGAGTGGCCGGTCAATCCCGGTATTGGGGTCGGACCCCGGCACGCCGATCAGCCGGTCAATGTCGACCCCGATTGCTTCCTGGACCGAATAACGGAACAACCTGCTGAATTCCGCGTTAGCCCGGATCAGCCGGCCGTGCAGGTCCCGGAGAGTGAGCGCGTGAGGGAAGGTCTCGAAGAGCTGCTCGAGGTAGGCCTGCTGGATCCGCAGCTGTCCCACCGTTTCCCGGTAGCGCAGCAGGGTGACCCCAGCTGCGACCAGGGCAAGTATCAGGAGTACGACAAGGAGAACCATCGCCATCGTTCCGTGAAAGACGAATCATGGTACGGGCACCGCACCGACAGGTCAACGACAAGGGGGAGATTAGTACCCCATTGCCGCAGACCCGGCCCGCGGCGAGTCCTGATCCGACGTAGTCTCCGAGGCGAAGGTGACATCGACGTGGACCACAATGTCCTCATGCATCTTGAGCACGCCGAGCATCTTGCTGAGCCCGCCGATCCGGTAGTCCTTCAGGTTGAGCGGGACAGTCGCCCGAACGCGAACCGCTTTCTGATCCACCGCAACCGAACCAGGAAACTCGACTTCTCTCTCTACACCGTGAATCAGAAAGCGGCCGCGAAGGGTGACTTGGGCGCTATCTCCCGCCCAGGTATCTGCACCGACACCCGTGAGCTCATAGCGGATCGTCGGGTACTTGTCCGTCTCCATGGACTTGTTCATGTCATGGTCCCGCTTGTCCTTGCCGGTCCGGAGCGTCGACACGGGGGCTTCCACCCATCCCCGGACGGACGAGAGATCAGGACCGCCCGTCATCTCCCCGTCAGCGTCGTCGTGGTACCAGTGAAGTCGCCCACGGTAGAGTTGCCATCAAAGGAAAGCGTGCCGGACACGACCTTTCCCGAGACAATCGGCAGCTGAGCCTCGGCTTTGCCGGTGACGGCCCCAAGCACCAGCGCGGTGGCGACCCCAAGCATGAGGCGGGTCTTACGGATGTGGCCTGCAACAGTCATCTTGCCCTCGTGAACTTGGGCCTCTAAAGCGAGCGGGCATCGGTAGATGCCCGCCCGTTCCAGGAGCAACTCTCATCCGATGATGCGCTTCGGATCCCGGCTCCGCTCCGCTACTCGATAAGGCGCAAAGAAGTTAGGGTCGAGATCAGGTCGGCTCGATCGGGACCCCGCTGAGGGGAGTCGGACCTAGGCGAATCGACTTGTAGGACCAGGGACTACAAGGAGTTGGACCCAGCGATGGGTGGCCGGGACATCCATCCTATCTTCAGACAGGGTAAGCATATGGCCCACGGACGGATCTACCGCGATGTAACCGAAACCGTCGGTAACACCCCGCTGATTGAGCTGAACCGGATCAGCGCCGGCCTCCCGGCACGCATCGTGGTCAAACACGAAGGCTACAACCCGTTCGATTCGGTGAAGGATCGGATCGGCAACGCGATGATCACCGACGCGATCGCCACCGGGCGGCTCAAGCCCGGCATGCTGATCGTGGAGCCGACGAGCGGAAACACCGGCATCGGCCTGGCCTACGCAGCCACCGCCTTCGGCTACCGCTGCATCTTCACGATGCCTGAAACCATGACCCTGGAACGGCGCCACATGCTGAAGGCGCTGGGCTGCAAGGTCGTGTTGACCGAAGGCCCCAAAGGAATGAAGGGCGCCATCGCACGAGCCGAGGAAATTCTTGCGCGTCTTGGCAACAAGGCGTGGATGCCGCGCCAGTTCGACAATCCAGCCAATCCCGCGATCCACTACCGGACGACAGGGCCCGAGATCTGGACCGACACCGAGGGCAAAGTCGACATCTTCGTTGCCGGCGTGGGAACTGGCGGGACGATCACGGGAGCGGGGAGGTTCCTGCGGGAGAAGAAGCCGGAGATTCACATCGTGGCGGTGGAACCGAACGAGAGTCCCGTGCTGTCCGGAGGCGCGCCGTCTCCCCACAAGCAACAGGGGATCGGCGCCGGCTTCATCCCCGGGAACCTGGATACGACGATCTACAACGAGGTAGTGCGAGTCACCAACGAGGATGCTATCGCGACGGCTCGACGCCTGGCCCGGGAGGAGGCGATCTTCGCCGGCATCTCCTCGGGGTCAATCACCTGGGCGGCGCTGAAGGTCGCCTCGCGTCGCGAGAACGCCGGCAAGCTCATCGTCTCGATCGTCTGCGACTTCGGCGAGCGGTATCTGTCCAACCCGGTCTACACGGAGCTTCCTGACCCTGACTTTACGGATGTGGAGGAGGCTGTTGCCTGACCCTCACTCGTCCGCCATAAACGGATACTTGTAGTCTTTGGGCGGGTTGAAGTTCTCCTTGATGCTCCTGGGGGAAACCCAGCGCACCAGGTTGAGAACCGAGCCCGCCTTGTCGTTGGTCCCGCTGGCCCGAGCCCCGCCGAAGGGCTGCTGGCCGACGACGGCACCGGTCGGCTTGTCGTTGATGTAGTAGTTGCCTGCCGCGTGACGCAGAGCGTGATCCGCCTCGACCAGCGCGCGCCGGTCCTGCGCGAAGACGGCGCCGGTCAGGCTGTACGGGCTGGTCTGGTCCACCAGAGTCAGAGTCTCCGTCCAGCGATTCTCCGGATAGACGTGCAGGCTCAGGACCGGGCCAAAGATCTCCTCGCACATCGTGCGGTACTTGGGATCCTCCGCCTGCAGCAGCGTCGGCTCGATGAAGTAGCCTGTGTCCCCCTTGCAGCCTCCTCCCGCCAGCAGCTTCACGCCTGAATCCTTCTTCGCCCGATCGATGTATTCCTGGATCCGGTCGAATGCTTTCTGGTCGATCACCGCACCCATGAAGTTCCGGAAGTCGGCCACATCGCCCATGCGGATATCGGAGATGAGCGCCGAGCAGCCGTTCCTTGACCTGGGGCCAGAGGTTGGACGGTACGTAGGCCCGGGAGGCGGCGCTGCACTTCTGACCCTGGTACTCGTAGGCCCCGCGAACGAGGCCGACGCACAACGCATCGACATCGGCGCTGGGGTGAGCCAGAACGAAATCCTTACCGCCGGTTTCCCCCACGATTCTGGGATAGGCCGCGTATTGCGGCAGGTGTCCGGCGATGGTCTTCCACAGCGACTGAAAGACCTCGGTCGAACCGGTGAAATGGATTCCCGCGAAGGCACGGTCCGCGAGTAAGAGGTCGCTGATTTCCCGGGCGGGTCCGGGCACGAGATTGATGACTCCCGGCGGCAGGCCGGCTTCTTCCAGGCACTTCAGGATGTAGTAGTTACTGAGCGAGGCCGAGGCGGCGGGCTTCCAGACCACCACGTTGCCCATGATGGCCGGCGAGGTCGGGAGGTTACCGCCGATCGCCGTGAAGTTGAAAGGCGTGATGGCGTAAACGAACCCCTCCAGCGGCCGGTGATCCATCCGGTTCCAGGTCAGCGGCGCCGAGTGGGGCTGTTCCTTGTAGACCTGCTCCGCGAAGTGGACGTTGAACCGCCAGAAATCAATTAACTCACAGGCGGAATCGATTTCCGCCTGGTAGGCAGTCTTGCTTTGGCCGATCATCGTCGCTGCGTTCACGATGGGCCGCCATGGCCCCGCCAACAGGTCCGCGGCCTTGAGGAACACGGCCGCGCGATCCTCGAAGCTCCAGTTCGACCACTCACGCCACGCCTTTTGCGCCGCGCAGATCGCGCTCTTCACCTCGGCCGCACCGGCCTGGTGCACCCTGGCCAGCACCCGTTTGTGGGCATGCGGACTCACGCAGTCAATGGTGCGGCCGGTGCGAACTTCCTGACCACCGATCACGACCGGGATTTCGATGGTCTCGCCCGACATCTTCGCCAGGGCGGCCTTCAGCTGCGCGCGTTCCGCCGAGCCGGGCGCGTAGCTCAGCACCAGCTCGTTGATTGGACGGGGGATATTGATGGTCACTGCTCATGGATACGAAACCTGAGACTGGAGGGCGAGGAGATTAGCCCCCTGCCCCACATGCGGCAAGAGCGCTAGAATCGAGCCTGGAGCTGAGCCAGGCCGAGCCCCTTTCGCGTGCCCGGATCGCCGATTTCCCGGGAGACGTACTCCAAGGTGAGCTTCACCGCCGTTCCATGGAGAAAGAGGTTTGCGGCGGCGGTCCAAGCCTTGTTACGCCGCTGCGGGTCGATCGCGTCCTTCGAGAAATCCTCGTACTTCCCGACCAGCTGGACCACCGGCACCACCTTCACGGCTCCCAGCGCGTACCAGCCATGGTCGTCCTCGCCACCCAGGCTGTCGCGGGACTGCGCGACGTACTCCCCACGCAGAGTCACCACCGGCCCCTCGCTAGTTCGCGTCGAATCCGTAGCGGGTGCTGTCTCCGAAATACCGGGCTACGTTGGCTCCCAGGGCGATCGCCGGGATTGGTCGCACCACCAACCTCGTGACTCCGAGAACGGTCGAGTCGGTATTGCCCGTCACGTTCTGACCTTCTCCGTTGAACACACCTCCGGACAGCGTCGCCGCCTTGAAAAAGACATACTCACCCATCAACCCGAGATCCCGCTTGGGGGCGAGAGAATCCACCACGGTAGAGCGGTCTGCGGTCTCCAGATCGGCGAGCGAAGTGACGAACTCACGGGTGAACGGGGTCTTGAACTGCCCAGCCTGCACTCCAGGTCATGGTGCTGCCAGCGGATGAACGCATCCTGCAGCGAGACGCTCGCCTTGCCGGTTCCCACATTCCCGGTCCGAAATTCACCCTGAATCCGCCAGGCGAAATCCGAAGCGATCGGTCCCCCAGCGGAAAGGCGCGCCCGGTTGATGGACGTAGTCACCCCCACTTCATCCTGGTAGACCATGCGGGCCTGGATGTACCCCGACAGCTTCACTCCAGCGGCCGGTGGCGCGCTCTGGGCGTGGGCGGCGTGAACGGCAAAGGCGGCTGCGCAGACGAACGCGCAGGTGCGAACCAGCGATGGCATGCTGTCCTCCAGATTTGGTTGGTGCGACGAGGGGGACTACGAGTAGGTGCTGACGGCGGTCGCTTTGAAGCTGGCGTAGACCTGGGTTCCAACGGCCAGGCCCAATCGATCCACCGCTGCTTGGGTCACTTCGGCCACGAGCGGAGGTCGCGTCCCCAGAACGACACGAACCCGTCTCACCGAAGGGCGGCTCCGGAACCATCTCCACTACAGGACCGCGAAAGACGTTCTGCGCGCTGCCGGCCAGTAGGCGCCCGCGGCGTAGAGCGTGATCTCGCGAGGACTCACCGCAATGAACGGGGTCTCCCCGACCTCTGTCCCGGAAACCAGGACCGGACCCTGGTCGGTCTCGATGCGACTCAACCCGCCGGGCTGAGGCAACACTGCTCCGCCCCTGGAACAGGTTCACGCCGGTGAACGCGGCCACGTAAGACGAGCGCGGCTGGCGCAGCAATCGATCCGGGTGCCCGATTGCACGATCCGCCCGCCATCGAGTACCGCGATACGCTGGCCGAAGACCACCGCTTCGAGAGGATTGTGGGTCACGAAAACCGTGGTGCATGGCAGCGAAGGCGAGCATCGCGCGCAGGTCACCCCGCACCCGGGCCCTGGTCTGAACGTCGAGAGCCGCGAGCGGCTCATCCAGCAACAGGAGCCGGGGCTTGAGGACCATCGCGCGCGCCAAGGCGACCCGTTGCTGCTGGCCACCCGACAGTCCTGTCACGCGGCGGGCGGCGAGGTCGGCCACGCCAAACTGCTCCAGCGCCTTCTGGCAGCGTTCAAGGATTTCTTGTTTCGGAGTCCGGCGAGCCCTCAGGCCGAAGGCCACGTTCTCGAACACGTCCAGGTGGGGCAGCAGTGCATAGTCCTGCGGAAGCCACCCGATCTCTCGTTCCTGGGGTGGGAGATTGATCTTCCGCGCGGAATCGAGACCAGGCGTTTCCCTCAGGACGATCCGGCCCGAAGTCGGCCGGGTCAGCCCTGCCAGAAGGCGGAGGACCGTGGACTTCCCCGAGCCGCTCTCTCCCACCAGCACGAGAGTCTCGCCCGGAGGGACCTCGAGCTCGAGATCGAGCGCGAAGGCACCGTACCGGATGGCGAGTTGTGCTTGTAACAAGTCGATCCTTCAGCGAACGCGGGACTGACCGTAGCGCAGCGCGAGCAGCAGCCCGAACGAGAGCATGATCAGGAGTACCGACAGGGTGATCGCCGCGCCGAGGTCATGTTGCATTTCCACATAGACCGCGAGCGGCATGGTCTGGGTGACACCGGGCAGATTGCCCGCGAAGGTGATCGTCGCGCCGAATTCTCCCAACGCACGGGCGCAGGCCATCGCGGTGCCCGCCAGAACCGAAGGAGACTCAGCGGCAACATCACCCGAACGAACGAGTAGAACTCGCCGGCGCCGAGCGTTGCGGCGACTTCGCGATACCGGTGCTCCACGGTGGTAAACCCCGCGCGCACCGGCCCAGAAAGAAAGGCGCCGCCATGAAGGCCTGCGCCACGACCACCGCGGCAGTAGTAAACGGCAGCGACACTCCCACGCGCCGAGCGACTTCCCGAGCAGTCCGGCTCGGCCGAAAGTGAGCAACAGAATGAGCCCCGCCACTGTGGGCGGTATGACCATTGGAAGATCGGAACAGGACCTCGACGACTCGTTTCCCGGGAAATTGGCGGCTTGCCATGAGGTAGGCCGCCGGGAGCCCAAAGCAGGCAGAACGAGGCGGTGGCGAGCAGGCTGGTCTCGAGACTCAGCAGAAGCGCCTGCTGGATCTCCGGCCGGCCCAGACGAGTCAGGAGTTCACCAGGGGAAGTGCGGATCAGGAGCGCGACGACAGGCAGTACGAGAAGGAAACCCAGTCCACCGACTGCAAGTCCGACCAGAGCCCGGACGGCAATGGTGCGCAGCAGCTTCATTGAGAGGGCTGGACCGCGGGTTGCACCGCCATGAAACCCGCCTTTTTCAACGACTCCTGCCCTGTGGCCGATTCAACCAGGTCGACAAACGCCCTGGCCAGTTCGGGAAGCCGCTCCGCGGACCACCGCGATTGGATAGGACGCGATGACATTTGCCGCTTCGGGAATCTCGAGTGTGGTGAGTTGGGAAGCGACCGATCCGGTGGCATCAGAGCGGTAGACCACACCCGCGTCAGCCTCGCCAAGCTGCACCTTCGCAACGACCCCCTTCACATTCTCCTCGTAGCTCGCAACGTTCGCCAGCACTTGTTGGCCGTACTTCGCCCCGAAGCCCGGCTGGGACGAGGCTTGTCGAGCATCTGCCGGGTATATCGACCGACAGGCACCGCATCGGCAGCGATCACCACCTTCACGCCGGCGCGGGAAGATCCTGCAACCGTTTGATGCCGGCGGGATTCGCGACCGGCAGGATCACGACCAAAGCGTTCCGCGCGAACAGGACCGGGTCGCCTTCGACCAATCCACTGTCCTTGGCCGTCTGCATCCAGCGCTCGTCTGCGGAGGCGAATACCTCGGCCTTGGCGCCTTGTTGGATCTGGAGGACCAGCTGTTGGGAACCGGCGAAGCTGAATCCGGACGCTGGTTCCCGGGTGGGCCGTTTCCGAAGCTCTTCCCGAGACTGGTGAACGGCTCGGTGAGCGAGGCCGCCGCGAACACTGGTGAGTGTCGTGGCCTGCTGTGCCACAACGCTCGAGGTGAAACCGCCAAACAACGAGAGAGCAGAGAGCGGTGAGAACGGAGGAAGCGCGTTTCATTTCCCGATCATGACCTCGGTGGATTTGATGACCGCGAATACTTCGTCGCCAGCCTTGAGTCCCATCCGTTCGACCGAGCCACGGGTAATGATGGAAACCAGCTCCTGGTCGCCAATGGCAAGCCGGATTTCCGCCATCACGCCGTCGACTTGAAGCGAAAGAATCCGACCGCGAAGCCGGTTCCTCGCACTCAGATCGTGTACCGCCGCTGGAGCGCTCTCGCTCGGGCTTCCGAGCAGCGCTTCGATCCTGGCGCGTGAAAGAGCCATTTGCGGCCCACGCGACTCGCCGGGAGTTTGCCGGCGCGAGCCAAGTGTCTGCACTCGCTTCTTGTTGAGCCGGAGCAGCGCGGCGACGTCTTCCACACTTAGTGTATCCATATTGCCCATTTGGTTGGCTATTATAGTCCGTTAAATGTTCTACACAAGCGCACTTAGGCCATCCTGGGCCAAGTCGTCAAGCCAATCGGGCGAGAGATTTCTCCAATCATGGTTCCCTGTTGAAACGTACGAAACCTAACGCCTTTCGCCCCATCGCAGTCGCAGAGATGTGGCCTCCGCACCGCAAAAGCAATCGTGACTCCGGGCCCGCAAGGGCTGGACAGGGGGTGGGGGGTGGGCTAGACTGGCTTACGACCCCTGCCCAGCAGGGAGCGTGTTTGCATCCTCCGACCGAGCGGAGGGTCCACTCCCTCACAGCTGACTCTCTCCTAGAGCTGTGGGGCCCCCAGTAGCAGGGGGCGAGGCCCAGCTTCCTGACAGGCTTCTCGGGCTGTCACGGAGGGGCCAGACCGAGTCCCGCACCAACAATGAAAAGAGGAGTTTGTGAACGTCCTGGTGTTGGGTGCCGGCGCGGTGGGGACCGTGTCCGCCCTGAAATTCGCGCAGCATCCCATGGTGACCAGGCTGGTCGTCGCGGATGCTGTCCCTGGTCGAGCCCAGTTGCTCGCCGACCGCATTAGGAGCCCGGGCGTGAGCGCCATGACGCTTGACGCCGGGAACCGTAGTGAACTCGCCCGCGCCATTCGTGAAACCGGTACGAACATCCTGCTGAACGCCGCCCTTCCGGCCACTAATCTGGTCGTGATGCGCGCGTGTCTCGACGGAGGATGCGACTACATCGACATGGCGAGTGGCGGAGCCGCCATGGACGGCACCCCGAAACTCCCGACCAGTTCGCCCTCGACCAGGAGTTCAAGGCCGCGGGCCGTCTGGCAATTCTGGGGATGGGGGCTGATCCGGGAACCAGTAACGTCTACGCCGCGTACGCCGCGAAGCACCTGCTCGACACGGTGACCGAGCTGCGGATACGGGACGGCGACAATTCCGTCTGCCAGGGACACGATGGATTCCTGGCCGCCTTCAGTCCGTGGGTCTTCATCGACGAATGCCTCTGCGGAGCCATTTCCTGGCGCGATGGGACCTATCACCTCGAGGAAGCTCTCTCCGGTTTCGAGCCCTTCAATTTCCCGGAGCTCGGCGTCCTCAACACCTACTACGTTGACCACGAAGAGTCGCGCACCCTGCCGATGTTCATTCCCGGCCTGGCCGTGGCGGACTTCAAGCTGTGCATGGATGATGTGACCTGGCAGACCCTGCGGGTCCTGAAGCAGATGGGCCTCTCCCGGACCGACAAGGTGCGGGTGGGAGACTACCGCGGTTTCCCCGCGCGATGTCGTCGTAGCCCTGTTGCCCCAGCCCGGTGATCTCGCCGGGAGGATGCGGGGAAGACCTGCGTCGGGACGCTGGCGCGCGGGATCCGAAACGGGCAGGAACGCAGCTTCTACATCTACAATGTGACCGATCACGAGAAGGTCTACGCCGAACTGGGAGTTCAGGCCACAGCCTACCAGACCGGCGTTCCCCCGGTAATCGCGGCCGAGTTGATGGCCAATGGTCGCTGGAGCGGCGTCGGGGTCATGTCTCCCGAGCAGTTCGATCCCGATCCCTTCGTGGCCCGCCTCGGCGCGATGGGAATGCCCTGGCACATCCGGGATGAGGACACGGGGAAGATCGATGCGGTCGAGATGGATTTCGCAGAGCCGGTAGCGGCGTAGGCCGGGGCCAATCGCTATCGGCAAGAGGCCAGTAAAGGCCCAATGACACGAAGCCCTCCGCCAGAGCGGAGGGCTTCGTGTTTCAGGACCCGTCCTCAGAACGCGATGGACATTGAAGCAGAAACGCTCTTCGGTGTGGCCAGGAAGTGAGGTTGGCCCGCTCCGAAGATGGTCCATTTCCCATCCATGATCATTGCACTGGTGATCCCGACCGCGGCTCCGCCCAGGACGTCACTCAGCCAGTGCTTGTTGTCGTTGATGCGGGACCATCCCGTGAGAGTCGCCGCACTGTAGAGGCCGATCTGCGCCGGCCAGGAAGTGCACTTCATGGCTGACCGATGTCGCGAGCGCGAACGCCATTGCGGTATGTCCGGAGGAACGAAACATTGCCGGAGAAAGGCGCGAATTCATTAGGCTCCGGAGTAGTGCTGTGGTTCGGGCGCTTTCGACCGACCACATACTTGATGATACCGTTCGAAAGGCCGGCCGTGACCAGGGAGCCGGTGATGCGGCCACCCGCCCGGGCGATATCGTCGTCCGCTGCGATCAGGCCCGTCAGGATGGTGCCGAGGCCGACGGTGGCATAGACCTCGGGCTGCCCCATGTGACGGAAGACAGTGGCGATATCATCCTTCGTTTCGGTCCGGTGGCTCTGGGTGTAGTCCTGAACCGTCTCGTCCAGAAATGCGCTTGCCACGACAACGCCGGCCACCGCCGCCGCCTCGTACCATTGCACCGCGTGTGGCTCGCTGGCGGAACTCCCACTACTCGATCCCGCAGTCGCAAGCGACGCGGGGAGGGAGGGACCCACGATTCGAGACGCGGAGCTGCCCGCGCCACTTGCGCGATCAGCGACGCGGGCACAAGGTGACCGCCAGACACCATCCGATCAGGTTGCGCATAGGGGCGGAAATCTAGTACCTTCGTGGCCGGCGCGTTTTCCCTAACTCTTTGCCGAGCCTATCGATGCGTCGCACCATCCCAATCCTCCTGAGTCTCATCGTCAGCCTCGCCTGTCGCGACTACAACCTGGAGCGCCACGTGGCCGGTCAGGCCGGTCTGGTTCCGGCCGATAAGTTCGCGAGCTATGGCCGCGAGCAGGCCATCGCGGTCGCGATCGGGCGGGAATTCGCCCGGCCCTACAACTCCGGTCCCGAGGCGCAGGCAGAGATCGCCACCACCTACGCGCGCAACAAGTTTGGGGCGGACATCGTTGACATCACACCCGATCCGCTGGGACATCGCCTCACGGTGACGTTCAAAAGCGGGTGGCGCACAGCCATAGTCCCGATCGACGACGGCAAGACCGGGGACGAAACCAAGGTCCCGTCCTGACCACGTTGCTCCAGGTCACCACCGCTGTTCCCTCAGCCGAGGTTGCGCGCCGCATCGCGGAGGCCGCGGTTACCGAGCGGTTTGCGGCCTGTGTTCAGATCAGCGGTCAATTACCAGCGTCTACCGCTGGCAGGGGGCCATCGAAGAAGCCTCGGAATGGTATTGCGTGTTCAAGACCAGCACCGAGGCGTATCCCGGCCTTGAGTCTCGAATCCGGTCGCTCCATCCGTACCAGGTTCCGGAAATCATCGCGACACCGATCGTCGCTGCCGCGGAAAGCTATGCCGCTTGGATTGCAAGCGAATTGCAGAGCGATCGGTGAGCAAGTGAGGAGTGAGCGGTGAGAGGTAAGGAGTTCTTCACTCCTCACTGCTTACACCTCTACTTACTCCTCACACCTTACTCCTTACTCCTCACGCTTCACCCGCTCCGGGGACCCCATGCCCGCTCGCCCCGATGCTCCGCTCGCGGAGTACCTCTACCTTCTCGCCGGCGATCCGGAAGACTTCGTCGCCGCCTGCGCCGACCTTCTCGCCGCCGACATCGTCGAGGCGCTGAACGACCTCCCGCCGGAAGCAGCCTCGAAGGTGGTAGGGGCTCTGCCCTTCCACACCGCGGTAGAGGTCTTCGACCAGCCTGAGTTGGAGGCTCGGGACGAAATTGTCGAGCGGCTCCCAGACGACATCGCCGCCCCGCTGGTCCAGGCGATGTCGGCGGATCCAGCAGGTGCGGCTGTTCCGGAGCATCAAGGGCTCGGACCGGGCCCGGCTGGGCTACTGTCTCGACGCCCCGACCCGGGATCAGCTCAAGCTGCTCCTGAAATACCCGCCTCAGAGCGCGGGCGGACTGATGACCACGGAGTTTGTCAGCGTGCCTTCGGCCTGGACGGCGGCCCAGGTTCGCCAGCTCGTGCACGACGTGGGCAGCGCCAAGGAAACCGTCTACGCCATCTACGTCCTGGACGAGAAGACCCAGCGGCTGCAGCAAGTCATTTCACTGCGAGAAGTGATGACGGCGGCCGATACGACACCCGTGAGAGATATCGGAGATACCCGGAAGCCGGTGACCACTCGCCCTCTCACCGATCGCGAGGAGGTGGCGCGCCTCATCGCCAAGTACAACCTGCTCGCCATACCCGTGGTGGACGAGGCCAATCACGTCCTCGGCATCGTCACCGTGGACGACGTGATCGACGCGCTGGTCAAGGAACAGACCGAAGACGTCCAGAAGTTTGGCGGTATGGAGGCTCTGGACCAGCCCTACATGGAAATCGGTCTGCCGCAGATGATTCGCAAGCGGGCTGGCTGGCTCTGCGCGCTCTTCTTGGGGGAAATGCTCACGGCTACCGCCATGGGCTATTTCGAAGCATGAGATCGAAAGGGCTGTGGTCCTGGCGATCTTCCTGCCGCTCATCATCAGTTCAGGCGGGAATTCGGGTTCTCAGGCCACGTCCTGATCATCCGTGCGATGGCGCTGCGCGAGGTGAATCTTCGCGACTGGTGGAGGGTCGCGGTACGGGAGATCCCCGCCGGGGTCACCCTGGGCGTGATCTTGGGAACCATCGGCTTCATTCGCATCGTGGCGTGGCAGGACCTGGGCTTCTACAACTACGGCCCGCACTATCTGCTGGTCGCGATGACAGTAGCACTAGCACTGGTGGGGGTCGTGCTTTTCGGTTCCCTGACTGGCTCCATGCTACCCTTCGTGCTCCGGCGCATCGGCTTCGACCCGGCCAGCGCCTCCGCACCCTTCGTGGCCACGCTGGTGGATGTGACCGGCCTGATCATCTTCTTCACTGTGGCGCTTGTGGTGCTGAAGGGGACGCTGCTTTAGCGTCCCACCTCCCCTGTCCCACCGCTTCCAGCACTGCCGCGATTTCCTGAAGGCTCAGCATCCAATCCACTCCGCCGCGCAACAAAGCCGCGCGAGGCATGCCGTAGACCGTACAGCTTGCCTCATTCTCCGCGATGGTCCGGCCCCGTGGGCCGGATGATGCTCATCCCCTCTGCCCCATCATCCCCCATCCCAGTCATCAGCACGCCGAGCACCTTGCCGCGCCGAGCGCGGTCGGCGGATTTCATGAGAACGTCAACGCTGGGAGCATGGCGGGCCTCGGGTGGCTCCGAGGAGAGCAGCACAGTGAGACTGTTGCTCAATCGAAGCTGTCGTCCGGCCGGCGCGATCAGGACCCGGCCCGGAACCAGCCGCTCGCCCTCTTTCGCTTCTCCGACCCGAAGGCGGCAGAGTGAATTGAGCCGGTCGGCGAACGGTGCCGTGAATCCCGCTGGCATATGCTGCACGATCGCCAGAGGCAGCGGGAACGAGGCGGGGAGGCGTTCAGGATGTACTGCAATGCTGCGGGCCCGCCCGTGGAAGCTCAATTACGCACAGCTCACAATGGCTCACGTCAACCGCCGGAACAGTCGCCGCTGGACGTCGAACCGCCGGCCTGTGCTTCCCGGCTTCCCGGGCGCCAGGACTGCAGCCGATCCACCAGCTCGCGTCCCAAGCCGTCCAGATCCATCAGGTTGATGGCGGTCTTATCGATGAAATCCGCAGCGCCGAGGCTCAACGCTTCCAGTGTCGCCGCGGCACCTTCCCAGGTGTGAGCCGAGAGCATGATGACGTGGAGGCTCGGTCGCCAACCCAGCAAGGCGCGCAAGGTGGCGAGCCCATCCATGCCATGCATGGCCACATCGAGTGTCACGACATCGGGGTTCGCGGCAGGGATTCGCTCGAGCGCCTCGTGACCGTTCGCGGCTTCGCCCACGACCTGGCATTCCGGCTGCGCCGAGGCACCCGGGTCAGGGCCTTACGGATGAAAGCCGAATCATCGACCACGAAGACCCGAATCACGAGCATTCTCCGGTTCGGCGGTAGGCCATGGTCCCATTGAGGAACACCGGCTCGAAGGTCGGCATCCTGTCTACCAGCGACTCCGAATGCCCCAGGAGCAGATACCCACCTGGGAGCAAGAGGCGGCCGAACTGCCCGATGAGGGACATGAAGGCATCATCGTGGAAGTAGATCAGCATGTTCCGGCAGAGAATCACGTCGTAGCCTGCCCGCCCGAGTCCCACCGTGGGTCCGGCGAGATTGGCTGAAAGAAATTCACGCCCTTGCGGTAACGATCCTTGAGCTGGAACCGCTCTCCGTTCCCGGATGAAGCACCGCTGTCGAACTTCGTCGTCACAGACCCTGAGCGAGCCGGGCTCATAGAGCGCCTTCCGGGCCTGCTCGATGCGGGCCGTGTTCAGGTCGCAGGCGTCGATCTCCCAGCGGTAGCCCTGAAGCTCCAGTCCACTGTCCACCAGGTTCACGACCAGCGAATACGGCTCTTCGCCCGAAGAACAGCCCGCCGAAAGCACCCGAAGCGGACGCGTCCGCAAGACGCTCTGAAGCGGCGGTATGACCTGGTTCAGGATGAATGCGAAGTGGTGGGGCTCGCGAAAGAAATAGGTCTCGTTATTGGTAATCCGCCGGGACAGCTCGGAGTTCTCCGCATCACGCGCCGGGTGGAAACTGAGATAGTGGTAGTACTCCCGGAACGTTTGCAGGTGGAGATCGGACAGCCGGGAGCGGAGCCGTGCTTCGAGGATGTCGCGCCTTGCTCCTTCGAAACTGAGGCCGAATCGCTCCCGGACGAAGTCGGCGATAAGCTTCCAGTCGGCTTCGGCTACTTCGCTCATGCCGGAGCGGAGGCCGTGACTTCCGGCTCTCCGCTCAGTGCGGCGAGCGCCGTGCGGGCCACGACGGGTTCCAGGTCTCGCGCCAGGGCGAGCAGCAGCGACCGCCGCTCCGGAACCCGCAGCCGGCCCAGCGCCCGGGCCGCCTCGTTCCGAATGGCCCAATCCGGATCTTCGGCCAACGCACTGAACAACGGGAGATCACCTGGGCCGGCCAGATCGGCCAGTCCTTGGGCCGCGACCCGCCGAATCTCGACCTGAGATTCCTCCAGCCGCTGGCGCAGGAACTCCACCGTGCCCGGCGACGCGATGTTGGCCAGAGCGGCGAGAATCTCGATCTTCTCGTGCAGCAGAGGTGGTGCCATAGAGCGTTTGGAGCGGACCCGCGGCCTGAGCGGCACCCAATCGGCCCAGAGCGCGAATCACGTGATAACGCAACGAGTCGTTGGTGTTGAGCAGTGCCAGGAGCGTCGCCAGCGTGCGGCCGCCCGGTCTCTTGGCCAGCAGATCCAGGACTTCGGTTTGTACCGACTCGTCGGGGTCGGCCAGCGCGCGAAGCAGCACCACTTCGGCACGGGAGCCGTCCATCTGGCCCACGACCCGGAATGCGGCGCGGCGCAGAGCGGGCGAGGCAGCGTGCGCCAGTTCGAGGATCTCCGGGTCGAACGCGCGACAACCCGAGTGCTCTACCACCCGAATGGCGCGCAGCCTCACCGCCTCATCAACATCGGATTGAAGGAACGGAGCAAGACTCAGCTCGAGGTCCGGTGCCGGCATGTGTCCAAGTGCCGCGGCGGCGGCATCCCGTTCCTGCCCGGTGCTGTCCTGCAGCAGCTGCAACAAGTCCGGTATGGCCTCGACGGCCTTCAGGGGACCGATGGCGCGGCAGGTGGCCGCGCGAATCTGCTCGCTCTCATCCCGCAGCAAGCCGAGTATCCGGGACAGGTCGTCGGTGGTGAGCTCACCAACCTCCAAGGCACCTTGCCGTACCCTCACATCGGGATGAGCGAGCAGGCTTCCGAGCGTTGAGCGTAGACAACCGTGGAATCGCCGCACCAGCGGGCGCTGCCACGCGACTCCCTCACGATCTACTGCCCAACGGACGACCAGGGATGCAACGACTCGAGGCCACCCGCCAACGCCAGCGTCGCGGCTGCGCGAACCAGAGGCCCCCGCCCCGGGTACCGCGGCGATCGTCGGACGCGTTGAGCGGATCGAGCGGTTCCTCTCCCGAGACCTCCCCTGGAGCACCGCGGCGAGATAGCGCCAGATACCATCCCGGTCGGCATCAATTCGTTGGCCCAAACGCCCGAGCAAGGGCATTCCCGGGTGGAGCGATGCCGCCAGCGCAAGAACGATGGGACTTCGCCAGTTCGACCGTGTCGGACCGGAACAGCAGGGTCAGCAGTGGCTCGGCCGCTTCCGAGGCGGCGATTTTCCGTAGCGCTGCCAGAGCCGGGATGGTGACGAAGCTTTCGGAACCAGGCCGACGAGCACCGGTGCCGCGAGCGGATCGCCGATCTCACCGAGGGCGTCGGTGGCCGCCAGCTGGAGCCACGGTTCTTCGCCCAGGATCTCGATGAGTCTGGGCACCGCATCGCGGGCCCGCACTCTTCCCAGCGCTTCGATGGCCGCCTGCACCACGTTCACTTGCTCATGTTTGAAGCAGCCGCAGCAGAGCCGGCCAGCATTCAATCGCCTTGATCTCACCGATGACCTGGCAGGCGAACATCACCACGTCGGGATCCGGATCTTCGAGCATCCCGCCCACGTGCTGGATGGCATAGGGACCCTGCCGCGTCAGCGCGGCGAGGACTGCGTTGCGGAGTATCGCGTTGTCGGGAGATGCGACCAGCGGGGCGAGCCGCGCCGGTTCAATGCAGCGCGCCGCCCACGCAATCGCCACCTCTCTGACCGCCGGCGACTCGTCCTCCAGCGCGGAGAAGATCTCCGCCTCCCGCAGAGGCATGATCTGCCGGGGAGGCGAGAGCGTTGAGCCGGGCAGTCAGAGCCGAAGCGGCGCGGGGCATCAGCTCTTGAAGGTCTCCACCCGCTCGCGAAGTGCTTCCGATTCGCCGGCCAGGTTGCGGGAGGCAGCGCCCATCTGTTCGACCGCTACCAGATTCTGCCGCGAGACCAGCGCGATCGACTCCACGGCCTTCACCACCATGTCGCCGCCGCGCTTCTGCTCGGCCACGCCTTCCGACATCTGGTGGGTCAGCTTGTTCATCTTCTGCGCCGCCGCGGTGATTTCCCGGGCCCCGGCCGCGTTCTCCTTGACCGATGTGGCGATCTGGCGGGTCAGGTTTGCCATGTTGCCCGCCATCGCGAGGACCTCGCGCGCGTCGGCCGCCTGCTCCTCGGTCGCGTGCGCCGCCTCGCTCACCAGCTGCGAGGTCTGGTCTACCGAGCCGACAATCGTCGCCAGGACCTGCTCCATCAGCGTCACGGCGCCTCCGGTCTCCCGCTGTACCGTGTCGATCACCTGCGCGATCTCCTGGGTCGCCTGCACCGACCGCTCGGCCAGGCGCCGGACTTCGTCAGCCACGACCGCGAAGCCCTTCCCCGCATCGCCGGCCCGCGCCGCTTCGATGGTCGCGTTCAGCGCCAGCAGGTTCGTCTGGTCCGCGATGTCCTCGATGACCTTGATGATCTTCCCGATCTCCTGCGAACGGTCTCCGATCGCGGCGATCGATTGAGTCAGCCGCTCTCCCCGCGCGAGCCTCGCTCACCGACTTTCTGGAGACTTCATCGACCTTGTGCACCCGTGATGCGATAGAGCCGACGGTGTTGATCATGTCGGTCAGCGTACCGGTGACTTCCTCCACCGCCCCGAGCAGGGTGTCGCCGTTCTGGGCCGTCTGCGCCAGCACGACGCTCATCTGCTGAATCGAGGAAGAGGTTTCGTCCACGTTGGCCGCCAGCGCCTCGGCATTCTTGGCCAGCGCCTGCATCTGGGCCGCCATCTCGACCATCGTCGACGAGGTCTCTTCGGTCGAGCTCGACTGAGATTCGGCGCCCTTGGTCATCTGGGTGGCCGAGGCGGAAATTTCTTCGGCCGAAGTGGCGACCGGTGCGGGACGAGGTGGTAATCTGGCCGACCACCTGCCGCAGGTTCTTGACCATCTGTCGAATGGTGTGCTCGAGCCAGCCGATCTCGTCCGGGAAAGGCTCTTGATATCGATCGTCAGGTCGCCGTTGGATACCTGCTCCGCAGCCAAGCCCAGCCGGGTAAGCGGGTCGGCGATCAGCCGGGCGAGGAAAGAGCGCGGCCAGGAGCCCGAGGATGACGCCCGAGGCGACCAGGACCAGGATGAACGATCTCGAGTCCTGATAGATCGCGTCGACCATGCCTCCGCCCTGGGCGGACACAACGGCCGAATGCATGCGGTCGAGCTGGCGGATCGCGTAGGCCCCACGACTCCGGTGGCCAGCAGCGCGATGGTAAAGCCCGTGAGGATTTTCCGGCGGATGGTCCAGTTCCGGATCACCTGAAGAATCTGTTCGCTCATTAGACGAGGGGTGCGGGGGTAGACACGTTTTCGAGCAGGAGGTGCCTTATCGAGCTCGATGAGGATGATGAGCCGTGGACCGACGCGCGCGACGTTGCTGACATAATCGGCGCGCTGCGAAACGACTTCATCAGGCGGCGGGACGATGGCACTCTCGCCGATCTTCACCACCTGTGAGACCACATCCACCAGGATTCCTACCATTCGTCCGTGGGCCTCCACGACTACGACCCGGGAGCGCGGAGTGAGCTCGGCTCGCTCCAGCCCGAAGCGGGTACGGATCTCCACCACCGGGAGAATCCGCCCCCGGAGGTTCATGACTCCGCAGGATGTGCGGCGGAGCCTGTGGGACCCGGGTGATTTCCGGAACCCGCACGATCTCGCGCGCTCTCGGCGCGATGGAATCGCGAATTCCTCACGGTCGAGACCGAAGATGACCAGGTGACGCTCGGGTTCCGCTTCCTCCGCCCGAACGGCGGCGCCCTGCTGGGCCACGTCGTCGGCGAAGGTCAGCAGGCTGTCCCGCGCGGAGAGCTTCAGTGCTTGTTTCATGTCGGTCACGAGAGAGTCGCGGTGGAGGCTTCGGTCGCCCGAAGCTCAGCGAATCGCGCCGTGTCGAGAATGCAGGCTACCCGACCGTCGCCCAGGATCGTGGCGCCGGAGATCGTCGGAGGCCGCCCCAGCGATGGATCGAGCGCCTTGACGACGACGTCCTGGTGCCCCAGCAAGCCATCAACCAGCATCCCTCGGCGCTTGGCGCCTGACCGGACGACTACGCAGTAGTTCCGGGAGGAGCGCGCTGTCCCACCCAGCACCTCCGCGGCATCGGACACCGGAATTACCTGGCCGCGCCAGAGCATCATTCCGTGCCCGGCGATTTCGTGAATTGCTTCGTTCGGTGACTCGCAGTGATTCCGCCACGTCCCCCAGCGGCACGGCATAGCGCTCGCCATCAACCGCGACCAGCAGGGAGCGCAGCACAGCCAGGGTGAGCGGCAGGCTCATTGTGAACTTGGTGCCCTTCCCACGGCTCGCTCGCGACCTCGATGCTGCCACCCAGCGTACGAATCCGAGTTGGCCACGACGTCGAGGCCGACGCCGCGTCCGGCCAGCGCAGAAACCTTCTCGGTGGTGGAAAGCCCGGGCAGAAACGCCATCGCCAACACTTCCCTCGCGCGATGGGGTCGCGTCCGCAGCGACCGCGCCCAGCTGCCTCGCCTTGTGCAGGATGCGCTCGGGATCGAGGGCCTCTCCCGTCATCGGTGACCGTGAGGATGACCCGGTCCGAACGCTGAAGGCCGCCGAGAGCGTCACGGTTGCTTCGGCCGGCTTCCCGGCGCGCTCCCGATCCTCCGGCGGTTCCAGGCCGTGGATGATGGCGTTGGTCACCAGGGTGGACGAGGGGCTCGCCCAGCCGATCGATGACCGTCTTGTCGAGCTGGGTCTCGCCGCCCGAGGTCACCAGCCGAACTCGCTTCTCGTGCGCGTTAGCCACCTCGCGCACCAGCAGGTTGAAGCGGCCGAACACGGTTGCAATGGACACCAGCCGGGTGGCCATGAGCGCACCCTCCAGCCGCTTCAATGTCTTTTCCAGCGATGTCAGCGCATGCTCCAGATCGGTAAAGCCCGCGCCTCGATGTCGGACGGCGAGGTCCCGCACCGCCTCCCGGAGACCCAGTCCTGCGATCATCGTCTCACCGAAGGTCTCAGCAGCCCATCGAGCCGTCTGGCATCTGCCCGAATCGTGCTCACTCACTCCGTCGGAGCCAAGCTCTCCCACCTCCGAGCCGGTTCGGCGCTCGAACCTGCGCCGCTCGGGGTACGGGGCCGACGTTGCCGCGCCCGACGGGACTCGGTTTGGATGAACTCGCGAGGCCTCGCTGATGAAGTCTCTCGCTGCGATCGGCCGAAAGCGGACCGCGGGCCGCGCGACCCACCATCTCCACCAGAACACCGGCGCCCCCGGAGCAGCGGTCCGACGCCGCAGGTCGCAGATCGGGCCGCTCTCCCAGGAAGGCGCAGACATCTTCCATGCAGTGCGCCAGGGCCTGGATGGCCGTGAGGCCCATCATGGCTGAATTGCCCTTCAAGGTGTGGAGGGAGCCTTTCAGCGTACCGGAACAGCTGGGTCGGCGGAGTGCGCGCTTCTTCCCAGCGCCCTCGAGGTGGCCAGGGGTATCCCCGACGGTCTGAGCGAGCGGGCGCACTCCGCTACGTATTCCTCGAGCAGCTCCGCGAAGGGATTCCCGGCGTCGTCGTTCATCTCAGGTCCGAACGCCGCGCGCGCGCGGCCCGCTCCACCAGCTCGGTTGAGTTGGGCCGGGAGTAAAGGCTTGCGGAAGGTACTCCCACGCGCCGGCCGCCCTGCCTCTGCCCTCGTCCTCGGCGCTGTCTTCAGTAGTCACCAGCACAACCGGGATGTGAGGATGCAGGTTTTCCGATCGACGCCGCTCCAGGAACTCCAGGCCGTTCATCTCCGGCCATGTTGAGGTCGAGAGAAGACCATCTCGATCTCGGGATGGGTGAGTAAAGCAGGGCGTATCCCTCGCGACCGTTCTTGGCGTGCAGGAGCGTACTTCCCGCCAGCGCGCCTTTGGCGAAGACGAGCATGTACATCTGGTGGTGGAGGCGGGAATCATCGACCACCAGGAAGACGGGCTTGGCGCTCATCCGATGCGCTCCGGGATGACCTGGCGAATGACTTCGCGCAGCTCGTTCGGCCGCCACGGTTTGCGCACGACCGCCGAGATCCCCAGCGCTCGCGCGTGCTGGAGCAGCGAAGAGTCTTCCGGCTCCGCGGTGGTGAGAGCGATTGGAATGGAATCGAACTCGTGCCCGCTCTTGCGCAGGGCCTCGATTGAACTCGACCCCGTCCATGTCAGGCATGCGAAGATCCAGCAGGATCAGGTCGTACGGCGCGGTGGAGTCGTTGATGAGCTGAAGCGCGTCGCGGCCGTTGAGGGCCGTGATCGCATCACGTGCTCCCGCTTGGAGAAAACCAGGCCGTACATTTTTGTACGAGCGGAGAATCCTCGACGATCAGTATTTTCATGGCGCGATCGTCCCCCGGTCGAGATTGCCGCGACAACTCTCTGTGAATGGTTCGAGGGTGGGAGGGGCAGAAGCAGGCCCGCTGTTGTCGAACTTTTGAACAGGCTCGGGTGGCGAGCAATCTCGGAGAGAAATGCGAGGCCGGACCCCTATCTCCACACAGGACCTAAGTCAAGCCGCAACGCACGAAGGAGGTCGGCGACCGGGCGTGTATAAGCCGCAGTGCCTGGCCGCGCCAACAGCTTCATGAAGAGAATTCTCGGCCCGGAGGGCGGGTCAGTCCGAGGATTTCCGGGGCTTGCAGGACGCGAGGAGCGGTTGGCTTAGCGAACCGGGACCGGGATGGGATGAAGCACCTGGCCATCCTCTCCTTTGGCCCGCGGCATCGATCGAATCGCGGTCCCAGATGACCAGTGCGATCAGATCCTTCGAACCGGCGAAAGTTTCGAGGTCCTGCTTGGCCAGGGTCGGTTCTTTGAGCGGCCGGTTGAGCGTATCGGCTCGGTAAGGATGGGTGTGAAAAGTTCCTACGAGACCCGGAGTCCCTCGCAATCACCCGTAACTGCGAACTGCAGCTGTTTCATGTTTCGCGCGGGCGTCCACCCCTCCACCCACAACGTATCCCCGCGCGACTCGGTGAGACAGCCAAGGTACTCGCGCCTGAGTCGGACGCACAGTGCCCAGCATCTTCTCGAGCTGGGTTAGATCCTGAAGCTCATCCCAGTGTTCGTTGGAACGATCGAAGATCGCGTTCATGGAGTCCACGACCGGCCGCGACAACAGGCATGACCGGTTGGCCCCGGAACAGCCGAGGACGCACAGCAGTCCAGCGCCGGAGAAAGTGCCCATCTGACCACGAACCGCTCGAGCGCACGCATTTCGAAGAGTAGCCGAATCGGGGCCGATTGAAACTGAGCGCCGTGATGGATACCTGTGAGAGCGTCCTCCCATCCGGGATCCCTCGATGCCGGTCGCCGACACGACGCCCAGCGCCCTTACCGATGCGCTCGAAATCTCTACGCTCCATCGGAGGTCTTCGAACGCCGCAAACTGGAGCCAGCTTTTCGGCCTGCCCCTGATCATCCTGGTGCTGGGGATCGGCATCCTGTTCTTCGCGTCGCGAAGCGCGATGGATCCGATCTTCGACGCGGAGTTCAAGCGTGGATTTGCGGCGGCGATGAAGCAGAACCCTCAGCTCACCTCGGAAATGGAGGCGCAGGCCAGGGAAACATCCAGGAAGTTTGTGCCGGTCTTTGTGATGGGCTACTCGCTTTTCGCCGCCCTTCTTCGTCGGCTTCTTCCTGTGGCTCGCCGGCAGCTGATGGTGGAGCCAAGCAGGAACTAGCCGCGGCTTGCATGGTAGCCACGTTCGCGCTCTCATCCCCGGATCCTGGAAGGGATCGTGAACGCGCTCCAGGCCCTGCTTCTTCCCGAGGAATCGCTGGCAGGCAGGTACAGTGTGACGCTCGGGCTCGGTCGCTTCTTTGATCCCGATACTGCCAACCCCTTCTGCTGGCGCGATCGGTCGGATCGATCGTCATTCACCATATGGGTGACTGTCCTTCTCGCCATTGGCCTGTCCATCACCGGCATGATCCCCGGACCCAGGCCGCGCTGGCGCGCGCGCTCGGTGTGGTTGATAGGAGCCCTGCTCCCGTATTGGGCGCCATCCGCGCTGATGGGCTGAACCACCATCAGGAGTACCCATGAAAATCAAGCGCGGGGACAATCATCACCCCTCGTTGCCTTGGCTCTTTTCGGCGCCCTGCTGCTCTTCAATACGCTTTCGGCACAGAAGGCTGAGTGCAACGTGTGCGTCGGGATTCAAGCGTAAGCACAACTGCGCAGCGGCCTCACACGAGAACCAGGAGGAGGCCAACCGATCCGCTCAGACCACCGCGTGGTGTCCGGGCCAGCGGCATGAATGAGTCAATCGCGTGCGGGAGGACCCGGCCAGTCTCGGTCCAGTGCCGCACCAAATGAATGGACTCCACGCTCGCTTTCCTCACCCCCTGACGCTTCCCGTCGGCTGCCTCCTCGTCGCGGCAGCCCTCACGTACATCCTTCCCCCGGGCAGTACCAGCGCCACGAAGATCCCGTCACCCACCGCGACGTCGTCGTGACCGGGACCTTCGCCCCGGTAGAGCGCTCTCCGGTCAATCTGTTCCAGGCGGCCGTGGCAATCCGCGCGGAATGGCTGACGCCGCCTCGGTGGTCTTCCTCGTGTATCCTCATGAGGCGGTGCGTTCACTGTGGTAGACCGGACCGGTGCGCTCCGCACGTGCGATCGGCGCCCTGGTTCGCAAACTCGGCCCGGCGGGAAACTCTCATCATCCCCGTCTCCTGTGCCGCCTTCGCGCTGGGTGGCGCCCTCGAGAACATGCAGGAGGAGATCATCGCCTTTGTTCCCTCTCCTCCTTCTGCTGACTCGGCGACTCGGCTTTGACGCGCTCACTGCAGTCGCGATGAGTCTGGGCGCGGCAGCGGTCGCTGCAATCATTCAGCCCGATCAACCCGTTCCAGGCTCAGATCGCCCAGAAGCTGGCACAGCTCCCCTGGCTCGGGATGGGAGTTCCGTACCACCCTGATGCTGCTGGCGCTCGGCTTCTGGACCTGGGGCGTGACCCGGCATGCACGCCGGACCCGCAGGCCTCCCGAGGCTCTCGAGCTGGAGGCCGGAGCAGCACTCGGCTGGCGCACTCCGCTGATTCTGCTTTCGGTGCTGGGAGCGTTCTCGGTGTTCCTTTACGGAATCCTCAGACTGGGATGGGATTTCGATCAGCTGTCCGCAGTCTTCTTCATCATGGGAGTCGTTGTGGGACTACTGGGCAGGCTCGGTGTTCGAGGGACCGTCGACGCGTTCGTCGAAGGCTTCAGATCCATGACGCTGGCGGCTCTCCTGATCGAGATTTGCCCGCGCCATTTCGGTGGTACTCGAGCAGGGCAGAATCCTCGGATACGATCGTTCACGGGTTGTCCGCCCCGCTGGCGAACCTCCCACCGGCCGTCTCCGCCATCGGCATCATGGCGGTGGAAGCCGGATTCACGTGCCGGTCCCCAGTGTCGAGCGGTGAGGGCCGTGCTCACCCTTCCCGTTCTGGTTCCCCTCTCCGACCTGATCGGCTTATCCCGGCAGGTGATCTGTGCTGGCCTACCAGTATGGCGCAGGGCTGTGCGAGCTGGTTACTCCGACTAACGGCGCCCTCATGGCCATGCTCGCCGCCGCCGGCGTTGGCTACGATGACTGGCTCAAGGCCTTCGCCAAGCTGGTCGGCGGGCTGGCTCTCATCGGCGTCGCCGCGATCATCCTCTGCCATCGCCATTTCACTCTAGGGTCATCACGGATCTCGTTAGCGATCACCTGGCGCAGTAGCCACGAGCACTGAACTGTCGCCGCAGGGTGCAGGCTCAGCGTGAAAATCGCGAGGAGGAGAATCCGGCGGCTCCGAACACCAAGGCGGTCAGCGTTCGCCCCGGGGGCCGGCAGGATCCCGGTTTGAGGGACAATTGGTCAGGGCTGGGCGGTTCTGCTCGGTCAGCGATGAAGTGACTCAGCCCCTGCTTCTCCCAGAGGACGGGTCACCACTTGCTTGCCACGGGGAGGATTTGGCTATCCTTTTTGCTGTCGGTAACGCGCTGCCGGACTGAGACTTATCGATGTCCGTCGATGTAACGGAGTCTTGCCCCATGTGGCACTAACGTTGCGTCTTGCGCGTCTACAGATGGTAGAGGAATGCGCAGTGACGCGAAAAAGGGTGCTTCGATGAGCGAGTTGACCATCCGGGAAATGGAAAACGGCGAAGAGATTCGCCGAATGGTTCTCCGACCTCACGTTGCGGGAGGAGCGGGAGACGGGTGACGGCGTTCACCTGGAGGAGCGTTTCCTGGTCTGAGCAACGAAATCGGCGATTGATCGGCGGACTCCGCTACCCCATGCGTGGCGGGGTCGCTCACATCCTGGACATCGCCAGTGACGCCGGAAGAGCGGCACCTTGGTCACGGCCACTTGCTGGTCAGCGCGTTCGAGACCCGTGCTCGGGAGTCGGGCGCCCACTTGGCGGAATTCTGGACCGACGACCTTCGCGATGAGGGTGAGATTCATCCCTGAACGGTTGGCACCGCCGTTCATGAAGCGCGACGAGTACTTTGGCGGTAAGACGTGGTACCTCATGGAGAAGCCGGCTGACCCCGGCGGCCTGATTCCGGGCAGAGCGCTCCGGCGCCAGATTCCGACCTTCCCCCAGCCTCCAACTGCTCCACATTACAAGTGCTTGACCGCCCGACCGTGGGCCTCCCCACGGAGGTCGCTCTGTATCGCATCGAACCAGGAATTGACTTGTGACCCTACGGCCACTGCCAAGGCTTTCTTTACCAAGTGTCGAAGTGCTTCTGCGACCTCGAGGCCAGATGGTCCACGAGATGATGGAGGCCCACGTGGCGCAAGCGGAACCTCTGGTTCCTCAGCGACCTTCTGGAGCCTCCCCGGGTGAATCGGCGGACGATCATGTGGTCATAGCTCGCAAGCGCGCCACCGGCATTCCGGATTCGGCCCGCGCAGCCCTCGCCCTGAATACCCTGACCGAAGAAGGGTTGCCTCATTTCCACCGGCTGCTGGCGGTGCACTTGGGCGAGGATAGCCACTGGCGTCGCTGGAACAACATGTGGACCGCGGAAGAGGATAGGCATGGGGCTGTACTGCACGACTACTTGCGAGACACCCGGCTTCTCCATCAGCGGCGTCTCGAGGAAATGCAGTATTCCTATCTTGAGAGCGGCTTCCATCCCGACTGGGACACGGACCCCTACCGGGTCTTTGTCCACACCACCTTGCAGGAACGGGCCACCCAGGTGTCGCACAGCGGCACAGGGCGAGCCGTCGCGGACTACGAGCCGCTGCTGAACGAAGTGCTTCCAACGTCGCGCTCGACGAAGCCCGGCACTTCGCCTTCTACCGGTCGGTTTTCGAGGAAATTCTGAAGCGGGATCCGACCAGGCCCTGCACTCGGCCTCGTTCATCATGCCGAGTATCGAGATGCCGGGCCACACGATGCCGGGTTTCCGGAAATCGCAGATGTGATTAGGCGGGCTGGGATTTACGGTCCACGAGACTACCTGCGGATTGTGCAGGAGCAGATCCAATACTGGAGGATCGAAACGCTGACCGGCCTGGGGAAATGGGACGGCTCGCCCAGGAAAAGATCGCGGGAATTCCCGACCGGCTCCGCCGCATTGCCGAGCACATCGAATCGCGCACCAAGTCCAAGACGTTCGCCTTCGACGTCGTGTTCAATCGTGAATTCGCGATGGAGTAGCTCGCGGATCCGCAAGTTCGGCTGGACCATCGTCGCCGGCCTGATCGTCGCGTGCGGAGCCAAGAAGGCGACCGGCAAGGATTCCGGTGGAAAACACCTCGACCGATCCCACGCAGGCGGATGCGGAAGAGGCTGGGTCGGGCGCTCTTCGACGCGGTTGATCGCGTCATGTCCTACCGCAGTTCCCACCAGAACAAGCTTCCCAATTCACTCCGCACAGCAGGCATCGACAGCCTGAGCCCGACCATCGTCCTCCGCTATGGGAAGTCCGGCACATCTCCGCAGGTGACCGCCACCTTCCGGCGTACTTCGGGCCGGCAGTTAGCCAGCTGCGAGGGAACCAACGACGTGCTCGAGGATGCCAGCCTGCATGAGGGGGCCTACACCATAACCTGCACGTTGGTTGGTGGCGGGAGCCGGGGCTTCACTGTGGGCCGCCCTTCGGAATAGCCTTCCATCGTACTCTCCGATGATTGAAGTCATCCAGATCGCGCGACTCCTCGTCGCCGTCGTCTGCCTCGGCGCCGCGGTTGTTGGCCTGACCCACTGGGCCGTGAAGGCCAAGAAGCTGAGTCCGTTCGGCGGCTTCGCCCGAGCCATTCGCAAAGTCAGCGACCCCATCATCAAGCCGTTGGAGCGCCGGATCGTCCGATCCGGTGGCAACCCGGTGAATGCGCCGTGGTGGCTGTTCTGGATCGTGGTGATCGGCGGATTGGTCTTTCCTGAGCTCTGCTGCAGTGGTCTCTGGGGACCTTGGTCTCGCTGGGGTATGCCGCCCAGGCCGGGCCACGCGGAGTCCTGCGCTTCCTGGTGGATGGGCTATTCGGACTGTTGATCGCCTGCGTGTTGATCCGCGTCATCGCATCCTGGCTCGGCATCTCGAGCTACGCCAAGTGGATGAGGCCGATCGCCTTTCTTACCGACTGGCTGCTCGAACCGCCTGCGGCGACTGATACCGCCCCTCGGGATGTTCTGACATCAGCCCCCTGGTCGCCTGGTTGCTCCTCATTCTCGCCCGCTCACTCGTGCTGGGCCTGCTGTAAATCGATGCCACCGGTTGACGAAGTGCCCGGCGGCGTGAGACTCACGATTCACGCTCAGCCACGAGCGGCTCTCAACCAGGTGGTCGGACTTCACGGCGATGCGGTCAAAGTCCGTCTGACGGCGCCGCCAGTGGACGGTGCCGCGAACCAGGCCCTGGTGCAGCTGCTGTCCATGGTTCTCGGTGTCGCGCCAGCGCGAGTCCGGCCTCACCGCCGGAAGTGCGGCTCGGCGGAAAATCGTCGAAATAGCCGGCCTGACCTCCGAAGGAGGCACGAGGCGGCTCGGACTTTGGCGGTTAGGTATCTGATGGGCTATCTTAGGTGAGGTGACAATTGACGTCGTGGTGATTTGCGCCTATTGCAGCCACGTTAAACAAGTGCTAAAACGGCCGCCCCGGGTGCCGTTTTGGCCTCGGGGATTTTTCATCATTATGCCCTTCGATCGCGCCTCACGCCTTGAGCTGCTCCCCGCCTGCTGCGGGAGCGGATTCTCGTGCTTGACGGTGCCATGGGCACGATGATCCAGGGCTACGAGCTCGGCGAGGCTCGACTACCGCGGTTCTCGATTCAAGGATTGGCCTCGCGACCTCAAAGGCAACAACGATCTCCTGGTCCTGACCCGGCCCGATATCATCGAGGCGATTCACGCCGCATACCTCGACGCGGGCGCGGACATCATCGAGACCAACTCGTTCAACTCCACCGCGGTCTCCATGGCCGACTACGGCATGCAATCGCTGGTGCCGGAGCTGAACCAGACTGCTGCGCAGCACTGGCCCGCCGGGTAGCCGACCGAGCCGAGGCGGCCGACTCGCGCCCCCGCTTCGTGGCCGGCGTTCTAGGCCCCACCAACCGGACCGCATCCCTTTCGCCGGACGTGAACGACCCCGGGTTCCGCAACATTGAATTCCGGCAGCTGGTGGACACCTATGCCGAGGCGGTGCGTGGCCTGCTCGAAGGCGGGGCGGACCTGCTCATGGTCGAGACGATCTTCGACACGCTCAACGCCAAGGCGGCGATCTTCGCCATCGACGCCCATTTCGCGGCCACCGGAGAGCGAGTCCCGGTCTGGATTTCCGGGACCATCACCGATGCCAGCGGGCGGACGCTCTCCGGACAGACCACCGAGGCGTTCTGGAACTCGGTGGCGCACGCTCGTCCTCTGGTTGTCGGACTCAATTGCGCCCTGGGCGCGCGACGAGCTCCGGCAATACGTCCAGGACTTGAGCCGGGTCGCACCGGTCTCTGTGAGCAGCCACCCCAATGCCGGATTGCCCAATGCGTTCGGTGGCTACGACGAGACACCGGAAACGATGGCCGAGGTGATCTCGCTGATTTCGCCGAAGGCGGGATGGTGAACATCGTCGGTGGGTGCTGCGGCACGACCCCGCCCACATCCGAGCGATCGCGGAAGTGGTACGAGGGCGTCCTCCTCGTGTGCCGGCCGTCCCCGGAAAGGCACTGCCGGCTTCGAGTGGATTGAGCCACTCACCATCGGACCCCTCACCAACTTCGTCAACGTGGGCGAGCGGACCAACGTGACCGGGTCACGCCGCTTCGCGAAGCTGGTCCTCGAGGGCAATTACGAGCGAGGCACTCGAGGTCGCGCGGCAGCAGGTCGAGAGCGGCGCCCAGCTCATCGACGTGCAACATGGACGAGGGAATGCTCGGACGCGGAGAAGGCCATGGCGACCTTCCTCCGGCTGGTTGCATCGGAGCCTGGCATCAGCCGGGTCCCCGTGATGGTCGACTCGTCGAAGTGGTCGGTCATCGAGGCCGGGCTGCGCTGTCTCCAGGGCAAAGGCGTCGTCAACTCCATCAGCCTGAAGGAAGGCGAGAGGATGCCTTCGTGCAGGCACGCGAGCTGGTCCGCCGCTACGGCGCGGCCGTTGTCGTGATGGCCTTCGACGAGCAGGGCCAGGCCGACACGCGCGGAGCGGAAGGTCGCAGATCTGCCGGCGGGCGTACAAGATCCTGACCGAGCGGGTCGGTTTCCGCGCCGGAGGACATCATCTTCGATCCCAACATCTTCGCCATCGCGACCGGGATCGAGGAGCACAACGGCTACGCGGTCTCATACATCGAGGCCACCCGCGCGATCAAGGCGCAGCTTCCTCACGCGCTGGTGAGCGGCGGCGTCAGCAACGTCTCGCTTCGCCTTCCGCGGCAACGACCCGGTGCGCGAGGCGATCCATTCCGGTCTTCCTCTACCACGCCATCCACGCCGGGATGGACATGGGCATCGTGAACGCCGGGCAACTCGCCGATCTACGACGACATCCCGCCGGAGCTGCGCGAGCGGGTCGAAGATGTCGTGCTCAACCGCCGCGCCGACGCGACCGAACGACTGCTCGGCGGTGGCCGACACAGTACGAAGGCGGCCGGCCCAGCGCCGAGAGAGAATCTCGCCTGGCGGGAGGCACCGGTCGAGGAGCGGCTGGCCCACGCCCTCGTTGAGGGAATCGCGGACTTCATCGTCGAGGACACCGAGGAGGCCCGCAGCCAGGCTGCAGCCGGCCCATCGAGGTGATCGAGGGCCCGCTGATGCGGCGGAATGAACGTGGTGGGCGATCTCTTCGGAGCCGGACGAGATGTTCCTGCCCCAGGTGGTGAAGAGCGCCCGGGTCATGAAGACAGGCGGTCGCGCACCTGATCCCGTTCATCGAGGCGGAGAGAGGCCGCCAACGCCGACACCCGCACCAAGGGACGGGTGCTCATGGCGACGGTGAAGGGCGACGTCCACGACATCGGCAAGAACATCGTCGGCGTGGTCCTCCAGTGTAACAACTACGAGGTCATCGACCTCGGCGTGATGGTGCCGAGCGCGCAAGATCCTCGAGACCGCGCGGCGAGAAGCAGGTAGATCTCATCGGGCTGAGCGGGCTCATCACGCCATCGCTCGAGGAGATGAGCCTTCGTGGCCGGCGAGACTGCAGCACGCCGGATTCACGACTCCCCTGCTCATCGGCGGGGCCACCACGTCGCGGATCCACACCGCGGTGAAGATCGCGCCGCAGTACCAGGGCCCGGTCGTGCACGTCCTCGACGCCTCGCGGGCCGTCGGAGTGGCAGCCCGGCTCCTGAGCGATGACCTAGCGCGACGAGTTTACGCCGCGGGGTCGCGAGCGAATACCAGAAGATCCGGGAACAACGCGCGCGCCGAGCGCGCGCGAGGAGCGGCTCACGCACGATTGGCGAGGCGCGGCGCAACCGGCTGGTCGGTTGACTGGACGGCGGTCACGCCGCCCCGGCCAACGCTTCTCGGGATCCGGCAGATCGCGCCCTACCCGCTCGAGGATCTGGTCGAATGGATCGACTGGACCCCGTTCTTCCAGACCTGGGAGCTGCGAGGGCACTATCCCGCGATTCTCGAGCGATCCGAGCAGGGTTCAGCGGCGCGGAGCCTGTTCATGGACGCGAAGGCGCTGCTGGAGACCATCGTGAAGGAACGATTGCTCGAGCGCGCGCGCGGTGTTCGGCTTTCTCCCCGCGGCACGCAGCCGGAGACGATATCGAAGTCTCCAGCGAGAACGGACAGGGAAGCCTCACGGCCATCCAGACCCTCCGGCAGCAGATGAGCCGGCAGCCCGGGCGGCCGAACCTGGCGCTCGCCGACTTCGTGGCAGCCGAGGGATAGTGGCGTCACCGACTGCATCGGCTCGTTCGCGGTGACCGCTGGTCATGGACTCGACGAGCTGGTCACGCGGTTCGAGGCAAGCCAACGACGACTATTCCGCCATTCTCGCCAAGGCGTTGGCGGATAGGCTGGCCGAAGCGCTGGCCGAACGACTGCACGCCAGAGTGAGGCGGGAGTTCTGGGGCTACGCGGGCGATGAATCTCTCGATCAGCTCGCAACTCATCCGGGAGCAGTATCAGGGGATCCGCCCCGCGCCCGGTTACCCGGCTTGTCCCGATCACACGGAGAAGCGGACCCTGTTCGACCTGCTCCGCGCGGAGGAACGAGCCGGTATCCGGCTGACCGAGTCGCTTGCGATGCTGCCTGCCGCATCGGTGAGCGGCTACTACTTCTGGCGACCGGAGGCCCGCTACTTCGGCCTGGGCAAGATCGGGAAGCGACCAGGTCGAGGACTACGCCCGGCGGAAGGGAATGAGCGTCGCTGACAGGCGGAACGGTGGCTGGCCGCCGAATCTGGGAGTACGAGCGAGTGACCGACTCTCCTGCGATCTAATCGCCGACGGACGCACCCACGTGTGCGACGGCGCCATGGGCACCATGCTCTATGCCCGGGGCGTCTTCCTCAACGTCTGCTACGACGAGCTGAACCCTGAAGCAGCCGGATCTGGTGCGAGAGATTCATCGCGAGTATGTGCGCGCTGGTGCGGAGCTGATCGAGACCAACACGTTCGGCGCCAATCCCCTCAAGCTCGCAGGCTATGGTCTCGCGTCGGAGACCGAGAAGATCAACGAGGCTGCGGCGCGGCTGGCCCTCGAGGCCGCGCACGGGCCGCGCCGTGGTCCTCGGTGCCATTGGACCGCTCGGGCGTCAGAATCGAGCCGTTCGGCGAGCTGGCGGTCCATGAGGCTCGGCGACTTTCGCCCGACAGGTAGACGGACTGCTGGCGGGCGGAGTCGAGGGCATCATCCTCGAGACCTTCAGCGACGTGGAGGAGCTGCGGGCGGCGTTCAACGCGGTCCGGCAGTAAGAGCGAACATCCCGGTCTTCGCCCAGATGACGGTCGGGACCGACGGCAAGACCCATTACGGGCACCGATCCGGCGGACTTCGGTCCGATCCTGCAGGCGATGGGCGCCGACGTGATCGGCGTCAACTGCTCGGTCGGACCTCACGGCGTGCTCGAGGCGGTGGAAAAGCTGGCCGAAGGTTGTCACCGTGCCAATCTCCGCTCAGCCCAACGCCGGCCTCCCTCGCGAGGTTGGGGACCGGAAGATCTACATGGCCTCCCCGAATACCTGGCAGAGTACGCGCGCGCGGATCGCCGAGGCAGGCGCGCGATTCGTCGGAGGCTGCTGCGGAACGACTCCCGACCACATCAAGGCGGTTGTCGGGTTCGTGAAGAGCGTGTCGCCCGCAGCACACCAGCGTCCGTGCGGCAACTCCGGCCCAGGCCAAGCCTCTCGAACCAGTTCCGCTGGAACAGCGCTCGCACCTGGGTGGCAAACTCGCGCGCGGGAGAATTCGTCACGACCGTGGAGATCGTTCCGCCCAAGGGGTAGACCCGGAACCGATGTTCCGCCAAGTGCCGGAATCTGAAAGCCGTAGGGGTAGACGCGGTGAACGTACCCGACTGGCCCCCGGGCCCAGAGCCGGATGGGCGCGCTGCTGTCGGCGCTGATGATCCAGCACGAAGTCGGGATGGAAGCGGTCGTCCATTACGCATGTAGAGATCGGAACCTCCTCGGCATGCTGTCGACCTGCTCGGAGCTGCGGCGAGCGGGGTCCGCAACCTTCTCATCGTCACCGGCGACCCTCCGAAGATGGGCCCCTACCTGACGCGACGGCTGTGTTCGACATCGACAGCATCGGGCTCACGAACCTGGTGTCGCGGCTCAATCACGGCCTCGACCCGGGAGGCAACTCTCTGGGGGAACCGGCGCGGTTCGTGATTGGTGTCGGAGTGAATCCCGCAGCCGTGGATCTCGACCGCGAGACTGCGGCGATTCGCGTGGAAGGTGGAGGCAGGGGCTGAATTCGCGGTGACTCAGCCGGTCTTCGACATCGACCAGCTCGACCGTTTCCTCACTCGGGTCGAGGCATTCCGAATCCCGATCATCGCGGGGATCTGGCCGCTCATCTCCCAGCGCAACGCGGAGTTCCTCGCCAACGAAGTTCCCGGAATCTCGATTCCGAATGGCATCCTGGAGCGGATGCGAAGGCCAGCGTGAACGGTAAGGAGCAGGCGCTTCAGGAAGGAGTCATGATCGCCCGCGATGCTCTCCGCGGTCAAGGCCAGAGTGCAAGGAGCACAGGTATCCGCACCGCTGGGACGGGTGCCGGTGGTGCTGGAGGTGGTGGAGGGATTGAGGGATTGAGGGATTGAAGATTGAAGATTGAAGATTTTGCGATTCGAAGATGGTGCTCTTTCAAATCTGAAATCTTCAAATCTTCGCAATCCTCAATCCTCAATCCAATCCACTCAACCGCTCATCCGGAAACTTTCAGCCTATAACCCACACCGCGGCTCGGTCAGCAGTAACCGCGGATGAGTCGGATCCGCCTCGAGCTTATGCCGGAGTTGGGTCACGTAGACCCGCAGATAGTGGTTCTGCCCGATCGAGTTTATCCCCCAGACTTCCTTGAGCAGGTGCCGGTGGGTCACCACCTTCCCTGCGTGATGCACCAGGGTCTGGAGCAGCCGGTATTCCAGCGGCGTAAGGTGCACCTCTCCTCACTACGCACGAAGACCTGACGCGCGCCAGATCCACCTGCAGATCTCCCTCTACAAACTCCGGCTCTTCTTTTCCCGAGGCGGCAAGAGTCGCATGACGCAGCGCTACCCGCATCCGGGCCAGCAGCTCGCCGACCCCGAACGGCTTGGTCAGATAGTCATCGGCACCGGCATCAAGGGCAGCCACCTTGTCCGCTTCCATGCCGGCGCGCCGAGAGTACGATGATGGGCCGGGTTGACCATCTCGCGAATGCGTCGGGTGACATCGAGCCCAGTCCCCGTCGGGTAACCCCAGGTCAAGAAGAATGATGTCCGGATTGCGGCTGGCAGCTTGAGCGAGACCTTCGCGAGCTAGTGGCGGCTTCGACCAGATGGTATTGCCCGTCATCCAGCGCCGCCTGAGGAAGCGGCGCATCTGGGGCTCATCCTCGATCAACAGGACCAACGGCTGCGGTGAACGGCCATGGTCGTGCCCGCGTGGAGATTCAGACGGTTTCGGCGACGGCCCCTGGGCGGCATGGTTGGAGGCGTCCTTCGATGGGAAGCGTGAACCGAAATACTCGCTCCCCGCCCGGACGGTTCTCCGCCCAGAGTCCGGCCACCGTGCGCCTGCACACGATGCCACGGCAAATGGTGAGCTCCCAGCCCGACACCGCTGCCGGGTGGCTGCGCCGACCGATCGATAGAACTTGTCAAAGATCCGCGCTTCTTCTCCGGCGGCGGCAATCCCGGTCCCCGATCCGCTACATCGACGATCAATCGTCTGGTTGTCCACCGGGCGCTGATCGTGATGGAGCTGCCCGCCGGCGTGCGTATTCGACGGCGTTCTCCAGCGGGATTGATGAGGACTTCTTCTATCAGGAGACACATCCAGCGGTGCGAGGGGCAGGTCCGGCGGCAGGTTGGACCTGCTACTCTCCCGCCCCTGAGCCGCTCGTCCGAGCCAGGATGAGTGCCACGCCGATTGGCTCCTCCAGCGGCTGCCACTCCTTTTGCACGACGAGGGTCTGAGTTTCCACCCGGATCATGTCGAGCAGGTTGCCGATCAGCCGGTTCAATCCGCTGCGCTTCCTCGACGATGGTCTGCAGCAGATCTTCTACGCACCTCATCGCGCATCGGGAACGGTCCTGCAACAGGCTGGTGGCCGCTCCCGTGATCCCGGCCAGGGTGTACGCAAGTCGTGCGACAGGGAGCTCAAGAGCGCGGTGCGGAGCCGTTCGGCCTCGATTTCCACCTGGCTCTGCTGGGTCTGCCGCTCCAGCGTCATCAACGTTCCAGGGCAAGCGCGAGTTGGTCCGCGAACGCCTCCAGCAGTTGCCGCTGAGCGGGGTCTCCTGAAAGCGCCGGGTATCCGAGGGCATGACGCCCAGGACCCGACCAGGTGTGCCGCTGGCAGCGCAAAGGCAGATACAGGGCCTCGCGGCGGGGAGATTATCGGTGCCGAGGCCAGCCAGACTGGGTCTCGTTGAAGCACCCACTGCGCCACACGCGCGCTCCCTATCATCCAAGGCGTAAGTCGGGCCTGCCCTCTCGGGAGGCAAGTGTCCGGCCTCGTCCGGCAGTGCGGAGCTGCACCGCTGCCCCGAAGCTGGCAGCCGATCTGGGCGCCGACCAACGTCCACCAGCTGGGAGCGATCTCTTGCGGCTCGCTAGCCCCGGCTCATCGCGTACAGGGCTCAGCGTCCTGCTCTCCCCGCTCTCGGGCGAATCCGGCCTGCTCCTCTACCCTGACCGTCAGTCCCACTGATCACCACGAGGAAATGAGCAGCATGACGCCGAAAGGTCGAGACGAACTGCAGATCGGAGACTGCGAAAGTCAAATAGGGAACAAAGAAGAAATCGAACAAAGGCGATGCTCAGGGAACACCGCCGCAAGCGCCGGCCCGCGGCGCGCGAGCGGCTCGACACCACTACGGTGCCGAGTCAGATAGAGTCATCGCCGATATCAGGTGACAGGTGAAGTGGCGGACACGCGCCCACTCCTGCGAGCGAGCATAGCGTGACCACCCAGCGCCGCCCGGAGAGATATCTCCTGAGTGGCGACACGCGTGAGGGGCGGGCCACGGAGCCTCAGGGCGCATCCCCTCGATCTCACTGATGCATCGTACACGTCAACATCCCACTGCCCTGGACCCAGCTTGTCGAGGCAGCGAGCCCCGAGCCTTGTCCCGCCACCGCCGGATGGGTCAAGCTTGCCGCCGATGATGATGCGGTGAGCGTTGTGCTCGCGGGCGCAGGCCGAGGATCTCATCGGCCGTCCTGCATCCCTGCAGGGTGGCCACCGGGCCTCAAGCTCTTCTGGGCCGGCCGCAGGTTCCCGACCAAGGGCTTCCCGGTCGCCGTGGAGGACCTGATCGCGCCGGAGTTCTCGACGGCCGACCTGCGGCCCGTTCCCCAGGCCAGACGCAGACGCCATCCGCATTCCCGCCCGAATAGCGGGCCGTGAGCGCTGGCGGGATTGGGAGCCGATCAACCGGAGCCGGCAGACGATCCCCAGCCGAGCCAGATCTCCCAGATCCCCTGCTCCCGCATGTACCCGCGTCATCTGGGCGTCCACCCGCTCGGCCACACTGGCGCAGCGCCAGCTCAACGCAGCGCGATGAAGATTGCCTTGCGGAAGAGCTCTTCCTACGAGCCCGCTCGGCTTGCTCGGGAAGTACGCCTTCCCCTGTTCAGCCATGGCGCAGGAGGTCGTCAGGCGTCAGGAATCCCGCCAAGCTCCACCTCGTCCGCCCCGTCGAGGCACCCGCACGTCAGGGAACGGTCTCCGGACCTGAACACGACTTCCCGTGATCTGGGCGACCACGTCGTTCAGGCTCTCGGACGTGCTGCACGTTCAGCGTCGGTGTGGAACCGAGATCCCCGGCGCCGCCGAGCAGCTCCTCCGACGTCACCACCGCCGCGCGTGGCGGGAGTCTGGGAGCATTGGTGTGGGCCCGGCTCGTCAGCCAGCGGGATGGCGGGATGGCGGGTCAAGAGTGCGGCATCGAGGATCTGAACTCATGCAGGGTAACCCGCGATACTCCACTGAGCGGCGGGGCAGGACTTCGAGGCCAGGCAGGAGAGCCTCGGTTTCCGCGCGCGCCAGGTGGGTCTCGACAACACCGACCACGACATCCACGCCTTCGGCCAGCAATGCAGTAGC
>ERZ1370068.5241-contig-4270_pt1 | contig 53035 bp, 83 predicted proteins | sample MGYA00561227_ERZ1370068 | MGnify/ENA primary metagenome ERZ1370068 (study PRJEB38410, sample SAMEA6850437) | metagenome | study: Metagenomic assessment of the ecological functions of the soil: analysis of the soil microbiota associated with the... | reverse complement strand
TACTTCGTTCAGTTACGTATTGCTACCATCATGGAGATCGTCGACAATGTCGTTGTCGCTCCTGATACCCGGCGCAATGAAATGCAGGCCTCGCTACCTTCCCCTGTTCTGGGGCGCAGCCTCGCCATTTCGCTCGCTCGCCGCCGCCGGAATTGCAGCTTTCCCGGTCAATCGTTGGCTGGTATCGCGAGGCCGGGGTCACGCGCGTTGGTCCACCAACGTCACGCTCATGGCTGAGGTCCACCGGTCAGGTCGCGTCACTTGATCTGAGCCGAAGATCCCTATCTGCTGCATCGACGGCAAATGCCATCGCGCGGCAAATATTGCGTTCGATGCTCGAATGGGAAGGCGACCCGCCCAGGGTAATCCCGGCGCGCGCATGCGGTTGCTCGCGTTCTGCGTGCCTCGCGGTGGCGTCTGGACATCCAATCCAGGGTCCACGTTGGCGGTCACCATCGGTAACGCCGCCCTCGTAAGCCGGGCACAGCTCTTTGGAACCCGGACGGCCACGTTTCACGTCTGTTCGCGCTGCGGTGGCGTGCCGTTTGTTACCAGCGAAATCGCCGGTCACCTGTATGCGGTCGTCAACGTCAACGTACTGCCCAGTCCGATGAGGCATGGCTTCGTCGGGCCCCGCAAGCTTCGAGGGCGAGGACATCGAATCGCGGCTTGCGCGCAGAAAGCGTAACTGGATCGCCGATATTAGTTGGATCACTGAAGACGTCGCCGGTGAAGGTGAAACGTGACCCAGACAGCGATCTATGTGCGACCCGACGGTCCGTACATCGTTACCGGCGAATTTTGCTCGAAGCGCGGGTGCGCCACGCGACGGCTCGAGGGTAGTGCTCTGCGTTGTGTGGCCACTCGTCGAACAAGCCTATTGCGACAGCGCACTATGGCGGCTTTTGTGGATAGCGGCGTGGCGTCCCTGATCCCAGAATCGACGCGCTCCGCCGTGGCCGGCCGACTGATGATGCTCCGATGCCAAACGGTCATGAAATGCATTGGGCCGCGTGGCGGTGTCCTGTGCCGACGGACGAATTCGCGAATGCGACGACATCCGCCTGTGCCGCTGTGGCGGGTCACTTTGCAAGCCATTCTGCGACGGAACCCACCGCAGGAACGGATTTGTGACCTAAACGTTAGCCACAACGCCAACGGAGGGCGCAGGTGCAAACGCTCGTTCAAGTCGTCTGTACACCCGGATTGAGCGTGCGCGACGCGATCGCAAACGACCCGGAAGCTGGACACTCGTGCATTCGAGATCGTGCTGGAAACGAAAGGCGGGGGCGCGCGCCCGGCTGGACCAAACTGCGGAGCCGAGCGCAAGGCCGTCGCGGCTCCATCAATATTCAATGGAGCGCCGCGACCAAAGTCTTGTCTTGTCGCGTCGTGAACAAGAGGGCCCGGCAAACCCAATCTGATCATCGGCGATTTTGTCGGTTATCTGCTGCGGCGACACCGGCGCCGAGTCAAGGTCATTGCGGTGTTCCCCAACTGATCGCCGGATAGTCGTTCCCCCGGCGCGGACAAATGATTCATCGAGGTATCGGACATGTGCAGAAACATCAAGATCCTGTTCAATTTCTCGCCTCCGGTGACCGAGGAGGAGGTTCGCTCGGCTGCGCTGCAATTCGTGCGCAAGGTCAGCGGCTTCAACAAGCCCTCAAGGCGAATGAGGCGGCGTTCCTGGCCGCCGTCGAAGGGATCACGGCGGTCTCCAGCAGACTTCTGGGCTCGCTTGAAACCAGCGCGCCGCCGAGGTATCGAGAAGTGGAAGCCGCGCAGCGCGACGTTATCATGCCAGCGCTTCCTGAGGTAACCATCTGCTGGCAACCATCCGCCCACGGAATCCGCCGTGTGCGCCCTCCCCACCTCGTGTCCCGCAACGACTGGCGGAATACTCGTGGACTCCGAGGCAATCGATATGGCACGGTCTTTCTCGACTCACGGAGCAGTGACGGATGAATGTGACGGCGCCCGATCGTCGCGACCCCCGAATCCTCCACAAAGGGAGCGTCATGAACACACAGCGTTTTCTGATTGCCCTGACCGCCATCAATATCGCGTTGCTGACCATTTCGCTTGCTCGGCCGGGTACAGCAGGAGCAGAGGGTGCCGCGCAGGTACTCCGGGGACGCGCTTGAGATCGTGGACGAGCGCGGACAGGTTCGTGCCAGCATCACGCGTGTTGCCGGCAGATCCTGCCGTCAAGATGCCGGACCGGCACAACCGGATATCCGGAAACCGTGCTGGCTCCGGATGATCAATTCCCAAGGCCGACCCAACGTAAAGCTTGCGGCTTCGGAGGTACGGCTCGGGCCTGGTTCTCGGGGCGAATCGGACCCGGCCCACGTTCAGGCTATTGGCGCGCGGCGCGAGCACCTCCGTGAAATTGAGCAGCAAGGACGGGCGAGGTGAAACTGAATCACGCCGTAGCCAACGTCGCACCTGATCGTACGTTCCTGCGCATCGCGATGTCGTCTGACCCAAATTTCAGCCGACCCTACGCGATGCGCCGCATCCCTTCTGGAGCGCATCATGAGTGAACCGCAGACATATCCCTACGCCACATATCTCAATGTCCGATTTCCCGCATTGAGCCTGGTCGACGTTCCCGCGCTGGTCGCCGCGTGCGACCGACCGTTGGTACAACCAGACACTGTGCAAGGTGAACCGACTCTGTCATTCGTCTTGGCGTCATGCAGGGCGAATACCATTGGCACAAGCATGACAGCGACGACGGTTTTCTTCGTGCTCGACGGTCACTTCATCATTGACCTGGCAAGGCCGGTCCATCGACCTGCGAGCGCAACAGGGCTTTGTCGTACCGAAAGGGCGTCACACACCGCACGCGCGCGCCTGAACGCGCGGTCATTCTCATGGTTGAAACCGCTTCGATTATCCCGACCGGAGACGCCTAGCCTCGGAGGAGAGCAACGGCATGCCAGTTACTTGCCTTTGTCCATGCGTGCACGGATCTCATCGGTCGACAGATCTTCCTTGCGGGTCGCGATCTGCCAGGTGTTGCCCCATGCATCTCTCACCATGGCACGGCGGTCGCCGTAGGGCAGGTCCGTTGGTTCTTCGAGTGAAGTTGCTCGTGCCGCGATGGCCCGTCGATGGGTGGCATCGACGTCCTCGACATACGCGTACAGAAATGCGGGCATCGAAACGCGCTGGCCTTCACCCCGCTGACCATCACCAGGGAATCGCCGATACCTGATTTGACGCAGGCGAGCCGGTGCGAAACTCGCCGCTTGCGGCGAAGACTTCCTTGAGGAATCGGACCAGGCCTTCCGGATCACCGACAACGATCCTCGGCGTAACCGTGCTAGCACAGCCGTCCGGCTGGAATTTGACCATCAGCGGTCATCGCGCGACGATGAGTTATCCCATCATCGCATTGCTCCCCACGTCCTGCAACGGATCGGTCTCGTGATTCCCTCATTGTGCGGCTGTCGAAGTAGCTGTGCCACACAAGATCCGGTCCTGCCACCCTGGGGCTGCGGCCGGAACGCCCCGGGCCGGCATCAAGCTGATCCGCCAGGCAGCCGATTGAGTTGTGTCCGCCGGCTAGCGCATAATCCGCGACGTGAAGTTCGCCCAGACTCGACCGCTCATCCCGGACGGCTTTTCGGCCCGGGATGTGACGCTGCGACGGCCGCTGCGCTCGAAGCGTTCCGCTACAACAACCATCCTGCGCACATGTGGGACTTGCCGCTGGTTAGCTCGATGGCCAATATTCTCGTCGCGCTTCTCGCCATCATGCTTTGCCTAGTCAATGCCGCGGTGTGGACATTCGTATCCAATATGCCGCTCGCGGGTGCGGGCTGGGTTCTGGCGGCCGTCGCCTGTATATGGATGCAAAAGTGGTCACGCGGGATGTAGCAGCCGCCGTTAAGAACGCCTATGCCTACCGCCGACACGCTCGAGCGATTCATCGCTCTGGTCGAACGCAACGCCCACGTGGAGGCGGTTGAACAGTTCTACACGGTCGATGCGACGATGCAGGAAAATCAGGCCACGCCACGCATCGGTCGCGCATCGCACGCAGCCAATGAACGCCGCGTCCTGGCGAAGGCGAAAACTGTGGTTTCGAAGTGCGTCCGGCCCGTGTTCGTCAGCGGCGACAGGGTCGTGATCCGCTGGATATTTCACTTTGGATGGCTGGACGGAACGGTAACCCACGTGGAGGAACTCGCCTACCAGCGCTGGGAGGGCGAGCGCATTTCGGAGGAGACGTTCTTCTATGACCCGGCGCAGCTGGTACCGAAAGTGGATGCGTAGTGCAGGCCAGTCGGCGTCGACGCCCAAGCCTACGATTCTGGAGAATGCATGCGGACCGCAATCATCATTGTTGCCGGGCTCGCGATCCTCGGCGTTTTCCGCGCTCGCGGGTTGGCGAATCGGTGGCGACGCCAATCCATGCGAATCGCGGCCGTGAGCTTCGTCCCGGCGTGGCTCATTGTGGCGCTCATCAACATGTGGCTCGGCGTTTCCAGGGCTGGATACTCCGTCGCCGAAGAGCTTCCGATTTTTCCTCTTGATTTTCATCATCCCGGCCGCCGCCGCCGCGTTCGTCTGGTGGCGCTATTCGTGACGATGCGCCTCGCCAACAAGTAATTCATGTCTTACAGCGAGCCGTACGGTGGTTGCTCTCTGCCACGCCATCCGCTATCCGGATCGCCGGCTTGCCCATCGCCCAAAGTCTCTGCCATTGCCGATCGTGTCGGCTTGCCGCCGCGCGCGCCCTCGGTAGCCTGGATTGTCGTGAGACGCAGCGATTTCATGTTCGTCGCCGGTGAACCGGTGCGATTCCGCTCATCGCCGTCCGTGGTCAGAACGTTCTGCGGGAGATGCGGTACTCCCCTGACCTACCAGAACGATGACAGTCCGGAAACGATCGACGTGACTACGGCAACACTTGACCTGCCCGAGGCATTTCCACCGACACGGGAAATCTGGCTTGAACACAAACTCGCCTGGACGCCCGTGAACGAAAATCTGCAGCACTTCCGAAGGAGTTCCAAGGGTTCCGGCAATGCCGACTAACCATGTACTCGAGCGGACTTGCCGACACAGGTCTGCATGCAACGGAGGAACTCATGCTCACGATCGTCGCCGTCATCGCCATTCTTGTTGTCCGCGGTTCTCATCTATGCTGCGACCCGGCCCGACTAGGTTCCGTATCGAGCGTTCGGCGAGCATCAAGGCCCCACCAGAAGATATTTTCCCTGCTCAGCAGCAGCTTTCAATCAGTGGGAGGCATGGTCACCGTGGGAGAAAGTCGACCCCGCAATCAAGCGTGACGTACAGCGGCGCCGAATCCGGACGAGGCGCGACATACGCATGGCAAGGCAACAAGAACATCGGTGAAGGATGCATGGAGATCATCGAATCGACACCCAATTCCAGGCTGGCGATCAAGATCGACTTCCTTAAGCCCTTCGAGGCTCACAACACGGTCGAGTTCAGCGCTGGAGCCCCAGGGCGATACCACGAAGGTCACGCACGCCATGTTCGGCCCGACTCCCTTCATCTCAAAGGTCATGGGACTGTTCTTCAACATGGAAAGATGGTCGGACCAAAGTTCGAGGAAGGTCTGGCCAGCGTGAAGGCCATCGCGGAGAAATAGCACCCTGGACCGCCTAATGCTACATTCGAGACGGACACGCCAACGGTGTCGCGCTCAGCGGCTTGAGGCCAAGTCCAACAGAGTCGCCCATGAAGCCCTTTACCAGTGTGGCCATCATCGTTTTCTCGCTTGTCGCGCTTGTCCAATTGCTCCGCGTCGCATTGGGCTGGGAAGTCACGGTGAATGGCATCGTTATTCCGGTTTGGGTGAGCATCATTGCCTGCGCAATTGCAGCGATGCTTGCGTTCATGCTGCGGCGTGAAGCACGCACATGAGCGCTTGCGCGAGAATGCATCGCCTGGTGCGATAGCCAGCGCGCGAGGGGGCGTCAAGTGGGCTGGCATTGGACCCGCAAATCAAGGGAGGTATCTGCCAGATTCACCCCTCCGGCGAATGCACCCTTGTCGAGGCGGTAGACCTGATTGCGAGCGCAATCGCTCATTGCCGGAAGCACCGGATAAACAGGCTGCTCGTCAATGCGACTGGATTGCTGGGCGTTCCCGTGCCCACGCTGGTTGACCGCTTCCTGATGGCCGGAACAGTGGGCACGGGAAGCAAATGCCGTGGTTGTGGTAGCGTTGGTCATCCGCGCCGAACTACATTCATCCCAAGAGTTCGGAGTTCAGTGGCCGCCGATTTCGGTCTCGTTTCCGACGTCTACACTTCCGAGGATGATGCCTTGAAATGGCTGTCACGAGGACGCATACCTTGAGCAAGGGACGCCGTCCACTGCGCCGCGTGACCACGGAGTCGACAACGCATGGGCAACCGTACAGTGCAAAAGTACCGTGGCAGTTGCCACTGCGGCGCCGTCACCTTCGAGATCGAGACGGATTTCCCGGAACTGACCACCTGTGACTGCTCGATTTGCCGACGCAAGAACGCGCTCATGGTGAAGGTGCACGAAGACCAGTTCAGGCTCCTCTCCGGCCAGGACTCGCTGACCGAGTACCGGTTCCACACGATGACGGCGCGCCATTTCTTCTGCAAGACGTGCGGCATCTATCCGTTTCATCGCAAGCGCGTCGCTCCCGACTCCTTTGGCGTCAATGTCTATTGCCTGCATGACGTCGATCTCGTCGGCATCCCCGTGCGCCAGAACGGCCGGCGCGACAATGAAATGACCTTGGCTTGATGCGTCAGGGTGATGGATCCGATCGAATCGCACACGCTGCGCCTCGAGCCACTCGCCGTTGCGCACGCCGGGGAAATGTTCGAGACGCTGTCGGCGCAATCGATCTACGACTACATGCCCGGGGTCCCGCCATCGTCCGCTGCCGCTCTACGCGAGCGTTACGCGATGCTAGAGAGGAAGTCTGCCGATGGCGGTCAACTATGGCTGAACTGGATCATCCGGGTCAGGTCCGGCAAATGCGTGGGCTTCGTGCAAGCCACCGTTTACCAGGACGCACTGGAGACCTGGCGTTCGTCCTGGCCCCGGAATTCTGGGGCCGCGGTGTGGCATTTGAAGCGTGCCAGGCTGCGATCCCGCAGATCGTGCGTGATTTCCGCGTCACCGGACTTTTGCGACGGTGGATCCGGAAAACGCCCGCTCGATTCGGCTGTTGACGCGGCTCGGTTTCGTCGAAATCGCGCCTTCCAGCTATCCGCATGGCGCCGTGGAGCCGGATGATCGCGTCTTCTCGTTATCCTGTGCGCCCGCGACTTCGTGCTCGGCGCTGACCGGGAGGATTCGCGTTAAGGCGCTCGACCTGATCCCTGCTCGAAGCGTTGCCAGTGTTGCGGCGTTTTGGGAGAATGGCCTGCTTGTTCCGGACCCGATATTCGTGTCCTTGATTGACGTGGAAATGTCAGGACGCACATGGGCGCCACACTGGTCTTAGCGATTTGGATTGCGTCGGCTTCCACCTATCAGGGTCGCCTTGCCTTTCAACGGGGAGTACCAGATTCGGGAATTTGCGAATGCGGATTCGGGAATCGACGATTTCAGTCAAATGGATCGACACCCCGGTCACGACCAGATCGATATCATCTGCGTCGCCATTTCCGGCGCGGAGGGGTCGACGGCCGCGAAGTTCTGGCGGGAAGCCGAAGTCAAGCGCATCATTTTCATGAATCCGCTGCAGATTGAAGCGCTTTCCAAGAATCCGACCATTCCCGTAGTCAACGCGCGGACCATTGCCGAGGCGTGCGCCGAGATGTTTCCCGCCGGCGGCCGCGTTGATGCGTCGGCGGACGCCTTGACGGGTGTTGCACCGGCCGGCTTGATCGTCACGACGAAAGCAAGGCGGACAAGCGATGCACGACATGCTGCGTCAAACTCTACGAGCTTCCGAGCCTGGAGCATGCCCTGGCGGCAACCGCCAGGCAGGGGGTGACGGTTCGCCGCGCGCTGGGTCCGGAGAAGCCGGTCGTGGCCGGATGGGTGCAATCGAATTTCCCGGTTTTCGCCGCCGAAGTCGAGATCGCATGCGCCCGCTTGCCAATAGCGTGTTTCATTGCGCTGCGCGGCCAGCAGATTCTCGGATTCGCTTGCTACGATGCGACGGCCAGGAATTTTTTCGGCCCGGAAGCGGTCAGTTCGGAAGAGCGCGGCCGCGGTCTGGGCCGCGCGCTGCTTCTGGCCGCACTGCATGCCCAGCGCGCGCAAGGCCACGCGTACGCCATCGTCGGAGGTGTGGGGCCAGCGGAGTTCTATTCCAAGTGCGTCGGAGCAGTTCCAATTGCAGGTTCGAGCCCGGGAATCTATGCGGGCATGCTGCGTCAGAACCACTCCGGCCTCGTAGCCCCGCGTCGCCACCCGCCCCGGTTTGGTCCCGTTAAGAGGGTTCCCTTGTCCCGAAAGCCTTGTCGACGCGCATCGGAGGTCTGCATCAGGCCCTGGTCACGAATCCGCTGCCGCGCCGCTGGATCGGATTCCTGTACCGGCATCCGAAGCTGACGTTCTTCTTGATGGGCGTGTTTTTCCTGCTGTTCGGCTTCACTTCCGTCAACCTGTTCGTCGTGCTCAAGGCCAACATCGACCTGTTCCTGGAATACGGCGCGATGGTTATCGAGGACGGCGCGCTCCAGCAGTTCATCGAGATCGTGGGTTCCTCATATCTCAGTATCGTGTTCTACGTCCTATTCAAGGTTTGTGAGCGGGTCCTGATCGAGCGGTTGACCGGGAAGCCGCTGGGCGAAGTCAGGGACGCGCGTCGCTGACGGCCCCTTCCAGCACCCCGGCCGCGCCGGGCGGTCGCCTGTCCGGAGGTCGACCCGGCCCCCCTCGGACCGGATTCCAGGCGGCGCTTGGGCCGCGCCACGCGCGAAATGGCATACTCTCCTGGCGTACCGTCAAATTCAACTTATCCCGCAAAGGACCGCCAATTGGCCAAACCCAACTACGAGTTCGCGAAGCGCCAGAGAACCTCGCCAAGAAGCAGAAGAAGGAAGAAAAGAGGCTGCGCAAGTCGGCTGCGAGCGAAGTTCCGGCCACCGGCGACCTGCCGCCACCCCAACCGCCTGACGAGAAATCCGCAGGTTAGGGGCCTCTGCACCCGTTACGCATGGCATGGGGCCGGCAGCCTCACTAACTGCGGTTCGGCTGGCCCAATCAAGCTGCTCGGCCGATCGTCGCCATCCTGTCCTCGGGACAGCCGGTACGTGACCTTGAGACACTGGCGCTCCGCATGAACTGCGCCCATCATGCCGTTTTACCGTACCGTATTTGCCGGAGTGCTCCCATGGTCATCTGCGCCCGTTGCCATCGCCGTCGGCTGCAAGAAATGTCCGGTGTTTGGAATATGCCCGGTAAAGTCCGTGATCGGCGACTACAAGCCCGACGAAAAAGACCAAAAGCGCGCCTCCGCCCGGACCAAGAAGTCCGCGTCGAAGAAGTAGGACTCCGCAGCACCCGACGCTGCGATGCCGGACCGCCTGCTGGCCGACGGACTCGTCGCGCTGCATTTCGCGTTCATCGTGTTCGTGCTCTTCGGCGGCTTGCTCGTGCTGCACCGGCGCGCGTGGGCGGCGCTGCACGCTGCCCGCGGTCGCGTGGGCCGCGTTCGTCGAATTCACCGCGACGACGTGTCCGCTCACGCCGTGGGAGAATGCGCTTCGCCGGCGTGCCGGCGAGGCCGGGTACGACAGCGGATTCATCGAACACTATTTGCTGCCCATCGTGTATCCGGCGGGGTTGACGCCGCGGATCCAGCTGCTGCTGGGCGGCATCGTGGTCGCGTTGAATGTGGTTGTATACCTGTGGGCGCTTCGCCGCCGGAAGACCCTCTAGGGGCTGTATCGGCCTAGAATCCGGGCAAACGATCGCCCGGCCGGGGCGCATTTCCTCCAGCGAGGCGCGGCACATCATTGGCATGGGGGATTTTCATGACGTACGCCGCCATCACCGGCTGGGGCAAGTGCATGCCGCCGGCCGTGTTATCCAACGCCGACCTCGCCACATTCGTCGACACCACCGACGAATGGATCATGCAGCGCACCGGCATCCACGAGCGTCGCATTTCCCACGTTTCGGGCCTCGAGTTGTCCTACGTCGCCGCGGCGCGCGCGCTGGCGTGCGCGGGGATCAATGCCAGCGACCGTCGACCTGATCATCTACGGCAGCTGTTCCAACGACGAGCAGATCCCCAACACCGCCTCGGGACTGTCGCTGAAACTCGGCGCGGGCAATGCCGCGGCGATGGATGTCAACACCGCGTGCACGAGCTTCCTCTATGGGCTCTCGACGGCGACGGCGATGATTCGCACGGGTGTGGTCAAGACGGCCGTCGTAGTCGGCGTCGAGGTGATCAGCCCCTTCCTGGACTGGCGGAACCGCAACGTCGCGGTGCTGTTCGGCGACGGCGCGGCCGCGGTCGTGTTGCAGGCTTGCGAGGAACCGGTTGGCGTCCTCGCCGAAAGCTGGGCTGCTACTCGGATGCGCGGGAGATCCTGCGCGTTCGCGGTGCGGGGTTCATGTACGCGATGGAGGGCGACGTGACCTTCGGCGACACCATCTGGGATTTCGACGGGCAGGAGATATTCAAGCGCGCGCGTAGGCGGCATGTGCGAAGCGTCAGCGGAAGCGCTCGTCAGAGTGCGGCAAGACGGCGGCGGACATCGACCTCGTGGTGCCGCACCAGGCCAACCTGCGCATCATCGAGTTCGTCGCCAAGCGAACCGGCGTGCCGATGGATCGCGTCGTCGTCACCGTGCAGAAATACGGCAACATGTCCGCCGCCACCGTTCCCGTGGCGCTCGTCGAGGCGCTGGAGGAGGGCCGCGTGCGGCCGGGCAACCTGTTGCTCACGCCCGCCTTCGGCGGCGGCTCTGACGTTCTGCTCGCACGTGATCCGCTGGGGCGAGCGGGTGACGCCGATGGCGCAAAGCAATGTCGAATTACCGCCTTGTGGACGCTCGGCGCTGCGAAATGGCGCGCGACTACATGGGACGCCGCGACCCCAACGGGCGCTCGGCGAAGGGTCTGTCGGTGCCGGTGATAGCCGCGGCGGCTTGAAGCGCGCGGTCGCGGGAGAGGATCAGGTGGTGATCAGCTTCCGGTGCGCCTGCACGCTCATCAGGATGCCGAGCCCGATGAACAGGGACACTGAGCGCCGTCCCGCCATAGGAGACGAGCGGCAGCGGCACGCCCACGACCGGCAGCAGGCCACTCACCATGCCCATGTTCACGAAAGCGTAGGTGAAGAACATCAGCGTCACTGCGCCCGCCATCAGGCGCGCGAACAGCGTCGACGCGTTGGCAGTGATCATCATCGCGCGGCCGATCAGCAGCAGATAGAGCACGAGCAGCAGCGCGTTGCCGATCGAGGCCGAACTCCTCGCCGAACACCGCAAAGATGAAGTCGGTGTGGCGTTCGGGGAGGAAATCGAGGTGCGTCTGCGTGCCGTTGAGCCAGCCCTTGCCGATGACGCCGCCGGATCCGATGGCGATCGACGCCTGCGCCGAGTGGTAGCCGGTCCCGAGCGGGTCCCGCGTTGGATCGATGAACGTGAGAATGCGCTCGCGCTGGTAGTCGTGCAGGTGCGCCCAGACGTATGGGCCCGCAGCGCTGGCGAGTCCGCCGAGTCCGACGATCACCTTCCATGACAAGCCAGCCAGGTACAGCACATAGCAACCCGACGCCGCGATCAGCAATGCCGTGCCCAGGTCCGGCTGGCGCTTGATCAGGTAGACCGGCACGACGATCAAGACCGCCGCAACGGCGAAGTCCTTCCAGTTGATCCGGCCCTCGAATTTCTGGAAATACCACGCGAGCATCAGCGGCAGCGCGATCTTCATGAGCTCGGAGGGCTGGATCCGTGCGAACCCCAGGTTGAGCCAGCGCCGCGAGCCGTTGACCATGACGCCGAAAAGCGCGACGGCGACGAGCAGCAGGATTCCCACCACGTACAGCGGAACGGCGGAGCGGGCCAATGTCTGCGGCGGGATGTTGGCGACGACCCACATCAGCACCAGCGCGAAGCCCAAGGACAGGACCTGCGTCGTGACGCGCGCAACGCTCTGGTCGGACGCAGAGAAGAGCGTAACCAGACCCACGCCGACCAACGCGAGCGCGCAGCCGAAAAGGAAGTTGTCGATACGGCGCGTCAGCGCTTCCCAGAGGCGGGAAATGAACTCGGTCATCAATCGCTCTCGTCTTCGGATTCTTTCCGCCCGGCACCGGCGCGGGCCCCGGCTCGGCTTTGCCCAGCAGGTAATAATCCAACACCTTGCGTGCGATGGGCGCAGCCGACTGTGCGCCGAATCCGCCGTTCTCCACCAGCACGGACAGGGCGATTTTCGGCCGGTCCGCGGGTGCATAGGCGACGAACCAGGCATGGTCGCGCAGCCGCTCGTCGATCTTGGACGCGCTGTACTTTTCTCCCTTCAACGAGTACACCTGAGAGGTGCCGGTCTTGCCGCCGGAAACGTACTTCGCGCCGGCGAAGGCCGCGGCGCCCGTGCCCTCCTTGTTTACGCCGACCAGCGCATTCCGGATGAAGGCGATGTCCTCGGGTTTTGCCGGGATCGTGTGCGAAGGCTGCGCCGCAATCCGCCGCTCTTCGCCCGTCTTCAAGTTGACGACGCTCTTCACCAGATGCGGCGCGAAACGCGACGCCGTTGTTGGCGATGGTTGCGATGGCGAGCGCCTGCTGCATCGGCGTGAACGCGTTGTAACCCTGTCCGATCCCGGCGGAGATCGAATCGCCCAGGTACCACTTGCGATGCTCCTCGCGGTAGTTCGCGGCTGCAAACGCGTGCGCTTCCACTGCCGCGACGGCAGCGTGCCGGTCAGTTCGCCTTCGATGTCGATGCCGGTCTCACGGCCGAACCCCAGCTGCGACAGGAAGCGCGCCGTGTCGTCGATGTCGGTCTCGCCGCGCCAGCGACGTAGTAATACGTGTCGCACGACACGACGATCGACTTGTACATGTCGACCGAGCCGTGGCCGCCGGGCTTGTCGTCGCGGAAGCGATACGAGCTGCCGGGCAGCTGATAGAAGCCCGGATCGTAGATCGTCTGTTGTGGCCGTGCGCTTGCCGGACGTCAGCGCGGCGAGCGCCAGGATACGGCTTGATCGTCGAGCCCGGCGGATACGCGCCGCGCAACGGGCGATTCAGCATCGGCTTGTCGGGCGAATCGTTGAGCGCGGCCCAGTTCGCGGAGTCGATGCCGTCGACGAACAGGTTCGGATCGAACGCCGGCCTGCGAGACGAACGCCAGGATGTCGCCAGTTGCGGGATCGATCGCGACCAGGCGCGCCGCGCCGGTCGCCGAATGCGGCCTCCGCGGTTTCCTGCAGCTTGATGTCGATCGACAGCCGCAGGTTGTTGCCCGACGACGGCGGCGTGCGCGACAGCGTGCGCACGGCGCGCCCGGCGGCGTCGACCTCGACTTCCTCGCAGCCCGTGGTGCCGTGCAGCTCGCGCTCGTAGGACAGCTCCACGCCGACCTTCCCCATGTAGTCGGAGCCCTTGTAATTGGCGGCATCGTCCCATTTCGCGATGCGTTCGACGTCGTGGTCGTTGATGCGCCCGATGTAGCCCACGACATGCGCGCGCAATCTTCGCCGTACGGATACTGGCGGAACAAGGCGCGCCTTGATTTCCACGCCGGGAAACCGGTAGCGATTGACCGCGAACCGCGCGACTTCCTCGTCCGGAGAGCCGCGTGCGCAGCGGCATGCTCTCGAAGTTCTTCGACTCGTCGAGGAGCTTGCGGAAGCGCTTGCGGTCGCGCGGCTGCACATCGACGATCTTTGCCAGCTCGTCGATCGTCGCGTCCAGGTTCGCGATTTTCGCCGGCGTCAGTTCCAGCGTATACGCCGAGTAGCTTTGCGCGAGCACGACGCCGTTGCGATCGGTGATGACGCCGCGATTGGGGACGATCGGGCACGATCGCGATGCGGTTCGATTCCGCCAGCGTACGGTAGTGGTCGTGCTCGAATACCTGCAGGTACACGAAGCGCGCCGAAAAGTCCGGCGAACGCGAGCAGCACCAGCACGGCCGCAACCGCCAGCCGGCGCCGGAACAGGAAGAGCTCGCGTTCCGGATTGCGCATTTCCGGCGATCGAAGCCGCGGTTCCCGCCGAAGCCGTTGCTGCGCGAAGAGAAAGACGCCGGCGCATCATGTCAGTCCCGCCGGGCCGCCCCAAGGGACTGATGCGCCTCCGGGGGCAGCGAGCGAAGCGAGCGTGGAGGTCGTTTCATCCCTGATACCCGTCATAGCTCCGAAGGCGAGCGCGCCGGCCGCTGCGACCATTGCAGCAGGACCGACACGAGCGGCCACAGCAGCGCGCCGACGATCGGCGGCACCGCATACGTCCAGCGCGGGAGCGGCGCGCCGCCGACGACGCGCACGAGGAGCACGAGCAGCGCACAGATCATGAGCAGCACCGCCACCTGCGGCGCCTGCTGCCACAGCGGGAAGCGCAGCACGCGGCGCCGGAAGTATTCGGCCGAATAGGCGAGCACAGCATAGGCCAGCGCGTGCTGCCCGAAAAGCGTCGCGTCGCCGACGTCCATCGCCAGCCCCAGCATCCACGCGACACCCACTCCCACGTAGCGCGGCTCCTGGATGCACCAGTACAGGATCACGAGGGCCAGGAAATCCGGCTTGAGCGCCAGGACGACGCCCGAAACCGGCGCAATATTGGCGAGGAAACCGAGCAGGAACGTGAAGCGCGATGAACCACGGATTCACGGGCCGGAGGATTTCCTCCGGTGCCGCGGGCGTGAAAGCGGCGGGCTTGCCGAGCACCCTCATCCGCCGCGCCTCTCCTTGCCGCGCGCGCTCTTCTTCGGACTGTCGGGATCGGCCAGGCTCGTCCGGCCGGGGCGTTGCGCCGCGTCCTGGCCCAGCACCAGCAGGAATTGGCTGCGATCCACACCGGACAACGGCTTGCAGGTGATACGCGCGAACATTTGTCCCGTGTCGCGTTCGACCGCTTCCACCTGCGCCACCGCCAGTCCCGCCGGATAGGTACCGTCGATGCCCGACGTGTAGAGCTTGTCGCCCGCCCGGATGTCGGCCGTGGGCGCCATGAAGCGCAATTCCGGCGCATGACCCGCGCCTGCGCCGAAGAACACGCTGCGCACGCCGCTGCGCTCGACCTCGCACCGGCACCGCGTGGTCCTTGTCGGTGATCAGCGTCACCTCCGCCATGTTGGGAAATACGCGCGTCACCTGGCCCACGACGCCGATCTCGTCGATGACCGCCTCGCCCGGCTTGATTCCAGAGTCCGCGCCGCGATTCACGAAGAGCTTCTGCGTGAACGGATCGCGCCCGGTGTACAGGACTTCGACTGCCGCGGGCCGCGCCCGCGTAGCGCGCCTCGACGCCCAGCAGGGTCTTGAGCCTGGCGTTCTCGTCCTGGAGACGCGCATACCCCTGCGCGGCCGGCGCGCGCACGAGCGAGGTCCTGCCTGCAACGCCGCGTTCTCGGCGTTGAGGCTCTGCTTCGCCGCAAGGTAGCTCCCGACCCACGCCACCGCTTCGCCCGGGGTTTGCACCGCGCGATGCAGCGGATAGAGCACCACCGCGGCGATCGCGCGGATGCCCTTCGAGGTAGCGATAACGCGTGTCGGCGAAGAGGAGCACAAGCGACAGGAGGCCGACGAACGCGAGCCGCGGTGAGCGGCGACGGCCGCGATGGAAGAACGGCGGCGGGTCGACGGAAACGTGACGCATTGCGGATTCACTCATCGGCAGTGAGAACCGGGATTCGCGGATGCAGCAACCCGATTCGCTATCGTCGGTGCAAGCGAAAGTCGAGTCTGACCGCATCGGCCCGAGAGCCTAGTCGGAAGTGAAGATCGTGGAGAGCTTATCCATGTTCTCCAGCGCCTTGCCGCAGCCGCGCACGACGCAGGTCAGCGGATCATCCGCGACGATCACCGGCAGGCCCGTTTCTTCCATCAGCAGGCGGTCGACGTCGCGCAGCAACGCGCCGCCGCCGGTCAGCACCATGCCGCGCTCGGCGATGTCCGCGCCGAGCTCCGGCGGCGTGCGCTCGAGCGCGCTCTTCACCGCCGACACGATGCTGTTCAGCGGATCGGTGAGCGCTTCGAGGATCTCGTTGGACGACACGGTGAAGCTGCGCGGGATGCCCTCGGCGAGGTTGCGGCCCTTCACTTCCATTTCCTTGACTTCGGAGCCCGGGAACGCGCGAGCCGATCGTCTTCTTGATCATGCTCGGCCGTCGTCTCGCCGATCAGCATGCCGTAGTTGCGGCGGATGTAGTTGACGATCGCCTCGTCGAACTTGTCGCCGCCGACGCGCACGCTGCCCGCGTAGACCATGCCGCCGAGCGAGATGACGCCGACCTCGGTCGTGCCGCCGCCGATGTCGACGACCATCGAGCCGGTCGCTTCGCGAGATCGGCAGGTCGGCGCCGATCGCCGCGGCCATCGGCTCCTCGATGAGGTAGACCTTGGATGCGCCCGCGCCGAGCGCCGACTCGCGGATCGCGCGGCGCTCGACCTGCGTCGACCCGCACGGCACGCAGATGATGATGCGCGGGCTAGGCGAGAAGAGGCGCGAATCGAGCACCTTCTTGATGAACTGCTTCAGCATCTGCTCCGTCACCGTGAAGTCGGCGATGACGCCGTCCTTCATCGGACGGATGGCGGTGATGTTGCCGGGCGTGCGGCCGAGCATCTGCTTCGGCCGCGAGACCGACTTCCTGGATCACCTTCTTGCCGTTGGGTCCGCCTTCCTGGCGGATGGCGACGACCGACGGCTCGTTCGAGCACGATGCCCTTGCCACGCACGTAGATCAGCGTGTTGGCCGTGCCGAGGTCGATCGCTAAGTCGCTGGAGAAATAACCTTTGAAAAAATCGAACATGTACGAGAAGCCTGCTCAAAGCGGCAGCAAAGCGCGTCCCCGCGGATCGGAGAGGGCCCGCAGGTCTGCACCAAAGAATGTCGATTATGATAGCATCATGACCTTGTCTTCTGCACTGATTTGGCGAGGTTTTTTGCCATTGCAGGACATTTGCGGGCGCCCGCGGTCCACCGCCTTCCGCAAAGGGTGACGCGCCTTCGCCGTCCCTCGCCACTTCGCCTCAATACGGCAACTTTCGCTCGCTTCGCCTTCCGGCGCCCTTCACCATGACCCTGACTCTCGCCGACGTCCACCGCATCGCCCACCTCGCGCGCATCGAGATCGACGCGGCCGCGCGCGACGAAGTTCACACAAAGCTCGAAGCGATCTTCGCGATGATCAACGAGCTGCAGGCCGTCGACACGACCGGCATCGTGCCCATGTCGCATGCGCAGGAGCGTGATGCTGCCGTTGCGCGAGCGACGTCGTCACCGAAACCGACCAGCGCGCAGCTCTATCCAGAAGTGTCGCGCCGGCCGTCGAGGACGGTCTGTACCTTGTGCCGCGGGTAGTCGAATGAGCGCAGGCTGAGCGACTCGTCACGCGGCACCGCTCGCGCGCGAAGCTCGCCGCGGCGCTGCGGGCGACGAAAGAGCTGTCGAGCGTCGAGCTCACGCGTAGCGAGTCGCTCGCGCGCGCAGTCGACCAGCGCGCAAGGCGCGACTCAACGCGTTCGTGACCGTCGATGCCGAGGCGCGCGCTGGCGCAGGCTCGCGCGGCCGACGCGGCGCTGGCGCAGGGCAACGCACCGCCGCTCGCCGGCGTTCCGATCGCGCACAAGGACGTGCATGATGACCGCGGGCCTGCAGACGACCTGCGGCTCGCGGATGCTCGCGAATTTCATCGCGCCGTACGACGCTTTCGTGGTCGCGGGCCTGAGGCAGCGCGGGCACCGTGCTGATCGGCAAGACGAACATGGACGAGTTCGCGATGGGCTCGTCGAACGAGACCTCGTACTTACGGCACGGTCAAGAACCCGTGGAATACCGACGTACGTCCCGGGCGGCAGCTCGGGCGGCTCGGCCGCCGCGGTCGCCGCGCGCCTGGTGCCGGCGCGACCGGCACCGACACCGGCGGCTCGATCCGCCAGCCGGCGTCGCTCTCCGGCATCTGCGGCATGAAGCCGACGTACGGCGTGTGCTCGCGCTACGGCCTGGTCGCGTTCGCCTCGAGCCTCGACACGCCAGGCGATGTTCGCGCGCACCGCCGAGGACTGCGCGCTCATGCTGAACGCGATGGCCGGTCACGATGCGCGCGATTCGACGTCGCTCGACCGGCCGCGCGAGGACTACACGCGCGACCTCGCGCGAAGCCGCTGGCGGGACTGCGCATCGGCATGCCGGCCGAATACTTCGGCGGCGGCATCGATGCCGACGTCGCCGCGGCCGTCGAGGCCGCGCTCGGCGCAGTTCCGCAAGCTCGGCGCCACGACCGGTCGACATCGCACTGCCCAACGTCAAGCTGTCGGTGCCGGTTTACTACGTCATCGCGCCGGCCGAAGCCTCGTCGAACCTGTCGCGCTTCGACGGCGTGCGCTACGGACATCGCGCGGACGGAGTACACCGACCTGCTCGACATGTACAAGAAGTCGCGCGCGGAGGGCTTCGGCGCCGAAGTGAAGCGGCGCATCCTCGTGCGGCACGTACGTGCCTGTCCGCACGGCTACTACGACGCGTACTACCTCAAGGCGCAGCAGGTGCGCCGGCTGATCGCCGACGACTTCAGGCGCGCGCTCGAGAGGTGCGACGTCATCATGGGCCCGACGGCGCCCTCGCCGGCATTCAAGTTCGGCGCCAAGACCGACGATCCGGTGCAGATGTACCTGAACGACATCTTCACGATCGCCGGCAACCTGACCGGCGCGCCCGGCGATTTCGATTCCCTGCGGCTTCGACCGGCATGGCCTGCCGATCGGACTGCACCTGTCCAGGGCAACTATTTCACCGAGGCGAAGATCCTGAACGTCGCGCACCAGTACCAGCAGGCGACCGACTGGCACGAAAGGGCCCCACGCTCGCAGGAACAGCCAGCTCGCTGCCCCCACGCTCGCAGGAACAGCCGGCTCGCGAGGGGCGCATGATAGCCGCTGGGAGGTCGTCATCGGGCTGGAAACGCACGCGCAGCTGTCCACCGCGTCGAAGATCTTCTCCGGCGCGTCTACGCGCATTCGGCGCGGCGCCGAACACGCAGGCGTCGGCGGTCGACATCGCGCTGCCGGGCGTCGCTGCCGGTGCTGAACAAGGGCGCGGTCGAGCGCGCGATCCGCTTCGGTCTGGCCGTCGGCGGAACGATCAACACGGCGCAGCGTGTTCGCGCGCAAGAACTACTTCTACCCCGACCTGCCCAAGGGCTACCAGATTTCGCAGTACGAGATCCCGTCGTGCAGGGCGGCGTCGGCTCACGATCACGACCAGGGCGGCGAGAAGGTCGTGCGGCTCACGCGCGCGCACCTCGAGGAAGACGCGGGCAAAGTCACTGCACGAGGACTCGGTCCGATGGGTCACGGCATGAGCGGCATCGACCTCAACCGCGCCGGCACGCCGCTGCTCGAGATCGTCGTCGGAGCCGGACTTGCGCAGCTCCGAGGAGGCGATCGCCTACGCCGAAGCAGCTGCACGGCCTGGTGCGCATGGATCGGCATCTGCGACGGCAACATGCAGGAAGGCAGCTTCCGCTGCGACGCCAACGTCTCGGTGCGCCGCTCGGGCGCAACCAGCTCGGCACGCGCTGCGAAATCAAGAACCTCAACAGCTTCCGCTTCATGCAGGAGGCGATCGACTTCGAAGTGCGCCGTCAGATCGCGCTGATCGAAGACGGCGGCACGGTTGTGCAGGAAACGCGCCTGTACGATCCGGATAGACACGAGACGCGGTCGATGCGCAGCAAGGAAGACGCGCAGGACTACCGCTACTTTCCCGATCCCGACCTGCCGCCGCTGGTGATCGAGGATGCCTGGATTGCGCGGGTGCAGGAAGCGATGCCGGAACTGCCGGAAGCGATGAAGCGTCGCCTTGTCGCGCAGCACGGCATTACCGAGATACGATGCGGCGCTGCTTACCTCGAATCGCGCCGTGGTCGACTACTACGGCCAAACGGTCAAAGCGTTGCAAGCCGGCAACGCCCCGCAAACAAGATTGTCGCGAACTGGGTCCTGGGTGAGTTGTCTGCAGCGCTGAACAAGGCCGAACTCGACATCGAACGCTCGCCGGTCGCGCCTTCGCAGTTGGCCGGCCTGTTGAGACGCATCAACGACAACACGATTTCAGGCAAGATCGCCAAGGATGTATTCGATGCGATGTGGGCCGGCGAAGGTGAAGCCGGATGCGCATCGATCGCCGCGAACGGGCCTCACGCAGATTTCCGACGAGGGCGCCATCGAAGAACTCGTCGACGACGTGCTCGCGGCCAATCCCGCCATCGCCGCCGAGGTACAGGGCCGGCAAGGAAAGGCCTTCAACTCGCTCGTCGGTCAGGTCATGACAGCGTCGAAAGGCAAAGCCAACCCCGCGCAGGTCAACGCGATCCTCAAGAACGAAGCTCGGCTGACGCGCCAGCTCAGCGACCATTTCAGCCATTAAGGCCTTGTAACGGATGCGCCGCGGCCGCGCGGCGTCCTCGCCCAGGCGCTTCTTCTTGTCCGCCTCGTATTCCTGGTAGTTGCCCTCGAAGAACACGACGCGCGAATCGCCTTCGAAGGCCAGGATGTGCGTGGCGATGCGGTCGAGGAACCAGCGGTCGTGCGAGATCACGAGCGCGCTGCCCGCGAATTCCAGCAGCGCATCCTCGAGCGCACGCAGCGTCTCGACGTCGAGGTCGTTCGACGGCTCGTCCAGCAGCAGCACGTTGCCGCCGCGCAGCAGCGTTGCCGCCAGGTGCAGCCGCCCGCGCTCGCCGCCCGACAGTTGCCCGACGATCTTCTGCTGGTCGCCGCCCTTGAAGTTGAAACGTCCGAGGTAGGCGCGCGCGGGCATCTCGAACTTGCCCACGGTGAGGATGTCCTGGCCACCCGATATGGCATCGAATACGGTCTTGTCGTTGGGCAGCGCTTCGCGCGTCTGGTCCACGATCGCGAGTTGCACGGTAGGACCCGATGACGATCTCGCCGCCGTCCGGCTTCTCCTTGCCGGCGATCATGCGTGAACAGCGTTGACTTGCCGGCGCCGTTCGGCCCGATGATGCCGACGATCGCGCCGGGCGGGCACCTGGAAGCTCAAATCGTCGATCAGCAGGCCGGTCGCCGTAGCCCTTGACGACGCTCTTGAATTCGATCACGCTGTTGCCCAGGCGCTCGGCGACCGGGATGAATATCTCCTGGGTCTCGTTGCGCTTCTGGTGCTCGTGCGACGACAACTCCTCGAAGCGCTGGATGCGCGCCTTGCTCTTGGCCTGGCGCGCCTTCGGATTCGAGCGCACCCATTCCAGCTCGCTTCTGCATCGCCCTTGATTCGCGCGCCCTCCTGCTTGGCCTCGGTCTCGAGGCGATGCTTCCTTCTGCTCCAGCCACGAGCTGTAGTTGCCCTTCCACGGAATGCCGTGGCCGCGGTCGAGCTCCAGGATCCACTCGGCCGCGTTGTCGAGGAAGTAGCGGTCGTGCGTGACCGCAATCACGGTCCCCGGAAATTTCTGCAGGAACTGCTCGAGCCAGTCCACGCTTTCGGCATCGAGGTGGTTGGTCGGCTCGTCCAGCAGCAGCATGTCGGGCTTCGACAGCAAGCAGGCGGCAGCAGCGCGACGCGGCGCTTTTCACCGCCGGACAGGTGGTCGATCTTCGCGTCCCAGGGCGGCAGCCGCAGCGCGTCGGCGGCGATCTCCATCTGGCAGGTCTGAGTCGCCCCCGCGGCCGCGATGACCGCCTCGTACTTCGCCTGTTCCGATGACAAGCTTGTCGAAGTCCGCATCCGGGTTCGGCGTACGCGGCGTAGATATCCTCGAGTTTCTTCTTGGCGTCCAGGATGTCGCCCAACCCTTCTTCGACTGCATTCGCGCACCGTCTTGCCGGGATCGAGCTGCGGCTCCTGGGGCAGGAAGCCGATGCGCATGTTCGGCATCGGCACCGCTTCGCCTTCGAATTCACGTGTCCTCGCCCGCCATGATGCGCAGCAGGCTCGATTTGCCGGCGCCATTCATGCCCAGCACGCCGATCTTGGCGCCCGGGAAGAACGAGAGGAAATATCCTGAGGATGACGCGCTTGGGGGAACGGACCTTCCCCACGCGATTCATCGTGTAGACGTATTGGGCCATCGTTGTCCGGAACTGAAAGGTGAAGCGGCGTGCCGTGATTATCGCAGGCTTGCCCTGAACGCACCCGGCAAATGAAGAGGGCGGCCGACCGGGTCGCCCCTCGCTGATCCAGCAGTGCGTTCTGCCGCTACTCTTGGTGGCGGTCGGGACGGTAGTGGGGCTGCCGGTGGCCATCGTTCCGGCCGCGGGCGCGGCCGCGGGCGGCTTCAGTCTCGGCGATCACCCGAAGTTCGCGCCATCGCTGCTTGTCCGCATCATAACGCGCGGTAACCACCGCGATCTCCTTTGCTTGGCCGCGATCAGGTCCGCCTGCTTGGCCAGCTCATCGTTGATGTTCGTCAGCTCGCGCTCGAGCGCGACCGGCGCCTGCTTGTCGCCGAGTGCGGCGAGGCGGACCGCAAGTTCCTGCTTCCGTTTGTTGAGCGTCACGGAGTACGCCTGCGATGATTGCATCTGCCCTTCGATCGTGGTCAGCGCACGCGTTTTCGCAAGGTCGATTTCGCTTTCGGTGGTGTAAGTTTGCAGCGCCTGGTCCTTACGCGCGAGTTCGTCGCGAGCCTTCGCGGCCTCGGCGGGCGCGCTCTTCATCGGCGTCTTTTACCCGGCGCTGTTCCGGCGTCAGCGCAGGATCGTTTTCTCTGACCGGAATCCCTTGCTTGTTGAGCTCGACGTTGCCCTTGTTTATCGCTTCCGGGGCAGCTTGTCCGGTGTAGTGCACGACGCCCTGGTCGTCCACCCTACTTGTATGTCGTTGCGTGAGCGGCCGGCGCCCGGAGGATCAGCGCCGCAAGAACCAGCAGCGCCAGCGTCGCGGACGCACCTCGCCATGCCGAAAAGCCGGTGGTCGCCGTGGCGTCTCCCCAAATGTGCCGGAGGCACTCGCCGCGCTCTGAATGTGATGTGTGTGTCTCAAGGGCATGTACGCTTGTGCAATATTGTGATGACGCTTGTGCAATATTCTATGCAGCGCCGTATTGGTGTCGGTAGTTCGTTACGGCGCCGGCCGTCGCCGCCAGCTCCGGCCGGGTGCCGATGAAGCTCATCAGGTCGTCCAGCGTCGGCAATGGCTACGACCGGAATGCCGAATTCCTGTTCCAGTTCCGCAACCGCGGACTTTCCCGCGACCTCGCTCCATTCGGTCAAACGCAATCACGATGCCCGCAGGGTTGGCGCCATGCGCGAGAAGGAGCTCGATCGCCTCGCGCTTGGCGCCGCCGTCGGTGATCACGTCGTCGACGATCACCACCCGGCCCCGCAACGGGGCGCCGACAATGACTCCGCCTTCCCCGTGGTCTTTCGCCTCCTTGCGGTTGAAGCTGAACGGCAAATTGTGCCCTTTTTCGGCCAAGGCAATACCGGTCGCGGCCGCCAAGGTGATCCCCTTGTAGGCCGGTCCGAAGAGCTGATCGAAGGCAATTCCCGATGCGAGAAGGGCTTCTGCGTAATAGCGCCCGAGCCGCCTCAGACTGTCGCCGTCGTCGAACAATCCTGCGTTGAAGAAGTAAGGACTCTTGCGCCCCGCCTTGGTAACGAATTCTCCAAATCGAAGCACGTCGCGTGCCAACGCAAAGGCGAGAAAATCCTGGCGAAAGTCGGTCATGGCGCGTATGCAGGCAGAAGCTGGTCAGTATAGCGTGCCGGATTGGACCACCGAAGGCCATGGAACGTCGGCAATCGGGTACGTGGCTGCCCAATCAGTCTGGCCAGGCGCGTCGTGTACACTCGCCGGCTTTTCATTCCGCTCCTTTCATTCCGCTCTGCCGCCATGCGCGTCATCACGCTCAACGTCAATGGCATTCGCGCAGCGGGCCGTCGCGGGCTCTCCCGCTGGCTGACGCGGGTTGAGCCGTGGGATGTGGTGTGCCTCCAGGAGTTGCGTGCGGAAGAGACCGACGTGCCGCGCGCTTTGCGGGCACCGCGGAAATGCAGCGCAGCGTTCCACCCGGCACAGCGGAAGGGCTATGCCGGCGTAGGCCTGTACGCCAAGCCGGCCGCAACCTTCGTCAAGGGATTCGGAAGCGGTGAATTCGATGACGAGGGGCGCTACCTGCGAGGCGGATTTCGCGGAACTGTCCGTCATCAGCCTGTACCTGCCTTCAGGCTCGAGCGGGCCGCACCGGCAGGCGTCCAAGTTCCGCTTTCTCGAGGCGTTCCTGCCGCATCTTGCGCGGCTTCGCCGAAACGCAACGCGAGATCATCCTGTGCGGGGACTGGAACATCGCGCACCAGCCGATCGATCTTAAAAACTGGCGCAGCAACCAGAAGAACTCCGGCTTCCTGCCCGAGGAACGCGCGTGGCTATCGCCACGTTTTCGACGCGCTGGGCTTCGTCGACGTATTCCGCAAGGTCGACCCGCGTCCGGAGCAATACACGTGGTGGTCCAACCGCGGCGACGCATGGGCGAAGAATGTCGGCTGGCGGATCGACTACCAGATCGCCACGCCGGGCATCGCCGCAAGAGCGCACGCAGCGCGCGATTTACAAGAACCGGCGGTTCTCAGATCACGCCCCGTTGATCATCGATTACGACTACGAACTACGATAGCGGTGCTGCGCATCACCAACCTGACGCTCGCGCGCGGCACGAAGCGCCTGCTCGAAGGCGCCAGCCTGACGGTGCACACCGGCCACAAGGTCGGCACTCGTCGGCGCGAACGGCTGCGGCAAGTCCAGTCTCTTCGCCGCAATCCGGCAGGAGTTGCTCCCGATGCGGGATCCATCGCCTTGCCGCCGTCGTGGACGATTGCGCACGTCGCCCAGGAGACGCCCGCCGTTGCGCTGCCGGCCATCGAATTCGTGCTCGACGGCGATCGCGAGTTGCGCGAGGTCGAATCCGCGCTGGCCGCCGCGGAACGCGATCCCGCGCACAGCGGCGAGGCGCTGGCAGACCTGCATCATCGCTTCGAGGACATCGGCGGCTACAGCGCCCGCGCGCGCGCCTGCGACGCTGCTCGCCGGGCTGGGGTTCGCCGAGCCGCGGCACGGCGAGCCGGTGCTAAGCTTTTCCGGCGGCTGGCGAATGCGCCTCAACCTCGCCCAGGCGCTGATGTGCCGCTCGGACCTGCTGCTGCTCGACGAGCCGACCAACCACCTCGACCTCGACGCCGTGCTGTGGCTCGAGGACTGGCTCGGAAAATATCCGGGAACGCTGCTGCTGATCACGCATGACCGCGACTTTCTCGACGGCGTCGTCGACCAGATCGTTCATGTCAATGCGCGCAAGCTCACGTCCTACACGGGCAACTACGCGCAGTTCGAGCGCGAGCGCGCGCTGGCAGCTCGCATTGCAACAGGCCTCCTACGCCAAGCAGCAGCGCCAGGTCGCGCATCTGCAATCGTTCATCGACCGCTTTCGCGCGAAGGCTACCAAGGCAAAGCAGGCGCAAAGCCGGATCAAGGCGCTGGAGCGCATGGAACTGATCGCCGCCGCGCACGTCGACAGCCCGTTCGAGTTCACCTTTCCGCCTGTCGACGCGACCGCACGGCAACTGGTGCTGCTCGAACGCGCGACGCTGGGTTACGAGGGCAAGCCGCCTGTGCTCGGCCAATGTCGACTGGGGCATCCTCGCGGGCGATCGCATCGGGCTGCTCGGTCCCAACGGCGCGGGCAAGTCGACGCTGCTCAAGGCCATCGCCGGCACGCTGGCGCCGCGCACCGGACAGCGGTCGACGCGCGCAGAACCTGCAGGCTCGGCTATTTCGCGCAGCACCAGGTCGAGCAACTGCGCGAGGACATTCGCCGCTCTGGCATCTGCGGCAGATCGAGCCGCGGCGCGCGAACAGGAACTGCGCGATTTTCTGGGCGGCTTCGACTTTCGCGGCGACATGGCCACGTCCACCGGTGGGCCGCTTCTCGGGTGGCGAGAAGGCGCGCCTGACGCTCGCGCTGATCGTGCGCCAGAGGCCGAATCTGCTGTTGCTCGACGAGCCGACCAACCACCTCGACATCGAGATGCGCGAAGCGCTGACCGAGGCGCTGCAGGACTTCGACGGCGCGCTGGTCGTCGTCGCGCACGACCGCCACCTGCTGCGCGCGACGACCGACGCGCTGTGGCTGGTCAACGGCGGGAACGATCACGCCGTTCGACGGCGACCTCGACGACTATCGCGACTGGGTGCTGGGCCAGCGTCGGCGCGGAGCGCGCGGAACCGACGCGGAACCGGCGGCTGCGCCGGCGGATCGCAAGGCGCAGAAGACGGCGAGGAGGGCCGCCGCGCGTCAGCGTCTCGCGGACACGCGCCGTCCGCTCCTTGCGCGGCAATCCGCGATAGAGCGGTAAATGGCCGTGCTGACGGATGAACGCGACCAAATCGACGCATGGCTGGCGACGCCCGATGCCTACGCGGAAGCGATGCGGGAAGACCTCAAGGTCCGCGTTGCACGCCAGGGGAACTGGCGTGGCAACTCGCGCGGCTCGGAGACGGAATGGCTGGACCTCGCGGAAGCGCTGGAAAAGATCGTGGCGTGAGCAATTTCGCTGCGCTTCCGGGGTCGCTCCGCGCCCTCATCGTCGACGCGCGCGCAAAGGCGGCACCAGCGATCTCTCGCAGTCTGCCGTCGCCCGAATCCGCTCAGCCGGGGCAAGTACAATCCGACGGCTGATCGGAAAGCTTGCCACGCGATCGCCGCACCAGAGCGGAGCCCGCTCGACAACAGGAACACAAAAATGGGACCGCTCGAGGGCGTGAAGGTGCTGGAATTCGAGGCGATCGGTCCTGCGCCTTTCTGCGGGATGATGCTCGCCGACATGGGCGCCGACGTGCTGCTGGTCGACCGGCCGGTCGACCCGGACTCGGGCTTCGAGCGCGAGCGCTGGTTCGACGTCCTGCTGCGCGGCCGGCGCTCGATCACGCTCGACCTCAAGGCACCGGACAGCGCTCGCCGCTGCGCGCGAGTTGGCGGGCAAGGCGGATGTCGTGCTGGAAGGATTCCGGCCCGGCGTGATGGAGCGCCTGGGGCTGGGACCCGATGCGCTGCTCGCGGTGAATCCGAAGCTCGTCTACGCGCGCATGACCGGATGGGGACAGGACGGTCCGCTCGCGCCGCGCGCCGGACACGACATCGATTACATCGCGCTGTCCGGCGTCCTGCATGCGATCGGGCGCGCCGGCGGCGCCCCGTGCCTCCGCTCAACCTGGTCGGCGATTTCGGCGGCGGCGGCATCGCTCCTCGGCGTTCGGCATCGCGTGTGCGCTGGTCGAGGCGCGAGCCTCCGGCAAGGGACAGGTCATCGACGCCGCGATGGTGGAAGGCGCCTCGCTGCTGTCGAGCGATGTTCTCGGGGATGCAGGCGGGCGGCCGGTGGAGCGAGGTCGCGCGGCGAGAATATTCTCGACACCGGTGCGCCCTGGTACGACGTCTACGAAACCAGCGACCACCGCTTCGTCGCGGTCAGGGCCATCGAACCAAGTTTTACGCCGAGCTTCTGGATCGACTCGACCTCGCGCACGAGGCACTGCCCGGATCAGCACGAGCGCGCCCAATGGCCCGCGCTGCGGCAAGCGTTTCGCGGAGGTGTTTTCGACTAAGACGCGCGACGAGTGGTGCGACATCTTCGAAGGATCGGACGCGTGCGCTGGCGCCGGTACTCACGTTCACGGAGGCGAAGGACCATCCGCACAACGTTGCGCGGCGAAGCCTACGTCGCCGTCGGCGGCGTCGACCAGCCCGCTCCGCGCGCCGCGCTTTTCGCGCACGCCGGGCGCCGTCGGTCACGCTCCGCCCGAGCGCGGCGCGCGCGGGCGCGGAAGCGCTGGCGAGATTGGGGATTCTCCGGTCCCGAAATCGAACGTACTCGCGCGCACGGGTGTGGGGTTCGTTTGAGCGAGGGGCCATCCGGCTTTGGTGCGTGGCGCATGGTGGGCTGGGGTGCCGCGCTATTGCTGACGGCATTCCATGCCTGGATGCTGAACCGATACGCGGTGAATTTTCCTACCACCGCCGACGACTTCACCCAACTGCTCGCCGTCCCGGGATATGTCGAACACACGCCGACGTTCGTTGGCAAGCTTGCCTATCTCCTCTCCTTGTCGGTGGACCATCGGATCGTTACGCTGCGCGCCATGGCTTTGCGCAGGCCATGGGTCTTGGCGGCCTGGATTTCCGCGCTTTGATTTTCCTCGGCATGCGCTCATCGTCGCCGCCGGATTGCTCTGTTCTTTTGGCGGGCGCCGTCGGAGCTGCGCGGCTGGCTGGCGCCGCTGTTTGCGCTTTCGTCTTCAGTCCAACCAACTGGCTGGCCCAATATTGGCCCACCGGCGCCATACAACATTTCGCGCTCATCGCCCATGTGCTGTTCGCGCTTTTTGTGCGCAGAGGGTTGGCAGGGGCTGGACCGCGGCCTCGGTGTTTCTGGCGTTGTGCGCCGCATTCCACCGCGGCCACACGCACGATGGTATTTCCGCCGCCGCCGTCCAACTGTGGCATTTCGGCCGGCGGCAAGCCGCGTTGTCATGGCTCGCCGGCGGCGTGCGCTGGCGCTGGTCTATTTCATCGGATACAGAAACGCCCGCCGGGCGCCCATCGGTATTGAGCGTTCCCTCCATCCCGTCCAACTCATCACCTGGTATTTGATTGCGTTGGGATCGATGGCGGCAGCGCGTCGGCAGCACGAACATGTTGCCCCTTGTCCGTCGGAGCGCGCGCTGCTCGCAACCTGGCTTTGGCTCCTGGCATCGCCATCACGGCCAGTCCAGCCGTTGTTGCTCGGATGGGCATTGTTCCTCTTTGCCTCGACCGCCACGATCGCCATCGGTCGCGCGCCGCTCGGCGTCGGGGCTTTAGCCAGCAGTCGGTATCGTATCTATTCCGAATTCCTTGTATTGATCGCCATCGTGGCGGTCACTCTGGAGATGACGCTCGTCACGCCTTGCCGGATTCGAGACCTGGCTCAGGCGCAATGCTGCCGCTTGCCCTGCTGTGGGCGTGGACGAGCTGGGATGCGAACATGGGCGCGCTGGTCGAGTATTCCCAGGCGCGCGCCGCAATGCCTCGACCATTACATTGCGACGGGGGTCAAGGCGTGTATGGCGAGTTCCCGCCACAGGACTTCGGCGATTTCATCCTCGCGCAACACGCAACGCCGGCCAGTTCCTTCCTGCACGCGACGCGAATCTCGGCGAGCACGTTGACGGAAAGCGCGCTGCCGCCGGACGCAAATCCGTCTCTCTTTCTTCGGCGCGCCGCCGCCATTCCTGCATGCGGGGGCGCTAAGTGTCCATGGCCAGACATGGGACTCGCGCGCCACGGCCGCGCTGTGGTTGCCGCAGCAATGAACACGCGGTACCCGCCAGCGCTGCGGCAGGAACGCATCCCGCCAGTCCGCTCTGGAAAGGGCCGCACGGGCTTCTGGAACACGTGGATGACCGCCGGGCTGGCCCCGGAGCGATACCGAGATCTGGCTACGCGCGCGATGATTCCGGGCCTGTGGTCTGGACGAGTGATTGGATTGACGTGCGGTGGCAAACGCCCATGCCGACGGCAGAAGACACCTGAGTTCGCGATGCGTTCTGGCGTTTTTGCGACGGTTCGACGGGCAGCAGCAGCGACTCCCTGACCACGTCGCGTCGATCGCGCACACTTTGCACGTCGACCATCCCGAGCGGCAACGCGACATCGCGCACGGTGTCCTCGGTCACGTCCGGTGGCCACACCGGAGGCCTTCTTGGGCCACGCCACCCAGATCATTGCGCCTTCGGCAAGTTTGGGAAGCGCGCGCGGCAAGCGCTCGCGGCGAGCGCGCTGCGCGACGTGACGAAAAGCAAGCGCAACATCGAATTCCGCGAGGCGGAGGAGCCGCGCACACGCTTCGGCGCGCCCTCCAGCAGCTGCGGCAGGTGCGGCGGAGCCGCCGGCGACGATAAAGGCGCTGCCCGGCTTCGAGGCCCAACTTCTGCCACAGCGCCTTCCCGGAATAGCCGGCGCGGATTGGCCGTATGCGACCGCCATCAGCCCATCCGCGCGCCAGGCCGGTAGAAGAGATGAACGGCGAAGCCGAGCGTGTCGCGTCCCCAGCGCAAGTACGCGTCGCGCCAGCGCCGGCTGCGCTCGAGCATCGCCGGAATGTCAGGATCCTCGGGCTGCTCGCGCGCGTAACGCTCGATCGCGCGGCAGTACTTCCATTCGTACTCGTCCCATTCGTCCGGCGACGCGGTCGTCGCGTGCATCGGAATGAGGCCCGGCGTCGATGCCGGCCTGCACGTTGCCGCGATGGTCGAGGAACTGCGTGTCCGGACCGCCCGAGCAACGCCAGGTATTCGTGATGCGGCTTCTGGCGCCAGAAGCCCTCGCCGATCAGGATGTAGCCGCCGCGACGCGTCCACTGCTTGAGCTGCGCGCAGATGCCGGCCATGCCGCCCTCGATGCCGCCGGCGCCCAGCATGACGCGACAGGTGGAAGGTTTCCGGATCCGCCCGGTAGTCGGCGATGTCGACATCGTCCAGGTGCAGCTTGCCCAGCGCCCCGGTCCATTCGGCGCGCTCGCGCGCGGCGTCGAGCATCAGCGACGAGCGGTCGATCGCCACGACCGTGGAGCCGAAGCGCTCGATGATCCGCAGCGCGAGCTCCGCCCGCCCGCAGCCCAGGTCGAGCACGCGCGACGTTTCGTCGAGCGGCAGAAGGTCGAGCAGGCGCTCGATCTTGGGCGCTTCGACGGGGTTGCAGTAGTCGTGATCGCGGTGGGCGATTGCACTGAACTTGTGCGGATTCATGGCCGAACTCCTCTGCCTGGCACGGTCGTGCCAAGGCGCTACACGCAAGAGTAGTGCCATCCCCGGCAACGCCAGCAGCGTGCACAGCAGGAAAAAGTGGAACCAGCCGGTCTCGGCCACGATCCAGCCCGTCGTGGCGTTGACGACCGTCCGCGGAACCGCCGGCCAGGCTGGTCAGCAGCGCGAATTGCGTTGCCGTGTAGCGCGGGATCCGTCGCCCGGGCGATGAACGCCACGAAGGCGACGGTGCCGAGTCCGACGCCCAGCGCCTCGACGGCGATCACGACGCCCAGCACCACGATGTCGGGCTGGCCGAGCCAGCGCGAGCCACGCGAAGCCGAGGATCGAGACCATCTGCACGATGCCGAACAGCCACAGCCCGCGGTTGATGCCGATCCTGACCATCCACAGGCCGCCCAGCATGCCCCCGATGATGCTCGCCCACAGGCCCGCGTTCTTGGCCACCACGCCGATCTGCGGTCTTGGTGAAGCCCAGGTCGAGGTAGAACGGCGTGGCGAGCGCGGTGGCCATGCTGTCGCCCAACTTGTAGAAAAAGATGAACGCGAGGATCAACAGCGCCTGCTGCCAGCCCGCTCGCTTGAAGAATTCGAGGAACGGCAGGACCACGGCCTCGCAGCAACGTCCGCGGCGTGCGTGGACGGCGCTGCGGCTCGTCCACCACCAGGGTCATCACGAGGCCCGGCAGCATGAACAGCGCGGTGATCACGAACACCGACGACCATGGCATCCGGTCGGCGAGGATCAGCGCGAGCGATCCCGGCACGAGGCTCGAAATGCGGTACGCGTTGACGTAGATCGAGTTGCCCAGGCCGAGCTCGGCTTCGGGCAGCAGCTCGCGGCGAATGCGTCGGCCGCGATGTCGTAGGCTCGCGGAGAAGAACGCGATCGCGATCGACACGTAGGCAATCGTCCATATGTCGAGTGCTGGGATGGAGCCAGCCCAGCGACGCGATGGAGACGAGTAGCGCGGCCTGCATCGCCGACCATCCAGCCGCGCCGGCGACCCAGCCAGGGCAGCGCGTAGCGATCGAGCAGCGGCGACCAGAGGAACTTCCAGATGTACGCGGCGCCGGTGAGCGTAAACAGCCCGATCGTCTTGAGGTCGACGCCTTCGGTCCGCAGCCACGCCGGCAGCAGATTGATCAGCAGGTAGAGCGGGAGTCCGGCCGTGAAATCCGATGAACACACAGATCAGCATCCGCCGGTTGAAGAGCGCCTCGCGCCACGTCTCTTTCGGCGAATCGGGGGCGGGCGTTGCGGCGTCGGTCACCCGCGCATTCTAGATCAGCGCGCCCGCTCAGTTCACCCGCTTGGATCACCATCTCACGCGCGCCGGAACCGGTAGATCGCGAGTCCGCCGCGAAGATTCGGCAGGACCGACACCGCGCGACCGCCCGAGAGCACGACGCGATTCTCGACGACGCAAGCGGCGCTCGGCCAGGAACGCGTCGAAATCCGCCACCGTGCACAAAGTGGATGTTCGGCGTGTCGTACCACTGGTAGAGGCAGCCTGGCCGGACACGGGCATGCGCCCCTTGAGGATCTGCCAGCGGTGCGACCAGTGGCCGAAGTTGGGAAACGTGACGATCGCCTCGCGCCCGACGCGCAGCATCTCCAGCGATGATCTCCTCGGTGTGGCGCATCGCCTGCAGCGTCTGCGACAGGATCACGCAGTCGAACGACGCGTCGTCGAAGCCGGCCAGGCCCCTGTTCCAGGTTGCTCTGCAGAACGTTGATGCCGTTGCGGATGCTGGAGAGACTCCCATGTCGTCGATCTCGATGCCGTAGCCGCGGACATTTCTCTCGCGCATCAGGTACGCGAGCAGGCTGCCGTCGCCGCAGCCCAGGTCGAGCACGCGCGCGCCGCTCGTCCATCCAGCTGGCGATCGTCGCGTAGTCGGCGCGCTGCGCCTCGGTTTCGCGCTCCTCGATCTTCCGCTTCACTTCGCTGCCGAAACGAAACGTCGAGTAGCCTTTCGGCGTCGGGCGCAATGCGATCGAAATACGCGCCGACGACGGCGTGGTACTGCGGATTGTCGAGCAGGAACGCGTCGTGGCCGTGCGGCGCCTCGATCTCGGCGTAGGAGACATCGCGCTGGTGGTCGACCAGGGCCTTGACGATTTCGCGCGAGCGCGCGGGCGCGAAACGCCAGTCGGTGGTGAAGGACACGACGAGAAACTGCACACCGGGCAGGTTCGAGCGCGCGCGCAAGGTTGCCGCCGGTGGCGTGCGCCGGGATCGAAATAGTCGAGCGCCTTGGTGATCCTCAAGTAGGTGTTCGCGTCGTAGTAGTCGGCGAATTTTTCGCCCTGGTGACGCAGATACGATTCGATCTCGAATTCGGAGTCGAAAGTGAATTTCAGCCGTCGCGCAGCGAGCGGCCGAATTTCTCCTCCATCTGCTCGTCGGACAGGTACGTGATGTGGCCGATCATCCGCGCCAGGCGCAGGCCGCGCGGCGCGGCAACGTGCCGTGCGCCTCGAAGTGCCCGTCGTGGAAGTCGGGATCGGTGAGGATCGACTGGCGCGCCACCTCGTTGAACGCGATGTTCTGCGCCGACAGGTTGGGCGCCGCCGCAATCACCAGCGCGTGACGGACGCGTTCGGGGTAGCGGATCGCCCACGCCAGCGCCTGCATGCCGCCCAGGCTGCCGCCCATTACTGCCGCGAATTGCGTGATCCCCAAATGGTCCGCCAGGCGCGCCTGCGCGTCGACCCAGTCCTCGACGGTGACCAACGGAAAATCCGCGCCCCAGGGCCGTCCGCTGGCGGGGTTTCGCGACTGCGGGCCGGTCGAGCCGAAGCAGCTGCCGAGATTGTTGACACCGATGACGAAAAAACACTGGTGTCGAGCGGCTTGCCCGGACCGATCATGTTGTCCCACCAGCCGACATTGTCGGGATCGTCGGCGTAATAGCCGGCGACGTGGTGCGACGCGTTCAGCGCGTGGCAGATGAGAACGGCGTTGGAATGGTCCTCGTTCAGCTCGCCGTAGGTCTCGTAGGCGATTTCGTAGATGTCGAGCGTCCGGCCGCAGGCGAGCAGGAGCGGCCGGTCGAAATAGGCCGCGCGCGACACCACCGGACCCACCGAGCGGGGGAGGGTCGACGCGAGCTGACGCGGTGGTTTGGAGTGGGCGTCTGACAAAGGCATCGTCTCTTCGCGAAAACAAAAAGGCCCGGCCAGCCTTCGCGAGGCTTCCCGGAGCCGGGAAGAATCCCGTGCGTCCGACTTACCCGTATTCGTTTTAGAAACCGTAGGTTTACTGGTTCTGAAGCGCCCACATTCCGGGTCAAATCGGCGCGATGGCCAGAAGTCTAGCCCTTAAACGCCGGATTTGGAAATGCCGGCTCTAGGGCCAACCGCCCTCGTGACTGCCAACTTGCGCGGACGAGCCGGGGGTCGCCCGTGGCAGACCGCCCGTCGGACGTCATAACGCGGCACTATGACGGCGTCCTATGACGATGGGATAATTCGGGTATAGTTCGCGGTCCCGGCCCTGGAAAATGCTTCGCAATCGTCGGGCGGCGTTTGGAGATCCGGCATGCCCAGTCTGCGCCCCCTCATTCTCGCGTTGGTCTCAGGAGCCTGCCTTCGTCTGGACGCTTCCACGCATTCGCCGTGTACCCGGGCAGTTGCACGAACGGCAGAGCCCTCTATATCAAGACAAACTGCCAACGTACCCACCTCCTGCTCGAATTCCAACTGCCATACCAACAACCCGGCCAACAACGTAAAGAACATTCAGAAGCGGGCAACAGCCCGGCGGCATCATCAATGCCTTGGGGGCACGGACGCCAATGCGGAAATGGTTGCGCTCGACCTGGTCAACAACCTCCCGCTGTCGGCGCAGGACATCGACGCGATCTTGCCACTTACATTTTTACGTCACGTGCCCGGCACTCCTCGCCCAACCTGCAGGCAGCACCCGCGCCCGTCGTCTTCGGCTCGACGACCGTGGGATCCACGAGTGCTCCCGATCGCCGTCACGGTCACCAATGTCGGCACCGCCAACGCGACGAGTGTCAGCCTGACCAACAGCAACGCAACGGAATTCATCGTCAGCGGCAGCACTTGCACGGGAACTATCGTTGCCTAACGGAACCTGCGGCATCAGCGTGGCATTCAAGCCGTCGGCATCCGGAAGCCGCAGCGGCAATATCGTAGTCAACCGCAGCGGCGGCGCTGGCGTAACCGTCGGCGTGAGCGGCACAGGGCACGTCGGGCGCAACTCCCGGCAAGCTCTCCATGCATCGGCTTCGACGACCTTTGGCAGCCAGAACGTCGGCACCGACGAGTTCGGCCACCAGCGTCACCGTCACCAACACCGGCGGCGCGGCGGTTTCGGTGTCGAGCGTGAGCAGCAGCAACCCGTCTGAGTTTGCGGTCACGAGTTCAACCTGCGCCACTGTCAATGCAGGGGCGGGTTGCACGTTTAGTGTTGCCTTCACGCCTGGCGGGACGGGCACACGCACCGGCACGATCACCGTCGTCAGCAATGGCACCGGCAGCCCGCAGGGCGATCACCGCCAGCGGCACCGGAGCCACCGCCGGGGCGTCCGACCGTCACCGTGGTCGAGTATCACCATGCGAGCTTCGATCACTATTTCATTACGCCGGTCGGAACCGAAATCGCGCTGCTCGATGCGCACGCGCTCCGCCGTTCCAGGATTGGTCGCGGACCGGGTTCTCGTTCAATGCGTATGTGAACGCGACCGCACCAGCGGCGTCAGTTGCCATCTGTCGCTTCTTCAACTCGTCATTCGCGCCGAAGAGCTCGCACTTCTACGCGCCGCATGGCTTGCGGCTGCGAAGCAACACTCGCCACGTTCCCCGACTGGGGTCTGGAAGACGACAAGCTCTTCAACGCCAAGCTGCCGGATGCCAGCGGCACGCTGCCCGTCGGAACCATTCCGGTCTATCGCCTCTACAACAACGGCATGGGCGGCGCGCCGAACCACCGCTTCGTCACCAGCCTGGCCGAGCGGCAAAACATGCTCAACCAGGGCTTCGTGGCGGAAGGCGCCGGCATCGGCGTGGGCATGTGCGCACCGCCGTAGCAGGACATTTGCCGCAGGAGCATCAGGAGACGGGGCCCATCATGGGTCCCGTTCTCTTTCAATATCACCGCGTTCCCGTGCAGGCCGCCCGTCGGGTGCAACGGCGAGCCACTCCACTTGTTGCCCGTCGAGGAATTCGCGCGCATTTTTTCCAGCAGCATCGCGATCGTCGCGCAGCTGCCGGCGACGACGCACAACGGCGCGATGACGCTCGACCGATTGCCAGTGCGCGACCGGCATCCCCGTGCGTGCATTCAGGATGTGGCAATAGCGCGCGTCCATCGATCTCGAAAAAGCGTTCGTAGTCGCCGCTGGTCGCCACCGCGCCGCGGCGAGCTCCACGCCCGCGATCGTCGCCTCCGGATGCCGCGGGTGGACGATGCCGATCCGCCACGGCGAGCCGTCCGCCTGCGGGCCGCAGCACGCGCACGTCGCCCGCGAGGTTCACGAGCCCGTGGCGAATTCCATGTTCGATGCAGATGGTGGCCGCGCGATCCGCGGCGTATTCCTTGCCGATCCCGCCGAAGTCGATTTCCATTCCGGCCCGCGGCAGGCGGATGGAATTCGCCGTCCCACGCAACGGAGGCCCAGTCGACGAGCGCGCGCCGCGGCGGCGAGCGCGGCAGCGTCCGGAAGTTGCGGTGGCTGGCGCTTGAAGTCCACGCGCGCCGCAGCACGCCCGAGGTGATGTCGAAGAGCCCGCCGCTCAGCGCGAAGCAGTGATCGGCGTAGCGCAGGAGCGCGGCGGTCTCGGCGTCGATGGGCACCGCGGCCTTGCCCGCGGCCTCGATTGATGCGCGTGGTGACGCTGTCCGCAAGGTAGCGCGGAGTATTTCGCCTCGATCCGGCGCACATCCGCGATCGCCGCATCGGCGGCGCGCTGTGCGCGCTCCAACGTCCGGCGACCACAGCTGCAGATCATTCTCCGCCGCCATCGCGTGGAACGTCTGTGCGCAACAGGGGCGCCGCAGTGGGCAAGGCTGCCGTCGTTCAGGTCAAAACGTCTTGGTTACGTCCACTTCCAGCCAGCGCGCCGAGAACGATCTCGATGCCCGGACTGCCGCTGCCGCCGACACGCCAGTCGGGTCGCTGGCGGTAGAAGTCGGCGCGGAAGTTGATCGCACCAGCCCTTCTCGAAAGACTTGCCGACGCTCAGGCCGGCCGTCCACGCGCCGAAGGCGGCCAGCCGCGTGTCGGCGCTGTAGAGCCCATCCGTCGCCCGGTAGCCCTTCGGGAAGGGCGGGTTCATGTAGAAATCGGCCGCGCTCTGCGTGTAATAGCGCAGCGCCGGCGTCGATGGTAAAACCCATGGGCAGACGCCTGCACCCAGGACGCCTCGAGCATGTTCGACACGCTGCCGAAGGAATCGTGGCAGCAACCGGTAGCCCAACTTCATCGTTCGCATCGTACGCGGCGAAATACTGGTTGTAGCGCGTGAGCCACGCCACGACGTTGCGATGGTCCGGGCGCTGGTCGAGCGCTTGTACACGGGTCGGAGTAGTAGCCGTGCCCGGTGGTGTAGGTGATGTTCGACTGGATGATCGCCGTGGGCGAGAGTTCTGCGTGACGCCGACCAAGAACTCCAGCGTATCGCGCTTGGCATCGACCACGACATCGTTGATCGGATTGATGACGTCGGCGTTGCCGCCGAACTGCAGCGGCCACGTGCGGTTGCGGTCGTCGCTGAACAACTGCACGGCGACCGAGCCGCCCCGCGACAGGAAATCCTGCTCCGACGAGATCACGCCGTTGACGCTGACCGCGTACGAGCCGAAGTACTTCGTGACCTTGACGTCGCCCGCCGTCCGGTAGTCGCCGATGGAAGCGCCGGACAGCGTGTTGAAGAAGAGTGGCGACGCGCCCGTACATCGGCGTCGTAGACCAACGCCGCCTTCGACCACCAGCGTATCCGGAAACCGGATACAGCGCGTAGAACGACGGACGCTCGACCTTCATCCGCGCCTGTCCGGGTTGCCAGTCGCGATAGTTGTAAGTACTGAAGCTGGAGCACGCCCTGATCCGGCGCCGACTGCGCGTGCAGCGTTCGCGGGAGCATGCCGGCAACGCAAGCGCGGCCGCGAGCGCGCCGGCGGGGATTGTTGCTTGCGCCGTGGCGGCATTGCGGGCAGCCAAGCTGGTCGCGGGCGCCTGCGGACGCGCCTGCGTCTAGTTGCAGCCACACCCGCCGCCGCCGACACCATAGCCGCCCGTCGCCGCTTCCTTGCTCGTGTAGATGTGCTGTTGCGCGCGCGCCTCGAGCTTGGTCGTCGTCGAATTGCATCGCGAGGCTTGGCGAGGCTCGCCCTTCTCCCATGGCTGCGGCGGCGTCATCGACGCGCAGCCCGCGACGGCCATGGCGCAGGCAAGGAGCAGGAGCAATGCGCATGGGTCGGTCTCCGGTCACAGGCGATTCAGATGATGCGCGGTCAGCGGCTCGCCAACAACGCTTTGATGCGATCCTCGAGTTCCGCCTGTGCTCCCGTCGAGAAATCCCCGCTCGACGAACGACGACGTTGCCGCGGGCGTCGATGAGGTAGGAACTGGGCATGCCCTTCACGCCGAACGCCGCCGGCGACGCGCCGGCCTCGTCGAAGACCACGGGAAGTTCGCCGGATACTGCGCCGAGAACTTGCTCGGCGTCGCCGCGTTTCTTGTCGACGTTGATCGCGACGATCGCGAGGCCGCTTGCCGCCGTACTTCTGCTGCATTTCGTTCATCCACGGAAACGACGCGGCGGCAGGGTCCGCACCAGGAGGCCCAGAAATCGACGTAGACCACCTTGCCGCGAAGCGTGTCGAGCGCCACCACGCTGCCTGGCGCGTCGGGCAGCGCAAGACGTTCGGCGCCGGCTGGCCGGCATCGGTGGCATCGGCGACGCCGGGTCGCCAGCAAAGCGACAGCAGAGCAGGCCAAAGCGAGGAAGATGTTGCATTTTCATGACATTGGCATTATGCCACACGGCGGCAGATCCGCCACGACCAAGCGGCATTGGCAAGGGTATTCCCATGGAATTGTTGCGGCAGCTGCCGCAGCTCGCATAGGTCCGATGGACAGCGGCGGCGGCCAGCGACGTTCCGTCACTGGCGAGGAGCCTGCCTACAAGGCGTTCAGCGCCTCCAGGAGCGAGGCGATCTTGAACGGATCGTCGGCGCGGCGGATCCGATCGACGTGCGGCTTTGGCGGCGGCGACCTCGGAGGTCAGCACGCGCTGCTTCACCGTCAGCAGATGCGCCGGATGCATCGAGATAATTGCGCAGGCCGAGACCCAGCAAGCAAGCCGCGTCATCTCGCACTTCGCCGGCCATCTCCCCGCACACGGCGATGGGAACCTCCGGCCTTGTTGGCGGTGCTGATCGCGAGCGCGCAGCAGCCGGATGCACGGCCGGATGCAGCGGGTCGTAGAGATGCGACGACGGCCTCGTCCGCGCGGTCGACCGCCAGCGTGTATTGAATGAGATCGTTGGTGCCGATCGACAGGAAATCGAGCTTCGTGCAGGAACGCGTCCATCGCGATGACGGCGGCGGGAATCTCGATCATGCCGCCGACCTCGACCTGCGAATTGAACGGCACGCTCTGCTCGCGCAGCGCCTCCTTCGCCTGCTCGATCAGGCGCAGCGTCTGGTCGATCTCGCCCGACGACGCGAGCATCGGCACCAGGATGCGGACGTGGCCGTAGTGCGACGCGCGCAGGATCGCGCGCAGCTGGGTGAGGAAGAGCCGCGGCTCGGCCAGGCAGAAGCGGATGGCGCGCAATCCCAGCGCCGGGTTGGGCGCGACGCGCGCAAGACCGTCGAAGGCCTTCGACGTGCTTGTCGGCGCCCAGGTCGAACGTGCGGATCGTGACCGGCATGGCCGTTCATGCCCTCGCGCCACCGCGCGATACGCCTCGAACTGCTCGTCCTCGGTGGGCAGACCCTCGCGATTGAGGAACAGGAACTCGGAGCGGAAGAGTCCGACGCCGGTCGCGCCGTTCTCGAGCGTCTGCGCCAGGTCCTCCGGCAAGCTCGATGTTGGCGTGCAGCTCGACGCGCACCGCCGTCGAGCGTCTCCGGCGGGCTTGGCGCGCAGCCGCTTCAGCTTCTGCCGCGTCGAGCTCGAGCTCGCTCTGCTTCAAGCGGTATTCGGCGAGCACCGCGCGGTCGGGATTGATGATGACCACGCCGTTCGCGCCGTCGACGATCAGCATTTCCGCTGTCGCGGATCAGCTGCCGCGCGTTGTGCGTCGCCACCACCGCGGGCACGTTGAGGCTGCGCGCGACGATCGCCGTGTGCGACGTCACGCCGCCCACGTCGGTGAGGAACGCGCCGTAGCGGTGGTGCTTGAACTGGATCACGTCCGCGGGCGACAGGTCGTGCGCGACCAGGATCGTTTGCTCCTCGGCCACCGGCGGCGGCAACGCGCCGGGCTTGCCCATCAGCCGCTTCAGTACGCGCTCGCCGCACCTGCACGATGTCGCCCTTGCGCTCGCGCAGGTACGAGTCCTCGATCTGGCTCGAACTGCTCGACCAGCACGCCCATTTGCTGGGTGAGCGCCCACTCGGCGTTGCAGCGTTGCTCGAGGATGATCTTCTTCGGGCACCTCGACAGCGTCGGGTCGTTCAGGATCATCCAGTGGACGTCGAGAAACGCGCCGAACTCGCCCGGCACGTCGCCGCTGGTCATCGCCGACGTGCAGGCCCTCGAGTTCCTTCTGGACTTCCTTGATCGCGACAGTTGAAGCGCGCGATTTCGGCCTCGACCTTCGCGGCGGGAATCTGTGTAGTGCGCGACTTCGAGCGTCGCATGCGAGACGAGCTGCGCGCCGGCCGATCGCGATGCCGCACGAGACGCCGACGCCCTGGAGCGCGAAGCTGACCATCAGCGCGCCCCCGGGCCGGTATGGACCGAGTCTGGGACGAGCGCTCGCCGAAGCCGTCGTGGAAGAGCGCGGCGATCTCGCGCATCGCGGCCGCCTCGTCCGGCCCGTCGGTCTCGAGCCTGCACCGTGGTCGCCGACGGAGGCCGTCAGCAGCATGCACGGCGACGATGTTGCGCGCGCTCGCGCGCCGGCCCTTGACCACCAGCGACACGTTGCAGCGGAAGCGCGAAGCGATCTGGACGATCCTGGCGCACGCGCGAGCGTGCAAGCCGAGTCGGATTGGTAATGGCCACGTTCGCGCGTCTGCATGGAACACCTCCGGCGTTTGGTGACTATGAAAAACTCCGTCCGCACAGCGACTGGAGAATACGCGTTGGTCGGCGGTTTCATCCGATGGTTCCGCAAATCTTTCGTGTCCGATCGTGTTGTCCCGTTGCAATGACGAGGGACATCGTCGGGCCACAAGCCCTTGATGGGTACGGTGGAATGAGAGGTGTAACCGCTTACTGTCCCTCGCCGAAATAGTCGCCGATCAACGCCGACGATCGCATCCATCGCGTCGCTTTCGTCCGGGCCGCTCGATCTCGATCATGACCTTCGCGCCCTTGCCCGCGGCCAGCATCATCACGCCCATGATGCTCTTCGCGTTCGACCTTGCGGCCGTTGCGCGACATCTGACACGTCGCTCTGATAGCTTCGCCGCCAGTTGCGTGAGCTTGGCCGAAGCCCGCGCATGCAGGCCCAGCTTGTTGACGATCTCAACCTCGCGCTGTTGCATAGACCGGATCGACCTCGACGCGCAGCACGCCGTCGCGCCCGCCCGAGACCGCCTTCGTGATCATCGTGTCCATGCCCTTCGCGCGGTAGGTGAATGCGCGCACGAGCATCGGCAGGTTGACGCCCGCGACGACTTCGACGCGGCCGGGCACCAGCAGCTTGCCCGCGAGGTTGCACGGCGTCGCGCCGTAGATATCGGAAAAGACGAGCACGCCGTCGCCGGTATCGAGCTTGCCGCACGCGCTCGCTGCGCGACCGGAAGCAAGTCGAAGCGGGTCGTCGCGCGACCGTGACCGACAGCGTCTCGAATTGCGGCTGGGCGCGATCCCAGCACGTGCGTGACCGCCTTGACCAGGCTGTCCGGCAGCGTGTCGTGCGCGATGATGAGAATGCCGATCATGAGGCCGTCCGGTGACGGGCATGTGACGCCCGCGAAGACCACCCCAAAATGGTAGCACTGATGGCTGTAGGACAACCCCGGGGCGCGGGGGCCGCTCGTCCGGGTGGAACGACGTCCCGCCGCGAAAAGAGCGCCTGCCGCAGACGCGCTCTAGTGCTTCGGCGAACATCCCCGCCACGTCGAACCCGGACTGCTCCCCGATCTCCACGAAACAGGTCGGGGAGGTGACGTTGACCTCGGTCAGGCATGGTCCGATCACGTCGAGGCCGACGATCAGCAAGCCCTCCGCCCACAGTTTCGGCGCCGAGCGCAGCGGCGATTTCGCGCTCGCGCGCCGTGATGGGCCGGGCTTCGCCGCGCCGCCCGGCAGCCAGGTTGCCGCGCGTTTCGCCCGGCTTAGGGATGCGGGCGAGTGCGAAGCGGCACGACCTCCCCGGCGATCAGCAGGATGCGCTTGTCGCCGTCGACGATCTCCGGCAGGAAGCTGCTGCACCATGACCGTCTGCCGGCCGCGATGCGACACCGTCTCGACGATGACGTTGCGATTGGGATCCGTTCCTGCGGATGCGGAAGATCGACGTGCCGCCCATGCCGTCGAGCGGCTTGATGATGACGTCCTCCGTGCGCGTCGATGAACGCAGCGATCAGCGCCGCATCGCGCGTGACGAGCGTGGGCGCGATGAAGTCCGGCGAATTTCGCGATCGCCATCTTCTCGTTGTTATCGCGGATCGCGCGCGGCCGGTTGAAGACGCGCGCGCCTTCGCGCTCGGCGCACTCGAGCAGGTACGTCGAATACGACGTACTCCATGTCGAACGGCGGGTCCTTGCGCATGATCACCGCGGCGAAGTCCGTAAGCGGCGCGCGTCGTCGGCCGCGCCTTCGCGATACCAGTCGTGGTCGTCGTGCGGACAGCGTCAGCGGCGCGCGCGCGTCGCGCGCGTCACGCCGGCGTCCCAGAACAGCGTCGCGCCTGCTCCAGGGCAGAACAGGCGATGCCCGCGCCGGCCGAGCGCGCGCATCATCGCGATGCTCGAGTCCTTGTAGGCCTTGAGCTCCGGGAGCGGATCCAGGATGAAGGCGACGTCCATGGCATTTCTTCACGATGGCGGGCGGGCGAGCATCGTAACGCATTGCTAGTGCGCGGCACGAATCGGCATCCGTGCTCGTGCGTTCACGGATAGCGTGAGACGCGGCTCGCCGGCCATGCGCAATGCGGCGAAGTCGTCGCCGCGCCCTTGCGCATGCAGGCGGTACAGCAATGCGTCCACCGGCTCTCGCGCAGCCGTTCGCCGTAGAGTGCAGCGCGCCGAGCGCCACGTGGCAAACACGGTCCGCGTTCCGCGTCAACGCGACCAGCGTGTAAAACCCGTACTTGGCGTCGGTCTCGCGCCCCGTCAGCGCGCTCGCGATCGCGAACGTCGTCCAGTCTTCTGTACGGCCGGTCTGGTATCTGCCCGTTGCGCAGGCCGATGGCGTGCAGCGCAAGCTGCCGGGCGCGATCGGGCTGCGCGGAAGGACCTTCATGTAGAGGAAAGCCAGGTGTCCGGCGATCTCGGGATCGTACGGATTCGCGCCGAACGCCTTGAGTTGCAGGTCGAGCGCGTCCGGTACGTCGCGGCGCGACCAGTAGGCATGCCGGGCTTCGTCGTGCAGCCGTCGCGCGTCAGGGAGCAAAGTCGCGCGCGACGAAAGCAATGTCGTTGACCGCGCCGGGCGAGGCCGCGGCGGCGCTCACGCGGCGCGATCCTGGTCGGGATGATAGGCGCTGGCGGCGATCAGCAGCACGCGCGAGATCTGTGCATGCGATTGCGCCGACGTCCGCGGAACGATGTTTTCAAGCATCCAGCGCGCCTGCGCGCGGTACGCGTCACCCTCGCGGATCTCGCTGGGCGATGAGGCGGGCCGCGGCGGCTCGGCGATCGCGTGCGGTGGGGGCGGGCGTGGCGCGGTGACTATCGGCGCGGCGAGCGGAGGCGGCGCCTCGACGATCGATGGCGATGCTGACGAATTCGGCATTGGGTATGTCACCGCAGGAGACGCGCGCGGCGCTCGACCACCGGCGCGGCTTGCGGCGGTGGTGCAACGAGGACACACGGCACGGTGCCGGCTGTGCCGGGGGCGAAAGCGGCCGCGACCACTTGCGGTGCCGAAGGCGTGGGGGTGATGCTTTGGGCCGCCATCCCGGCACTGGTCGTCGCATCGGTAGGGCGGTGGCGATGCGCTCGTTGTCCCCGCTGCCGAGGAAGTCACGGACGGCGCGACGGCGGGCGGACCCGCCGAAGTTGCAGTGGACGCGACCGGAGTCGGCAGCGCGCTCGACGGCGCTCGCGACGCGACGAACGCGGTCTCGCCCGCTCGCTTCGCTGCGACGACCTGCGGGGAGCGTGTCGCGACGGCGCGCGTCGGGGTCGTTGAAGGCGGCGGCGCCTTGCTGGTGCTGGCAAGTTGCGTCCGCCGGCGCCGCCTCCGCGGGCCGGAGGGGCGGCGCTCGCGCCACTGTCGGCGGCGACGCCCGACTGTGGCGACGCGCGACGACGGTGACGCCAGTTTGGAACGGTATCCTTCCGGTCTGCCTGCTACGGGTGCCACTGACGCGGGGCGACGATGACGATGGTGGCACGCGCCGAGTTTTCCGCCGGCGTCGACGATGGTGGCGCCACCGCCTCAGCAGCAGCGGACGCGCACGCGATGCATCGGCTGGCTGCGCTGGTTCTGATACTGGCGACGACGCCAGCGATTGCGGCGCGTCCAGCGGGCGGCGACGACTCCGGACGATTCCGGGGCCGCGACGCGAGCGTCGTGCGGCGTGGTGGAGGACGTCTCCGATGCGGTGGTCGCGTCGGTCGCGAGGACCTCCGAAGTCGCCAAGGTTTCGGGCGTGGCGGTCGCGTCGGGAATCGGGGTTCCAGCGGGCAACGTCGCCGATCTTTTGATCCGCGCCGGGCTCCGGCGATGCCGCTACGGTGGCAGCCTCCGGATCGATGGACGCGGTTCACTGCGGCGCTCAGCGCGCGACCGGGTGTCGATGACAATCTGGGCCGCAGTGTCCAGGAAGGCACCGCTGTCCGCGACGAACAGCAAGATGCCGATGGCAGCGATACCCGTTGCGGCGGCGATGAGCGGGCACCCTGTCGCGCCGCTTCGCCGGACGAAACGGCGCGCGCATGGCGTTCGTCCGGCCACACTGCGTCCGAGCGGCGACGAGGTCCTCGCGCGGCGGTATCACGAGCCTTAGCGGCAGGCGCCAGCCGGGTGACCGGCGTCAATGGCGTTGCCGGCACGCGCAGGGTTGCGCATCTGCGCGCCAGCGTCCAGCCTTGTTCCAGCGACTGCGCGAGCTCGTTCGCGCGAACGTGCGCGCTCGTCTCCACGATCAGCTTCGGAATGGGGACGGCGCGACGTCAGCTCGCGGTCATGCGCTTCCCGTATTTTCAGGATCAGCGCTTTCGCCGCGTCGTAGCGTTGTGCAGTCCATCCGCACGCGAGTTCCGGGCTGGCATAACCGGCGCTCGCCCGGCAGATAGCGCTTGAGCATCGCGGCCAGGCTGTACATGTCGCAGCGCCAATCGAGATTCTCGGTCGGCTCGCAGGTCGCCGGCGCGGCCGGCCTCGAGCGCCTGCAGGAGCCGCGGCGACTGGTAGTCGTAATCCTGCTGCCAACCGATCGGCAGGGCGTCGGCAGAGTCTCGCCGGACACCAGCGAGAACGCGAAATCGATCAGCCGGAGCTTGCCGAACATCGGGATGAAGCACGCTCGTCGGCGCTGCCGGATCGAACTCCGCGGGTCCGATGGGAATGCAGATGTTGTCGCCCTTGATGTCGAGGTGCACCAGCTGCAGCGCGTGGATCTCGTCCAGCGCAACGAGGCAGTGATGGGCAAGCGCCCACCAGTGCGCGCAGTCCTCGAACACGTGCGCGCAGAGGCTGCCGCCGCGCGCGACCGGCAGCAGCGTCGCCCACTGGTCGACGGTCGCGCCGGCATCGTAGGTCTGCACGAGCTTCGTCCCGCGTCGCGTCGCGGTCGTATTGCACGACGTCGGGCACGCAGCGCGATGCCGTGCCCGATCGAGGCGCGCGAGGATGCGCCATTCGCGTTCGGTCCACTGCGCGAAGTCGCCATCGGCCGTCGTCGAGAAGCGCTTGGTGTAGCGGCGGCGCTCGCCCGGGTGCGCCGCTTCGCGGAACACTTCGACGTGCGCGCCGGTCTCCATCTTCAAGCGGCCGCGACCGAATACGTGATCGATCTGCTCTGGGAGTCATGCGGTCACCTGCTCCCTTCGCGCGCTGCGATGGCCGCGCGATGAACGACCAGCACCGTGGCGTCGTCGGTGCTGCCCGCGCGCGCGCCAGCGCGAGCAGCCGCGTGCACCGGCGCGCAAGCGGCAAGGGTGCCGCGGCGCAGCAGGCGTGCGATATCGCGTGCCGTGCATGTGCTTGTGCACGCCGTCGCTGCAGAGCATCAGCATCTCGTCGTCGCCCAACGCAACCTGCGTGAGATTGGGGACGCTGACGGCGCCGTTTCCGATCATGCGGGCAGGATCGTCGGGCGAGCCGCCGGGCGGAGGCGTCTCCGCCAGATGCCGGTACGTGCATCGTCGTGCGTCAGCAGTTCCGCTTCGGCGGTCGGTGTCCGCGGGAACCCGGTAGGCGCGGCAATCGCCGACCCACGCAACCAGCCAGTTCGCAAGGTCCGCATCCAGCGCACGCGCGCAGACGCGACCGTCGCGGCGCCGGCTGGTCCGTCTGGCTCGCGATGCTGCGCGCGACCTCGTGATCCGCGATGAGCAGGCGCCTCGCGCACCGAAGCATCCGTCGATGCGTCGGTTGTCCAGCACCCGATGCACGCGGCGCACCAGCTCGCGACTCGCGCGCGAAGCCATCGCGCCGCCGCCCACGCCATCGGCGACGACGATACCGGCGCCGCGCCATCCAGCGCGCTGTGCGAGTCCTCGTTGACGGCGTCGTGCCGCAGGCTACAACAGGACGCAGCGGCGAGATCGAGCCGCGCCCCGGCCGTCGCCATCATGCCGCGTTCGATCGTCGTCGCGGACTCTGCGATCGCGCGCTCGTGTGCCACGGTCGTCGGGCTCATGGGCGTGGGCGTCCGCTCACCGCCATCATGGCACGGCCTGACAGCATCAACGTGCATTCCGGCTCCTCGCCCGAGGCGCGCCCGAGGGTCATGCGCTCGTTCACGCGCCAGCGGAACCGACTCCCCAGGCGGATGCGCGGTGCGCTTCGACACGATGACGCCGTTGTCGCCATGGACTTCGACCTCGGCGCCCGTGTCGTCGATGTTCGTGAGGTCGATGTGATGCCCGGACACGCCCTCGTGCGCCCAGTCCACGACCAGGTCCTGATTGCGCGAGCGGCCAACCGGCACCGGCACCGCCTTCGCGCCGAGCGTGAGCGTGCGCGTCCCGGAAACCATGCTGGCCGTCAGCGTCAGTTCCCTCGTCAGTTCCTGATCGCGCTGCCGCATCGCGGCGATCGGCGTAATCGCCGTCGTGGGCACCTTGTCGGCAGGGCTCACCGGCGTCGCGGGCGTGACCGCCGCCTCGCCCTGGCTCAACAGCACGTGCGGATAGTCGCCCGGCTTTCCCGCGCGAGCGCCGAAAGGACGATTCGCGCACCGGGCACGATCTCGATCACGCGTCTTGGCATTGGCGCCGCCCGCGATGACGCCGGCGCGGCCGAGCACGCTCTGCGCGGACTCCACGCGGATGCCGTTCGGTCGAACCGGCGTCGCCGGCCCACCATGCGCCTTTGTCGAGCCAGATTTCGCAATGCCTGCGGCTCGCGTACGTGCCGTTGACCGGGATGTCGCAGCCCTCTCCTTTGCCGATCGCATACCGGCGGTTCGGCACAACCGACGCCAGCGTCAGGTGGCGATGGCCATCTGCGTCGTCGATCTCGACCTCCAGGCGGCTGCCGGCGAGCGGCGTGTGCGGCGACGCCACGTTCTTCGCCTCGGATCCTCGCGCCGACACCGCCGCGCCGGCTCGCGTTTCGGTCCATCGGCCGAGCAGCGTCACTTCAAACGCATGCGCCGCCGCGCCCGGCGTCGACGCGCGAAGTTGTGCGCGCAGGTCCGCAAACGCATCGTCGTCCGGCGCGAGATCGCCGTGCATGCGCGTCGCGTTGAGTCCGCCGAACTGCGACAAATCGATGGCGCTCGCGTTGGGGAGGCGCCCGATCACGTCGCGCGCGAGAAACCGCTTGGTCTGCTCGGGCGTGAACTCCTCCGTGAATCGACGCAGGAGGTCGGCGCCATCGGCATCGTCCGCGCAGTCGACCTCGATCGAGGTCAGGACGTAGCGATCCCGCTCGGCGATCGCCAGGTGCAGCCGGAGTTCGCTCGCGACGAAGTGCTCGAGCTCGTCGCGGATCGCCGCGATCAGCGGCCCGTACGCTCCCAGATGTTCTGGGCCCGGCGATGCCGGCTCGCGCGCGTCCGGCGAGTCCGCGCAGCGACGGCTCGCGCAGTTCTCGGTTCCGCCGGGATCGTTCCCGCCCGCGATCGTGCGCTGCGGCAGATCGGGACGTCCCATCCGATTCATCCTCTGCAAAATCCAGGTCTTGAGCGGCATGCTGTTCTGGCTCCGATAGACGATCGCCAGCGTAGCAAGCGGGCCGGCGTCATTGCGAGGTCGGATCGCGCAGCGGGTACGGCAAGCCGTAGCGCTGCGACACCCGGGTCAGGAAGCGGCTCCACGCGGGTTGGATCACATCCCCGCCGCCACCCGCGCGGCGAGCGCGGGAAGCGACAGATCGCAGCGCGATGGCAACACCCGACACGTCGCCCAGTTGCATGATCGCGCGGCGCAAGCGTGTCCTCGACGTCGGTGAGGCACACCGCGAACGGACCGTCGAACGTCCACACCAGTGGCGGCGAACAAGGCACGGCGCGCGGCGGCGCTGCCGCGGCGGACGCGACCGGCGGGTGGCTCACCGGCCGTCTCCCGCCAGGACACCGGTGTGCCGCGCGACCACCTGGAAGGCAATCTCCGCCGCAGGGTTCGGTCCATGGTCGCCGGCGCCGTGGATGCGGCCGCTGTCCGCGAGCCAGTTGCGCTCGGTGAGCACGCCGATGACTTTCGTCCACGCTGGGTTAGCGGGGTCGGTCCGGTAGGCGGCGACATACCATTTGTACGGACGCAGTCCCCGCAAGCCATTTGCTCGACGGCCGTGCGTTGCACACCCGGGCGCGCAGAGCTTCGCCAACTCGTCGAGCGAACGGTCGTCGTTCGGGAACGTGGGCGTGCCCGGTCTTGCCGGCGATCCAGTCGATCGTCGCGACACGCGCGCGGCTCGAGCACCTGCTCGCACGCGAGTCTGCGCGGTGCCCGCTGCGATGGCTGTAGGAGAGGCCGCTCAGGATCACTTCCGCGGCGTCGCGCGCGCAATGCATTCGGTTCGCTGCCCGCCGCCGTCCAGCGCGTCACGGCGGACCCCAGTTCGCAGGCGCGGCATTGCAACGGCCGCGCACTGCCTGTACCAGATGCGGCTTGCGAACCTCGTTCTGCCCGTTCGCCGCGGCCGCGAGCGCGGCCATCATGCCCGCCACTCCGAGCGCGCGTGGACCGCGCATGTCCCTGCCCCCAGCCTTCGGCGACGATGTCGACGACCACACCGCCGCCGCACTTCGCCCAGTCGTCCTTGCTACCTGCGGCGGCCATCGGCGCCGGCAGCGCAGCGCCTGACCTTCGCCGTGTCGAGGCGCGATCGCGGCGCGCGTGCTGAATGGCGCGCCAAGCCTTCCGCCGACTCGGCTCGACGAGCAGCCGGCCATACGGCACCCGACGTCGGCCAACGGCTCGAGGTCATCCGATCGCGCCGCCGCGGCCGAGCGTCCGAACAGGAGGTCGCGCTTGCCGCAACGCTCGCTCGGCGTCGGCACATCCGCCGTTCCAGCCGAACGCAGCTCGCCATCGCCTGGACTTCCCACGGGCGCTCGCAGCGGACGAAAGCCTTGGTCGCCGCAGAACATGCGATCGAGGAAGCGCGCCGGAATCCGACCGCATCAATTGCCCGCGCAGGCTGTCGCGGCCGTCGGCTGCGCAGACGTCCGCATCGCGGCGCGCTCGGCAGCGAGCCAGCGCGAACCGACGTTCGGCATTCGGAAAGGAATGCCGCCGCCATCATCGGCTTGATCGACCGACGCCGGCATCGCATCGTGGAACACCGCCGGATTCAGCAGCGCGTCCGGGCGGTAGCGGACCGGATACGGCAAGCGCGTGTCGCAATTGCCGCTCGCCCGGGCCCATCGTATTCCTGGCGCGTGCACGGAGAGAGCGCGCCCGGCGAGCGCTTCGATGCGCCCGCTCGCAACGTCGATCGATCGCGACCGCTGCCATGCGCACGACGGCGCGCTCGAGCAGGCGATGCCCGATCGCGTCGGTGCCGTCCTCGCCGCGATGTATGCCGAGCGCGCGGCAGACGTCCTGTCGACCCGTGTAGCAGGCCGCGGTCTTCTGCGCCAGCGCCTGCAGCGTAGGATCGATCGTCAGGTCCACCGAGAAACCCACGTCGACTTGCGCGCCGTCGAGCGTGATCCGGTTCGATCCGTAACGTTCGCCCGCCGTCGCTTCGCCGGCTGCCACGGCGGTAAAGCTTCGGTACGAGCGGGCCCCACGGACGCTGCAGCGCATCCAGCGGCTGGAGCAGCGCCTGAAGCGATGGCGGGACGTCCCAGCGCAGGTCGTCTGCGGCAGACGTCGGGCCCGGGCTCGCCCACGATGGCAACGGGCGCGGCGGCGCCATTTTCACCCGCGGCCACCGCGAATACCGCGGGCTGCGTGCAGACGTGCTGCCTGCCGCGCGCGCGGTCTTGACGAAGAACGCGGGCGTCGCCTCTTTCCCGTCGCGCACCGCCGGTTCACATGATAAACGCAACCCGGAAGGCCACGCCAGTGGATTGGCGCGCGCGAGATTGTGCGCGGAAATTTCCACGTGATTGGCCGGGTTGCCACGACGCGGCCGGTACGGTCCACCTCGGTTCCCCGCCACGCAAGCGTCGCGAGCATCCGGCCGCCTCCGCGTGAAAGCATCGCCACGGCCGCGGCCAAATCGGGCGCAACGTACATTGAACGTCTGTCCCCGGTACCGCGGCGTCTCGACCGGCGTCGTCAACGCCTGCCTCGCCGCCTCGGCCCAGCGCACCGCTGTCGAAGCCGACCGCGTCGACGACGCGGCGATTGCCGCCGACGCTCATGCGCAACAGTGCTTCATCGAGTTCGCCGCAGCTCCCCGGCGATGCGCTGCGCAGGCGCGCGCCCCCACGGTCGCGCGGCCGAAAATTTCCTTCACCCGAGCGGGAGCTCGACCGCTGTGCGCACCCCATTCGCCGCCGCACTCCGGAAGAAGGGCGGTCAATGCCTGCGCGTCCGGTGCGCGGGCGCCTGAACTGCATCGCGCCCTCACGATGGCGCGCTCGAACGTCTTCAACGCGCCGCGATCTGACGCACGCTCACGTGGCTGTCTCCGGTCCCGGACGGCGCGACGGCGCCCGAGGCTCAGCAAGACGGCGAGCAGCACGGGCACGACCGCGATGCTCGCGGCGATCGCAAAAATCGAGGAGCGAGGCGGCCCGCGCATCACGCATGGTCGAGGCTCGGCAAACTCACGTTGATGGCAAAGCGCAAGCAAGGCGCTGTTGACGACGAGCGACGTCATGCCGAAGCTAACGAACGGGAACGTCACCCCGGTGAGCGGTAGCACGGCGACGTTGCCTGCCACGGTCACCGCGAGCTGGCACAACGTGAGGACGACCCACGCCACGCCGATCCAGCTCAGGAATCGCCTGGTCGTCGGCAACGACGCGGCCCGCCCGCTGAACAAAGCGCGGCTCGCCGCGGGTCACGCGACCGTGATGCCGGATCAGCCGGTGCAGCCACACTGCACAGCCCGAGAGTGAGCGCCCACGCTGTCGACCAGCCGAACACGCCGACCAACGCCGTGAACGTGTAATCGCTGTGGATGCTGGGCCGGAACCTCCGGCGCAGGTAAGCGCTCGTAAAGCCGCACCAGGGCACGGCGTCCAGGCCGAACCCGTTCGCCGGTGCCGCCTGGCGAAACCAGGTGACGAGCGCGAGTTGATCATTAGCCGATGCGAGCGGCGCCGCCAGGTTTTCCAGGCGGCCCGCGGTGACCTCGTGGACAGCGCGCGGAACCAGAATACCGCGAGCGTGACCGCGGCAATCCACGCGGCGAATGCGCAAACGGCGAGCACAGCGGGCGCATGCCTCGCGCCAGTGCGCACGTGCCACCACATTGCCAGCGACGCCGCAAGGAAGGCACCGGCGCGCATACGAGGCGATCAGAAGCGGCCCCATGTCGCTGCAGGACGAGCATCGCGCCCACAAGCACGAACGCCACGAACGCAAGCGGCCATGCGTAGCGGATCAGCGATACGACGGGATTCGCGGCTGCTTGCCATGCGCTCGGCCACGGGCGCGCCGCGAAGGAAGAAGAACCAGGCGACGCCGACCATCAGCCATACGCGCCCCAGCTCAGAGGTCAATTGCCGAACGCCGGAGAGCAGCGCGCCGATGACCCCGGACGATGACGAGCACGACAAGCACGACCGCGGCCGGCGCGAGCAGCAGGGCCGAGCAGGCGGCCGACACGACCGCCCAACTCCGCGGCGACCGACAAGAGCCATGCGAGTGTGCGCCCGATGGCAGGTCGAAGGAACGCGCACCACCGTCAATACGAGCAACGCAAGCCACAGATGCCCCTGGTGATACAACGCCAGATAACGATTGCCTGGCTGGCCGTTTGCAGACAAGTCGAGCAAAAGCAACCAGCCGATGCCGGTGGCGACGATGAAACCCGGGTAGCCGATGCGCGGCAAGGCGTTTGCGGCGCCCGGCCAGCGGTTTGCGCAGCCACGGGCAAGCACTTGCAGCACGCCGGCCGCGGCGAGCAGCGCGAGGACGAAGGTGGCCGGCATCGCGTCCCACTGCAGCAATACGTAACTGAACGAAGTACAC
>ERZ1370068.10576-contig-9262_pt1 | contig 53049 bp, 66 predicted proteins | sample MGYA00561227_ERZ1370068 | MGnify/ENA primary metagenome ERZ1370068 (study PRJEB38410, sample SAMEA6850437) | metagenome | study: Metagenomic assessment of the ecological functions of the soil: analysis of the soil microbiota associated with the... | reverse complement strand
GCCTTGCTTCGTTCGGTTACGTGTGCTCGCCACGCCTGGGCTTCGCCGGATGTCGCTGCGCCAAGCAGAGTGCCGCGGACAGGCCGAGAATCGCGAACCGACGAGCTGAGTGGGACTGCAGCCGTTGCCGCCGTCCCTTTCACCGATCATCATCATTCCGAGAACGACCGCAACAACCGGATCGATCACGGTGAGGCGCAGCCTACGACCACCACGCAGCCCGGCCCGGCGGCGTGTGCCTGCTGCACCGCCCATCACCGCCTCCGGCCAACGCGACGGCGTTCCCGAAGCGCGGGCAGCCGCACCGACGCGTCATCGAGATCTGCGTTCATACCGTGATGGAGACACAGCGAGACGAGCCGCATCAGGGGCGGACACCAACCCGAACGCGCTCTACGCGCCTGCGATGCGAAGTCGCGCAACGCGCCCATCCGGACCATCTCTCGAAGCCCACAGCGCGCGAGGCACCCACCGCGGCGCCCGTGCCCGGCGACTGCGCGGTGGGAGCGCCACCGGACAGAGCGCGGCGCAGCCGAGGTGGCGACAGCATCGGTACCGCCACGAACCGGTGACGGCAGCGACGCAGACAGCGACCCGCCTTGACCAACACGTTTGCTGGAGGCGGTGCGCGATCGTGGGCAGCGAAAGGACGACCGCGAACGGCGCAAAAAGGACCCCGATGGCTGCACGATGACCAGGGGCGCCGAGTACCAGTGCCGTGGCGTGCGCGATCGAGGCGATTGCGTCAAGCTTAAACTCCCGACAGCCAGGTACCGGACCGCGCCAGGCGGGAACTGCAGTACCGCCCACCAGAGTCAATGCCTCGTCGCCGGTTGCTCGGAAACCGCAGTGATGCTGTTCACTGCGACCGCGGCGACGGCGAACATGACCGCCGCGGTCACGGCCATCATGACGGCGAGCTCGACAGCCATCACGACTTCCGCTCGAGGCCGTGCGGTCCATTTTCAACCCGGCAGGGCCCCAACGACGCAGATCAGTGACCGAGCGTCGGCGGCAGGCGAGTCTGGGTGTGGTTGCACTCGGCCAACTTCGCAGGACAGGCCTCGCCGTCGTCCCGGTCAACGCCTGACGCCAGCGATGCGTGCTACCGGTCCAGCCAGGATGAATCGGGCCAGTTCGCGGCACAGAAGCGATGCGGTTTTACCAAAACGCGGCAAGGCTACCGCCGGGTAGCGGTGGCCTGGTCACGGCCTGGCGGCCTGTAGGGCGGGCACTGGTGCCCGGTGAACGTCATCCGCTGTGCCAGCCGCGCTGAGCCGGGAACCGTGATGACGGGCTGATTGCCTGCCTCCATCCGTTCGTCCGCCTCCGGGGCTTTCCGCGACGGACCGCGTTTGCTCTTTCGCCGTCCCGACCACGTTGTGCCGCTGGCCGGGCGCTATCAGCGCTCATCGAGCGGCTGGGGCGCGGGGCGACGTCGGCAGCGGCGGGCCCGCTGACGGGATGTGCTGGACAGATCGCGCGCGTTCGCAACAGTTCGACCAGCACAACCTGGCCAGGCCTGGGGCACCGCACCGCCCGCGTTCGGCCTTCTCCACCCCACGTGGCGGCCGTGCACGATTTCGTGCAGCATGAGAACTCCTCCTGGCTGGTGATGGACTACCGCGGCAGCACGACGTTAGCCGCGTTGCTCCATTTGGCGCGAGCTGCCACGCCGGTCGTCGTCGCGTTGGAGCCAGCTGCGCTTTCGCCGCGCTGCCATTGCCGTGCACGCAACGAGGGTCGTGCACTGTGATGTGAAGCCAGAGCGCTGCTGCTCGACGACGACGACGGCAGGAAGCTGGCGCTGATCGACTTTCAAACATCGCCCAACCACAGCGACGGCTGACATGCCACCCGCCAGGGGCGTTCTCAGCGACGGTTCTCCGGCGTACATAGCCCCTAAAGCTCGTTTGCTGGTGATACGCCGCGGCCTGCGAAAGCCGACCTCTGGGCACACATGGGAGCCCTGTACGCCGCCGTCGAAGGCCGTTTGCTTTGCTGAATCTTTGGGACGCGATGCCCGACCCTCGCAGCCATTAACTGCACGACCATCCGCGGTACGGCCAAACAGGCTCCAGCCGCTGGCCCGGCTCCTGGTCAAGGATCCCCTCCGGCGACCCGATCCCGACGACGTTGAGGCGATGTTCGCCGACGCCACCTACCCGACCGAGCGCCGAGGGCAGGCGGAACGCCGAGGCGTGACGTTTGCTCAAGCTTTACCGGATGTCCGGTCTGACGGCGCGGACGACAGCCGCCCCGCAAAACCTCAGGGGCTGTCGGGGAAGGTGAGTACGGCGAGCACGCGCCGGTGGTCGCCAGATCTACAGACTAAACTTCAGCAGGGTCGCTGCGCGCATCTGAGCAGCGCACTCGGTGCCCACAGCTGGCCGATGCGCGGCGTTGATCATTTCACTGAGCATGGCGCGACACGCGTTCGCGCCACGGAGAGGGGCCTGTAGCGGGTCGTTGCTGACTGGCGGCCCCGCAGAGCAGTTCCTGCACTGAGGGCGGCGGGGTCCGACGACCCCGGCGCTCCTTGACGATCCGGTCGAGCGCGTCGCGAAGGGAAGCCTTCGACGTCGCTGATGCGACTCTGGAGCAGAGAATGCCGCTTGGCGGTGTCTCGCTGGCGTAAAGCAGACTCGTGGTCGCCTCTGCCTGACCTCCGCGTGCGCGGACAGGACCGGGATGGCGGTCTCGGGGAGCTCTTGGCGGATCACCCGGGCCGCGATACGAGCCCTTCGGTGGTGTGCGTCGGCGGCATCCGGATGTCCACGATCACCAGGTCGGGCCGGTGCTCGCGAACCAGCGCCCACAGCAGCTCGGTCCGGATCGCCCACCGGCGCGCCGAGCACGACGAGCCCGATCCGGTCAACAGACTGGAAGGCTCGCGCAGCGGACGTCGTCGTCGGTCACGATCACCCGAGAGCGCGGATCTCCGCTACGGCGAGATTATGGGTGCCGCGCGCTGTGCCCCGGTCACCAGTGCCGCAGAAACGGCCGAACGCGGCGACGCCGCCAGGCGGCCGGGAGGAGGCCAGACCGGGGGCAGTCGACGCCGACGTGCCTCTTGCGGGTGCCTACCGCTCATCGCGGCGAGCATCGACACATTCCGCCCGTGCGGACGAACCCGACGACAAAGGGCGGCGGCCAGAACGAGGAAGACGATGTTGAGCGAGGTGGTGTGGTTCTGAATTGGTACCCTCGGTGGGAGCAGCGCTGTCGCCCGGTCAGGGATGGGCGAACCGCACCGAACAACGCAGGTTCACGACGTAGCCCGCCAGTGCAGCGGTGGCGTAAAGAAGAGTGCGAGGGAAAGGAGCCATGCGAGTGCCGTAGTAGCGGCGGTAGATAGTCAGGATCGGCAGGATGATCCAGGTCCGCGAGGGCGCTGACGCGAAGCGCCACGCCGAAACTCATCCCCCGCCCGTCCACAGCACCACCGCCAGGGCGCCACGTTCCCGATCGAACACACAGCGAAGCTGATCACCGCGACCAGCGGACCGACCAGCAGGCCCCAGACCGCGGCGGCGGTCGAGGTTGTCCGAGGAGAGAACACGCTTGGCCAGAACGCGTCCCGGGCACCCAGGCCGCGATCGCCCCGGCGATCAGTAGGCCCGCCACGAGGTCTCTCACGATCGCGGCCCATTTCCATGACGGAGCACGTGCGACACCGCGGTGGTGGCCTCGCGGAGAACAGCCGACGCCACAGCGGCCCGTTGCGCTGCACCGAACATGTCCATGGCGGCGTGGCGGCCCCTCCACATCGACCCCGGCAGGCCGCGTTCGGCCTGGGGCTCGGGCAGCGTCGAGCAGCCGTCGGCGCAGGAACAACCGGAACAGCACGGCCAACGCCACGATCATGACCGCGCCGCCGACCCGAACTCCGCGGCGGTGAACTGCCAGCCATCAGCAACGCCAGGATCACGCCGAGCTCGACGGCAGGTTGGGTGGGAGGCGATCTCCGAAGGGGTCATCGCCGCGGTGAAATTTACGCCTCTGCGGAACAACGATCGGGCCAGTGCGACGCTGCCGCATAGGAGCACGATGACGAGGCCGCCCCCAATCGGCGGCCACCACGAGCGCGCGGGGCCCGTCGTCACCACATCAGACGCACGATCGTCGCCCTCCCGCACCCTGGCCTGCACCGTCAGCAAAGAAGAGCGCAGGCCGAGATCTTCTTAGAGGATCTCCCAGGCCATCGCCCCAGCCGCGATCGTCGTCACGCGGCGCGGGCTCCTGCAACACGGGCGCCGGCCGCCTGCGCGCCTCGGGACGCGCCTCTTCCTCGGGATCGTGCCCATCGCCTCCCGCGAGATCAAGCTCGCCCAGAGCGACCGTGTCCACGCCGCGCACGGCGACTGGACGGCGGGTCCCCAGCTCGGTCAATCCCGCGGCTGGGACGTCATCGACGTCGACACGGGCCTCTTACCACGCGCGCGCATCCGGACCGACCACTCCGTCGAGCTCCAGTCCGAGAGCGACGGCCTCGTGCAACTGCTCGACATCTCCACGCGCGGCAAGGTGCGGCGACGGCGGACTTCGTGGAGGCGGCTGGCGGGGCAGATCAGCCAGCGTCTCCAACGCCATCGACTGGGCCGCGCGTGCGCGGCACGCCCGGGGCATCGCGCTAGCCGTTCCCTGCAGGAGACTCCCCGATGCGGAAGCGCCAAGTCCCGCCTCACCCACGCTCCAGGTCCTCGGCGCGATCCAGCTGTTCTTCCTCGTCAGCCCGGTATCTCTCATATTCGCGGTCTGACTCACGCATCCTCGTCCCGCTGCTGGCCTACGCCGTGGCGTGCGCGGCCTTGTGGGCAGGCTCCTGGGCGGCACTGCGTCAGGGGTCGGACCTCACTCGCGTTGGCCCTCTCCGCGCCGCCCGCACTCGTCCTGGTGGCGGGGTCGGGTTCTACGTCTTCAGGATGCTCTTCGTCCTGAACGAGGATCACGACGTCTTGCCGGAGATGGCGGCCCGAGGCGCCCTCGCGCCACCCTTCGCGAACGCGGGTTCGCCTACAAGTTCGCCAACCACGGCGTCTACAGGGATCCGGCCTGCCTGGCCGGCCCCGCGGTCTGCATCCGGGCTACACCGGTCCCGCCTTCACGCTCCGCGGGCCTCTGGCCTCCCAGAGCGACGGCTACCGCCGGACGTTCCATCCCGGACCGAGCAACACCTTCGGGGCACAGGGCAGCACGTCGTTCGCCTGACACCGTCCTCCCTCTCCCCGCGAGCAAGGTGCGAGCCTCGTTCTGCGGAGACGACAGCGGGCGCGTGTGCCGGGGACTCGAGCGGCGAGCCGCGGTGGTCGCCAGACGATGCGACGATCCGGCGTGTTGACGAGTCGTCCGACGACTCCATGCGCCTTCGCGGCTCCCGTCCGTCCCTCGCTATTCGACGCGGATCAGGCCCGATCGCGTCTCCGCGCGAAAGATGACACGCCGGGCGGCGACAGGCGCGTCTCGCGGAACTCGAAGGTATTCCGAACCGAGCGGCGACGTCCTCGTCAAGGCGGCCGCCAAGGGTGACGACAAGGCCATCGCGGGTGTCGTCTGCGCCGCCGGGGTCCCCGTGGACTCGGCGGTGACGAAGCAGAGACATATCCGGTTCGGGCAGCAGCTCGATCCTGGAGCAGGGAGACACGGCCCTCTATCAGGCCACCAGGGCGGGATATCTCGACACGGCCATGGATCTCTTGAAGGCGGGAGCCAGCCCCAAGATCAAGCGGACGACGATCCTGGAGGCGCTGACCATCCAGACGCGTGCGGCGACACGCCGCTGATCGAGCTCCAGGTATTGCGACGAAGCGAACCTGAGGTGTGCAGCATGATCCAGGCCGGGGCCGACGTCAACGCGATCACCCGTGGATCGTCGACGGCACTGAGGGCCGCGGAGAAGGGCCACTGCGTCGAGATCGCGGGAATCCTGCGCGAGCAGGGCGCGGCGCGTAGCCCTGGCCCGGAACCAGCCTCACCATCCGCGCGCATTCACGTCCCAGAGGCGAGTCGCGAGCGACGCGTCGCGGGCCAGCGGCGCGGATCCGCGCGCTGGCCGTTCTCGAAGTACTTCCCGGTCACACCCTCGAGCTCGCGGGCTGGCGCGCGAGCTGCACGATCCGCTCCCCGCCCTTCTCGGCGCTGATGAAGAACGGCCGGAACACGAGCTGGATGATGGGCTTCGCCCACAGGGGCGCGCCCGACCAGATGTTCGTGTCCACGCGAGCCCGGATGCAGGCTGTTCGAAGTGACCCCGGTGCCGGCCAGCCGGCGCGCGAGCTCGTTCGCGAACAAGATCGTTGGCGAGCTTTGAGCGGCCGTACGCGCGCATGATCGAGTAGCCGCCGCGCCGAACCCGAGGTCCTCGAGAGTCGAGGGTGCCGCGCCGGTGGCCGACCGAGGCCACGGTCACGACGCGCGCGGGCGCGCTCTTCACGACGAGGTCGAGGAGGAGGTTCGTGAGGAGGAAGTAGCCGAGGTGGTTCACGGCGAACGTCGCCTCGATCCCGTCCACGGTCACCTGACGCGCCTTGTGGACCCCGCCCAGCGTTGTTGACGAGGACGTCGAGACGATCGACGCGGGAGCGCACGGCGTCCGCGAGAGCGCGCGCACGGACGCCTGCGACGCGAAATCGCCTAGCAGGTACGGAAACCTCCTTCGAGCCGCTCCGGGCGGCGACGGCACGGCGGGCGGCCTCGCCCTGGCCTGGTTCCGCGTCCGGACCATCACCACGCGCGCGCCCTCGCCGGGCCAGGGCGACCGGACGCCTCCAGCCTGAAGTCCTGCTGGTCGCGCCCGTGAGATTTCAGTCGCTCTTTGGCCAGCGAATGTCCCCGGGCCACGCGCGCCTCCTTCGATCTCGGCATTCTACGGGCATAGAATCACGCCACATCCCCGGGCCGGTTTCGAAGGAGGAATAGATGAAGCGCTTTCCAGGCGAACGCCGCCGTCGTGTCCCCTGGGCGCTGCCCCGGCGTTCTGGCCGCCACCGCGGGCGGCACGCAGACGCCCGCCCTGCGGTACTTCGTGCTCCACCAGGAGAGGTGGCGAAGCCCTCGATGGTCAGGGAGTTACGAGTCGATTCGGCCAAGGAGTTCGTGGCCCCGTGAAGGCGAACAAGGCGAGAGATGCCCCGCTTCAGCTTTCAACGCGTTCACCGTGAGCCCTGACTTCCTGTACAGCTACGTCTCGCCGATTCTCGACCATGCAGCCGGCCTGGACGCCATCAACGCCGACTTCGCTGCTCTCGCGCAGTTTGCGGATCATCGGCGCTTTCCGACCTCAACAAGCGCGGCGGGGTGGCCATGGAGCACGTGGACGAGGTCCATCATCCAGCGGCTGCCGGAGCAGAGCTACGCGCCCGCAGGCCAGCCGCCCGGCTGGAGTCGGGCCGCGCGCGCTTGCTACCACTACGGCTTCTACTACGTGATCCCGGGACGGGAGCCGGAAGTGGAAGGCCCTCGGCCAGGAGTACCTGAAGCTGTTCAAGGCCAGGGGATCAAGAACGGCTACACCGTCTACAAGGGCGTCATGGGCGCGGACCTGCCCTGCTACTTCGTGTCCGGGGCGCGCTCGACGCCGCCGACTTCCAGGCCGGAGGACGCGGAGACGGCGGCCGCGCTGCGGACCGGAGCTCCAGGCCCTCGGCGCGCGGCTGATGGCGCTCGCGGCGTTACGAGACGCGCGAAGCGGTGCCGCGGCCCGACCTGTCCGTTTTCGCGCTAAAGGCGATGGCCGTCGATCGCCGCACGTTCACTGGCCGCGCTGGCCGGGAGCGTGGTGTTCCGGGGTGGAAGGCCGCGCGCGCGGATAATGGCGCGCGCGTGTCGCGGCGATCGGCATCACCCCTCGGCGACCCTTGTGGATGGCGGGGTTCGCGGCGCGGGCGACCGCTTCGCAGGGGAGTCCGACGCCCCCTGCGCGCGAAGGCGCTCGGTCTCGACGGTGACGGGGCCGGGCGCCGAGTCGTGCTGGTCGCGCTCGGTCTCCTCGGCCTCACCACCCGGGGTGGGCGCGCGGATCGCGGAGGAGGCACGCCGCCGCTACGGTACCTGGCCCGCGCGAGCAGCTCCTTGCTCAGCGCGAGCCATACACCACTGCGGGCCCGTGATCGACGAGATGCTGTCCGTGGCCTGTGGTGACGCTGAGCGGACGCGCAGTGGCGCGCACGTCCGTGCCTACACGGCGAGGCTGGAGGACAAGGTCGTACGCGTGATCCCGGGTCGGCCCTGGAGCGTGGAGAGCCGCGTCTTGAGCTCCGCGCGGCCGAAGGCACGCGCCACCCCTTCGCCGCCAACCACGCCGGGTTCCAGTTCACCCGCTCGGGCCGGTCGACCATCGCGTCCCCGTGCTGCGCGCATTTGTGGACGGCCGGCGCGATCCACTCGCGATCGTCTTCGGTTACGCCTGCCACAACACCACGCTGCGCGCCGACTTCCGATGCGCTTCCCACGGCGACTACGCGGGCGTGGCGCGCCAAGCGGAGCTGGAGCGGCGTCAATCCGGGCGCCATGGCGCCCGTTGCGCTGAGTGGGTTGCGGCGGAGATGCGAACCCCGGCCCGCGGGGCACGCTCAGTGAACCGCTATGGCGGCGCTGGCGGATGCCGTCGACCAGCGGGGCCAGTGAGCCGGTCGAGGCCTGCGGGCTGGGTACCGTACGGTCGATCTTCCGTTCCGCGCCCCCGCCCGATCCGCGCGGGGTGGACGGCGCGCCTCCAGGACGCGGATCCGTACTGTGCCGCCACGCGCGTCTCATGCTCGACCGGCTCGATCGCGACGGCGGCCTGCCCGACCTCCAGCCCGACCCCAGGTGCGGTCTGGCGCTCTGGGATCGGGGCCTGACGCTCGTCGCCATGGGTGGGGAAGTCTGCGTCGTCGATCGCGCTGCGCCCTCGCCCGTGACTACCCGGGCCTGCGGTTGTGGGCGGCCGGCTACAGCAGCGCGGTCGCTGGCTGGCCCCGCGATGCCCTCGCTGCGCGTTTCTCCGAAGGAGCGCGGTTACGAAGGCGGGGGAGCGATGATCTACTACGGCAAGCCGGGGCCGTTCGACCGGTTCTCCCGGCCAGGAGCGGATCCACGCGACGGTGCGGGCGCTCATGCGGATCAGACGGCGGACGCGAGCGCATGACGCCCTCGGGACAGCCGGTAAGGCCAGCGCCAGGAAGGAGGCTCGGCGTGGCGAATCGAGTGAGTCGTCGGAAGTTCCTACAATGGCTGCGGGCGCGGCGCGGCGGTGAGGCGGCTGGCGCGGCGGCGGGCGCGGCGGCGACCTGGAGCGGTGCCGGCGAGCCGGGCTTTGCTCGGCGGCCGCCGTGCGCCGAGGCCTTTCCCCGCCGGCGGGGCGGACGCGCGAGGAGAGGCCTCTCGGCGTCCTGCGCAGCGGCAAGTGGGGCCGCGGCGTCCGGCGAGCACCAGGTCAACCAGTTCCCGGAAACGCGCCTACGCCTCGCTCACCGGGGCCGCCAGCGTGCCTCGCCACCGCCAACGGCTCCACAGCCCCGCTCATCACGTCGCTCTACGCGCTCGACGTCGGCGCGGGAGACGAGGTGATCGTCCCGCCCTACACCTTCGTGGCGCACGGTCAACGCACGCCAGTGCTCACTCGCGGCGCCCTCCCGATCTTCGTCGACACCGACATCGACACCTTCCAGATCGACGCGCGGAAGATCGAGGCCGCGATCACGGAGCAGGACGCGCGGTGATCGTGCCCGTGCACCTCGGCGAGGTCCGCCGCCGACCTCGACATCATCCTGCCCCTGGCGCCAGCCGGCGCGGCACTTGCCCGTGCTCGAGGACGCCTGCCAGGCCCACCTCGGCGAATGGAACGGGCGCAAAGGTCGGCACGCTCGGCACAGGCCGGCTGCTTCAGCTTCCAGGCCAGCAAGAACCTGAACTCCGGCGAAGGCGGCGCGATCGCTCACCGACGACCCCGCGTTCATCGAGACCTGCTACACGTTCCACAACAGCAGCCGCACGCGCGCGGACGTCCGGCGACAACTTCTCCTACCGCGGGACGGGCGGCGAACTTCCGTCTCACGGAGTTCCAGGCCGCAGCATCCTGCAGGCGCAGATGACGCGCTCGACGCGTCAGTCGCGGACGCGGGAGACAGGTGCGGCCTATCTGAGCGGGCTCCTCGAAGGAGATCCCCGGCCTGACGCCACGGCGCGCATGTACGACGGGCTGCACGCGCAGCACGCGTATCACCTCTACATGTTCCGCTACGACGCGGCCGCCTTCGCGGGACTCCCGCGCGCGCCACGCGGGTTCGCTGGAAGGCCGTGAAGGCGTGCCAGCCGCCGGCGGCTACGCGCCCCTCAACAAGGAAGCCTTCCTCGAGGACACGCTCCCGAGCCGCGGCTTCCGGCGGATCTACGCGGAGCGCGCGTTCGCGGACTGGCGCGAGCGGGCCAGTGCCCTCAGAACGACCGGCTCTGCGGCGAGGCGGTGTGGCTGGGGCGAAGACCATGCTCCTGGGCCCGCGGGGCGGCATGGACCAGATCGCGGAGGCGGCGCGCGAGGTCACACCCACGCCGCGCGGCTGGCCAAGGCGATGAGGCCTGCAAGCCTGTCCATCGCCGCTCTCGCTGTGCGCGGTGGCCGTTGATTGCCGCTGACGACATCACGGCCGCCGCCCCGCCGCTCATCGCCCGCGTGTACGACTCCGGCTTCGTGGACGCCCGACACCTACAACGGCATCGGCGCGGCCAGCGATGGGCGCATCTACTACGATCCTCGGCTCCGAGCGGCACGACATGGCCGCGCAGATGTTCGTGCTCGATCCCGCGTCTGGTCGTCCGCGGCGCGTCGCCGACCTGGACGAGGCCACGGGACAGAAGGGGCGTCCATCACTCCGCCCAGGGCAGAGCCACGTGAACTTCGTGCGAGGCGGGCGGCTTAAGCTCTACTTCGCGACGCACATCGGCTTCTACTCGATCGTGGACGGCATGGAGACGATGGGCATCCCGCCCCCGGCTACTCGCGGTATCCGGGCGGCCACCTGCTCGCCTACGACCTGGCCACGGGCAAGATCAGCGACCCTGGCTGGCGCCCGAGCGGCGAAGGCGTTCTGACCATGAACGTCGATGGGCGGCGGCAGCGGATCTACGCGCTGACCTGGCCCAACGGCATCTTCTTCCGCTACGACCTTCGCCTCCCGCGAGTCGAAGACGCTGGGCCGGTTCTTCGAAAGGGCGAGAACGGAAGGGCAACGAATACCGCACGATCTGCCGGTCGCTCGCCGTCGATCCGGACGACGGGTCCGTGTACTTCACGCGCGGCGAAGGCACGATCTTCCGATATCGCTACGACCGCGACGCCGTCAGAGCCGGTGGCGGGCGACGACCTCAAGAAGGACTACTTCAGGCCAATACGATCCGGCGTCGGCCGGGCACATGGCCTACAACTGGCGAGCAGACCGCGTATCGCGCGGTGGACCGCCTGTTCTACGGTGTGCACGGGAACTCAGGGTACCTCTTCTCGTTCGATCCGCGGGAGCGCGTCGAAGTGCTCGACCGCATCACGTCCGCGCCGTCGCGGCGCAGCGGCATGTTCGACCAGTTCAGCTACGGCTACCTGGGGTTCACGCTCCGGGCCGGACGGCCCGCACGCTGTACTACCTGACCGGCGGCCCCGTCCTACGTGGGCGGCCCGGCGCGTGGCGGGGAGAGTCCGGGCACCGCGAAGGGCGAGGAAACCAAGGGCACCGAGGACCTGCACCTCGTCGGCGTACGACATCCCCGACCCGCCAGCTACACCGACCACGGCGCGGTCTTCTACGAAGACGGCGGCCGCCCCGAGCTGCGTCAGCTCGATCGCGGCCGGGCCGCGACGGGACGGTCATACACGATCGCGCGCATCCCCGAGGGCGCGCGGCTACCGCGTCGACCTGGTCAGCCTCGAGGCCCGCTAGTTCTGCGTCCGGTGACGCCCATCGGGCTCTTCTCCGACGGCGAGCACCAGCCTGAAGCCCTGCTCGGCCTGCGCCCACTTCCGCGCGGGCTCGGAGGATCTTCAGGATCGCCGCGCGCGCAAGGATCAAGTCCTGGGCGCACGGCCAGGTCGGCGGCTCTGATTCCAGTAGCTCGGCCAGCACCTTCTCGTAGGCCGGCGGCTTTCTTGCGCGCGTAGAACGCCGCCGCGCCCGCCATCTTGCCGTACTCGCGCTTGTCGTACGCGGCCGCCGAGGGCCTGCTCCGCTCGCGGGCTCCGGGATGTCGGCCCCAGCGCGGCCGACCTGCCTCCCACGCGGTGGCGGGAGCGTTGAGCTTCGCGATCGAGGCCCGCCACCTTCGCGGTCTGTCGATCGCCGCGATCTTGACGGCGGCGCCAGAGACGGTGCGACGGACACGGGAGACGCCGCCGCGGCGCGCGGTGGTCCGGCGGACGCGCCACCGACGTCATGCGCGGACGGTGCGGTCTGGCGCGGACGGCGGAGGTGCCCCCGCGGACGCCGGCAGGCACCACGGCCGCCGGGGCCGCGCATCAGGTGCCGGGCCCCGGCACCACGCGGCCGCGATCCAGCACCGTGGCCACCAGCATCATCGACGACGAGGACGACGGCCGAAAGACCAGGGTCGCGGGCAGCGGCCTGGCCCGCAGTTCGGGCCAGGCGGTGACGACGTGTGCTCGTGACGTTGTACCCCGGCAGGACGGGCGGGCCCGCGCGCTCATGCGGCACCTCGCGATGACAAAAGCGGCCCCAGACCTATCACCGATGCTATCCTCGCGGTCGGAGGAGACCACCATGCCGCCGCCTCACATCCGCCGCGTCGCCACGGGGCCGCAGCTGGCCCTGCTGGCCATCGGCCGCCGCACCCGCAATTGCGAACGAGTCAAGCCGCCGCCCCCGCTCCCCACGCCGGTCGGAAGGCGACGTTCGTCGTCAGGACTTCGCGTTCGACAGCGGAGAGCGCCTCCCCGACCTCAAGATCCACTACCAGACTCTCGGCGCTCCGCATCGCGGGCGCTCGAACGGGCGCGTCGACAACGCCGTCCTCGTCCTCCACGGCACCGGGCGGGACGGGCAAGCAGTTCCTGACCCCGAACTTCGCGGGTGTGCTCTTCGGGCCGGGCCAGCTCCTCGACACGGCCCGCTACTTCGTCGTCATGCCGGACTGGCATCGGCCATGGCGGCTCGAACAAGCCGAGCAACGGACTGCACGCGCGCTTCCCGCACTACGGCTATCGCGACATGATCCGCGCCCAGTCACCGGCTGCTCACCGGAGGGCCTGCAGCGTCGATCACCTGCGGCTCGTGATGGGCACGTCGATGGGCGGCATGCACTGGCTGTGTGGGCGAGATCCTGCCCGGACTTCATGGACGCGCTCGATGCCGCTGGCCTCGCCTGCCCACCCAGATCGCGGGCCGCAACCGCATGATGCGCCGCACGGCCACATCGGACTCCATCCGCAGACGACCCCGAGAGTGGAAGGGCGGTGAGTACGCAGGTCGCAGCCCAAAGCGCGGCCTGACCGGCGCCGTCTACACGCTGCTGTATCATGGTGCAGCAGCCCGCTGCAGTGGCAGAAGAGCGCGCCGACGCGCGACGCCGCCGACCGCTATCTTCGACGAGCAGGTCCAGAGCGCGCCTCGAGACGCATCGACGCCAACGACACGCTGTACCAGTTCGACGCCTCGCGCGCGACTACGATCCCGCGCCGGGCCTGGAGACGATCCAGCGCGCCCCTCGCCGCCGTCAACTCCGCCGACGACGAGGTGAACCCGCCCGAGCTCGGGGATCCTGGAGCGCGAGATCCGCCGCGTGCCGCACGGGCGCGCGCGTGCTCCTGCCCCATCACGCGACCAGACGCGGGGGCACGGGACGACTCCTGGCCCGCGATCTGGCAGCAGACCACCTGGCCGCGCTCCTGCGCGACTCGGATCCTCAGGCAACCGCTCCGACCGCGCCGTGAGCGTCGTCCTCTCTCGTCGCCGCCATCGCTGGGCGTGGCCGCGCGACGTACTTCGTCGACGACGACGCGCCGCCCTTTTCGCGCGCCTGGGCGCTGGCCCTGGGCTGGTCGGCCTGGGGCTCGTCGGGCTTCGGCCTACTCGGCTGGGCCGGTCTCTCGATGGGGACCGTGGCCGGTGGCGGCGCGCGATCGTGCTAGCCGCGGCCGGTGCCGATGCTCGCGCGCGGGGCCGGCGCTTCGCGATCCGCGAGGATCTCGCGCGGACGCGCGCGGAGAGCTGGCGCCAGGCGCTCCGTCACCGGCCGGAACGCGGCAGCGGTCGTCACCGCCCTGCTCACGATGTTCGTGCTCGTCGCTGGTGACCCGCGTCCTCGACGCGTGCCTTCTTCGAGCCGCCGGACGGCGACGGCGTGTTCACCGGGGTGGACCACAACCTGGGCGACCTGCCCTTCCATCTCTCGATCGCGACGTCGTTCGCTCTACGGCGGGCAACTCTCCCGCCCAAGCATCCCGAGCTGCGCGGGCGCGCCTGACGCTATCCGTTCGTGGTGGACCTCGTGGCCGCCATGCTCATGGCGGCAGGCGCGGCGAGCGCGCGCCGGCCGCGCTCGAGAACGTCGTGCTGCGGCTGGGCGCTCGTCGGGCTGCTCACCGGTTCGCGCGCTGCCTGACCGCGGACCACCTGGCGCCGCCCTGGTCGCCGTTGCTCGTTCTGCGCGAGCGGGAATTGGGCTTCCTCTGGCGCTGGCCAGTGACGTCGACCCAGCCGTGGACGGCCTCGCTGGGCTCGCTGCCGGCCGGCCGACCCACGACTACACGATCCTGCCCCAGGACCGCTGCGCTGGGGCAACCGTCGCGGTCACGATGCTCATCCCCGCAGCGCTCGTTCCTGCTCGGCCTGCCGCTGTTCTGATCGTCGCTACCGCTGTGGTGGCAGGCGGTCACCGACGCGGACCGGGCGCGCGGGCGCCGGCGCCTGCTGGCCGCGGGCGCGATCACCGGCATCATGCCGCTCGCCGCACCTGCACGCGTTCGCCGTCGCGATGGCGCTCGGCCGTCGCCCTCGCCCTGCTCTTCCCCCGACTGGCGCGCGTGGGCGCGCGATCGCTGGAACTGCCGCGGTCCTGGCGCGCTACCGCAGGTCACTGCCCCTCGCCGGCGCGCGGCAGCTCCGCACGAGACGCGGCAGCTTCCTCGGCTGGCAGGTCGGCTGGGACCTGGCGGCGAGGCTCGGCCCCGTCCACTTCTGGCGGCTCAACCTCGGCCTCTTCATCCCCGCGCTCGTCCGCTCGCCCTCCTGTGGCGCTGGCCGCGGCGCCGTCGTCGAGGACCGCCTGCTCCGCCGCTACTACCCGCCGTTCGCGGCTCTGCTTCCCTGCTGCCGAACCTCGCTGCGGCTCTCGCCCGTGGATCTGGGACAACATCAAGTTCATGGTCTGGTGGCACGTCGCCTCCGCCTGCCCAGATCGCGCTGCTCGCTCGCCCGGCCTCTGGCGTCGCGGGGGATGGGGGCGAGTGGCGGCGGCGATGCTGTTCGCGCGCTGACCCTCTCGGGAGGACTCGACCTCTGGCGCGCGGCCTCGGACAAGATCGTCCTGCAGATCATCCTGCCCGAGGGCGAGTGCCTTCGCCGCCGACATCCGCGAAACAGACGCCGGCCCGCGCCATCGATCCTGCACGCGCCCGCGTACAACTCCGAGGTCTACCTCACGGGACGCCGGACGCTCTAGCGGCTACGCCGGGCACATCTGGTCGCAGGGGCTCGACGCCGGGACCGCGCAGAGGACGACGTGAGGAAGATGTACACCGGCCACCCGAGGCGGCCGAGCTCGCTGCAAGCGATACGGCGTGGACTTCGCGGTTCGTGGGGCCGCACGAGCGCGCGATCGAGGGATCTTCGACGACAGGGCCCTGCGGCGCATCGAGATGGTGGACGAGCGGGGGCCGTACCGGCTGTGTCGCGTCCGTTGACCCCCGCGGCCGGGTGATAGAATCGCGGGCACCTCGAAAGGGCGTAGCGTCCATGTCCCAAGCCGATCCCACGGCGACCGCGCCGCGCGCCCGCGCGGTGCCCCGGGCGAAACGCGGAGACTGAAGGCTCCGGCCGCGCCGCGCGCAGGGGACTCGCACAGGAGGGCGGCCAGGGCCCGGGAGATCCCGCCCGATCCCGCCCACGACATCTCGCCGTCGCGCGCTACATCGCCCGCGTCAACCGCGCGCTCGGGACACGAGCTCCCGGGGCCGATCGGGCCCGACGATGCTGCTCGTGCACGCACACCGCGACCAGCCATCCGGTGGAGGTGATCGCCCAGTTCCTGGGCAGCCGCGTCCTCCAGCTCACCGGGCGCGAGCGCCTGGTCGAAGCACGCTGCGCCGCCTGAACGCGCTCGGTGAAGGTGCGGCGGCGAGATGGCGGAGCGCGGCCGTGCGCAACCCGCCGTCGAGCACCTGGCCAAGAGGGTGATGGGGGTCGTGAACCGCGACGTCTCACTTCAAGTTCCGCGAGTTCACGCACCTGTCCGAGAAGGAAGTGAAGGCGCGCGTCGAGCGGCTGCAGCGCGAGGCGCGCGACCCTGCTGCGCGCGCGCGGCCGCCGCCCGCGGCTGCGGGTGCTGCTCACCGGAGCCACCGGCTTCCTGGGCAAGGAGATCCTCTCCCAGGCCGCGGACGACCGCCGCATCGAGGAGATCGTGCGCCGTCGTGCGGCCGGAGACCATCCGCGACCACAAGACGAAGGAGGTCCTGCAAGGTCCTCACGCCGGCCCAGCGCGGCGCGCTCCTCCTGAAGCGGCTGCACATCGCGGGCGCCGCAGGCGAAGAAGTTCCGCTTCGTGGCGGGCGACATCGAGAAGCCGGACCTGGGGATCGAGCCGGAGGAGCTCGGCGCGCCTGCGGCCGATCGCTGACCCACGTCGTCCACTGCGCGGCCAGCGTCTCCTTCGACGACACCTACGAGAACTCGTTCCGCGCCAACGTGCTCGGCTGCCGGAACGCGCTCGGCCTTCTCGCTGGCCGTGCAGCAGAGCGCCGGGGCCGCTTTCGTCGGCCACGTCGCCATCGAGACCTCCTACATCCACGGCCGCAAGCGGCGCTCCATCGCCCAGGAGAACGCGCTCGTCTTCCCGCGGCACTTCTACAACAACTTCTACGAGCTCACGAAGGCGATGGCCGTCGATCGAGACGGACCGCTTCCTGATCGACGAGGGGCTGCGCGTGACCCAGCTCCTGCCCTCGATCGTCATCGGCGACTCGCGCACGGGGAACAACCGCGGGCGACACCAAGGTCGTCAACGCGCCCATCAACGCCTTCGGCCGGGCCAAGGAGGCGGTCGACGCGCGCGGAGGGCGCTGGGCGAGCAGGCGCGCTGCGCGCGCTCGTGGCCATGGTCGCGCTGGGATTTCCCGGCGACGCGACCGCGGAGCTGAACCTCGTGCCCGTGGACCGCGTGGTGGCGGGCATCCTCGCCGCGCTCACCGTGCCCGAGGCCATCGGCAACCGCATCCATCTCGCCACCGACAACCGCATCCGCTCCGAGGACATGGTGCGCATCACGCGCGAGGAGCTGGGGGCCAACGTGCGCCTCTCCGACCCCACCCTCTACCGCAACGTCACGCTGCCCCTCGTGAAGGCCACGCTCACCTGGCTCGAGCGAGCCCAAGCTGGCGAACGCGCTCGAGAAGCTGGGCACCATCTTCGGCGCCTACGGCGAGTGGGGCCAGCCGATCCACGGCGTCGGCAACGACGTGCGCATCCTCGGCCTGCCCATCCGGCGGCCCGGACACCGAGCACGCGTTCCGCATGCTCTGCCGCCACAACCGGTACGTGCAGGAGTTCGGGCGCGTGCGCGACGCGGACGAGACGGCGCGGCGCGAGCGGCGTGTGGGTGAGCGCGATCGAGGCCATCGAGCATCGCACCGGCCACGAGATCGGAGCGCTGCCCGCCGCGGACTTCCAGAGGCTGATCGATGAGGAGATCGACCTGCGCGCGTTCCGGCTCCGCTCGGCCCCTTCGGGGGCCGTGGCGTCTGCCCGCGTCTAGGTGGGCATGATCCGGACGGCCGTGGATCCTGTCCGCGGTCGTCCTCGCGGCGGGCGCGGCGCTGGCGGCGGACGCCCGGACCCCTCATCCTCGCCGGGCGGCAAGGTCTTCACCGCCGATCCCGCGCGCCCGTGGGCGGAGGCCGTCGCCATCGCCGGTGACCGCATCGTCGCCGTCGGGCACCTCGGCGGAGGTGCGGCCCCTGGCCGGCAGCGCAACCCGCGTCATCGAGCTCGCAGAAGCGCGTCGTGGTGCCCGGCTTCAACGACGCCCACATGCACCTGGGCGGCGGGCTGGGACCCAGGCGTGCACCGGTGTCCCTGCGCATCGAACGATCCGGCGCTCGCGGACGTCCTGGGTGTCGCTGACCACGGAAGCCGCGCGCGCGCCCGCGGGTACGTGGCTGCGCGGCGAGATCGGCGTGCGCGTGCTGGACGACCCGCGGCCGACGCGGGCCACGCTCGACGCGATCACTCCGAACGCATCCCGTCCTGCTGACGGGATGGACGGGACACGGCGGCCTTCTGCAACACGGCCGCCCTGCGTGCGCTCGGAGTCGCGGACGACGAGCCGGATCCGCCGGCGGCTGGTTCGGGCGCGTGCGGGGCACGTCGCAGCTCGAGCGGCATCGCCCACGAATACGCGCTCTTCCGTCTGCGAGCGCCGGCTGGGCGGAGCAGCGTCGCCCACGCGGACGCCGGTGGCCAACGTCCGCCGCTACGTGCAGGAAGCGCTGAAGCTCGGGATCACGTCCGTCCAGGACATGGGCACCGCGCTCCCGGCGCCCGCGCCTGGCCGATCTCCTGCGCGCGAGGCGGGCGCCCCGCTCCGATGGCGTGTCATCCGCTTCTCGATGGAACGGCCGAGCGCGGACGGACGCCTCGGAGGGCAAGGGCCGCGACGACAAGGACGGCGTCGTGGTGTGGGGCCGCAAGTGGATCCTCGACGGCACGCCGATCGAGCGGCTGGCGGCGACGCGCCGGCCCTACGCGGACCGGCCGGCCTGGACGGGCCGCCTCGACTTCCCACCCGAGGAGATCCGCGCCGCCGCCGTTCGCGCCCGCGCGCCGCGACCGCGAACAGCTCCTGTTCCACGTGGCCGGCGATGCCGCCGCCGCGGCCGCGCTGTCCGCGCTGGAGGCCTCGGGCGGACCGGAGGTCTGGCGGCCGCTCGCGCCCGCGCTTCGAGCACGGAGACGGCCTCGCGCCGGACCTGGTCGCGCGCGCGGCCGCCCTCGGGGTGACGGTGGTGCAGAACCCTCGCACTTCACCATGCCGAGGCTCATGTTCGCGCGCTTCGGCTCCGAGAACATGGCCGGGTACCAGCCGCATGCGATCGCTGCTGGCGGCGGGCGTGCCCCTGGCCCTCGGCTCGGACGGGCCGCCCAGCCCGTTCCTCAACATCCTGTTCGCGGTGACCCATCCCACCAGCCGCGCGAAGCGCTCACCCGCGAGCAGGCGATCGACCGCCTACACGCGCGGCTCCGCCTTCGCGGAGTTCGCGGAGAGCGGAGAAGGGCACGCTGGCCCCGGGATGCTCGCGGACCTCGCGCTGTCCTCTCCAGGACGTGTTCACGGTCGAGGAAGCGGGCACCTGCCCGAGACCGCCAGCGTGCTCACCGTGATCGGGGGCCGGGTGGTTTACGATGCGGCGGTGACCCCTACGGAAAGGAGCCCCGGTGACGGCACAGCGAGGCGTGTTCGACTTCCTGCGCTGCGCGGGGCGAGGAGTTCCTGACCCGGGTCTCGAACGAGCCTGATGAGCAACCCGCAGCTTCATCAAGGCCATGCAGGCGGCCATGCGCGGCAAGGAAATGGGTCGACCAGGCGGTCGCCCGGGCCCTGCAGACGATGAACGTCCCGACCCGCACCGAGTTCAGCCGGGCGGTCGCGCGCATCGACGCCCTGGAGCGCGAGCTGGCGGACGCGAAGCGCCCGGCCGCGGCCGCCGCCCGCGCGCAGGCCCAGGGCGGCGAAGACAGCGCGCCGCGGGCCAGCGCAAGCCGCGCCACGCGTGAGCCGCATCGCGCCGCACCGCGGTCACGGCGCTCGTTCCTCGGCGCGCGCGTGCTGCGGCGGCTGGCGCGAGGCGGCCCGGCCCGAGCGCCTGCGTCGCCGTGGACGTCGCCGCGCCTCCGGCCGCGCTCGGCGTGCGCCACCGGGCGCCTGGACTTCACGGAGCCGGCCTCGGACCAGCGCCTGCTCGAGCGTGCTGCGCGAGGAGGAGGTGGACACTGTCGTCCACGCCGCGTTCTTCACCGAATCCGCGCCGCGACGCCGGCTACGCGCCACGAGCTGGAGTCGATCGGGACGCTCGAACCTGTCCTGGCGGCGGCGGCCGCGGCCGGCGTGGAGCACGCGTGATGATGCGCTCGTTCACCGCCGTCTACGGCGCGCGCGGGCAGAACCCGAACTTCCCTGACCGAGGACCGGCGCTGCAGCCCGACGCCCGGCCCTGGCCTGGGTGCGCGACAAGCTGGAGGCCGAGCAGCACGCGGCCGCGTTCGCCCGCCGCTATCCGGACCTGGCGATCGACCGTCCTGCGCTTCGCGCCGCTCTTCGGACCCGGCGTCCACACGTTCTACACGCGCATCCTCGACCGTCGCGTGGTGCCCGCTGCTGATGGGATACGACCCGCTGGTGCAGCTCCTCCATCCCGACGACGCGCTGGCCGCGGTCGTGGCGGCGCGTCGACCGGCGGCGCCCGCGGGCGCCTTCAACGTCGTGCCCAGCCGGCCCATCCCGCTGCTCGACCGCGCTAGCACCTGGCGGCCAAGATCCCGGTGCCCGTGCCCGCATCCGGTCGCCTATCCGCCGCGGACCTGATGTGGTCGGCCGGGATCGGCGCGGCGCCCGGGCGCGTTCGTGCGACTACGTGCGCTACCTGTTCGTGGCCGACGGCGAGCAGGCGCGGCGCGAGCTGGGCTTCACGGCCGCGCCACTCGAGCCGGGACGCGCTCACCGCCTACCTCGGCTACCGCCATCCGCACGCGCCGGCTCGAGGCGGCGGAGGCGACGGCGTGAGCGCGCGAGCGCGCAGGTCGTGCCCCTGGCGTCCGCGAGCGCCGAGCGCCGCACGGAGCCGCGCGAGCGCCGGGCGCGGCCACCGCACGCGCCGCGACGGCCTGCGTCGCGGCCATGCGCGCGCCGTCGCAGGCGGGCGGCGCGGCCTCACCTGGGAGAACCTGGCGGCGCCTAGAGCGCGGTCTACTTCGCCTGGCACTCGGAGGAGGTCGACGAGTTCGGCTACGACCCGAAGTTCACGCGAGACGATCCGGCCGCTTCTTCGAGTTCCTGTACACGATCTGGTGGCGCGTGGAGGCGCGCGGGAGTGGAGCACGTCCCGATCAGGGGCCGGCGCTCATCGTCGCCAACCACTCGGGCGTGCTGCCGTGGGACGGCGTCATGATCAACCTCGCCGTCCGCCACGAGCACCCGCGCGCGCCGCGAGTGCCGCATGCTGGCCCTCGACATGTTCGCGCTGCTGCCCTTCCTGGCCCCGCTGCTCGCGCAGAGCGGGCGCCGTGCGCGCCAACCAGGAGAACGGCGAGCGCCTGCTGCGCAAGGGCGAGCTCGTGGGCGTGTTCCCGGAAGGCGTGAAGGGCGTGGGCAAGCCCTTCAAGGACCGCTATCAGCCTGGCCCGCTTCGGCCGCGGCGGGTTCGTGCGGCTGCGCCCTGCGCACCGGGCGCGCCCATCGTGCCCTGCGCCGTGGTGGGCGCGGAGGAGATCCATCCCGATGATCGCGCAGGCTGGACTGGCTGGGCCGGCCGCTGGGCCTGCCCTACCTGCCCGATCACGCCGACCTTCCCGCTGCTCGGCCCGCTCGGCGTGGTCCCGCTGCCCACGAAGTGGTCGATCGACTTCGCCGATCCCGATCCCGATGGACGCGTACGGCCCGGAGGGCGCGGAGGACCCGATCCTGGTCAACCGCCTGTCCGAGCAGGTCCGCTCGACCGTCCAGCGCATGGTCGACAGCCGGCTCGCGCGCCGGCGCTCGGTCTGGTTCGGCTGAGTCTGCCATCGCAGGAGGCCGTCATGTCGAAGACTCACGCCCTCGGTGCCGCACTCGTCCTCACCGCCGCCGCCACGGCGGCGTCTCTGCCGGCGGCGCCGCCGCCAGCGCCGCCCTCAAGTCGTACACGACGCCCGCGAGGTCCTGGATCGTGCGCTCGCCGCCGGCGGAGGGCCGGCCCTCAGGCCGTGAAGGACGTCGTGCGCACGGGCGCGGGACCGCCTACAACCAGGGACAGAGCCTGCGGCCGTCGGATCCCCACTCGACGCGCGCGGTCGAGGTCATGTCCGGTGGCCGACTTCCCGACAAGGTGCAGCGCCGTGAACGGCAGGTCACCACGCCCATCGGCGGCTCTCTCCACCCAAGACGCGCGCGGTCCTGCGCGGCGACAGCGGCTTCAGCCACAACCTGCCTCACGAACGTCGGTGACGCCCGCGACGCCGGGCGGCGCTCACCGGGCGCGCGCACGGCCCTGCGCCGCGATCCGCTGTCCATCCTGCGTGACGGCGTCCCGGCGTGCGGACACCCTGCGCTACGTCGGCGACGACGTCGTGGACGGGGAGAAGAACGACGTCATCACCTTCGCGGACGCGGACGGCACGCAGATCACGCTGTACGTGGGCGCGCGCACGCGCGCTCCTCACCAAATACGAGACGATCGCCGACAACCCGGTGCTGGGCGACACGGTGACCGAGACGAAGCTCTCCGACTACCGGCCGGTGGGCGGCGTGCAGTCGCCCTTCCGCGTGGTGACGCGCGTGGGCGGCCAGGTCACGCAGGACGTGAAGTACTCCGACGTCAAGGTCAACGCCGCGCCGGAGGCCACCCTGTACGAGCCGCCGGCGGCGCGCCGCAGGTCACGCCCGCTGCCCGGGCCGGCGACGGTCGCCGTCGACGAAGATCGCGGACGACGTGCTTCTCGCTGGCCGGCAGCTCGCACAACAGCCTGCTCGTCACCTTCCCGGACCATTCGCTGCTGGTGGAGGCGCCCCTGAGCGACGACCGCACCCAGGCGCGTGATGGCGAAGATCAAGGAGATCGCGCCCGGCAAGCCCGTGCGCTACGTGGTGATGACCCACTACCACTTCGACCACTCCGGCGGCCTGCGCGGCTGGATCGCCCAGGGCGCCACCATCGTCACCACCGCCGGCAACAAGGCGTTCGTGGAGCAGGTGGCGGCGGCTGAAGCACACCATCCGGCCGGACGACCTGAGCCGCGCGCCCAAGGCGGCCGTCGTCGAGACCTTCACGGGCAAGCGCGCGTCTTCACGGCCGGTGACCGCACCGGTCGAGCTGCCACGACGTGGGCCCAACCCGCACGTGGCGGAGATGACCGGTGGCCTACCTGCCCAAGGAGAAGGTGCTGTTCGTGGCCGACCTCTTCACGATCCCGGCCGAAGGTCCGATCGCACCCGCGGGCGCGAACACGCGCCAGTTCGCGGAGAAGCGTCCAGGCCCTCGGCTTGCAGGTGGAGAAGATCGCGCCCGCGCATGGGCGCATTGGGACGATCGAGGAGCTCGAAGCAGAGTCAGTGAGCGCGAAGTAGGGATGTGTGGCCCCGGCTGCTGCGCCGCAGCCGGGGCCGGTTCGGCTCGGGCTACCTCTGAAGGCGGCACGTCTCCTCCGGCTCTTGCGGTCCTTCATCAAGCGAACCCAGCAGGGCGCCCACCAGACCGTCGCCACCCGTCTCGCCGCTGACCGATGACGTCAGGCACTATCCGTACGTTGCGGTCGCCGACCACCTGGATGAGCTGCAGCATCGCGTAGCTCTGCGGACCCAGGGCCTCCACGCCCGCGCGATAGGCGTCGGCCTTGGCCGTACCCGTGGCGCGGATGGCCTCCGCCTCGCCGACGCCGCGCAGCCGGATGCCCTCCGACTCGCCGGTGGCGCGGAGGCGGAAGGACTCCGACTCACCGGCCGAGCGCTTCACCTGCGCGCTCGCCTCCAGCTCGGAGATGCGCACGCCCTGCTCGGCCTTGACCATCTGCTGCTGGATCTCCGGCGGTGGCCGTCTCCCGCACGAGCTGCTGGCGCTGCTTCTGGGCCGCCTCCTGCACCTCGAACGTCTTCTTCTGCTCCTCGGCGATCTTGCGGTCGGTCAGGGTCGACATCAGCGCGTCCGGCGGGTGGATGTCGCCGATGAGGGTGTCGATGGCCTGCACGTCGTAGAGGCCGATGGCGGCGCGGATGTGCTGCGAGGCCTCCTTCTGCCGCTCGCTGCGCGCGGACAGGAAGTCGAGCACGGTGAAGGACTGGGCGGCGTTGCGGAAGTAGTTGCCCACGATCGGCTGCAGGCCGTGGTCGACCAGGTTCTGCATGGAGCCGACGCGCGAGATCACCTTGGGCGCGTCCGGCGCCGCCACGTGGATGATCTGCGAGACGTCGAGGGTGAAGGCGAAGCCGTCCCGCGAGCGCACCGTGATCGAGGAGAGCTTGGCGTCGTAGTTGTGGGCCTCGGTGCGGCCCGCCCAGTTGAGCACGATGTTCGTGGTGGGGACGAGCTCGACCTTCATGACGCGGGTGTTGAGCGGGTGCTTGCCCGGATAGAGGGGCGTCACCCAGACGCCCTTGTGCCCGGCGTCCACGAGGTCGCCGTGCTTGAAGTCGGCCCCGCTCACGTCTTCGTGGGCCTGGCCCACGAACGAGATCACGACCCCGACGTGGCCGATGGGGATCTCCGTCATCGGCACCGGCTCCACCTGCACGAACCAGGGATTGAGGTTCCAGGACCCGGAGAGCAGCACCTGCTCCTGGAGGCCGCGGCGGCCGCCGCTCTCGATGAACGCCTGTCCGTTCTGGAAGCTGTCGTGGCCGGGAACGGTGGGCCCCGCGATCTCGCTGGCGTCGATGGGCGCGCCGTCGAGGGTGGTCACGATGCCGACGCGGTCGGCCTCGATGCGATGCACGCGCAGCGAGTCCGCGCGTCATCCCGTGCGCCGCCGCCGCCTGCCGGGTGATGACGTCGAAGAGCGCGGGGTTGATGCGATAGGTGCCCGCGGTCAGGATCGCGAGCTGGCGGCCCTTCTCGCCGCCCCCGGTGAGGAACGCGCGCGCGTCCTGGAACGCGTTGCAGCGGACGGAGCGCCCCAGGATCCGCTCGCCGCGCCATGGCCTTGCCGTCGGCGGCCACCACCAGCCCGATCTCGCCTTGCGGGATCACCGTGAGCGGCGCCTTGGCGACGGAGTACTGCCACCGCCAATACCCGAAGTGCACGCCGGGCGGGAGCGTCTCCGCCTGGTAGCCGGCCTCGCCGTCGAGCGCGATCAAGCGTCCGACGGGCAGCGCGCGGCTCGAGAACTTCTTGACCACGACGCCGACCTGCCGCTCGCCGATCACCACCACTCCCAGCCAGATGGGCGCGGTCAGCAGCACGAACACGACCAGCGCGGAGACGAGCGGGTGCGTCAGCACGAACGACGTGAAGAGGGTTGTCATGTTGTGAGAGCCCTGACCGTGGCCGCGTCCTGCGACTCGTACGCTACGCCCTTGGGCAGGGCGGGAGGTGACTCCGGCTCTTCAGATCACCTGGGCTTGGCTCTTACAGGGATATACGACGACAGGAGAATAAGGGTTGCAGACAAAGAGGCTTACCACCCAGTGACTTACGAGCCCTCCTTTTAACCATCTGAACGGACGATCGTTACGGCGGTCGGCCTGATTACGGTCGCAATATCAGCGTGTTCCGCGCCTCGCGCGCCACCGCCGGCGCGCGTGAATACGAGCTTCCTCGTCTCTACAGCGCGCCAAGGCTCGAACTGGTCTTCATAGTGCTCGCTCGCCGCATGCCCCGATTGGCCCATGAAGTTCACGAGCCGCGTGTCGTCCGCGTCCGCGAGGTTCGCGATGAAGCGCATCGACGGGCCCTCGACCGCTCCCGTGGGCGTGATGCCGAGGACGTTCGGCGTCGTGTTCGATCCGCCCATGGGCACGGCGGGCGGGCTCAGCAGCGGCCCGAGCACGGACGCCGCGCGGGCCAGGGGATGCTGGACGGCCATTGCGTTCAGCGCCCCCAGGTCCATTGCGAGCGATCGGCCCCGAGCTTGTCCGTGATCTCCGATTCCGCGGCGCGCCAGGCCCCCAGGAGCACGCCGTCCCAGTCCTTGTCCGCGGCGGGCACCCAGGAGGCGGGGCGCTCGAGGATCAGCTTGTGGATGGCGGCCACGCGGCGCGAGGGCAGGCGGCCCAGCGGCATTCCCGCGACGCGCGGAAGGATCACGCGCGTGCCGATCGCGCGGAAGGTGAGCACGGCCACCGCGGCGGCGCGGCGGCTGCCCGGCTCGAGGCGTCCGTCCCAGCCTCCCATCTCGCGCGCGACCTCGTCCCAGGCCGGCGTCGCCGTGGTGCCGGGCCGCCGCCGCGAGCAACGCCCGCGCGAGATCGCGGTGGGGAAGGGACAGCCGCTCGCCCTGGAGCCGGGCGAAGTCGTCCGTCGTCCAGCCCTCGCGCGCCTCCAGGTCCTCGAAGAGGGCGGCTGCGCGCCAGGGACCGATGCCGCCGCGCGTCACCTTGTAGGGGTAGTCGGTGCCGACGAGGCGGTTGTTCGCGGTGACGATCCGGCCGGACGGGCGGGTCGAAGACGTGCGGCAGCGCGTCGAAGGGCACGAAGCCCAGCCAGTCGCCGTCGGCGCTCGCGCCCGGTACGGCCGCGCGCCGTCGCCGGCGCGCCGGATGGGCATGCGGCCGGCGGCGTACCAGCCGATGTGCCCGTCCACGTCCGCGTAGACGAAGTTCTGCGCGGGCCCGGGAAAGCCGCACGGCCTCGCGGAACTCGTTCCAGTCGCCGGCCCGCTGCAGCCGCGCGAACGCCGTCAGCTCCACCGCATCGTCCGCGAGGGCCGTCCAGCGCAGCGCGTACTGCCGCGCGCCGATCGTCACCAGCGGACCGCGGCGGGTGGAGCGGACGACGTGATCCACGGTGCGCCAGGTCGACGACAGCGCGCCCTCGCGCACGCGGATCGCCTCGTGCCGGACCTGCACGCGCTCCCAGCCGTCCGCGGTGCGGTAGAGGTCCGGGTCGCGCGGGTCGAACTCCTCGACGTAGAGGTCCGCGCTGTCGTCGTGCACGTTCGTGCAGCCCCAGGCGATGCGGCGGTTGCGTCCGAGGGTCACGCCCGGCGTGCCGGGCAGGACGACGCCCGCGACGTCCATCTCCGGAGAGGTCAGGTGCACGGCGGCCCAGATCGATGGCACCCCGAGCGCGAGGTGCGGATCGTTCGCGAGGAGCGGGCGCCCGCTCGCGGTGTGGGCTCCGGAGATGACCCAGTTGTTGCTGCCGCGCGCGGTCTCGGTCAGGGCCTCGGCCCCGCCGGCGGGGACGGCCACGTCCTGCCCGACCAGGATGCGGTCCTGGGCGAAGAGCTTGGGAACAGCATGGCCTGCACGTCCGCGGGCAGGCGATCGTACATGCGCGCGCAGGGCCTCGTCCTCCCATCCCTGCGCGAGGTCGAGGGCGAGGAGCTTGCCGACGGCGAGGCTGTCCGCGACCTCCCACGGACGCGGCGCGTAGCGCAGCAGGCGGAACTCGAGGGAAGCGAATCGCCGTGCGTGGACGAGCCAGGCGTTGACGCCGTCCGCGTACGCGTCGATGAGCGACGCGCAGGTCGGACGGCACCTGGGGCAAGGCGCGGCGGGCCGCATCGGCCCAGCCCGAGCGTGCGCACGTCGCGGTCGGCCACCAGGGCCGCCGACGCCGAAGGCCTCGGCGAGCTGGCCCTCCGCGCGCCGGCGGAGGAGGTCCATCTGCCACATGCGGTCCTGGGCCGTGACGTAGCCCCTGGGCGCGCATGAGGTCGGGCAGCGACGACGGCCTGGATGTGAGGCACGCCCAGGCCGTCGCGGCGCACGGTGACGGGCGCGCTCAGCCCGGGCAGCCGCGACCTCACCGTCCACCTGCGGGAGGGCGCGCCGCGACCAGCGCCAGTAGACGGCCGCTCCGGCCAGGCTGAGGAGGAAGGCGAGCGGAGGACCAGCGAGGCGCGCGCGCGACACGGCGCCGCGAAGGATCGCGGCACGACGGCGGAGCTTAACCCGCTTGCGCCCCAGCGCCGAGGACAACATGTCCAGCGAGCCGGCCAGGGCGCGGGCCAGGCTGGAGCCGCTAGGGGCTGACTTCGGCGGACGAGCGGCAGCCGTTTGGGGCTGCGCAGCCCGATGCCGTGACGGCGCAGAAGCCGCCGGTATTCGCCCTCGCGGCGCTGGCGAAGGACTGCAGCGTGGAGCGGTAGGCGTGGGCGGCCACGACCTTGCGCGCGCTGTAGCGCATGATGTTGTAGCTGAACATGCGCAGGTCGTCGCGCGTCGGCTCGAGGAGCAGGATGTCCACCTCCGGGTGCTCGCGCCTTGTAGCGCTCGAGGCCGTACTGCATGCGGCCGTGCAGGGCATGATGCGCAGCGACCTGGTCCAGCACGTAGGTGACGCCCTTGCTGCTGAGGTGGCGAGCCCAGCGCGCCCGTGCGGTTGTCGATGGGCACGATCGGGTTGACGCAGATGACGAGGTCGGCCCCGTTCTGGATGGCGAGGTTGATGTGCGCGGTCTTCTTGACGCCGCCGTCCACGTAGTCGCGGCCGCCGATGCGCACCGGGCCGGTAGAGGCCGGGCAGGGCGGTCGAGGCCTGCACGGCCTTGGACACCGTCGCGTCGGTGGCCGCCGCCCGGTCCGAAGTCCACGGCCTCGCCGCTGTCGAGGTCGACCGCGATCACGTGCAGCTGGCTTCGACAGCCCTGCGAAGTCGTTTCCGCGCCCGCGCGACGCGAACAGAGGCGGACAGGTACTCCTCGATCCCCGAGTTGTCGAGCAGGCCCGCGGGCAGCAGCTCGAAGAGGGCCCAGGCCACGTCGGTCCAGTTGCGCCCTTCGCCGGCGAACCGGGCGAGGAGGGCGTCGGTGACGACGCGCGGCGCGCGCGAGGAGCGCCGCCAGAAGCTCGCCGAGGCCCACGCGGAAGAGGGCGCCGGTGGGATCGGTCAGGGTGCCGCGGCGCGGCGCGGCGATGGCGTCGTACATCTCGCGCGGCGAGACGCCGCTTGCGAGCAGCGACGTCACGAAGGCGCCGCCGCTCACCCCGACGTAGAGGTCGAGATCGGCCACGCTGCGGTCGAGCAGGTCCTCGAGCGCGCGCAGGCAGCCGATCTCGTAGACGGCGCCGGTGATGCCGCCGCCCGCGCAGACGAGGGAGCCACCTTGGACCTGCCGTCCGCTACGCGGGTACGCCGGAGGTCCGCGCCGCCGCGCCTGGGCCACCGAGCCTCCGAGGTTGTACGTCGATGGTTACGCCGACGCCCCCGCGCTCCGGCGCCGCGACCTGGAGGAACGGCGGTAGCCGTCGATCTTGCGCGAAGCTCGTCCACCTTGCGCGTGAGCTCGGAGACTTCGCGCCGGCTGGGGATGTTGAGCGCGACCAGGGTGCCGCGCACGGTCTCGTCCACCACCCGGCCGAGGTCCTTCTTCTCGCGCTGCAACCGGCCCTGCAGGGCGGAGAGTTGGGACTCGATCTGGCGCGCCGCCTTCTTCTGCTCCTTCTGCGCGCGGGCGCGCAGCGGTGGCCAGGGCCGTGCGGAGGTCGGCGGGCTTGAGGCGCCGGCGGGCCAGGAGCTGCCGGATCCGCCGCTCCGCGCCGGCCTCGGCCGAGCTCAGCACCTTGACGGTGGCGTTCCAGGTCTCACGGATGCGCTTGCCCGCGGCCTGCGCGCGTCCGTCTTCACGCGGGCACGCGCCCGCGACCGGGGGAGGACTTCTTCTTCGTCGCCATCACTTTCTCCTTCGTCACTTCTCTCCTGCTCTTGCGTGCCGCTGAAGGTCGCCGCCGCGCGGGGCGTCGGGGCAGCGCCAGCAGGTCTCCGAACGTGGACAGGCGCTCGCTTCAGCGCCTGCAGGGCCGGGGTCACGCCCTGGTCCTTGTCCGTCTCCAGCATCCGCCGGAGCCGGGCCTGGACGCCGGCCTGGGGCCTCGGCCACGAGGCGCTGGGCGGATCCGGCGATGTCCTGGCGGAGGGCCAGCGCTTCGTCCAGCGTGAGACGTCCCCGCGTCACCAGCCCGGACACGATGCGCTCCGCCTCGTGGCGGGCGCGCGGAGGCCTGGTGGGGATCGAGCCACTTCCGTGAAGCCGCCCGCTTTGGCCGAACCGAGGCGGATGAGGCGGCTCAGCACCTGGTGGGGGATGTCCGCCGTACGCTGCTTGATCCTCCAGCACCACCTGGGCGAGCACGATGTTGGTGATGTCCGTCCCCGGTGCGCTGCTCGACCACGCGCACGTCCGTCCCCTCGCCGACGAGGCGCGGAGCTCCTCCAGCGTGACGTAGCGCCGGGCCTCCGCGTCGTAGAGCTTGCGGTTGTCGTAGCGCCGGATGAGACGCTCGGGGGCGCCGGGGAGACGGCCTTCATGTCCCCAATATAACGCGGTGCGTCATCAGCGTCAAGCGATTTGTGACGCATAGCGTCACGAGGAGGAGGCCAGGCCGGGGCCGGAGAGCCGGCCGGGCCCTAGTGCGGCGGGGCTTCGAGGAGGTGCAGGGACATGCGCTCGGCCAGGTCCCGAGGGTCGCGCCGCCGTCGCACGATGAAGCCGATCCCGAGGGCCGTGCCCAGTCCCCAGGGCGGCGCCGGCGCAGATCCCGGCCAGGCCCAGCGAGCTCAGCACGACGCCCACGAGGTCGAAGACGGGGCGGTCGACCTTGACCCAGGTGATGGCCTGCTCGGCGAGCAGGGGCAGCATCGTCAACGGCGGTTGCCTCCTGAGGCCACTGTAGATCTCGAGGTGGGACCGGTCAACTGCCGCGTGCGGCTGCGTCCCAGCGAGTCCAGATAGGCGCGCACGCCTTCGAGCAGACTCCGCGCGATGCGGTCACCGGTGCTCCGGCGTGCGCAGCAGCCGCTCCTCCTGCGGGTTCGAGACGAAGGCGATCTCGGCCAGGATGCTCGGCATGTTGGCCCCGATGAGGACGTAGAAGGGGGCCGTGCGCACGCCGCGGTCGGAGACGTCGGGGGCGATGGGACGGATGGTCTGGACCATCGCTTCCTGCACGCTGGACGCGAAGTCGCGGCTCTCGTCGATCTTGCTGTTGAGGGCGATGGCCTTGACCAGGTTCTGGAGGTCCTTGAGGGTGGCGGCGGAGATCGCGTTCTCGCGCGCCGCCACCGCCTCCGCGTGCGGGTCCTGGGCGAAGTTCAGGAAGTAGGTCTCGATGCCGCGCACGCCGGGGTTGCGGCTGCTGTTGGCGTGGATGGACAGGAAGAGGTCCGCGCCCTGGGCGTTGGCGATGGCCGTGCGCTCTTCGAGGGGGACGAAGACGTCGGTGGACCGCGTCATCACGACCTCGGCCCCCAGCTCGTCGCGCACGAGACGCTGCAGGCGCACGGCCACGTCGAGCACGAGGTCCTTCTCCTGGAGGCCGCCGCGGCCGAGCGTCCCCGGATCGTGCCCGCCGTGCCCGGCGTCGATCACGATCTTGCGCGCGCCGAGGCCGAGCTGCCGGGCCAGGCTGTAGGAGCCGGCGCGGTTGACCTGCGGCGGCGCGGGCGCCGTAGTCCGCGTCGGCGCGGGCCGCGCGCGCGTCACGCGCGTCTCGGGGCGCGGGCGTCGCCGAAACGCCACGGCGCGGGTGACGCGGCCGCGGCCGTGCGTCGCGCGGCGGCGTCCCCTCGAAGGGCGCAGACGAAGGACGGATGACGGGGTCGGGCACGGGCGGGGGAAGCAGCCGCGGCACATCCAGCCCTTCCACCTGGCGCACGGGCAGCGGCGGAGCGGCGGACTGCCCGGCCGGGACGAGGCCGACGGCCTGCGGCGGAGCGGGCCGATCGGGCGGCAGGTCGAACGGCTCCGGGACGCGTTCGTGGCCACGACCGTGGGCGCGGGCCGGCCCGCGATCATGGGCGCGGGCGGCGCCGCCGTCCCGCGCACGTCCACCACCAGGCGCGTCGGGTTCTCGAGGTAGAAGATCGTGTGGTCCTTCGACGTCCTTGGAAGTCGAGGACCACGCGCACCGTCGTTGTCCTTGTTCTGGCCGATGCGGATCTTCTCGAGCAGGCCGTCGCCGACGGGGAACATCTTGCCCAGGAGGTTCGGATGGAGGCGCGTGCCCGTCGAGGTCCACCCACAGGCGGTCGGGGTTTGCTGATGCGGTCGTATTTGTAGTGGACGGCCTTCTCGACGTCGAGCACGACGCGGGTGGAGCTGGCGCCGCTCCAGAAGCGCAGGTTGAAGACCTGGGCCAGCCCCGGCGGCGGCGGAGTCGGCAGCGCGCGTCCTGGTCTTGCCGCCCTTCTTCACCGCGGCCTTGACCTCGGCCGCGCGCGGCGAGTCGGGGAAGGCGTCCAGGTACCCCGGACCGCGGCCGAGATCTGCTTGCGATCGCCGTCCCGCGCGCGCGATCTCGACCACGTTGAAGAGCGCCTTCTCGCCCAGGCTGCTGCTCGGGTACTCGCGCGACCAGGCACGCGGTAGGCCTGCACGGCGTCGTCGGCGTAGCCGGCGTCAGAAGCGCGCGGCCCATCTCCGCGATAGAGGTCGCCGATGGCGAGCAGCGCGTTGTCGCAGTACCCGCTCTGCGGATAGCGCGCCACGACGCGTCCGGAAGCGCATGACGACCTTCTCCCACTCCGGCTTGCGCGCGCGCGCGCCGCAGCGTCGCCTTGAGCGCAGCCAGAGCCTGCACCGCTTCCTGGTAGAGGACGGCGTCGGGCGCGGGTCGGGCGTGCTCGCCGTGCGCGCCGCCTCGCGCCCGACGCTCCCGCGCGCGCGTCGGCGCCCACCGGCGCGCCAGGGCGACGGCGAGAAGCACGGCCAGGAGCCGCGCGCCGAGACCTCGGGCCTACTTCGGCCAGTTGTCCACCGTCTCGTAGTAGTCCGCGGCCACCAGGATCTCGCGCGGCTTCGAGCCCGTCCGCGGGCCCGACGATGCCGTCGCGCTCCATCATGTCCACGAGCCGCCCGGCCCGCGAGAAGCCGATGCGGAACCGGCGCTGCAGCATGCTGGTCGAGGCCTGGCTGCTCTGCACGACGAAGCGCACCGCCTCGTCGAACAGCTCGTCGCGGTCGTCGGCCTCCGACCGTCTCCGTCGTGCGCTCCGGCTTGCCCACGGTGTCGTCGAAGGTCGGGCTTGCCCGCCTTGCGCAGGTACGAGGTCAGGCGCGCGATCTCCTTCTCGCGTCACGAAGCAGCCGTGGATGCGCAGGAGGCGCGCGGAGCCGGGGGCAGGAAGAGCATGTCGCCCCTGCCCAGCAGATGCTCGGCCCCGATCGAGTCGAGGATGGTGCGGCTGTCCACGCGCGCGGCCACCCGGAACGAGATGCGCGAGGGGAAGTTGGCCTTGATGAGGCCGGTGAGCACGTCCACCGACGGGCGCTGGGTGGCCAGGATCAGGTGGATGCCCGACCGCGCGCGCGCCATCTGGGCCAGGCGCGTGATCGACTCCTCGACCTCGTGCGAGGAGACCATCATCAGGTCGGCCAGCTCGTCGATGATGATCACGATGTAGTGGAGGGGCTTGCAGCTCCTCGCCGTCCTTCCGCGGCCGGGGCTCGCTCGCCGCGGATGATGTTGTTGAACTGCTCGATGTTGCGCACGCCCTCCGAGGCCAGCTTGCGGATGCGCTGCTCCATCTCCGTCACCGCCCACTTGAGGACGTTGGACGGCGATCTTGGGATCGGTGACCACGGGGGTGCAGGAGGTGGGGAATGTCCTCGTACACGCCGAGCTCGAGCCGCTTGGGGTCGATGAGGATCATGCGCACTTCGTCCGGCGTGGACTTGTAGAGGATGCTCGCGATCATGCAGTTGAGGCCCGACGCTCTTGCCCGGTGCCGGTGGAGCCGGCGATGAGGAGGTGGGGCATGGTGGCGAGGTCGGTGACGTAGGTCGTCGCCGTTGACGGTCTTGCCCAGGCACGAGGGTGAGGCGGCGAGCTGGACTTGCGGAAGGCGTCTCCGACTCCAGCATCTCGCGCAGGTAGATCGTCTCCCGCACCTCGTTCGGGATCTCGATGCCGACGGTGCCGCGGCCGCTGATGCGGTCGATGCGGATCGACTCCGCCTCCAGGGCCAGGGCGAGGTCGTCGGCCAGGCCGACGATCTTCGAGTACTTGACTCCCGGCGTCGGGCTTGAACTCGTAGGTCGTGACCACGGGCCCGGGATGGATCTCGACCACCGGTGCCCAGCACGCCGAACTCCGCCGACTTGGCCTGCAGGGTCTTGGCCTTCTCGAAGAGCCGCGTCTTGTCCATGGCCGTCGTGAGCTTGATCTCGTCCATGATCGAGAGTCGGGCGGCAGCGTGAAGTCCCCGCGCACGACGACGGAGCCGCCGCCGCGCTTGACCGCCCGCGTGGCCGCGGAGACGGGCAGCACGGGCGCGCGTCTCGTCCTCCTCCTCGACATCCTGGTGCTCGTCGGCCTCCGTCTCCATCTCTTCGTCCGGGTCCGGAATGGGCGCGAAGGGCAGCGGCTTGCGCGGCGCGCGCCGGCTCCGTCTCGCGCGGCCGCGCCCGGCGCCTTCACCTTGCGCACGCGGGGACGCTCTCGCCCCTAGCGGCGGCCGCCTCGTCCACCGCCTCCTTCTCCTTGCTGTGCTTCTTGATGACGTCGCGCCGCATCCGCTCCTTGCGGCGCGTCTCGCGGAAGTGCGCCCAGGCCGTGCGCAGGCGCGCAGCCGCGCGCGGCCAGGAAGCGGCCGACCGCGGACAGGAAGGACGCGAACGAGAACTGCGTCGACAGGATCAGCGACACGAACAGGCGACGTGGCCACCACGATGTAGGCGCCCGTGCGGTTGAAGCTCGAGGTCAGGATGGCGGCCGCGAGCTGGCCGGCGGCTCCGCCCGCCCGCACCGGCTCGCCCTCGATCGTCACCGCGCCGAAGGTGAGGGTCAGGAACGCGGTGAGGGAGCACGAGCAGGAGCGAGAGCCCGGCCGCCTTCGTGTACGGCGCTTCGATGGGCCGGCACCAGAACAGCTTCCAGCCCGTGATCCCGAGCACCAGCGGCACCAGCAGCGCGGCCACGCCGAAGAGCTGGGGATCAGCAGCTCGGCCAGGAAGGCGCCGATGGGGCCGATGAAGTTGCGGACGGGGCCGCTGGCCCCGGCCTTGAAGAAGGGCACGGGGTCGGCCGGGTTGTAGGTCGCCACGCTGATCAGCACCATCAGCGACAGGGCGAAGGACACGACGCCCAGGAACTCGGCCCGTCTTGGTGCTTTTCGCGGCTGCAGACGCCATCAGACCTCCATGACGACGGGGATGACCATGGGACGACGCTGGGTGCGCTTGCGGAAGAGGCGCCGCAGCTCCTGGCGCAGGCGCTCGCGCGTGACCGTCGGAGTCGTAGTGCTCTCCCGGCGGGCGCGTCTCCACGATCTCCGCCAGCGCCCGCGTCGGCCTCGTCCATCAGGCCCGGCCATTCTTCGCCAGTCCACGAAGCCGCGCGTCACCATCTCCGGCGGCGACTCGAGCCGTCCGCTCTGCCGGTCCAGCACGACCACGGGCACCACGATCCCGTCCGACGAGAGATGGCGGCGGTCGCGCATGACGATCTCCTCGATCTCGTCGCACGCCGGAGCGGTCGAGGAGGACGCGGCCGGCAGGCACGTTCCCGGCCTTGCCCGCGCCCTCTCCGGACAGGGACAGGACGTCGCCGTCCTCGATGATGAACACGTGGTCGGCGGGCACGCCCGCCTGCACGGCCAGGCGCGCGTGCTGGGCGAGCATGCGGTACTCGCCGTGCACGGGCACGAAGTAGCGGGGACGCACGCGCTGGATCATCTCGACCAGCTCGTCCTGGCTGGCGTGGCCGGAGACGTGCACGCGCGCGTTGCCGCCGTGCACCACGTCGCAGCCGCGGCGGAAGAGGTTGCCGATGAGGCGCGAGACCGCGCGCTCGTTGCCGGGGATCGGGCGCGACGACATCACGACGGTGTCGCCCGGGCCCACCGCGACGTCGCGGTGCTCGTCGATGCTGATCATGGACAGGGCGGAGAACGGCTCGCCCTGGCTGCCGGACACGAAGAGGCACATCCCGCGGGCCGGATAGTCGCGCAGCGACTGGATCGGGCAGCCGCCGCGAGGCCGGGCAGCTCGAAGAGCCCGAGCTCCATGGCCACGTCCGCGTTGTCGGCCATGCGGCGGCCGACGAAGCCGATGGACCGGCCCTCGCCCAGGGCGACGTCGCGGCGGCGCGGCGGATGCGGGGCACGGAGGTCGCGAAGCAGGAGACGAGGACGCGGCCGCGCGTGCGCGCGAAGACGTCCCTCGAAGGCGGGGATGAGGTCGTCCTCCGCGCCCGTCCTCCCCTTCACCTCGACGTTCGTGCTGTCCGAGAGCAGCGCGAGCACGCCGCGGTCGCCCCAGGCGCTGAGGGCCTCGACGTCGGTCTGCTCGTCCGCGGCGGGACCGGTGCGCCATCTTGAAGTCGCCGCTCATGAGGACGACGCCGGCGGGCGTCTCGATGGCGAGGGCGAGGCTGTCGATCACGCTGTGGGCCACGCGGATGGGGGTGCACGCGGAAGACGCCGGCCTCGACGGGCTGGCCGGGCGTGAGCAGCCGCAGGTCCGCGTCGATGCCGCGCTCGCGCAGCCGGCGGCGCGCGAAGCCGAGGGTGAGCCGGCTCCCGTAGACCGGCGTGTGGGGCGCGGCTTCGATCGCGAAGGCGAGGCGCGCCGATGTGGTCCCCGTGCCCGTGCGTGAGCACGATCGCGCGCACCCGGCGGTCCCGCCCGACGAGGTATTCGAAATCGGGCACCACGGAGTCGACGCCGGGCATCTCCGAAGTGGCGAGAGCCCATGCCCGCGTCCACGAGGAGGCACTCTCCCTGCCACTCGAGGACGAGCGCGTTGAGGCCGAACTCGCCGAGCCTCGCCCAGGCCACCAGGCGCAGCCCGCCGGAATTAATCGCCAAGAGTTGTGTTATCTTCAGGGGGAACTCACTCGACACCGCGTACGGAGTGATCTCCCCCGAAACTCCCGTCGCTCACCGCCGCTACGCGGCGCTGAGCTCACTGGCTGGCTGCCGCTGCGCCGTGCGCCGGCGAGATGGCGCACCCGCGGGCATCCCCAGAGCCTGCACTTTCACTGTCCCAAGCCGCCGGCTACCGGCTGACGGCGTTTGCCAATGCTGCGAATTCCACCACGGATAGCGTCTCCGCTCGACGCCGACCCTCGATCTTGAGCAACCTCAAGTGTTCCTTGAGGTTAGGATAGCTATCTTGCAGGTTGTTTTCAAGCGTTCTGCGGCGGCGGCTGAACGCGGTCTGGACCAGGCGCTGAAAGCGCCTTCGGATCGATCGATTCCGCCCGAGGGGCGGGCAGGAAACGGGCGCGCAGGATCGCGGAATCGACCTTCGGCGGAGGCTGGAAGGCGCCGGGCGGGAAACGCAGCGGAATGTCCGTGTCCGCCCACAGGGCGTAGAGGACGGACAGGATGCCGCTATTCGCGCGAGCCGGGCGGAGAGGCCACTCGCCGCGCCACCTCGTCCTGCAGCATGACGTGCACGTCGCGCAGGCGGGGCGGAGGTCGAGGAAGCGGCGCAGGAGCGGGCTGGAGACGTAATACGGCAGGTTGCCGACGAGCGCGCGCGCCGGCGGGGGCCAGCGCCTCGAGGTCCACGCGCAGGGCGTCACCGGTCACGATACGGACGTTCGCGGGTGCATGCTCGCGCAGGCGAGCGGCGAGCGCCGCGTCGAGCTCGACCGCGACCACTCCCGGGCGCAAGCGGCCAGAGGGTGAGCGCGCGCCCGCCCCCGGCCCGATCTCGAGGAACACGTCGTCCGCCTGCGGAGCGATCACGCGCAGGAGGCGCTCGACGGACGCGGAACGGAGGAAGTGCTGGCCGAGGCGGCGGGGCATGGCGCGCGGAGATTATGGGGCGTTCGCGCCGGGAATCGGCTGGCCGCCGGCCGCGCGCCCGCGGCCGTGGGTTATGGTATTGGCCGCCGGCCGGAAATGCGAACCGCCTGGAGATGAAGCCTTCGAAGAGATCCGCGAGCACCTGGGCCGGGTGGCTGATCCGCTCGCGCTGCTGGAGGGGATCTTCGCCTGCGCGCCCGTGGGCTTGCAGATCTACGAAGCCAGCGGCCGCTGCCTGCTCGTCAACCAGGCCTTCCGGAACCTCTTCGGGTCCGAGCCGCCCCCGGAATACAACGTGCTGCGGGACGAGATCGCGGAGCGCAACGGCGTCCTCGACCTCGTCCACCGGGCCTTCGCGGGGAGACCGTCACCATCGGCCCCATGTGGTACGACCCGCGCGAGCTCACGCAGGTCAAGGTCGCGCAGGACGGCGCGTCGCCATCTCGTCCACGTTCTTCCCGCTCCTCGACGGCCTGGGCAAGGCTGAGCCACCGTCGCGATCGTCTTCAAGCGACCTCACCACGGAGCATCGAGGGCCGCGAGCAGGCGGAGCAGGAGAGGGACCTGCTGCGCGCCATCTTCCGCCAGAGCGGCGACGGCATCGTGGTCTGCGACGAGGACGGCATCATCCGCGGGTTCAACCCGGAAGCGGGAAGCGCCAGCACGGCGTCGACCGCAAGCCGGTGCCGCCCGCGGAGTGGGCGAGCGCGTACGGGCTCCGGGACCTGCGCGGCCAGCACCTGCCCCTGGCGGAGACGCCGCTCTACCGCGCGCCTAAGGGCGAGCGGGTCGAGAACGCGCGCTGGATGGTGCGCCGCCCTGACGGCTCCGTGCATCCTCACCGGAACCGCCTTTGCCCCTTCACCACGCCGACGGCTCGCCGGCGGGGGCGGTGGTCACGACGCGGACGAGACGGAGCTGGCTCCGGCTGGAAGAGGACCTGCGCCGCGAGAGCGCCACCACCCAGCGCCTCTACGAGGAAGCGCAGGAGCTGCATCGCATCAAGGACGAGTTCCTGGCCACCGTCTCTCCCACGAGCTGCGCACGCCGCCCAGGCCATCCCGGGCTGGGCCCGCCTGCTGCAGGAAACGGACGACGATCTCGCGCGCCGCCGCCATGGCCTCGCGACCATCGAGCGCAACGCCAAGGTCCAGGCCCAGCTCGTGGACGACATCCTGGACGCCTCGCGCCTCGCTCTCGGGCACGCTGCACCTCGAGTGGAAGGCCGTCGACTTCACGGCGGTGGTGCGCACGGTGGTGGGAGGCTCCAGGAGCAGGCCGCGGCGCGAAGAAGCTCGGGCTGTTCGCTCGACGTCCCGGCAGCCGCCCGTCGTCGTGGCGGCGATGCCATCCGTCTCCAGCAGATCGTCTGGAACGTGGTGTCCAACGCCGTCAAGTTCACGCCTCGCCGCGGGCCGGGTCGACGTGCGTCTCGGCACCCAGGACGGACAAGCCGTCCTGCGCGTCACCGGATTCCGGGATCGGGATCGCGCCCGAGTTCCTGCCCCTACGTCGTTCGACCGCTTCCGCCAGGCGGACAGCTCGACGACGCGCGCCCACGGCGGCCTGGGCCTGGGCCTCCGCCCTGGTGAGCCACCTCGTGGAGATGCACGGGGGCAGCGTGGAGGCGCACAGCGACGGGCGCGGACAGGGCGCGGTCTTCACCGTCCGGATCCGGCTGGCCGACGAGTCCCAGGTGGCCGTCGTGCCCGAGCGTCGGCGACGCGCGAAGCGCGCGGTGCCCGTCCGCCTCGCCGGCGTGCGCGTCCTGGTGGTGGAGGACGAGGCGGACACGCGCGACCTGCTCGCGGCCGCCCTGGGCCACTCCGGGGCCGAAGTCGGACCTGCCGCCTCCGCGGGGAGGCCATGGCCGCCCTGGAGCCGCCGGCGGCCGGACGTGCTGGTGCGCGACATCGGCATGCCCGGTGAAGACGGCTACGCGCTGCTCGAGCGCGTGCGGGCCCTGGCCGCGAGCAGATCGGCGGCCTCGTGCCCGCCATCGCCCTGACCGCCTACGCGCGCTCCGACGACCGCCGCCGGGCGCTGGCCGCCGGGTTCCAGATCCACCTCTCCAAGCCCGTCGACCCGGACGAGCTCATCTCCGCGGTTGCGCGCATGGCCGGGCGTCCGCGTCCGGCCGCCCGCGCTTGAGCGCCCCTCCGCTGCGCATCGCGTTCGTCGCGTCGGAGATGACGCCGTTCATGAAGACGGGCGGGCTGGCCGACGTCTCCGCCGCCCCTGCCCCGCGCGCTTAGGTCTCGCCTGGGCCACGAGATCACGTTGTTCTGCCGCGCTACGCGCGCATTCCTTCCCGCCCGGCGAGTTCGCGGGGTCGGTGCACGTGCCGGTGGACTCCTCCCCGCGCAGCGCCGGCTATTACCGCCGGACGCTGGAGGAGGGGCTCGACGTGGTGTTCATCGAGCACCCGCTCCTTCTTCGACCGGCCCAATCCGTATGGGCCGAGCGCCAGCGAGGACTACGGGGACAACCGGCTGCGCTTCGCGTTCCTCGCCCGCGCCGCCCTCGAGTACCTGCGCAGCCGCGGACAGCGTCCCGACGTGTTCCACGCTCACGACTGGCAGGCGGGCCTGGTGCCCGTCTACCTGAAGTCGTTCTACTGGGACGATCCCGCCCTCTACCGTTCGCCGTCCGTCGTTCACCATCCACAACCTCGCCTACCAGGGAACGTTTCGGCCACGACACCCTCGACGTGCTCGGCCTGCCCTGGCATTTCGCGAGCGGCGAGGCCATGGGCCACCAGGGCGGGATCAGCTACATGAAGGGCGGCATCCAGTTCTCGGAGATGGTGACCACGGTCTCGCCCCAATACGCGCGCGAGATCCAGGGCGGCGAGATGGGATACGGGCTCGATGGAACGCTGCGCGGGCGCGCCCCGACCTCGTCGGCATCCTCAACGGCGTCGACTACGGCGAGTGGGATCCGCGAAACGACCCGCACATCGTGGCGCCCTACTCGGCCGACGACCTCTCCGGCAAGGCGGAGTGCCGGCGCGATCTCCTGAAGACCATGGGGCTGCCCGGGGAGCCGGACCTGCCCATCGTCGGCATCATCTCGCGGCTGGTGTCGCAGAAGGGGTTCGACATCGTCGTCGACTCCTGGTACGACCTGCTCCAGCGGCCGATCCGCATGGTCGTCCTCGGCACGGGGAGCCGCGGCTGGAGCAAGGGCTGCGCGCCCTCGCCGAGCGCGCGCCCGACCGTTTCGCGGTGCGGCTCAGCTACGACGAGGGCCTCGCGCACAAGATCGAGGCCGGCGCGGACATCTTCCTCATGCCGTCCCGGTTCGAGCCGTGCGGCCTCACCCAGATGTACAGCCTCCGCTACGGCACCGTTCCCGTCGTCCGGGCGACGGGCGGGCTGTACGACACCGTCGAGCCCTGGGATCCGGCGACCGGACGCGGCACCGGCTTCCGCTTCGACAACCCGGACGGCACGGGGCTGATGTGGGCGCTCGACGAGGCCCTGAAGACGATCAAGCGACCGCGCGGCCTGGGATCAGCTCGCGTCCGCAACGGCATGGAGAGGGACTTCTCATGGGACCGCTCGGCGGAGGCCTACATCTCCGTCTACCGGCGGGCCATGGAGAAGATCTGACCGTTACGGCTCTGCGGGTTGCAGGAAAGGAACGATCAGGAATAGGCGTCCGTTATACTCGGGTGACGGGCGCACAAATACCGGAGGAGATTCCTTGGCCGACACGATCCAGACCCTCACCGACGCGAACTGGGATGCCGACGTCATGAAGTCACAGCAACCCGTGCTGGTCGACTTCTGGGCGGACTGGTGCGCGCCCTGCAAGACGCTCATGCCCGCGGTGGAGTCGGTGGCGGAGCAGTTCAAGGGCCGCCTGCGGGTAGGGAAGGTCAACGTCGAGGAGAACGAGCAGGTTCCCTTCCAGTACAACATCACGACGCTGCCCACCCTGCTCATCATCAAGGGCGGAAGGTCTCCGAGCAGCGCGTCGGCCTCATCTCGCGCGACAACCTCGTCAAGCTGATCGAGCCGCACCTCGGCTGAGCTTCCGCGGCCGCGCGCGTGGACACCTTCACGGACGCGAGCTGGGACCGTGCGGTGCTCGCATCGCCCGTCCCCGTCGTGGTCGGCTTCTGGCCGAATGGTGCGTCCCCTGCCACCCGGCCCAGCCCGCGCTGGAGAGCGCGGAGCAGGAGCACGGCGGGCGCCTCCGCTCGGGACCGTGAATTTCGACGAGAACCCGCGCCTGATCGAGCGCTACGCGGTGCAAGGGCTGCCCACGATCCTGGTGGATCAAGGACGGACAGCCTGTGGATCGTCGCGTCGGGCTGATGGGCCGCGCGGCCCTGCAAGACTTGCTGCGCAAGCATGTGAGGTAGCCGGGCAGGCTTATTAAGTCAGGGGGAACTCAGCGCGCACCGCGGGAGCACCTGAGCTCCCCTGACAACCCCCTCGCAACGCGCCGCGTGCGCGGCGCCGCCTTGCTCTGCGGTCGGTCATGCCCTGCGGTCGGCTAGTTCCCGGTGCTCAGTGCGGCTTGCGTTCTCGGTCGACGAGCACGCGGCGCAGGATCTTGCCCGAGGGCGACTTCGGGATCTGGTCGATCATCTCCAGCCGCCGCACGCGCTTGGTCGGGGCCACGCGTTCGGCCACGAAGGCCATCAGCTCCTCGGGCGTGACCTGCGCGCGCGTCACCACGAACGCCTTCGGCACCTCGCCCGCTTCGTCGTCGGGGCTCGGGATCACGGCCACGTCCGCGACCGCGGGATGGGTGAGCAGCAGGGCCTCCAGCTCCGCGGGCGCGACCGGGCATCCCTTGTACTTGATGAGCTCCTTCAGGCGGTCCACCACGAAGAAGTCGCCGTCGTCGTCGGCGTAGCCGATGTCGCCCGTGTGGAGCCAGCCGTCCTCGTCGATCATGGCCGCCGTGGCCTCCGGCCGGCCGAGATAGCCCTTCATGATCTGCGGGCCCCGCACGCAGATCTCGCCCTGCTCGCCGGGGCCGAGGTCGCGGCCGCTCGCGGGATCGACGATGCGTCCTTCGCGTGTTCGCGACGCAGCGCGCCGACCGAGCCGGGCTTGGTCTCGACGGACGGCCCCGAGTTGCGTGTGGGTCACCGGGGCTCGTCTCCGTCATCCCGTAGCCCTGCAGACATCCGGCACCCGAGCCGCCTGGTGACCGCGCGCGCGAGGTCCGCGCTGAGGGGAGCGGCGCCGGAGAGGACCTGCTTGAGGCTCGAGAGGTCGTAGCCGTCGACGGCCGGGTGCTTGGCCAGGGCCAGCGCGATCGGCGGCACCACGAAGCGCCCAGGTGGCGCGGTGCTGCTGGATGCGCGCGGAGGAACGTCTCCAGGTCGAACCGGGGCAGGACCACGAGGGTGGCCCCGGCGCGCAGCCCGCCGTGGAGGATCACCTGCAGGCCGTAGATGTGGAAGAAAGGCAAGACGGCAATGACGACGTCTTCCCCTTCCAGCGGAAGCGCGGCCGCGCTCTGCAGGAGATTGGCCACGACGTTGCGCGTGGGTCAGCATCACGCCCTTGGGCAGGCCGGTGGTCCCGCTCGAATAGGGCAGCGCGACCACGTCGTCGGGGCTGACGGCGACGACGGGCGGCGGACCGGAGGCGATGATCAGCTCGGAGAAGGAGAGCGCACCCTCGGCCTCTCCGAAGACCACGATCTTCGCGCAGGCCCGCCCGGGCGGCCGCCGCGCGCTTCTCCATGAAGGCGGGGATCGTGAAGAGGCACTTCGCGCCGCAGTCGCGGAGCTGCTTTGCGATCTCGTCGGCGGTGAAGAGCGGGTTCACGGTCGTGATCACCGCGCCCAGCCGGGCCGCGCCGTGGAAGGCGATCGGATACTCGAGCGTGTTCGGAGAATAGATCCCGGAAGACGTCGCCGCGGCCGTAGCCGCGCGCGGCCAGGCCGGCGGCCGCGCGCGCGATCGTCGCCTCCAGCCCCGCGTACGTCATCCGGCGGTCGGTGATCGCGCGATGAGCGCGGTGCGCTCGGAGAACTGGGACGCCCGCTCGAGGATGTAGTCGGTGATGGAGACGCGCGGGATGTCCACCGGGGACGCGGACTCTGGAAGATCATGCGGCTAGTCGATCTCCATCAATCCCTGGTGACGGGACGCCGCCGCCACCGCCTCTGCGGCCGGCGCCGGGCGCCGCCGGTGGCCAGGAGCTCGCGCGCGCAGGAGAGGATCTCCTCCTTCGCTCGCGCGGACTCCGCGCGCGTGCAGCCGTACCCAGAGGCGCAGCACGCCGTCGACGTAGTAGTAGCGCTTGCGCGTGGTGCGCAGCGCGTCCACCGCGAGCAGCCATCCCAGGTAGTCGCGGATCGCGCCCGGGTGCGCCCGAGACGGGCGACGAGGGCGGTGAGGTTCAACCCCTCTTCCGCAGCCACCGCGGCCAGCACGGCCTTGGACATGCCGTAGCCGCGGCTGCGCAGCAGCAGCACTCGTAGGTGTGCCGGCAGGCCTGCTCGAGACGGCCGCCCAGCGCCATCTCCTCCGCCCAGGCCGTGGCCAGCGACTGTCCCTGCTCCAGGCGCTCGAGCAGGATCCGCGCGTGCGGCGCGGCCAGCCGAAGGAGGGCGGCGGCGAGCGCGGACCCGTCCACGCGCAGCCCCCGCCGGCGCGCTTTCGCCTCTGCAGCTCTGCCGCGGAGAGGGGCGGCATCGCGAGCGTGGCCATCTGTGGCCAGAGCTTACGGCCACGCCGGGGAACGACGTGGCGAGCAGCGTCCCCGCGGCCGCGCGGACAAGGCCGCGCCGAACGGCGCATCCACCTCGCGCAGGCCCGAGAAGTAGGCCAGCGAGCGGATCTCGGTGGCCTCGTCGAGCACGAGGGCGATGGGCCGGCCATCCACGGTGTCGAGGGCGGCCCAGGCGGACAACAGGGACAGGACGGCACGGCCGCCTTCCGCCGCCCGCCGCGCGAGAACTGGTCCGCTTCGCGCGCGCGCGCGGGCCGCCCGGCCGTCCAGTCCCCTCCGGCAGCGCGCCCAGGGCGGATTGGACGAAGCGCTCGGGAGACGTGGCCGCGGCGAGGAGGTCGAGATAGACGGGCTGCCATCCTCCGTTCTTCAGTGGGTGTCCACGGCCGCGTGCAGGAGGGTGGTCTTGCTCGAGCCGGGCGGGCCCGCGAGGAGGAGGAGGGCGGGCCGGCGAGGCTCCGCTTCACCTCGGAGAGCAGCTCCCCGCGCTCAGAACATCGCGCTCATCGCGGATCCACCAACGGGTGCGCACGCCGCGCTCCCGCGCCACCTCGAGCGCGCGTGGATAGCCGGCGTCCGGCGTGGCGCATGACGCCCGTGCCCGGGTCCGTGGTCAGGACGCGCTGCAGGCGCGCGGCCGCCGTTGTCCGTGCCGTCCGCCACCACCACCATGCCCGCGTGGATGGAGTAGCCCATGCCGACGCCGCCCCCGTGATGGACCGAGACCCAGGTCGCCCCCGACGACCGCGTTGAGGAGCGCGTTCAGGATCGGCCAGTCGGCCACCGCGTCCGAGCCGTCGCGTCATGGCTTCCGTCTCGCGGTTGGGCGAGGCCACCGAGCCGGCGTCGAGGTGGTCGCGGCCGATCACGATGGGCGCGCTCACCGCGTCCCGTGCGCACGAGGTCGTTGAACACGAGGCCCATCTTCGCCCGCTCGCCGTAGCCGAGCCAGCAGATGCGCGCGGGCAGCCCCTGACGGCGACACCGCTCGCGGGCGAGCGTGATCCAGCGCGGCGAGGGCGCGCGGTCCTCCGGGAACGTGCGCAGCACGGCGTCGTCGGTCACGCGCCAGGTCCGCGGGGTCGCCCGAGACAGCACCGCCCACCGGAACGGGCCCTTGCCCTCGCAGAAGAGCGGCCGGATGTAGGCGGGCACGAAGCCGGGGAAGCCGAAGGCGTCCTCGACGCCGCGCCTTCTGCGCCTGCGGCGCGGATGTTGTTGCCGTAGTCGAACGTCACCGCGCCCGCGCTTCTGGAGGTCGAGCATCGCCTGCACGTGCTCGCCCATGCTGCGCGACGGGCCTCGGCCATGTAGCGCGCGGGATCCTCCGTGCGCAGGGCGCAGCGCCGCTTCGTAGCGTCATGCGGTTCGGCACGTAGCCGTTCAGCGGATCGTGGGCGCTCGTCTGGTCCGTGACGAGGTCCGGGATCACGCCGCGCCGCACGCAGCTCGGGCAGCACGTCCGCGGCGTTGCCCAGGAGTCCGATGGAGAGCGGCCGGCGCGCCGCCTTCGCCTGCGCGCGCGCGGCGAGCGCGTCGTCGAGGTCTCGGTCGCTCACGTCGAGGTACCGCGTCTCCAGGCGCCGCTGGATGCGCGTAGCGGTCCACCTCGACCGCGATGATCACGCCCTCGTTCATGGTGGCGGCCAGCGGCTGCGCGCCGCCCATCCCGCCCAGCCCCGCGGTGACCACGAGGCGGCCGGCGCAGGCGTGCCCCCGAAGTGCTGGCGGGCCGCCTCCGCGAACGTCTCGTAGGTGCCCTGCAGGATGCCCTGCGTGCCGATGTAGATCCAGGACCCGGCCGTCATCTGGCCGTACATCATCAGGCCCTTGCGGTCGAGCTCGTAGAAGTGCTCCCAGGTGGCCCAGGCCGGCACCAGCATCGAGTTCGAGATCAGCACGCGCGGCGCGTCGGCGTGCGTGCGGAAGACGCCCACCGGCTTGCCGGACTGCACGAGCAGCGTCTCGCTCGTTGCCCAGCTCGCGCAGGCAGCGCACGATGGCGTCGAAGCACTCCCAGTTGCGCGCCGCCTTGCCGATGCCGCCGTAGACGACGAGGTCCTCCGGCCGCTCCGCCACCTCGGGGTCGAGGTTGTTCATCAGCATGCGCAGGGCCGCTTCCTGCTGCCAGGATTTGCAGGAGATCGCGGTGCCCGCGGGCGCGCGCACGGTGCGGCCGGCCATGGGTGGACTCTAACCCAGAAGGCCGACTCACGGATCCGCGTGGGATCCACTGACCACGTGCTTGATGCCGCTCGCGCCGCCACGTGTACGTGACGTGCACGAGCCCGTCTGCGGCCTGGATCACCGCGGGGTAGGAGTACTCGCCGGGGGCATTCTCCAGCACCACCGCCTGGCGCCAGGTCTTCCCGTCCGGAGACACCGCGATCTCCAGCTTGTCGCGGCCGGTCGCGCTCGGGTTGTACACGAGGAGGAAGCGTCCGTCGCGAAGGCGCAGCGCGTCGATACCGGCGCTCGGGTTGGGAAGCGACGTCGCCGCCATGCGGCTCCAGGTGTCTCCGCCATCCTCCGACCACGCCTGCGTGATCACTCCCTGCCGGCTCCGGCAGAGGATCTGCAGGCGCGTCTTCGAGTGCATCAGGATCGTGGGCTGGATCGCGCCGAACTCGGACGGGTCGTTGAGGGGCCCGCCACGACGCCAGGCGTCCGCCGCGAATCGCTCCATGTGCACGACCCAGCCCGCGTCCTCGGTGCTGGATCCGGCCAGGAGTGACCCGTCCGGAAGCTCGACGGGCTTGGCGCGGATGGGCCCCAGGATTCCGGGCGGCAGCTTGACCGCCGCCGACCAGGTGCGCCCGTTGTCGGTGGACGTGCGTGTTTCACCCCACCACGCGCGCGGACTGGGCCCGACCTTGTAGAAGAGCAGCAAGGGACCGCGCGAGGGTTGAAAGAGAACGGGGTTCCAGCACGGATGCCGCGTACCGTCCGCCTGCGCGCCGTCCGCCACTTGCATGGGCGCTGACCACAGCGCGCCTGTCTTTCGCGAGATCCAGATGCCGACGTCGGGCTTTCCTTCGCCGGTTCCGCTGAACCAGGCGGCCACGAGGCCATCCGGCGTCTCCACGATGGTGGAGGCATGGGCCGCCGGAAACGGCGCGCGCTCGTAGACGAACTCGGACAAGACGATGGCCGTGGCCAGGACCGCGGACAGCATTCGAACCGGAACGCTACATCAGGTAGCGCTGCGAGTCCGTGGAGTGGTCCTTCTCGAGGTCGTACGGCGTCGCCTTGCCGCCCTGGATCACCTTCAGCTTGCCGCGGCTGCGCGGGGGCGGCGGCGCCGTCCGGCGCGTCCAGAGCCGCTCGACCCAGCCGAAGGCCAGGATGACGGCGGCGGTGAAGCCGACGTACCAGGGCCACGAACGGTGGAGAAGCAACCCGCACACCCCGGCCATGGCGAGCGCGGCGACGAGGAGGGCTGCCCCGGGCATCCAGGAGCGATGGGTAGGAACTGGGCTCATGACGGACCCCCTCTACTCCAGGGTACCGCAGACGGCGCCCGCGTCCAGGGCCAGTGTGCCTCACTCACCACGGCCGCCACCGCCTCGATTTCGGGGAGAGAATCCGGTCGGTGTCGTAGGGGGAACGGTCCGGCGGACGCGCGCGTAGGCCGCGCTCAGGGCGGGGAGGTTCCCAGGGGCTTGAGGAACTCGAGGGCCTGGCAGGCGGCGATGGCCTCGATGGCGAGGATGCGCGCGCGTGTTGGCCACCGCCCGCGCGGCCTTGGCCGCCGCGGTGACGCCCATCGAGACGTGGTCTTCCTTGTTCGCGGAGGTCGGGATCGAGTCCACGCTGGCGGGATGGGCCAGGGTCTTGTTCTCGGAGGCGAGGGCGGCGGCGGTGACGTGCGCGATCATGAGCCCGGACTGGAGCCCGCCGTCGGGCGTGAGGAAGGCGGGCAGGCCGGACAGCGCGGGGTTGACCAGGCGCTCCGTCCGCCGCTCGCTGATGGCGCCCAGCTCCGCCACCGCGATCGCGAGGACGTCGGCGGCCATCGCCACCGGCTCGCCGTGGAAGTTCCCGCCCGAGAGCAGCTCGCCCGAGTCCGCGAAGACCATCGGGTTGTCCGTGGCCGCGTTGATCTCGATGGTGAGGGTACGGGTGGCGAATTCCAGCGCGTCGCGCACGGCCCCGTGCACCTGGGGCATGCAGCGCAGGGTGTAGGCGTCCTGGACCTTGCCGCAGTCGCGGTGCGACTCGCGGATGGGGCTGCCGGCCAGGAGCTTGCGCAGGTTGCGCGCGGAAGCCGCCTGTCCGGGGTGAGGGCGGGCGGCGTGGATGCGCGGATCGAACGCCACGTCGGTGCCCTTGAGGGCATCGAGTGGTGAGCGCGCCCGTGACGTCCGCGGTGCGCGCCAGGCGCCAGGCTTCGGCCAGGGCCAGGCCCGCCACCGCGGTCATGAGCTGCGTGCCGTTGATGAGGGCCAGTCCCTTCTTTGCCTCGCAGCACGACCGGACGGAGACCGGCCTGCGCGCCAGCGCCTCCGCGCTGGGCCGCACGCGCTCTCGTAGGTGCACTGGCCTTCGCCGACGAGGGCCAGCGCCAGGTGGGCGAGGGCGCGAGATCGCCGCTCGCGCCCACGCTGCCTTGCGAGGGCACCACGGGATGCGCACGCCGGCGTTGATCATGGCCACGAGAAGGTCGAGCGTCTCCGGCCGGATGCCGCTGAAGCCCTTGGCCAGCACGTTCGCGCGCAGCAGCATCAGGGCGCGCGTCTGCGCGCGCGTGAGGGGATCGCCCGACGCCCGCGGCGTGCGAGCGCACCAGGTTGAGCTGCAGCTCGCGCAGCCGTGAGGCCGGGATCACGACGTCCGCGAAGTTGCCGAAGCCGGTGTTGACCCCGCAGACGACCGCCTGCTGGGCCACGGCGTCGTCGACGACGCGCCGTGCCCGGGCCACGCCCTCTCGCGCCGCCGGATCCACGGCCACCGGCCGACTGCCGCGAGCGACGGATTCCAGGTCCTCCAGGGTGAGATGGGCGCCGTCGAGCCGGACCGTCGTCATTCGTCCAACCTGCCACCGGCGGCGATGACCGCGCTTCGGACCTCTTCCGCGATCTGGGCGCGTCCATCACGGTCGTCCAGCGGCTGACCCCGACCACGTCCCCACTGTCGGGTCCTGGCCACGACGCGCTTGTAGTTGTTGTACGTGGTGTCCAGGTCGATCCGCCGTATGTCGGCGAACGGGAGGCGACGGGCGCCGAACCACCCGTGGTAGCCGCGCGTGAGGACGACCTGGCCGTCGGTGACCTCGACCCCCATGACCTCCGTGAAGTGGGTGAGGAGCGCGAACGCGACCACGAGAGGCGTGCTGCGACCATCGCGATCGTCCACGGCCCGGACCCGTCTTCGCCGCGGACCGGCCACATCAGGATGAGGGCGATGGGTAGCGCCATCGGAAGGAAGACGCAGAAGAGAGTCGCCAGGGGGCCGAAGCGGTAGCGGAGCTTCAGGGGCCCCGGGACGGTCCTTCCGGGTGAGTTTCCGCTGTGGCCGGTTCTCCGGCGGCGGGGCGCAGGACTTCGCGCTCGGGCTTCCGGCTCTGCGGCGTCACGAAGACGGGAACGACGAAGCTCGCGTCCAGGCCGGGGGCGCCTTCCAGACCCTCCGCCCGCAGCCGCCAGTAGACACCCCCGCGGATTCCGTCGGGATGGGACGCGGAACATGAGAACGGGATCTCGAACGACAGGGGCACGCGTGTGGGAGAGGCGCTGTAGACACCGGCGTCGATCGCCGGCACTTCCCACATCAAGTCGTCTGGAAAACCGGAGCTGATCGAGCGCATCCAGCAGGTGAGTGTCGCGCACGCGCGCTCGTGGGTCCAGGCGCGCCGGGATCTCGATCGTTCCGTCCAGCCGGCCGCCGATCACCCCGGCACCGCGCTCATCGCGAACACGGAGGCACCGTAACGGGTCCGGTGGCGTGTCCGCCTGAGGAGGAACACGAGCGGCAGCAGAGCCGGCGAGCGCGAACACCCCGAGTATCAGGTAGGCGGAGCCCGCCTCGGGCTGGGCCGGGGCGTTGGGCCGCGGCGCGGACGAGCAGCCCGGAAAAGAAAGATGGCGCCGAACCAGAGCGACGGACAAAGAGCCAGCCCATGGCCAGGCCGGAGCCCGCCGGCCCCGAGCCCGACTGGTCCTGGACGCGTCCGCTCGCCCAATCGGACGCCGCTGCCACGGCTCGTCGCGCGTCGAGGAAGAAGCCAGGCTGTCGATCGGCACGATGGCGCGATTATAGTGGCCCGCCTGCGCCGAGCCCGAGCCCGGCCCCCCACTGCTGTCTGCGCCGTGGTAGCGGCGGCCAGGAATGATCGGTCCTCATGCCCAACATCGTGATCGTCGGCGCCCAGTGGGGCGACGAGGGCAAAGGAGCAAGATCGTCGACCTGCTCACGGAGAAGGTCCAGGTCGTGGCCCGCTACAACGGCGGCCACAACGCCGGCCACACGCATCCAGCGTCGGCAAGCGAGACGCTTCGTCCTCCACCTGATCCCGTCGGGCATCCTGCATCCGGGCATCCTGTGCGTGATGGGCAACGGATGGTCATCGATCCCTGGGCGCCTCGAGAAGCGAGATCGGCGAGCTGTCGCGCGCGCGGCGTGGTCGGTGGAGGACAACCTCGTCATCTCCGACCGCGCGCACCTGATCCTGCCGCACCACCGGGCGCTCGAGGCGATGGCGGAAGAGGCGCGCGGCGCGCGCAAGATCGGCACCACCCTGCGCGGCATCGGCCCCGCCTACGAGGACAAGGCGGGTCGGCGCGGGCCTGCGCGTGGCGCGACCTCCTGCGCCCGTTCGGTCATGCCGGCTAAGCTCGACCGAGGCGCGGCGGCTGTTACGAGGAGGTCTGCGCCGCGTCTGCGCGGCGGCAGCCGGACGATCGATTGAGCCGCCTCGTCGCGGGACCTCGCCAGCTTCGGCGAGCGGCTGTGGCCGCGGCATCACCGACACGTCGCTCGTGCTCGCAGCGCGCAGATCGCGCGCGGGTACTCCGTCCTGTCTCGAGGGCGCGCAGGCGACGCGCTCTCGATCATCGATCACGGCACCTATCCGTTCGTGACGTCTTCGTCCGGCCACCGCGGGCGGCGCGCTGACCGGGCTCGGCGTGCCGCCCACGCGCGGATCGGACGGCGTGATGGGCATTGCCAAGGCCTACACCACGCGCGTCGGGCGCCGGCCCGCTGCCGCTCCGAGATCGGCGGCGCGCTCGAGCAGCGACATCCGCGAGAAGCGGGCACGAATACGGCGCGTCCACCGGACGTCCCGCGCCGGGCTGCGGGCTGGTTCGACTCATCGTGGTCGTGCGCTACTCCGTCCGCGTGAACGGGTTCGACACGCTGGCCCCGACCAAGCTCGACGTGCTCGACGAGCAGGCGGAGGTCAAGATCTGCACCGCTATCGGCGCGACAGCGGAGAGACGCTCACGGAGTTCTCGGCCGACTTCGCTCCCTGGAAGGGAGCGAGGCCGTCTACGAACCATCCCCGGCGGCAGACCTGACGGCGGGCGGCACGCGATTTCGATGCTGGCGGCGGCGCAGACCTACGTGCGCGCGGCTGTCGGAGCTGGTGAATTGCGAGATCGGGATCGTGTCCACGGGCCCCGAGCGCCACGCGACGATCCTGCCCCAAGAGCGCCGTCGCGTCCCGGTTCGACTGAGGCTCGCTGTCTTCAGTTCTTCCGGGCTTCACTCCAGGGCCAGCGAGCCCCACGAGACACCCTCGCCGCAGCTCGTGCAGACGACGGGACCGGTGGGCCTCGATGGGGAGCCGTCCTTCGCGCTCGCCCGGCGCCGTGGCCGCGGGATCGCCCTCGAGGCTCGGTCCCTGGATGTAGAACGCGGCGTCGCCACACCGCCGCCACGCTCCATGCGGTGGAGCGCGACGTGATCGTACTGAGCCGGAACCTCAGGCATCGGGGCGTCTCCTCGCCGTGCTAACGTCCTCGTGCGGTTGGGGCTTCGGTGTGGTCCCGGCGGTGGGACTCGAACCCACGACCACTGGCTTAAAAGGCCACCGCTCTGCCGACTCGAGCTCGCTGCCGGGCGGCGCCTCAAAGGATAGCGCAGGCGGGGAAGGAGGGCACACCTCGCAGGGGAGTTCGAGGCGCCCAGCGCCTGGAGCGGCACCGCGACGGCTTCACGGTCAGCACGGATCCGGAGCGTCTCGACGTCGGCGCCGTCCACGGCTATCTGAAGCGACTCCGTACTGGGCGCGGGGCATTCCACGCGACGTGCTGGAACGCTCGGTCCGCAATTCCCCGGGTTTCGGCGTCTATCACGGCGAGGAGCTCGGGGCTTCTGCGCGGGTCGTGACGGGACCTGGCGACGTGTCTGCGTGCACATCGGGGACGTGTTCGTGGTCGAGGCCTTTCGGAGTGACGGGGCCCCTCGAAGTGGTTGATGGAGTGCATCGTCGACCACCCCGACCTCAGTGGACCTCGCGCCGCTGGCATCCCCGTCACGCGCGATGCGCAGGGCTCTACGCCAAGTTCGATTAGCAATGCAACTGAACGGCTGGCTACC